>Ga0180222_1003242_pt1 | contig 10886 bp, 9 predicted proteins | sample eDN5th37CKraftOP_FD_151336 | JGI IMG/M metagenome (GOLD analysis project Ga0180222, IMG submission 151336) | Enriched Organic Plus compost microbial communities from Emeryville, California, USA - eDNA 5th pass 37_C Kraft OP (version 2) (version 2) ... | reverse complement strand
CACCGCGTCGGCGACGCCCGCGGCCAGCGCGCCCGGCTCGGCCGCGGTCTCGTCGAGCGCGATCCGCACCGCGGTCCGCTCGCGCACCGCGCGCATCGCGTCGATGCCGTGGACCGGCTCCTCGACCAGCTCGAGGCCCGCCGGCGACAGCGCCTCGATCGTGCGCACCGCCTGCTCGACGTCCCAGGCGCCGTTGGCGTCGAGGCGCAGCGCGACCTGCGGGCCGGCGGCGGCGCGCACCGCCGCCACGCGGCCGGCGTCGTCGCCGACGCCGACCTTCAGCTTCACGCACGGGAAGCCGGCGGCGGCGGCCGCCGCCGCGGCCGCCGCCGCGCCCGCGCGGTCGGTCGCGCCGATCGTCGCGTTCACGGCGACCGCGTCGAGCGCGTCGTCGGTCAGCAGCGCGCTCACCGGCCGGCCCGTGCGCTGCCCGGCCAGATCCCACAGCGCGAGGTCGATCGCCGCCAGCGCGCACGGCAGGTCGGCGATCTCGCGGCAGGCGTCGTAGAGGCGGTCGCCGCGGACGCCGTCGCCGCCCTCGATCACCGGCGCGTACGCCTTCAGCGCGGTGATCGCGGCCTCGAGCGAGATGCCGTCGTAGGGCTCCAGCGGCGCCGCCTCGCCGCGCCCGACCAGGCCCTCGGCGGTCTCGATCTCGACCTCCACGAGCGCGCGCTCGCGCAGCGTGCCCCACGCGGTCTGCAGCGGCTCGCGCAGCGGCAGCGTGCGCGTGCGCAGCGCGTACCTCACGACAGCAGGATCCCCGCCGCCAGCAGCACGCAGAAGACGAGCTGCAGCTGCCCGGTGCCGCCGAGCGCGCCGTTGAGCGACGGGCCGTCGGTGCGGGTGCGCACGGTCTGCACGAGCCGGACGGCCAGCGGGATCGTGATCACCGGCAGCAGCACCCACGCGGTCAGCCCGAGCGCGAGCGGGACCAGCGCCAGGTAGGCGACGACCAGCAGCGCCGCGTAGAACGCGCGGGTCCGCGCGCGCCCGAGGCGCACCGCCAGCGTCCGCTTGCCGGCGCGGCGGTCGGTCTCGAGGTCGCGCACGTTGTTGACGACGAGGATCGCGGTGGCGATGCAGCCGACCGGCACCGACGCGACGAACGCCTCCCACACGAGCTCCTGGGTCTGCACGTAGTAGGAGCCGGTGACCGCGACGATCCCGAAGAACAGGAAGACGAACAGCTCGCCCAGGCCCGCGTAGCCGTACGGGCGCGGCCCGCCGGTGTAGAGGACGCCGGCGAGGATCGACGCGGCGCCGATCGCCAGCAACACCCAGCCGGCGACGACGATCAGGTAGATGCCGCACAGCACCGCGAGGCCGAACGTCACGTAGGTGGCGATCAGCACCTGGCGGGGCGGCACGAGGCCGCCGGCGGTCACGCGCACCGGGCCCAGGCGGTCCTCGGTGTCGGCGCCGCGGCGGGCGTCGGAGTAGTCGTTGGAGAGGTTCGTGCCGACCTGGATGAACAGCGCGCCCAGCAGTGCGGCGACGAACGCGATCGGGTCGAACTCGCCGTCGTGGCCGGCCAGCGCCGTGCCGACCAGCACCGGGGCCACGGCCGCGGGCAGCGTCCGCAGCCGGGCGGCCATGAGCCAGATCCTCACGGTCGTCGCGGGAACTTCGAGAAGTCGGGCGCGCGCTTCTCCTTGTAGGCCTCGCGCCCCTCACGCGCCTCGTCGGAGGCGTAGAACAGCAGGTTGGCGTCGTGCGCCAGCTGCTGGATGCCCGCGTAGCCGTCCTCGTGGGCGTTGAAGCTCGCCTTCACCAGCCGCAGCGCGAAGGGGGAGAGGGCGAGCATCTCGCGGCACCAGGCCACGGTCTCCTCCTCGAGGCGCTCCAGCGGCACGACCGCGTTGACGAGCCCCATGTCGAGCGCCTGCTGCGCGTCGTACTGGCGGCACAGCATCCAGATCTCCTTGGCCTTCTTGGTGCCGACGAGGTCGCGCAGCACGCTGGCCCCGAACCCGCCGTCCCACGAGCCGACCTTCGGGCCGGTCTGGCCGAAGCGGGCGTTGTCGGCGGCGATCGTGAGGTCGCAGATGAGGTGCAGGACGTGGCCGCCGCCGACGGCGTAGCCGGCCACCATCGCGACCACCGGCTTGGGCAGCCGGCGGATCTGCACGTGCAGGTCGGTCACGTGGAAGCGGCCGACGGCGCCCTCGCGGCCGGGCTCGCTGAGGTAGCCGCTGTCGCCGCGCACCCGCTGGTCGCCGCCGGAGCAGAACGCGAGCGGCCCCTCGCCGGTCAGCACGATCACCCCGACCTCCGGGTCCTCGCGCGCGCGCTCGAAGGCGTCCGACAGCTCGATGACGGTCTGGGGGCGGAAGGCGTTGCGGACCTCGGGACGGTCGATCGTGATCTTCGCGATGCCGTCGCCGCTGAGCTCGTAGCGGATGTCCTCGTACTCGGCGGCCGCGGTCCAGGTGACTGACATGCGGCGCAGGCTATCCCGCCCCGCGTGCCGGCCGTGGCGTTCTCACCTGCGGGTGACCGTCACCTTCGCGGCCGCGCTCGTGTACGAGGCGAGCACGTCGGTGCCGGCGAAGCGCGCCCGGTAGCGCGTGGTCTTCGACGGCTTCGTCGTCAGCGTGACCTCGCCGGCCGCGTTCGTCGTCTTCGTCGCCAGCGTCTTGCCGCCCGCCCGCAGCGCGATCGGCCGGCCGGCCAGCGGCGCGCCGGTCTCGCCGGTGAGCTTCGCCGTCAGCGTCGTGGCCTTGCCCTTCTCGACCTTGGCCGGCGACGCCTTCAGCGACAGCGACACCGCCGCGTAGATGCGCGTCGCCTGGTAGCGGCCCCCGGCGCGCGTCACGGCCAGTCCGTTGCCGGCCGGGCCGGTGGCGATGTCGGTGTCGAACTCGCGGTCGGACGTCAGCGTGCGCGGGGCCGACCAGCGCACGCCGTCGCGGCTGTGCGACTCGCGCAGGCCGACCCCGTTGACCTGCCAGGTGGCGGTGATCCGGCCGGTGGCGTCCTGCGTGACGTTCGGCAGGTAGGCCTTGCCGGCGGGGTCGCCGATGCGCGTCGGGGCCGGGAACGTCGTGCCCTCGAGCTTGGAGGCGACCACCGCGCCGTCGGCGTCGACGGCCACGAGCACGACGCCCGACGGCCCGCCGGCGATGTTCGGCGCGTCGTTGAACTGCAGCGGCAGCGTGGACTGCGTCCAGCTCGAGATGGCGTTGGGGTCGCCGCTGCCGTCGTAGACCGCATAGGCGATCTGCGTCCGGGTGCTGCCGACCGACACGAACCCGCCGCCCAGGACGACGTAGCGGCCGCCGTTGTCGGCGACGCCGCGCTGGGCGCCCGGGTAGTCGGTGTTCGGCAGCGAGAAGCCGGCGGTGTCGACGCCCGACCCGTCCGGCGGCACGACGACGGCGTGCAGGTCGTTGGCGCGGCTGTCGTTGCCGCGCCCGACGAGCAGCAGGCGCCCGTCGGGCAGCGGGAGCACGTTCTCGGCGTTCGCGTAGCGCGACACGCGCACGGCGGGGCCGAACGTGGCGCCGCCGTCGCCCGACGTGAAGATCTCGGTGAAGTTCGCGGTGCCGTTGGCCAGGAGGAGCTGCGGCCCGCTGAACACGAGCGACATGTCACCCGCGTCGTCGGTGGGGGTGACCGCGGTCGTGCGCGCGCACGACGTCGCGTCCAGCGGCACCTGGCACACGTGGAAGATCCCGGCCGGACGGGTCGCGTAGTCGACGAACGACGTCAGCGCGGTCGTGTCGGTCTGCATCACGACGCGCGGGTCCGACGTCGCCCCGCTGGTGAGCGTCTCGAGCGTGAACGTCGGGGTCCCGAGGCCCGGGCCGATGCCGCCGCTCGCCGTGCCCGGCGCGAGCGCCCCCGCAGCCAGCGCCGCGGCGATCGCCGCCGTTCCGATCCTCGTGACCCGCATCCCGACCTCCGTGCCGACAACCGTTCCCGCCTGGGGCGCGTGGGACCCTACCGAGGACGGGGCTAGTCTCGCCGCCATGCTGGTCGAGGCGTGGCTGGCGCGCGCGGCACGGACGCGGCCCGAGCGCGAGGCGGTCAACGGGGTCACCTACGCGCAGCTGCGCGAGCGCGCCGCCGCCGGGGCGGGCGCGCTCGCGGCCGCCGGGGCGGGCCGCGGCGACCTGATCGGGATCGCGCTGCCGCCGGGCACGCCGTTCGCGGTCGCCCTGCACGCGGTGTGGACGCTGGGCGCGGTCGCGGTGCCCGTGGACCCGCGCCTGGGGGAGGCCGAGCGCGCGCACGTCGCGCGCGCCTGCCGGCTGGTGGTCGACTCGCCGCTGCCCGAGGACGCGCCGCGGACCGCGCTCGCCTGGACCCACGACCTCGACGCGCCCGCCGCCATCGTCCACACGAGCGGCTCCAGCGCGCTGCCCAAGCCGGTCGAGCTGACCTTCCGCAACTGGCTGTGGAGCGCGCTGGGGTCGGCGGTCGCGCTCGGCACCGACCCGCAGGAGCGCTGGCTGTGCCCGCTGCCGCTCAGCCACGTCGGCGGCCTCAGCGTGCTCGTGCGCAGCGCGATCGGCGCCACGACGGCGCGGATCCTCGAGCGCTGGGACACCGAGCGCGCGCTGCACGAGCTGCGCGAGGCCACGCTCGTGTCGATGGTCCCGACGATGCTCGGCCGCCTGCTGGACGCCGGCTGGCGCGAGCCGCCGCGCCTGCGCACCGTGCTGCTGGGCGGGGCGCCCGCGGCGCCCGCGCTGCTGGAGCGGGCGCGGGCGGCCGGCGTGCCCGTCACCACCACGTACGGGATGACCGAGGCGTGCTCGCAGGTGGCCACGGGCGGCTGGCCGCTGTTCTGCACGCGCGTCGAGATCGCCGGCGACGGCGAGATCATCGTCCGCGGCCCCACGGTCGCCGGCGGCGGCCCGCTGCGCACCGGCGACCTGGGACGGTTCGACGCCGACGGGCGCCTGCACGTCGTCGGCCGCAAGGCGGACACGATCATCAGCGGCGGCGAGAACGTCGCGCCCGCCGAGGTCGAGGCCGCGCTCGCCGAGCACCCGGCCGTCGCCGAGGCGGCGGTGCACGGACGGCCCGACCCGGAGTGGGGGGAGGCGGTCGTCGCGACCGTCGTCCTGCGCGCCGGCGCCGCGGCCACCGAGGACGAGCTGCGCGCTCACGTCGCCGCCCGCCTGGCGCCCTACAAGGTGCCCAAGGCGGTCGCGTTCGCCGACGCGCTGCCGCGCACCGAGTCCGGCAAGGTCCTGCGGCGCGCGCTGTGAGAGGCTTGGGCGCGTGAGCGAGGACGCGGCCGTCTACCGTCAGCGCGCGCGGGAGAGCTGGGAGCGCGCCGCCGAGGGCTGGGACCACCACCACCGCTGGTGGGACGTGCAGACGCGGCCGGTGAGCACCTGGCTCGTCGAGGCGATCGCGCCCCAGCCCGGCCAGACCGTGCTCGAGCTGGCCGGCGGCCCCGGGGACGTCGGGCTGCTCGTCGCCGAGCTCGTGCGACCCGGCGGGAAGGTGATCCTGACCGACGGCGCGGAGGCGATGGTCGAGGCGGCCCGGCGCCGCGCGGCCGAGCGCGGGCTGGAGGACGTCGTCGAGGCGCGCCAGATGGAGGCCGAGTGGATCGACCTGCCCGCCGCCAGCGTCGACGGGGTCGTGTGCCGCTGGGGCTACATGCTGCTGGCCGATCCCGACGCCGCGCTGCGGGAGACCCGCCGCGTGCTGCGTCCCGGCGGGGCGGTCGCGCTGGCCGTGTGGGCCGAGCCCGAGGCCAACCCGTGGATGACCGCCGCCGCGCAGGAGCTCGACGCGCGCGGCCTCGGCCCGCAGCGCGACCCCGACGGCCCGGGCCCGTTCGCCTGGACCGACCCGGCCGCGATCACCGAGCGCCTCGCCGACGCCGGCTTCGCGGAGATCGACGTCGACACCGTCGCGTTCACGATCGCCTACCCCGACCTCGACGCCTGGTGGGACACCCAGGTGGACATGTCGCCGACCCTGCGGGCGGTGCTGCTCGACGTCGATCCGGCCACCCGCGACGAGCTGATGGAGGGCGCCCAGGCGCGGATCGCGTCGTTCGCCAACGACGACGGCAGCGTCGAGCTGCCCGCCCTCGCGCGCGTCGCGCGGGCCGAGGCGTGACCGCGCGTTGTAGGCTCGGCCGCCTATGTACTACGACGACGACGCTGACCTCTCGCTCCTCGACGGCAAGACCGTGGCCATCATCGGCTTCGGCTCGCAGGGCCACGCCCACGCGCTGAACCTCAAGGACAGCGGCGTACAGGTCGTCGTCGGACTGCGCGAGGGCTCGCCCTCGGTGCAGGAGGCCCGCGACCACGGTCTCGAGGTGGTCGGCGTCGCCGACGCCGCCAGCCGCGGCGACGTGGTGATGCTCCTCGTGCCCGACGAGAAGCACCGCATGATCTACGAGGCCGAGGTCCGCGACGGCATCGCCGAGGGCAACCTCCTGCTGTTCGGCCACGGCTTCTCCGTCCACTACGGCGAGGTCGAGCCGCCCGCCGGCGTCGACGTCGCGCTGGTCGCCCCGAAGGGCCCGGGCCACCTCGTGCGCCGCCAGTTCGTCGAGGGCTCCGGCGTCCCCGGGCTGATCGCCGTCCACCAGGACGCCACCGGCAACGCCAAGGCGCTCGCGCTCGCGTACGCCAAGGGCATCGGCTGCACCCGCGGCGGCGTCATCGAGACGACCTTCAAGGACGAGACCGAGACCGACCTCTTCGGCGAGCAGGCCGTGCTGTGCGGCGGCGCGTCCGAGCTGGTCCAGGCCGGGTTCGAGACGCTGGTCGAGGCCGGCTACTCGCCCGAGATGGCCTACTTCGAGTGCCTGCACGAGCTCAAGCTCATCGTCGACCTGATGTACGAGAAGGGCCTGGCGGGCATGCGCTACTCGATCTCCAACACGGCCGAGTACGGGGACTACACGCGCGGCAAGCGCGTCATCACCGAGGAGACGCGCGCGAACATGCGCAAGATCCTGCAGGAGATCCAGAGCGGCGACTTCGCCCGCGAGTGGATCGCCGAGAACCGCGCCGGCCAGGAGAACTTCCTGCGCATGCGCGAGGAGCAGGCGAAGTCCCAGATCGAGTCCACGGGCCGGGAGCTGCGCGCCCACATGGACTGGATCCAGACCGAGTTCTGATCCCCGGCCCGCGCTAGTCTGATCCCCGGCCGCCGTGACTGGCGTTCGGGTGGATCACCACCGGGAAGCGGCGGCCTTCGTCCCGTCGCCGCACGCCTGGGCACCCCGTCGCTGTCCCCTGCCCCGCACCTGCCATGAACGCCACCGAGATCCAGATCCCCGCCGACCTGCGACCCAAGGACGGACGCTTCGGCTGCGGTCCGTCGAAGGTCCGCCCCGAGCAGCTGGCCGGCCTCGCCGGCGAGCACGCGGGCCTGATGGGCACCTCGCACCGCCAGAAGCCGGTGCGCGCGCTCGTCGGACGGGTCCGTGAGGGCCTGCGCGAGCTGTTCTCGCTGCCCGACGGCTACGAGGTGATGCTCGGCAACGGCGGCACGACGGCGTTCTGGGACGCGGCCGCGTTCGGGCTCGTGCGCGAGCGCGCGCTGCACCTGACCTACGGGGAGTTCTCGTCGAAGTTCGCCAAGGCGACCGGCGGCGCGCCGTTCCTGGCCGACTCGATCGTCGTCTCGGCCGACCCGGGCGACGCGCCCGCGCCCACCGCCGATCCGTCGGCCGACGCGATCGCCTGGGCGCACAACGAGACGTCGACCGGCGTGATGGTGCCGGTGGAGCGCGTCGGCGGCGACGGCCAGCTCGTCCTGATCGACGCGACGTCCGGCGCCGGCGGCCTGCCGCTCGACGCGACGCAGGCCGACGTCTACTACTTCGCGCCGCAGAAGTGCTTCGCCGCCGACGGCGGCCTGTGGCTGGCGCTGCTCAGCCCGGCCGCGATCGCGCGCATCGAGGAGATCGGCGCGTCCGGGCGCTGGATCCCCGAGTTCCTGTCGCTCACGACGGCGCTGGACAACTCGCGCAAGGAGCAGACCTACAACACGCCCGCCGTGGCCACGCTCATCCTGCTGGCCGAGCAGCTCGACTGGATGAACGCGCAGGGCGGCCTGGACTGGTGCGTCGCGCGCACGACCGACTCGTCCGGCCGCCTGTATTCGTGGGCCGAGCGCACCGGGTACACGACCCCGTTCGTGGCCGACCCGGCCAAGCGCTCGCTCGTCGTCGGCACGATCGACTTCGACGAGTCGATCGACGCCGCCGCGGTCGCCTCCGCGCTGCGCGCCAACGGGATCGTCGACACCGAGCCCTACCGCAAGCTCGGCCGCAACCAGCTGCGGATCGGCATGTTCCCGGCCGTCGAGCCCGACGACGTCGAGGCGCTCACCGCCTGCATCGACTACGTCGTGGAGCAGGTGCGATGAAGGTCCTCGTCGCGGAGAAGATCGGGGACTCGGGCGTCGAGCTGCTGCGCCGGCACTTCGAGGTCGACGAGGGCGCCGAGCACCTCGAGCACATCGAGGACTACGACGGCCTGATCATCCGGTCGGCGACGAAGGTCACCGCCGAGGTCCTGGCCAAGGCCACGAACCTGAAGGCGATCGGCCGCGCCGGCGTCGGCGTCGACAACGTCGACGTGCCCGAGGCGACCAAGCGCGGCATCGTCGTCGCCAACGCGCCGCAGTCCAACGTCGTGACGGCCGCCGAGCACACGATGGCGCTGCTGCTCGCGCTCGCGCGCAACATCCCGCAGGCCCACGCCAGCCTCACCGGCGGCAAGTGGGAGCGCTCGAAGTTCTCGGGCGTCGAGCTGATGGACAAGACGCTCGGCATCCTCGGGTTCGGGCGCATCGGCCAGCTCGTCGCGCACCGCGCGCAGGGGTTCGGCATGCGCGTCGTCGCCTACGACCCGTTCGTCGGGGCCGACCGCTACCGCGAGCTGGGCGTCGAGCAGGCCGCGACCTCCGACGAGGTCTACGCCGTCGCCGACTTCATCACCGTCCACCTGCCCAAGACGCCCGAGACCGAGAACTGGCTGAACGCCGACGCCTTCGCGAAGATGAAGGACGGCGTGCGCGTGCTGAACGTGGCCCGCGGCCCGCTCGTCGACGACGAGGCGCTGCAGGCCGCGCTCGACTCCGGCAAGGTCGCCGGCGCCGCGCTTGACGTGTTCCGCACCGAGCCGATCACCGAGCACCCGCTGTTCGGCTATCCCAACGTGATCGTCACGCCGCACCTGGGCGCCTCCACCGCGGAGGCGACCGACCGCGCCGGCTACCAGGCGGCCGAGCAGGTCGTGGCCGCGCTCACCGGCGGCAGCGTGACGACCGCGGTCAACGTGCCCGCGGTCGCGGCCGAGGACCTCGAGGTGCTCGGGCCGTTCCTGCCGCTGTGCCGCGCGCTGGGCCGCATCGCCGTCGGGCTCAGCGGCGGCCTGGGCGGGCTGAACATCGAGTACCTGGGCCGGGTGGCCGAGCGCGACGTGCGCCCGCTGACGGTCGCGGTGCTGCTCGGCGCGCTGAGCGGCCACACCGAGGACGAGGTCAACGCGGTCAACGCGCCCGCGATCGCCGCCGAGCGCGGGATCGAGGTCGTCGAGAGCAAGCGCACCCACGCGCGCGACTTCGCCGACCTCGTGCGGGTCACGGTCAACGGCACGCGGGTGGCCGGCACGCTGCTGGGCCGCCGCAACCGCCCGCACCTGCTGGAGGCGGTCGGGCAGCGCTTCAACCTCGAGCTGCAGGACCACCTGGCGTTCTTCCGCTACATCGACCAGCCCGGCATGATCGGCCGCGTCGGCACCTGCTTCGGCGAGCACGGCGTGAACATCGTGTCGGCGGCGGTCGGCCTCGATCCCGAGACCGCCGACACGAAGGCGGCGGTGATGGTCGTGACGACCGACGGGCCGGTGCCCCAGGAGATCGTCGACCAGATCGCCGCCTCCGACGGCTTCGTCAGCGGGACCGCGGTCAGCCTCTGAGACGCCGGATCCCGGGCGCTGCGCAGCGCCTCGGCACAGGTTTTTCACCACGCGTCATCCGATTGGGCTATGTTGCGCGGCGGAAAGGGTTGGGAAGGACCCGGCCAACAGAGCCGTGCCAGCGCCGCGCAGAGAATCTCCGCGATCGCAGCACATGACCGTGGAGGACCCCATGGCCACCGGAACCGTCAAGTGGTTCAACGACGACAAGGGCTTCGGCTTCATCAGCCCGGACGAGCCGGGCAAGGACCTGTTCGTGCACTACAGCGGCATCTCTGCGGACGGGTTCCGCACGCTGGCGGAAGGAGCGCGGGTCTCGTATGAGTCGGAAGACGGACCGAAGGGCCCGAAGGCCGTCGACGTCCGTCCCCTGTGATGTCCCCCGGCCCGGCGTCGCCCGCGCCGGCGGGTGACGTCGAGCCGGTCGCCAACGAGACCCGCGACCGGATCATCACCGGCCTCGTCACCGGCCTGCCGATCGTCTCGCTGGGGATCGTCGCCTGGCAGGCCTGGGGCGGCTGGCTGCACTGGCAGGACCTCGTCGTCTTCGGGGTCATGTACGTGATCACCGGGCTCGGCATCACCGTCGGGTTCCACAGGCTGTTCACGCACCGCAGCTTCAAGACGACGCGCGGCGTGCGCGCGGCGCTGGCGATCGCCGGCTCGGCCGCGATCGAGGGGCCGATCGTCTCCTGGGTCGCCGACCACCGCAAGCACCACGCGTTCTCCGACCAGCCCGGGGACCCGCACAGCCCGCACGTCGATCACGGCCACGGCTGGTTCGGCGCGCTGCGCGGCCTGCTGCACGCCCACGTCGGCTGGCTGTTCATCCACACCCAGCGCGGGCTGAAGACGCGCTACGCGCCGGACCTGCTCAAGGACCCGGTCGTGTCGTTCGTCGACCGCACGTTCCTGTGGTGGGCGACCGCCGGGCTCCTGTTCCCGGCGCTGCTCGGGTTCCTGCTCGTC
>Ga0180222_1003227_pt1 | contig 10942 bp, 8 predicted proteins | sample eDN5th37CKraftOP_FD_151336 | JGI IMG/M metagenome (GOLD analysis project Ga0180222, IMG submission 151336) | Enriched Organic Plus compost microbial communities from Emeryville, California, USA - eDNA 5th pass 37_C Kraft OP (version 2) (version 2) ... | reverse complement strand
CCCAATGCCGCAATGTCGATTTGCGTGCTGGTCCGTTTCAGCAGGCCACTGGCGTTCAGCCGCTGAAGACGCCGCCAGCAGGCATTTTGCGATAGCCCCACCTTGTCGGCCAGGTCGCGCTGGGACAATCCGCTGTCGGCCTGAAGGCTAGTCAGAAGGGCCAGATCAATTTTGTCTAGTTTGACCATATCTGTCTATCATTTGATAGTTAATAGGCCCAAACTGTCAGAATTTATGTGAAGAATCAACCCTCAAGCATTGATATTGTTCTGGGTGCGTCCTGGAGCCCCTTGACGGAGTGGATTATGAGCATGGCGGGTCAGCATCTTTCGCGGGCGGCCGGTTGGCTGGCGAGCTTCAAGGATGAACTCGTCGGCAACGGGCGCATCGACCGGCTGGCTGACGACCTTATTGGAAATAACGCAGAAATCGCCGGGCCGTTTGGGCGCAAGGCTCTGGTCTATGCAGACTATGTCGCATCCGGCCGGGCCCTGTTTTCCGTCGAGCGCTTCGTGCTTGAGAAAATTCTCCCTTACTATGCCAACAGTCATACCGAGGCTTCGTACTGCGGCGGCTTCATGACCGGATTTCGTGAGGCAGCCCGGCGTGTAATAGCCGATAGCTGTGGTGCTGATGAAAGCCATGCGGTGATTTTCGCTGGCTCAGGCGCGACTGCAGGACTGAACCGTCTGGTCAACCTTTTTGGCGTCAATGCACGATCCGCCGACGGTGCGAGGCCGCGCGTCGTCATCGGTCCTTACGAACATCATTCGAACATCCTGCCCTGGCGCGAAAGCGGCGCAGAGATTGTTGAAATTCGTGAAGGGCCAGACGGGGATCTCGACCTCGACGACCTGGATCGCCGGCTTGCGGAGTCAAAAGAACGTCCCGTGATCTGCGCGTTTTCTGCAGCCTCAAATGTCACTGGTATCATCTCCGACGTGGTCGAGATCACGAGGCGCGCCAATGCCGCCGGAGCAAGAATCATCTGGGATTATGCCGGCGCGGGACCCTATCTGCCGATCAAGTTGCGGCCAGCGGATGATGCTTCAATTGATGCGGTGGTGATTTCACCGCATAAGTTCATCGGAGGCCCGGCCGCCTCGGGCGTTTTGATCGTGCGTCGGGATGCGGTGGAGAGCCGCAAACCGACATGGCCGGGAGGAGGCACGGTGAAGTTCGTCTCCCCGACCGTGCACGATTATAGCGAAAGCCTCGAAGCACGGGAGGAGGGCGGCACGCCAAACGTGATCGGCGATATTCGTGCAGCTCTCGCCTTCCTTGTGAAGGAGGCGATCGGCCAGAATAACTTCGTCCCGCGCAATGCCGCGCTCAGCAAGCGCGCACTGTCGGCATGGAGCAAGATCGATCGCATCCAGATCCTTGGTAATCTCCGCGCGGAACGTCTCCCGATCGTCTCATTCCGGATCAAGGACGGCAAAGGTGGCTATGTGCATCATCAACTGATTACACGGATGCTCAGCGATCTCTACGGCATCCAGGCCCGCGGTGGGTGCGCTTGTGCAGGCCCTTACGTTCATCGCCTTCTCGATATAGATGAAATGGAATCAAGCCAACTGAGGCAGGCGATCGCCGCCGGTGATGAAATTCGCAAGCCTGGGTTTACCCGCCTCAACTTCAGCGTTCTGCTGTCGGACGACAAAGTGCAATACATTCTCGATTCAGTGGCTCAGCTCGCACAGAATGCGACCAAATTTCTGGACTGCTATACAGTCGATCGCAGCCGCGCGATCTTCTACCCCAGGGATATGACCGAGCAGACAAGCCGATCAACGGCTGACGTTGCCGGGCCGCGGCGCCGGACCAATCGGGAGATGAGCGGTGCGACTTAAGCCATGCGGAGCCGGGGTCCTGTCCCCCGATGCTGCCTACGCCGGGCATGTCGACACATAAGCTCGGCTTGAAATGAGCTTGGTCGAAGTGGATCAAGAATGGTACTTAAATTCAGCAAACAGGAAATAATGAAACAGAGATCCAGAAGATTGTTTTGACGGTCTTGACAACGAAAGCTGAGAACAGAGTTCTCTGTGCTACAGCTTTGGAGAAGTGAAAGAACCTTGTTTCAACGGCAATGGCCGTGCTCGATCCGGAAATATTGGCCTACCGATAGTCCGGGATCAGGAGCGGGTTCGATTCATAAGCTTGGGCATCCAACTCGCGGTTGAGCGCGAGGACTGGTGAGATTGATAAAGAAGGAACGTTCGATGCGAGCAGTGGCGCTACGGGAACATGGTGGGATCGAGAAGCTCAATTACGAAACCAATTTCCCCGACCCGGAGATCGGCGAAGGCGATGTTTTGCTGCGCGTTCGCGCCACTTCGCTCAATTATCACGATATCTTCACCCGCCGCGGAATGCCCGGCATCAAAATTCCATTTCCTGTGATCATGGGCCTTGATGTCGCGGGCGAGATCATCAAGATCGGCCCCGGCGTGACGAATTGGAACATCGGTGATCGTGTGCTGGTGGACCCTCTCAACCGGGTCGAAGGTGGATTGATGGGAGAAACCATGAATGGCGGCCTTGCGGAGCTTTGCAAGGCGCGGGCCCATCAGCTCCTCCGCATTCCTGATAATGTCAGCTTCGAACAGGCCGCTGCGCTGCCTGTTGCCTATGGAACAGCCTATCGCATGATGACCGAGATCGGTCAGGTCAAAGCCGGCGAGAAGGTTTTGATCCTGGGTGCGAGCGGCGGCGTCGGCGTTTGCTGTGTTCAGCTTGCCAAGATTGCCGGTGCCTATGTCATCGCCTGTGCTGGCACCGAAGAGAAGGGACAGCGGCTGAAGGACCTGGGTGCGGATGAAATCATCATCTACACACAGGAGGACTTTCTGCAGGTCGTCCGTCAGCGGCACGGCCGTCCGCAGCGCATGCGCGGGCTCCCGGGCAATGGCGGGGCCGATGTGGTGGTGAACTTCACGGGGGGTGATACCTGGGTGAAGTCGCTTCGCGCGCTCAAGCTCGGTGGCCGCATTCTCACCTGCGGGGCGACCGCGGGCTACGACCCGGCAGAAGATCTGCGGGTGATCTGGACATTTGAATTGCAGATTCGGGGCTCCAATGGTTGGGAGCCGAGCGACATTACCAATCTTTTCGATCTTGTATCGAACGGCAAGCTCAAGGCTCTCATTGACAATGTCTACCCGTTGGAGCGTGCGGATGAAGCGATGCGGGCTCTCGAAGGGCGGCAGGTGTTCGGCAAAATCGTGGTGACCCCATGACCACCACACTGAATGCCACCCAGATTCAGGCGATGATGGAGAAGTCTCCATTTATCGCCTTTCTCGGACTGACGGTCATCAATCTCGACGCTGAGAAGCAGGAAATCACCATGCGTGCGCCGATGCGCCCGGAATTCGAGCGCGAGGCGAATAGCAAGCAATGGCACGGCGGTCCAATCGCTTCCATCATCGACACGGTGGGTGATTACGCGCTGGTGATGTTTGTCGGGAGGGGATTGCCGACGATCAACTTCCGCGTCGATTACTTTCGGCCCGCGATCAACACGTCAATCATCGCAACCGCGCGCGTCCGCCGAAACGGGCGCAGCGTCGGAGTGGCTGATGTTGATATTCATGACGAAAAAGGTGCGTTGGTCGCAATTGGCCGCGCGACCTATTCTACGCAATAGGTCGTGACTGAAGATCTCAGCTCCGCGCCGAAGAGGGCGCGGAGCACCCTCAGACTACCGATGATCAGGATGTGATTTCATTGTTCAGCCCGGGCTCTTCGTCATGAAGCATTGGAACAATCTTGGTGATCTGATCGATCGGTCAGGTGATCTGGATCGTGCGGCGATTATCGATCTCCGCGATCCTTCAGCCCCGCGGACATGGAGCCATGGCGAGATCGATCGTCTCGCCGGAGGCGTCGCCCGATTCTTGACGCATCGCGGCCTTTCCCGAGGGGCTCGCATTGCGATCGCCTCGCTCAATCGTGCTGAGTACGCAGCGGCCTATTTCGGCATCATGCGGGCGGGATATGTGGCCGTTCCGATCAATATCAAGCTGCCTCGCGAGACGATTGATTTCATTATTGACGACGCGCAGATCGTGTTTGCGTTCGTTGATAACGTCGGCAAGGCGGTCATCAGCGATCATGTCCCGGTGGCCAATTTCGACGATGCCGGATCGCAAGGATTCATTGCACGTGTCAAGCCAGCGTCCTTTCCGGCTGTCGAGATCACTTCCGACGATATTGCTCAGATTCTCTATACATCCGGCTCATCGGGGCGGCCGAAAGGTGTTCTTCTGAGCCATTCGGGGCAGGCCTGGGCGCTCTCGATGCGGGTGCCGGACGTCACCCCTGACACAAGGTTTATCATTGCGCAGCCGCTCTTTCATATGAACGGCCTCTTCTCCATGAAAATCGTGTTCGGCGCCAATGCATCGCTCGTGATGCTCCCGAATTTCGATGTGCGCAGCTATATCGAGGCGCTGTCCCGATACGATGTGACTGACCTGATGGCTGTGCCGACCATGTTCGCGCGGATCGTCAAGGAGCGTGAGCTGATCCGCTCGCTGCCCTTTGCGATTAAGAAGATCGCGCTCGGATCGGCTCCGGTGACGCTGGCTTTGATTGAACAGATTCACGAGATGTTTCCGCAGGCGAGTATCTCCCTCGGATACGGAACAACAGAAGCAGGACCAGCCGTATTCGGCGCGCATCCGAAAGGTTTGCCGACGCCGGCGCTATCGATCGGCTATCCGCTTCGGGATGATCAGGTCAAGCTGATCGACAACCCCAACGGCGCCGGGAAAGTGCTGATGATGCGCAATCCGGCCCTGATGCGCGGTTATCTGAACCTGCCGGAAAAGACCGCCGAGGTGCTGCGCGACGGCTGGTATTACAGCGGCGATGTGGTTCGCCAGGACGAGAATGGCTTCTACTTTTTTGTCGGCCGGGCTGACGATATGTTCGTCTGCTCCGGCGAGAACATCTATCCGTCAGAAGTGGAGAAGATGCTGGAACACTCGCCGCTTATTCAGCAGGCCGCCGTTGTGCCCCTCGCCGACGAGGAGCGTGGACAGATGCCGGTCGCTTTTATCGTCCCCAGGGCGGGAGCGACACTAACTTTTGACGATGTCAGAAAATTTGCGCTCGCCCATGGACCTGCTTATCAGCATCCCCGTCGCGTGAAATTCGTGCAGGATTTGCCTTGGGCGGGAACGAACAAGATCGACCGTAAAGATCTGATCGAACAGGCTCGCCTTCTCGAAAGGGAGAAGGGCTGGTCTCACTGAACAGAGCGCAATGAGCAGACTGGCCAATAAGATTGCCCTGGTCACCGGCGCGAGCCGGGGAATAGGCCGCGCCATCGCCATACGACTTGCGAAAGAAGGGGCCCTTGTCGCTGTTCATTACCACACTGCACATCGGGAAGCGGAAGCCACGCTTGCCTTCATTCGGAAGGCAGGAGGCGATGGCTTTATCGTGTCGGCCGACCTCGGGGAGAGCTCGGGCCCCCGCATGCTGGCAAAGGATTTTATCCAAGCACTCAAGGAATATCACGCATCGTCATTCGACATTCTCGTCAATAATGCCGGAATCGATCGTCGTCAGACCATCGAACATGTGACCGAGGCCGACTTCGACAGCATGGTTCAGGTCAACTTCAAGGCACCATTCTTTTTGGTTCAAGCCCTGCTGCCTTTTCTGAAGGACGGCGGTCACATCATCAATGTTTCTTCAATGGCCGCGCGCAGCTCCTTTCCGACAATGCCGGTTTATGGGCCGATGAAGGCGGCACTGTCCACCCTGACCCGCATCCTTGCGGCTCACCTTGGATCGCGTGGGATAAGAGTGAATGCCGTGATGCCGGGTGCGACAGCAACGGACATGAATCCTGCGGCCAAGGATCTCGAGGCCGGAAAAGCACTCGCCCGAACGGTTGCCCTTGGCCGTGTCGGGCAGCCGGACGATATCGCACGCGTGATTGCCTTCCTGGCATCTGACGAAAGCGGCTGGATCACCGGAGAGAATATTGAAGTCAGCGGAGGCCAGCGGCTGTGAAGGCGATTCTGCTCAGGTGCTTGCAAAATGATGCCACGAGGGCCATCACGCCACAGATTGGATTACAGTCCCATCAGTATAGAGTATTGGAGCAATCAGCTCATGGCTGATGCCTTTGCATCGATATTGCAAATTGATGCCTGGGAATCCCGTCCAGGCTTTTCAGACAGCTTGCTTTGGGTTTGGTAAGAAGAATGCTTCGTCGACTTCCGATATTCATGGAAGATCGTCGGAGCCAATGCAGGATGGCAGATATGAAGTACTTAGCGAGTGTTGCAGTCGCCCTGGGTTTGCTCTCGGGAAGCGGTGCCTATGCCCAGCAGAGCAAGGAGGAGCCTGTTCGGATCGGCGTGTTGACGGATATGTCCGGCCTGTTTGCCGACATCTCGGGAGCTGGCGCGGTAACTGCCGTGAAGATGGCAGTGGAGGACTTCGGCGGCAAGGTCCTCGGACGACCGATCGAGGTTCTGTCTGCCGATCACCAGAACAAGGCCGATATCGCTTCAGCGACGGCGCGCGAATGGATCGACGAGAAAAACGTCGTCATGATTGCCGACCTCATGAACTCGGCCGTGGCGCTGGCTGTTATGGAACTGGCCAAGACCAAGAACCGTATCGCGATCGTCAACGGCGCGAGCACCTCGGTTATCACAAACGAAAAGTGCACGCCCAACAGCATTCACTACACCTGGGATACCTATTCGATTGCGCGAGGAACAGCCAACGCGATCGTCCGCCGCGGCGGTAACAAGTGGGCCCTGCTGGTTGCGGACTATGCTTATGGGCACCAGCTTGCGCAGGACAGCCGCAAATTCGTGGAGAAGGCCGGCGGCCAGGTGGTTTCCGAAATCCGGCATCCGATCAATACAAGCGACTTTTCCTCCTTCCTGCTGCAGGCCGAGAATTCACCTGCGAATGTCGTCGCACTCGCCAACGCCGGAGCCGATACCATCAACTCCATCAGGTCGGCGGCGGAATTCGGAATCAGCCGTGATGGAAAGAGGCAGGTCGTTGGCCTTGCCATCAACCTGAACGACACCAGAGCGCTTGGCTTGGACGTGGCGCAAGGGCTACTGCTGACGGAAGCGTTCTACTGGGACCGTGACGATGAATCCCGTGCATGGTCGAAGCGTTTCTTGGAAAAGTTCAACAAGATGCCGACGTCCACCCAGGCGGGCGACTACTCATCAACGATGCATTATCTGAAAGCCGTTGCTGCCGCCGGGACTCTCGATACTGCCGCCGTGATGGCCAAGATGAGGGAAATGCCAGTCAACGATTTCTTTGCGCACAACGGCAAGATTCGCATCGACGGCCGGATGGTGCACGATATGTATCTGGCCCAGGTGAAAAAGCCATCGGAATCCAAGGGGCCGTGGGATTTCTACAATATTCTTGAGACGATCCCGGGAGACGATGCTTTCCGCCCGCTGTCCGAAAGCGCCTGTCCGCTGGTGAAGCACTGATCGGGTGGTCTGAACAGAAAGTTGCATCGAGCAGGCCGGTGCAGCTTTCTGCGCTTCAAGAATGTCGTCGACCGGATCGGCGATTGATCGATATCCTAGGACACCGCAGTGCGCCGTCACGCTGAGGTGGCTAGGCTGGCACGAAATTGATGATAACGCCATTTGCGATCCTTGCCGGCGCAATGACAGCATTATTGTGCTTGGTCATCCCTTGACCGGCGCTTGCTTTGGCAAGATCAGAACAGCCAATCACCAGCGCTACCGCGCCTTTGGCTGGCGTTTCCCTGCGGATGGCTTCAGGGTAGCGGTGTTCGAACCGACCTGCGTCATAATAAAGAAAGCCGATGTGATTTCCGGAGGAGACGCGATAGCCGTCTTCCGTCTTCTGAACGGGGCGATCGATCAGCCGCCCCATATGAGCCGCATCTTCACCCGGAACGTCCGACACAATCTCGATTTGCCGCAACCCTGCTGCACCGTTGGCATGCGACTGCAGTTGTGGGATCCACACCATTTCCGGTGTCAGGTGCTCGCATGCAAAAATGCCGAGGCCGCCGGGAGCTTCTTCTGCGGGCCAGGTTAGAATATTGAAACGTGCTGTGCCTTTGCTGCCGTTCGGCAGGTCGACTGGCCGCTCGAAACTCAAAGGCCCGCCGGCATGAATACCTCCTGCTTGCAACTCCGCGACACCAGCAGCTGCATTGCGAGCTTTGAAAGCTGCGCGCTCGATTCCTTCGCGTTTTTCAAGGAAGGCCACAAGGGGGCGGTTATGCTCGGTTTCGTGGAGCACGCCGAGAAGCTCGATATAGTCTTCTCCGAACACAATGGTGTAATTGGCGGAGCCCATATGGGCCGAGTGCGTGCCGCGGGGGGAAACCGTAAAGCCGAGCTTCCGCCAGCCGGCCGCCGCCGCGTCGAGATCACGCACCGCGATCACGACATGATCGATACCCAGAATTTGCTCGAGTGGCACGCAGTTCTCCTTTCATCGTCAGTCTTATCGATTGGTATCATTTCAAGGCAGGTTTGACAGCAAAATCGAGCGAGCAAAAGCCTGGAGGATCGGCGCGGCAGCGGCATGCTCCCGAGTGGCCACGACGGTTACTTGAAAAATGCTGCACGGAGCATGAGATCGTATCTATGCAAAAATGTAACTTTCTGCGCTCCACCGCATCCGAGATCTTTTTAGAGATCTTCGCGCAGATGAATCATATCGGTTGGATGATAGCCCGTGCCTTGGCCAGGGTTGCTTCCGGGGCGCCCGACGCATCAATGATATGCCAGTCGAGCTGGCCGAGCTCACAGCTTTCCTGCTGCTGAACGATTTGCACCGTTGCATCGGAGGCCTCCTTGGCTCGATGGCCAACCCGCTGCATCCGGGTCTGGAGGTCTGCCGTCAGAAATAGGCCATGGAATGGAACATTCTGCCTTCTAGCCAGCGCCGCAATTTCTGCCCGTTCCGCTTCCTGTGAGCTGACTGCATCGATAACAACGCAATGATGTTCTGAAAGAATGCGTTCTGCGCGTTCGATCAGCTGATGATAGATCTGTTGTGTAACGTCAGGCTGGTAGGCTTCGGCAGGCAATGGATCGGCCGGACATACGCCAAAGTGCTGCTTGCGTAAGACATCCGAGCGTAACACAAGCGCTCCGGGTGCTGCGCCGATAAAGGGCGCAAGCTTGCGCGCCAACGTTGATTTCCCGGTGCCGGAAAGGCCGCCAACAGCGACAAGTACGGGCGTGGCCTGTTCCATAAGGCTGGATGCCAGTCCGAAATAGGATCGGGCAGATTGCCTTGCTTCGTCTCTCGCTGCGGGATCGGCATCGCGTCGCGCCAGAAGGACGTTGGCCCTGATCGCGGCGCGCATGGACATGAAAAGCGGTAGCGCCGCCAAGCCGTCGAGATCAGCCAGGGAAGCTGCCCGCAAATAGCGATTCAAGACGAGATTGGCCGCTTCCTTCTGCCCGAAATGCCACAAGTCCATGAGGACGAAGGCGAGGTCGTACAAGATATCGGTCGTGGCGATCTCGTCACTGAATTCAATTGCATCAAAGAGCGTAGGTTTTCCCTCGATCAGCACGATATTGGCGAGATGCAGGTCACCATGGCAACGGCGAACAAGGCCCCGGTGCTCGCGTTGCTTCAGCAAGCCGCGCACCTTCTGGAAAGCCTCATGGCTTTTGCGATCCAGAAGCGTGATGCGCTGACTGTCGAAGTGACCGGCGAAAGCGGTCGAGTTGGCTTCAATCAGCGAGGGAATCGATTCGACCCAGTTGGATCGTTCGCGGACAGAAGCTTTCTGATGCGAACTCGAGATCACCTCTGCGAGCTCCTCGGCAAGTTTTTGGTCGATGACACCTGTCTGCACGAACTTGTCGAGCGTCAGATTTTCATCGAAACGCGCCATCTCTATGGCCCATTCCACAACGTCGCCGCGGCCGGCAATTTCCAGTCCGCCGTCAGAGCGCTTCGTGATGGCAACGCAGCCACGATAGATTTGTGGAGCGAATCGTCGATTGATATCGAGTTCCTGATCGCAGGCGCTTTTCCGTTTCGCCAATGTCGAGTAGTCCAGGAACGGAAACTTAACCGCGCGCTTGATCTTGAGTGCGCGCGGGCCCGCAAGGAAAACCGAAGCTGCATGAGTATCGATTCGTTGAACCGGATATCCGTCATGCGTCTGCGGATCGCTCAGGAGCGCAATCACTGCCTCCTGAGATGTGGCTGTCGGCGAGGGGGGATTGCCGGGCATCTTACGGCTTCAGGACAGCGGCACCGACGAAATCTCCGCTTCGCAGCGCATCAAGAACGTTATTCGCATCGCTCAGCGGAAATGACGTGGTTTTCGTTTTAATGCCCGCGCGGGGAGCGATCGTCAGAAAATCGAGTCCATCCCGACGCGTCAGATTGGCAACGGACATGATCTTTCGTTCGCCCCAAAGAATGTCATAGGGAAACGAGGGAATATCGCTCATATGGATTCCGGCGCAGATGACGCGGCCGCCCTTGCGAACTGCGCGGAGCGCTGCAGGCACGAGCGATCCGACCGGAGCATAGAGGATGGCGGCATCGAGAGGGTCAGGTGGTAGCGTATCGGATGCGCCGGCCCACACGGCACCCAGCTCTTTCGCAAAGGCCTGTGCTGCCGAATCCTCGGCGCGTGTAAAGGCATAAACCGTCCGGCCCTGCCAGCGGGCGACCTGAGTGATGATATGACCGGCCGCGCCGAAGCCGTAGATTCCGAGCCGCTTTCCATCACCAGCCATGACCAGCGATCGCCAGCCGATCAGGCCCGCGCACAAGAGCGGCGCGATTGCGATGTCGTCGTCGCCTTCGCCGAGCGGAAATGCAAATCTCGCATCGGCAATCGTGTGAGTGGCAAAGCCGCCGTCGCGGGTATAGCCGGTGAACAAGGGATTGTCGCAGAGGTTTTCCATTTGTG
>Ga0180222_1003218_pt1 | contig 10964 bp, 8 predicted proteins | sample eDN5th37CKraftOP_FD_151336 | JGI IMG/M metagenome (GOLD analysis project Ga0180222, IMG submission 151336) | Enriched Organic Plus compost microbial communities from Emeryville, California, USA - eDNA 5th pass 37_C Kraft OP (version 2) (version 2) ... | reverse complement strand
TCCAGCAGCTTGGGGGCGCGGATGTGATGGGAGAGCATGGTGCCGCTCATGAACGCGCGCTCGACGGTGCCGTCCTCGCCGGCCATGTCGATGCCAAGGTCGCGCCGGATGGTGCTGCGGGCGCCATCGGCAGCGACCACATACTGTGCAGCGATCTCGCCGCGCGCGTGGGTCGTGACATTCTCGATCGAGACCATGACGCCCGACGTGGATTCGCGCACCGACGTGACCCGCCAGCCGAAGCGCACGCTCACGCTCGCCTGCCGCTCCGCGTGATCCTTGAGGATCGGCTCCAGGCTGGTCTGCGGGATATACTGCGGCGTCTCGGGCGAGCGCAGGAAATCGGCGTTTCCGCCGACCTTCCTGCCGTTGTCGATATAAGGGTGGGGGCGGGCCATGCGCGCGAATTCGTGGCCGCAGAAGCGCGTCACATAGGCGTACTCCCGCGCCACCACGGGCGGGAGCGATGCACGGTGGATGTCCTCGGCGAGGCCCAGCCGCCGGAAGTGCTCCATGGTGCGCGCGTTGGTGTTGTTGCACTTGGGGTGGGTTGCCGTCTCCAGCCGCTCGTTGAGGAGGATAACCGGTACACCCCGGCGCCCCAGGGCGAGAGCCGCGGTGAGCCCCACCGGCCCACCGCCTGCGATCACAACGAACGTTTCTTCCCTGGTCACCAACATATGTCCCGGCCGCACAAGCAGGGTGCCAGCGGGTTGCGACCTATGCAATTGTCGGCTCGGAATACCGAGTATGGCGGAGGTTGACGTGGCGGAGCAGGTGCTGCCCGGTCTGGAGCGACGGCTGAAGGCGGAGCTTTCGGGCGACGTGCTGTTCAGCCGCTTCGACCGCGGCCGCTACGCCACCGACGCTTCGCATTACCAGATGATGCCGCTCGGCGTGGTGGCCCCGCGTACGATAGCGGAGGCCGAACGCGCCATCGCCATTGCGCGTGAGGAAGGTGTCAGCGTGCTGGCGCGCGGCGGCGGCACCTCGCAGAGCGGACAGACCGTCAACCACGCGCTGGTGATCGATTGTTCGAAACATCTCAACGGCATCATCGACCTCGACGTCGCCCGGCGGCGCTGCATCGTCGAGCCCGGCATCGTGCTCGACGAGCTCAACCGCCGGCTCAGGCCGCACGGCCTGTGGTTCCCCGTCGACATCTCGACCGCCTCGCGCGCCACCATCGGCGGCATGACTGGCAACAACTCCTGCGGCGCGCGCTCGCTGCGCTATGGCAACACGCGCGAGAACGTGCTGGCGATCGACGCGCTGCTGGCGGGCGGCGGCGCCGCGCATTTCGGTCCCGTGACGGCCGATCTCTCGGACGTTCCGGCCGGTTCGCCCTTGCGGCGCCTTGCCCATGACCTGCTGGCGCTCGGCGCGCGCGAGGCGGACGAAGTGCGGGCGCGCTTTCCCAAGGTGCAGCGCCGGGTCGGCGGCTACAATCTCGATGCGCTGCTGCCGGGCCGCAACGACCTCAATCTTGCGCATATCCTCGTTGGCTCGGAAGGAACGCTCGGATTTTCAACGCGGATCGAGCTCAAGCTGGCGCCGCTGCTCTCGCACCGCGCGGTCGGCGCCTGCCACTTCGGCAGCTTCCACGCCGCGATGGATGCGGCCCAGCACATCGTCAAGCTGGGACCGATTGCGGTCGAGCTCGTCGACCGCACGATGATCGAGCTGGCGCGCGAGATCGCCATGTTCCGACCGACGATCGATGCATTCGTGCGCGGTGAACCCGAGGCGATCCTGCTGGTGGAGTTCGCGGAGGAGGAATGGGGCGAGAATCTGCGCCGCTTGGGTTTGCTGCACGACCTCATGGGCGATCTCGGCTTCGCCTGGGGAAAGAGCGGTGTGCAGCGGGGCGGGGTGGTCGACGTGCTCGACGCCAAGCTGCAGGGCGCGATCGCGGACGTGCGAACGTCCGGCCTCAACATCATGATGTCGATGAAGGAGGAGGGAAAGCCGATCTCCTTCGTCGAGGACTGCGCGGTGCCGCTCGAGCATCTCGCCGACTACACGGCGCGTCTGACGCAGGTGTTCGAGAAGCATGGCACGCGCGGCACCTGGTATGCGCACGCCTCGGTCGGTTGCCTGCACGTGCGGCCGGTGCTCAACCTGCGGCTCGACAAGGACGTGAAGGCGATGCGCGCCATCGCCGAGGAGGCCTTCGCCTTCGTGCGCGAGTACAAGGGCTCGCACTCGGGCGAGCACGGTGACGGCATCGTGCGCTCGGAGTTCCATGAGAAGATGTTCGGCCAGCGCCTGGTGCGCGCGTTCGAGCAGGTGAAGGACCGCTTCGATCCCGACGGGCTGTTCAATCCCGGCAAGATCGTGCGCGCGCCGAAGTTCGATGATCGCGCCTATTTCCGCTACGGCCCGGACTACCACGGCGAGCCCGTCGCAACGCACCTCGACTGGTCGGCCTTTCCGGGCTCGGGTGGGGGGCTCCAGGGCGCGGTCGAGATGTGCAACAACAACGGCGCCTGCCGCGCGCTCGCGGGCGGCGTGATGTGTCCGAGCTATCGCGTCACGCGCGACGAGACGCACCTCACGCGGGGACGCGCCAACACCCTGCGGCTGGCGATCAGCGGCCAGCTCGGGCCGGATGCGTTCACCTCGGACGAGATGGCGGAGGCGCTCAGGCTGTGCGTCTCGTGCAAGGCCTGCCGGCGTGAATGTCCGACTGGCGTCGACATGGCGCGCATGAAAATCGAGGTGCAGGCGGCGCGCGCGGCGAAGCTCGGGCTGTCGTTGCGCGAGCGGCTGGTCGGATACATGCCGCGCTACGCGCCCTATCTCGCGCGCGTGCCGTGGCTCGCCAACCTGCGGGATATCCTGCCCGGGGCGGCGGAATTGTCCGAACGCTTTACCGGGCTGAGCGCAAGGCGACCGCTGCCCAAGTGGCGATCGGACTGGTTCCGCGACGCGCGCCGGCGTACCGGCGGCGCGCATGCGGATGGGATGCGGGAGGTCGTTCTCTTCGCCGACACGTTCAACCGCTACTTCGAGCCGGAGAATCTTGCCGCGGCGATGAACGTGCTCGCGGCTGGCGGTTTGCATGTGCAGGTGGCGGCGCCGCAGGGCGGCGGGCGTCCCTTGTGCTGTGGACGCACGTTCCTGACGGTGGGCAAGGTCGACGAAGCCCGCCGGGAGATGGAGCGCACGCTGGCGGCGCTTGCACCGTTCTCAGCGCGCGGAGTGCCCATCATCGGTCTCGAGCCAAGCTGCGTGCTCGGGTTCCGCGACGAGATCCCCGCACTGGTCAAGACAGATGACGCGCATCGGCTCGCGAGCCAAGTCGTGCTGTTCGAGGAGTTCGTGGCGCGCGAGGCGAAGGCCGGCACGTTGTCGCTGCCGCTTGCGCCGGGCGCCAAACATGCGCTGCTGCATGGGCACTGCCACCAGAAATCGTTCGGCGTCATGAATGACGTCGAACAGGTGTTGCGACTGATTCCGGACTTGCTCGTCGAACCGATCGAATCGAGCTGCTGCGGTATGGCGGGGGCGTTCGGCTATGGCGCCGACACGCTCGATGTCTCGCTCGCCATGGGCGAACTCGCGCTGTTGCCGACCGTGCGCCAAGCGCCGGAGGATGCGCTCATCGTCGCCGACGGCACCTCGTGCCGGCACCAGATCAAGGATGCGACCGGTCGCGCAGCTCTGCATGTCGCCCGCGTGCTCGAGACATGTCTTGCCGGAACCGCCGCCACGCGCCCGCATTAGCGCAACATGCTGACCTTCGAGACCGTGATCGGCTTCCTGGCCGCGTGCTGCACGACGGTGTCCTACATTCCGCAGCTCAAGAAGTGCTGGAACACCGGTTCCGCCCATGACCTGTCGTTCAAGATGCTGTCGATTCTTGCGACGGGCATCGCGCTGTGGGTGGTCTACGGCCTGCTGCGAGGAGACTGGGTCATCATCCTCGCCAACTCGGTCAGCTTGACGCTCTTGACCGGCATCCTGTTCTTCAAGCTGCGCGAGATGCGGACGCGAGCCGCTTGATGGGGTCGCGCGGCTCGTACAGGCCTCAATTGGAAAGATAACCCGCGGGCGCTTATCTGACGTGCGGGCACATGATACGAGTAGCGCAGCTCGTCCGGCGCCGTCACTCCTGGAGTCCTCCATGTCAGATCTCTCGGGCTTTCCCATCGCCAAGCGCTGGCCCGCGCAGCATCCCGATCGCATCCAGCTTTACTCGCTGCCGACGCCGAACGGCGTCAAGGTCTCGATCGCGCTGGAGGAGCTGGGGTTGCCCTACGAGCCGCACACGATCGATTTCGGCAAGAACGACCAGACGACCCCGGAATTCCTGTCGTTGAGTCCGAACGGCAAGATCCCGGCGATCATCGATCCGCGCGGACCGGGCGGCAAGCCGGTCGGGATGTTCGAATCCAACGCCATCCTGATCTATCTCGCCGACAAAGGCGGCAGGCTCATCCCCAAGGACGAGGCACGTCGCCTCGAAACGATCCAGTGGCTGTTCTTTCAGGCAGCGCACGTCGGGCCCATGTTCGGACAAGTGGGATTCTTCCACAAATTTGCCGGCCGCGAATATGAGGACAAGCGACCGCTTCATCGCTATCGCGACGAGTCGAAACGCATCCTTGGCGTGATGGAGCGGCGGCTCGACGGCCGCCAGTGGATCATGGGCGAGGATTATACGGTCGCCGATATCTCGATGCTCGGCTGGGTGCGCAACCTGATCGGCTTCTATGGAGCACGGGAGCTGGTGGAGTTCGACACGCTCAAGCATGTGCCGGCGTGGCTCGAACGTGGCCTGGCGCGGCCCGCCCTGCAGCGCGGCTTGGAAATACCCAAACGGCCGTAACCTTCAGCCGGCAGCCACGCGATGATCTAACGCGCGCGCCGCCGCGTCCGCGTGTGCACGCGGATGAGCTGCATGTCGGCTCTGTCGTGGGCGGGCCAGCGCGCCTGGCACTTCGGGCCGGTGCCGCGCATGTAATGGCGCTCCGGGTGATAGGAGCCGGTGAGCATGCGCAGGATGTTCCGCCACAAGTCGCGCATTTCGTTGATGAAGCCGCTGTAGGACATTGCACCCTCCCGTCAGTTCGGGCGGCCCAGCAACGAGGCGAACGGGACGACGATCAATTCATCGCCCTCCTCGTCGCTCACGTGCAGTGTCCAGTCGCGCCAATCTTCGGGACCGGGCCGGCTGATCAGGTGGCGAACGAAACGTTCGCCGTAGTCGCGCGCATCGACCGGATCATCGAGGTAGCTGCCGCGCTGATCGAGCAGCACGCCTTTGCCGCTGGAGCAATGGAAGAACACGTGGGTCATGGACGCCTCCTCATCCGCTGACTGGCAGCGCGGGGTGGAAACGCTGATGAGCCACCGATTAAGGTCGCAGGGGCACGAAGAAAATTCAGATATTGCCCCTAAGGGCTTTTCCGGAGCGCGCCAGGCGGGGCTGTCTCGATTTGGTTCACGTCCCTGCAAGGAAGTCGAAGTCACAGCCCCTGTCGGCCTGGGTGACGTGATCGACGTAGAGCCTCGTATAGCCGCGCTGCGGCTTTTCGGGCGGCGTCCATGCGGCTTTGCGACGGGTGAGCTCCGCCGCTTCGACCAGAAGTTCAAGCCGCCGCGCTGCGGCGTCGAGGCGGATGATGTCGCCGTCGCGCACCAGCGCCAGCGGTCCGCCGGCCGAAGCTTCCGGTGCCACATGCAGGACCACCGTCCCGAACGCAGTGCCGCTCATGCGCGCATCGGAGATGCGGACCATATCGGTCACGCCCTTCGATCCGAGCTTCTTCGGGATCGGCAGCGCGCCCGCTTCCGGCATGCCGGGCGCGCCGACAGGCCCTGCATTGCGCAGCACCAGCACGTGATCTGGCGTAACGGGCAGGTCCGGATCGTCGATCCGCCGCTCCAGATCGGCGAGCGAGTCGAACACCAACGCCGGGCCTTCATGCGTGCAGAGCGACCGCGTGGCGGCCGCGAGCTTGATGGCGGCGCCCTGCGGCGCGAGGTTGCCCGAAAGGATCGCGATGGCCTCGCCGGGATAGACCGGCCTGTCGAGCGGGCGGATGACCTCGTCATCGGTGTACGCCGGCCAGCGTGCGACGATGTCGCCGAGCGTCTCTCCGCCCACGGTGGGGGCCGTCAGGTCCAGCCGCTCGCTCAGGCGGCGCCAGAGCGCGGGAACACCGCCGCCGGCATGGAAATCCTCGATGAAGTAAGCCCCCGCGGGCTTGAGGTTGACCAGCACCGGCACGTCGCGCCCAACGCGGTCGAACTCGGTGAGATCGAAGGGAATGCCCGCGCGGCCGGCGATAGCGGCGAGATGCACGAGCGCATTGGTCGAGCCGCTCGTCGTCTGCAGGATCACCGACGCGTTGCGCAACGCCGCAGGAGTCAGAATATCGCGCGGCAGCGGTCCACCGCCGACCGCCATCTCCGCCGCGCGCCTGCCGGTCGCTTCCGCGATGCGCATTCGGTCCGACGAGACCGCCGGTGCCGTCGCAGCACCCGGCAGGGTGAAGCCGAGCGTCTCGGCAATGCAGGCCATGGTCGAGGCGGTGCCCATCACCATGCAGGTGCCGGACGTGGGCATGAGCTGGTCGTGCGCGCGGTCGAGGTCCATCTCATCGAGCGTGCCGGCGCGATAGGCCGCCCACAGCCGGCGGCAATCGGTGCAGGCGCCCAGGCGCGCACCTTCGTGGCGGCCCGCGAGCATGGCGCCGACCGGCAGTACGATGGCCGGCATGTTCGCCGAAACCGCGCCCATCAATTCGGCAGGGATGGTCTTGTCGCAGCCGCCGATCAGCACCACCGCATCGAGCGGCAGAGCGCGCAGCATCTCCTCGACGTCCATGGCCATGAGATTGCGCAGCAGCATCGAGGTCGGGAACGTGAACGCCTCGTGCAGCGAGATGGTGGGAAAGACAAAGGGAAGCGCGCCGGCCATGCGCACCCCGCGCGCCACCGCCTCAGCGAGGCGGCCCGCGGTGCCATGGCACGGATTGAAGTCGGACGCGGTCGAGAGAACGCCGACGATCGGCAGGTCGAGCTGCGCATCGGTGAAGCCCGTGCCTTTGAGGAAGCCGCGGCGCAGGAACAGCGCGAATTCCTCGTCGCCGTACTGGGCGAGGCGCGAGCGCAGACCCTTCTTCATCGGCATGTCTCCCCATGCCCCGGTCGCGTGCCGCGCCCGGGGCGGCGGGGACATTGCGCGATCCTCTCCCGGCAGGCAACAATGCCGCAAAGCATATCGTGACTGACCAGAACGACTGCCCCGCCGCGCGGGCGCATCCCAGGGGAACGCCTCATGGCCGCGAACAAGGTCATCATCACCTGCGCCATCACCGGCGCGATTCACACGCCGTCGATGTCGCCGCATCTGCCGGTCACGCCCGACGAGATCGCGGACGCCGCCATCGGCGCGGCGGAGGCGGGCGCGGCGATCGTGCATCTGCATGCGCGCGATCCCAAGACGGGGCGGCCGGATCAGTCGCCGGAGGCCTTTGGCCGCTTCCTGCCGCGCATCAAGCAGCGCTCGAACGTGGTCATCAACCTGACCAGCGGCGGCGCGCCCACCATGTCGGTGGCGGAGCGCGTCAGCCCTGCGCACGCGTTCAAGCCGGAGGTGGCGAGCCTCAACATGGGCTCGATGAACTTCGGCCTGTTCCCGATGCTCAAGCGCTTCAAGGAGTTCAAGTACGACTGGGAGCGGCCCTACCTCGAAGGCACGACCGACCTCATCTTCCGCAACACGTTCAAGGATATCGAGTTCATCCTCACCACCTGCGCCGGCAACGGCACGCGCTTCGAGTTCGAGTGCTACGACACGGCGCATCTCTACAATCTCGCGCACTTCCTGGACCGCGGCCTCGTGAAGCCGCCGCTGTTCGTGCAGACGGTGTTCGGCATTCTCGGTGGCATCGGCACGCATCCGGAGGACGTGATGCACATGCGCCGCACCGCGGACCGGCTGTTTGGACGTGAAAGCTATCAGTGGTCGGTGCTGGGTGCGGGGCGCAATCAGTTGCCCATCGCTGCCATGGCGGCATCCATGGGCGGTAACATCCGCGTCGGCCTCGAGGACTCGCTCTGGATCGGGCCCGGCAAGCTTGCCGAGTCGAACGCGCAGCAGGTGCGCATGGCAAAGCAGATCGTGGAAGGGCTCGGGCTCGCCGTGGCGAAGCCGGATGAGGCACGCGAGATCCTCTCGCTCAAGGGCGGCGATCAGGTCGGATTTTAAGCGAATACATAGGTCGGGCGTCGCTGGCCGGTTGCCGCATCGACGCCGGACAGCCGTACTGCGCGCGACGCGCGACAGGACGTGCCTGCGCGACATGTTTGATCTTGCCGCAGGCCACGTAAATCCTTCAAAAGAAGTACGGAAGGATTCGCATGTCAGCACTCGATACCGCCAGCTTCGCCATTCTGCTTGGCGCATCCCTGATCCTGGCGGGTATCCTCTCCAGCCTCGTCGCTCTTCGGTTCGGCGCTCCGTTGCTGCTCGGCTTCATCGGCGTGGGCATGCTGGCGGGCGAGTCCGGTCCAGGCGGCATCCAGTTCGACGACGTGCAGACGACGTACTTCGTCGGTTCCATCGCCCTGGCCCTGATCCTGTTCGACGGCGGCCTGCGCACCCGCATCGCCACGGTGCGCAGCGTGATCGCGCCCTCGCTGATCCTGGCCACGATCGGAGTGATGCTGACCGCGGCGATCACCGCGCCGTTCGCGAAGTACGCACTGGCGCTGAACTGGACCGAAGCGGCGCTCGTCGGCGCGGTCGTGGCCTCGACCGACGCCGCGGCGGTGTTCCTGCTGATCCACAGCCGGGGACTGCGGTTGCGGCCGCGCGTCGCTGCGACTCTCGAGGTGGAGTCCGGCACCAACGATCCCTTCGCCATCTTTCTCACGATCATGCTGGTGGAGATGCTGCTCAGCGGGCAGCAGTCGATGCAGCATGTCCTCGTCAGCCTCGCGCTGAAGGGGCTCGGCGGCGGCGCTCTCGGCTATGCCGGCGGCAAGGCCATCGTATTCGTGCTCAATCGCTTCGGCTTGGCGCAGGGGCTCCACCCGATCTTCGTCACCACGGGTGCGTTGATCGTGTTCTCGACGAGTGAGTCGCTCCAGGCCTCCGGGTTTCTTGCCGTCTATGTGGCAGGCCTCGTCACCGGCAACCAGCGCACGCGCGCCCATTCCAGCATTGTGTCGTTTCTCGACGCCGCAACCTGGCTGGCGCAGATCGCCATGTTCCTGCTGCTCGGCCTGCTCGCGTGGCCGGGCCGCCTGCTGGGCACGATCCTGCCCGCGCTGGTGGTCGCCGCCGGGCTGATGCTGGTGGCGCGACCGCTCACGGTGTTCATCTGCCTGGCGCCGTTTCGGTTCAGTTGGCGGGACAAGGCGTTCATCTCCTGGGTCGGCCTGCGGGGCGCGGTCAGCATCTTTCTGGCCTCCATCCCCTTGCTGGTGCAGCTGCCCAACGCACAACTCTATTTCGACGTCGGCTTCGTCATCGTCCTGGTCTCGGTGCTGGTGCAGGGCTGGACGATCGGGTTTGCCGCGCACCTCACACATACGGCTCTGCCGCGCAGCGATCCCGATCCGCGCCGCGTCGAGCTCGACCTGCCGGGCCAGCTCTCGCAAGAACTCGTCGGCTACCGCCTGGGCGAGAACAATCCCTATCTGCGGCGCCGGCTGATGCCCTCCTGGGCCAAGCTGATGCTGGTGGTGCGCAAGGAGAAGGTGTTCACCGCCGAGGAGGCCGGCATCGTTCGCGAGGGCGACTACATCTATCTGGTGGCCCCTACGGAGCGGGCGCAGGCGCTCGACCGCTTCTTCGTCGATACACCCGGCCAAGCCGATATCGACGCCAACCTGTTCGGCGATTTCTTCGTGCCGGGCGACGCGCGCATGCGCGGCCTCGCCGAGATCTACGGGCAGGAGATCGGAGAGGACGACCGCGACGTCACGGTGGCGGATTATTTCGCGCGTCGCATCGGCAGCTACGCGCGCAAGGGCGATGTGGCAACGCTCGGCGCAGTGGCGCTGGTGGCCAACCATGTCGTGGACGGGCGCGTGGTCAGCGCGGGCCTGCGGCTGATGGAGCCGGAGTTCATGCCGGCCCGGCGGCGCAAGACGCCGGTGAAGCGCTTCTGGCAGCGCGTACTGGCGGTGCCGCGCGTGCAGATGCGCCGGATGAAGAAATAGCCGTCAGAGCGGATGGCGCGCGATCGGCACGCGGCCCTCGCCGGTGTCGACCATCACCGCGTCGACGCCGAAAACCGCGGCGATCCGTTCGGGCGATAACGCCTGTTCGGGCGGGCCATCGAACATCAGCCGGCCCCTGTCCATCACGAGCACGCGGTCGCAGAAGCGCGTCGCCAGCGCCAGGTCGTGCACGACCGCGAGCACAGCGCCGCCCGCGCGCGCGGCCTGCCGCAGCAGGTCCATCACCAGCAACTGATGGAGGGGATCGAGCGAGACGGTGGGCTCGTCGGCGAGCATGACGGCTGCGCCTGTCGCCAGCACGCGTGCGAGCGCGACCCGGGCGCGCTCGCCCCCGGAGAGCGCGGTGACAGGGCGCTGTGCGAGCGTCTCGATGCCAGCGGCCGCGATGGCCTTGGCTACCGCGGCTTCGTCGGCTGCGCTCAGTCGCGTGAACTGGTCGGCATGTGGCAGTCGCCCGAGCGCGACCACGGCCGCGGCGCTCATCGGCCAATGGAAGACATGGCCCTGCGGGAGATAGGCGATGATCCGCGCCCGCTCGCGCGCCGGCACGTCGGACAAGCGTGCCTCCGCCAGCGTGATGCGTCCGCGCGCCGGCAGCACTCCGGCAAGCGCGCGCAACAACGTGGTCTTGCCCGCCCCGTTTGGACCGACCAGCGCGGCCATCTCGCCGCGCCGCAATACGAAGGAGACGTGATCGACGATAGTGCGACCGCCGAGCCGCACGGCGAGATTGTCCGCAGCGAGGATCGCATCGCTCA
>Ga0180222_1003215_pt1 | contig 10971 bp, 8 predicted proteins | sample eDN5th37CKraftOP_FD_151336 | JGI IMG/M metagenome (GOLD analysis project Ga0180222, IMG submission 151336) | Enriched Organic Plus compost microbial communities from Emeryville, California, USA - eDNA 5th pass 37_C Kraft OP (version 2) (version 2) ... | reverse complement strand
GAGCGGCTGGGCACGCCGCTGTGGGTGGAGCGGGCGCGCGCGGAGCTGGCGCGGCTGAGCACGGCGCCGGCGGGCAACCTGGGGCTGACGGCCTCCGAGCAGCGGGTGGCCGAGCTGGTGGCGACGGGAATGACGACGAAGGACGTGGCCGCGGCGCTGTTCATCAGCCCGAAGACGGTGGAGTCGAACCTGTCGCGGATCTACCGCAAGCTGGGCATCAAGTCGCGCGCCGAGCTGGGCCGGTTGTTCGGGGAGGACGACGCGTAGAGGTGCCTGCGGTGCGCGCCAATTCGACGACATCTACAGTTTGCCGACCTAGGCTAAAGAACTGGCAGTGACCGAGGGGGATTTCATGAGGTCGTCATTGAGGGTGGGGATTGTCGCCGTCGCGGCGGTGGCGTTCGGTGTCGGCGTGGTGGGCTGCGGCTCGGACACCAAGACCGACGAACCGGCCGCGAAGGAGACCACGAGCGAGGCGGTCGCAACTCCGGAGGAGACGCCGCCGGAGATGTCGGTGGCGGAGTACATCGCGGCCAACGGCATCACCGAAACCCCGGTGTTCCCAGGCGATCCCGGCGCGCCGAAGATCGAGTTGCCGATCCCCTACCAGTGGGGCCGGCTTGCGAACCTGCCGCAGGGCGCGTACGACGCGGTGATCGTGGCGGACCCGAACGCGGGGGCTGACCGGCCGCGGATCATCACCACGGTCACCAAGCTGACCGGCAATGTGGATCCGGCCAAGATCCTGGAGTACGCGCCGGCGGAGATCCAGGACATGCCGAACTACGAGGGCGCGAAGGCCGGCACGCCGACGATGTTCGGCGAGTACGACGCCACGTCGATCGGCGGCTACTACACCAAGGAGGACGGGGTGAAGCGGGCCATCGGTCAGGTGACCGCGGTGATCCCGGCGCCGGACGGCGTGTACATGCTGCAGATGAACGGCGTCGCCCCGGCCGAGCCCGAGAAGCTCGAGGCGCTGGTGACTGCGAGCGCGGAGATCGCGAAGGGCGCGCGGGTCACGCCCGCGGTGTGAGCGCGGATGGCAACGATGTGCGGGCTGCGACGTCCTCTGTTCTCGTTCACAATCTGTTCACAGAAAACCGTGCCTGACCTGTTGACAGTCGAGCGCTGAAGATGGCAAGCTACAGCTAATTCTCTGGAGGGGGGAAATTATGACCACTGTTTCGTCCAAGGTTCGTATCGCTGCTGCCGCGTCGGCCATCGCCGCCGCCGGGCTCGTCGCTCCCGCGACGGTGGCCAATGCCACGCCCGCGATGGTGCCGGCACCCATGGCCGCGCTCGACATCGACTGCACGAATCCGGTCGAGTGCACGCTCGCCGAGATCAACGACTCGCCGACGCGCAACTCGGTCTTCTGGATCGGCAAGGCCAACCCGAACTTCCAGCCCATCGTCGGCTTCGTGTTCCCGAACCCGTTCGGGCTCAACTTCGAGGCCTGCTTCCTGGGCGGGGCGGTTCATCTGTCGCCGTACGGCGGCGGGTTCGTCGGCATCGGCCGCGGCTGCTGATCGGTCTGAAACCGTCTGAGTGCCAACCTTTCCTCGGAACCCGTTCCGGCGTGAGCTGAACGAGTTCGATGACAATGTTGTCGATTCCGGTGACACTCCGAGCTGGCGGGTAAGACTCTTCAACCAGCGCAACGCCAGCATCGCTGGCATTGCGCTGGTTGTTTTCGTGGTCTTCGGCTGCTGGCTGGCCTACGAGGGGTTCACTGCGAAGTCGAATCTGGAACAAGCGCGTAGTGCAGTGAGCGAAGCGCGAGAGTCCCTCCTCAAGGGAGACTCCGCGGAGACCTCACAGTGGGTCGATAAGGCCGTGGTGCACGCCAACAACGCCAGGAGCGCCACGCACTCGTTGCCGTGGAACATCGGGGCTGCTATCCCCTGGCTTGGAAGTCCGCTAAAGACGGGCCAGCAGATCGCAGATGTGGTGCACGGCTTGGCCACGAGCGTCATGCAGCCGGCCGCAGATGTCGCGGAGGTGCTCTCTCCGGATCGCCTGCTCCAGAACGGGCGTGTTGATGTCCAACTCCTTCGTGATTCCGCGCCCAAGCTGAACGCGATCGCCACATCCGCAGCGAGGCTAGAAACCCAGGCGGACGCTATATCCGAACCGACCTACCTGTCCGTGCTCTCCGACGCTCGAGAAGAACTTCAACACCAGTCCGCAAACGTCACCGGGTTGTTGAGATACACGGACATTGCCGCGAGATTAGCGCCGTCGATGATGGGCGCCGATGGCCCGCGAAGCTACTTCATGGCGTTCCAGACTAACGCCGAGGCACGTGGCACAGGTGGGTTGTTGGGCGGCTTCGGCGTCTTGCGCTTTGACAACGGTAAGCCGACAGTGGACAACCTCGGTCGCAATACCGAATTGCGCGGCGCGGCAAGCTCACTCGACCTAGGACCGGAGTTCGCAAAACTGTACGGTTTCGCGAACCCGTACACCGACTTTCGGAATAGCAACTTCAGCGCACATTTCCCGTACGCTGCTCAGATTTGGCGGTCGATGTGGGCTGAAGTATCGGGCATGAACGTCGACGGTGTTGTCGCGATCGATCCCGTCGCGCTGAGCTACATACTCGGGGTTGTCGGACCGGTGACAATGCCGGACGGTGAGGAGATAACGAAAGACAACGTTGTCGAGTTAACGGAGTCCACCGCGTACAGTCGTTTCCCGACAGACCAGGTGGCCCGCAAGCAGTATCTCCAAGACATTGCCAGCGAGGTAGTCGCGAAAGCGACAGGCGAAATCAAGGCCCCGCGCCGCTTGCTTGAGGCACTGGGTAAGGCTGCCAGCGAGGGCCGCATTGCAGTGTGGAGCGCGTTCCCGGACGAAGAGGAGCTTCTCGAAGAGACGCCGCTAGCACACGTCATTCCCGACGACTCCTCGCCTCACGCAGAGGTCGTTATCAACAATCTCGGCGGAAACAAGATGGATTACTACCTGAGGCGAAAAATTGAGTATGCGGCCGACGGGTGCGACGGGGAATCAAGGAAGTCGACCATCACGGTCAACCTGACGAATGCAGCGCCAGACGGCCCTTTGCCGGACTACGTCGCCGGTTTCGCAGGTCTGGAGAACATCGCCAGTCAGCCCGCTGCCGGCACCAATGTTGCCTCTGTGTCACTTATAGCCACAAAAGACGCAAAGTTGGTAAGCGCCGTCGCTAACGGGCAAAAAGTACCGATTTTCGCAGGAACCGACCGCGGTCATCCTGTGTTCGAAGCGCAAGTCGCCATCCCGAAAGGGGAATCGGTTGAACTGAAGTTCCTACTCGAAGAACCGACAGCACCCGGCGCTCCTCGTGTGCCGATTCAGCCGTTGATAGACCAGGTCACACCTGTCGTCGCAGTGCCGGAGTGCTCGGAGTAAGCCAAATAGGAAGGGGCGGAGTAGGAATGTTGAGGGCTAAGCGTTGACACTTCAGGACTTCGTGAAGCTGCTGCGGACGCGGTGGCTCATCATCTTGGTCACGCTCGTTGTGGGTCTCCTCGGAGCGATAGCAGTGAATCTGCTTTCAACTCCACTCTATGAGGCATCAACCCGGCTTTTTGTGTCGACAACCTCAGGGGCGACTCTGGCGGAAACCTACCAGGGCAATCGATTCTCACAAGAACGGGTCGTCTCCTACACGGAGCTACTCATGGGTGAGACGCTCGCGCAGCGCACAATCGACAAACTCGATCTCGACATAACGGCAGAGGACCTCCGCGAGAACGTAACGGCGCGTTCCAAACCCGACACGGTGCTGATCGACGTGATGGTTAAGGACGAATCACCGGTGCGTGCCCGCGACATAGCTGATGCCCTGTCAGACGAGTTCGTATCGCTGGTGAGCGAGCTCGAGACTCCGCCCGACGGAACTCGACCAGACGCTCGAGTCATAGTTGAGCAGCGTGCATCGATTCCAGACGAGCCGGTGACACCCAAGACAGCTCGAAACATCGCCCTTGGCGTCGCCGTCGGGCTGCTATTGGGGATAGGGCTCGCCGTACTGCGAGACGTACTGGACAACACCGTTAAAGATCGAGAGGCATTGGAAGAAATAACGGGCGTCGGTGTGGTCGGAAGTATCCCACTCGACAAAGAACGTCGAAAAGAACCGGCGATTTCGTTCGAAACGGACAACTCAGCGACGGCGGAGGCATTTCGTAAGCTCCGGACGAATCTTCAATTTCTTGCGGTAGATAATCCGCCCCGTGTCTTAGTCGTTACGAGTTCTATGCCTCATGAAGGCAAGTCCACAACTGCGATTAACATCACGCTAGCACTTGCTGAAGCAGACCACAGTGTGGCGTTGGTAGAGGGCGACTTGCGACGGCCAACCCTTCATAACAAGCTTGGCGTCGTCGGATCGGTTGGCTTCAGCACCCTGCTTACTGGTCGTGCGTCTCTTGACGAAGCGCTCCAAAAAACGCGTTTCACAGGGCTATCCGTACTTGCGTCTGGCGCACTACCACCAAACCCAAGCGAGTTGCTCGGGTCAGCCGCGGCCAAAAAAGTGATCGAAGAACTACGCACCCGATTCGACTACGTCGTGGTCGATTCACCGCCACTTCTAGCTGTTACCGATGCTGCGGTGCTCGCAACTAGCGCCGACGGGGTTCTTATCATGAGTCGGTTTGCGCAGACAAAACGCGATCAACTTGCACAGGCAATCGCACACCTCAAAGATGTCGACGCTCCCCTGCTCGGTGCGGTGTTCACAATGACTCCGACCCGCGGGGGGGCATCGTACAGCTACAGCTATACCTACTACGGCAACGAGACCGGGCGGCGGGCATTTGGCCGGCGATCTCCTTTTCGCCCTAAGCGCGCGATCTGATCACTCACACACACGCGCACCAATATTAAAGAGCATGTTCGTAAGGGGGATGCTCTCGCTTCCTGGGTGGTGGCCGAGTTTCGGGGCGTCTCAGCAATAGCGGTAGGGACCGAGGCACAGATCTATTCGCGAGGGCCGGCAGTACGGCCAACGCTTGCCGATCGCGCCCCGGGCGCCTCGGCTTTGTTCCGCCTGCAATGCTCTCCGATATCGATTTCGCGGCAGCCGAAATGTAAAGTATCGGCCTTCAATGCTGCTAGCCTGTTCCAAGCGATAGAGCAATCCACGGAGTGATCTCAATGAAGCTCTTAGACGCGCGCCATTCGCACACGAGCATGGGTCGTCAGATGCCTGCCACGGATGTGACCATGGCCGACGCATTTGTGCGCCAATTAGCAACTCTTGTCTATATCTACCCTATCTTGTGGACCGTTGGCCTAGGCGCGACCTTTTTCCTGATTACTGCGGCATTCAGTCTTTTATATCTCGCCCGTGTGCGTATCTGTACCGAAAGTTGGCTGGTTCTGGGAATTGGCGCGTCGATTGTTGTGAGCATCCCAGTAGGGTTGACCTCCTTCGGTTTCGATTTTTGGCGGGCTGTTTCTGCATTTGGAAATGTCGCCGCTTGGATAACGCTTGCAGCAGGAATTTCCGCTGGCAAACTCGTAGGTGTACGTCCGCGACTCAGCTACGCCTTGATAACAGTCGGCGCCATCCAAGGTGCTGCCACACTAGTCGCCGTAGCCGTTTACCCTCGGCAATTGCCGTTGCCGTTACTAGCGAATCAGGCGTCTTTCATGCCAACCGGATTCCGTCAATTTGCGGCACGGTCGCTGGCCTACGATGGTTGGTTGGACGGATTCGCAATTCGCTCGTCGGGAATCATGGCCCAGCCGACATGGGCTGGCGCATTTGCAGCTCTCGCGGCAATCCTCGCTCTGGCTGAGATCGCACGCAGACGGCATCAGGCTCTGCTAGTCGGCAGTCTATTGCTATGTGGCGTCTCGATTTACTTCTCATTAAGTCGAACGACATACTTTGTGACCATATTGGCGTTAGCCGTAGCCGGCCTCTTCGTTCTGCGCCGGAGGGACCGTCGGGAGTTCGCAACGGCTGTGGCGATCACGCTTCCAATTATCACATTCTTTGTTGTGTCAAATTGGTCACAAATCACCGAACTACTTTCTCGTGTCAACGGCGCGCGTAAAGGATCGTTCATAGCCAGGTTCGATATTTACGCGCAGACGTGGCGCTACCTCACAGATTTAGGTGTACCACTTGTCGGCTTCGGCATAAAGCCTCAAGAAGCCGGTTTCTGGGCTAGTATTGCTAGTCATTCAACCTACCTGGGTCTAGCATTTCGCGGCGGAATTATTGCATTAGTCTTCTTAATAGCGTTCTTGGTTTGCCTTGTGCGGAAAGTATTTGCAGATCACAACGCGCTTGGGGCGGCGATCCTGGTCATCATCACTATCTGGATGATCATTGGCGATCTGGACGTTGGACATATGCTGCCATTATTTCTGATCTTTTGCGTCGCCACTCCAAGCCGGCAATATGAGGTCTCGGATCGTGAAGAGACGGGATCGTGAAGAGACGACTTCAATCCGGCACGGACGGGCTTGGACCGTCCCTGGCAAATCAAAGTCAGGACGTGACAAGAATCAGACGCTATTGCGCGGCGCAACCGGCGTTCGGCCGGAGATCGGGCAAACGTGCCGCTAACTCTCATGGCCGAACAAAATAGGAGCGATCTTGCACTGCCCACTACCAGACCCTTAAGCCTCAAGGAGCGGCTTCCCAGCCCAGCCGCATACGACCAATCACTCCCGCATCAGGAACCCAAACTGGTTGCCGCAGTGATGATTAGCTCCGTCTGGCGGCAACGGGTGACCGCAACCAGAGCCCACACTCTGTCGGGATCGACCTCGTGGCCCATCCGGAGTCGGGCATGCACAGAACTGTAGAGGATAAGAATTCTTGCCCTTTGAAGCGGCAGCAACCATCGGTTGCCTGATAGAGTTGCCAGCAACAATGCGGCGCACACTGGGGGGCGCGTTCTGTGGTCGGAGGGTTGAAGTTGCGGTCAGGTGGCCGCGATTTGTTGTCCCCCAGTTAACGAGCACCAGGTGGAAACTGCACCTCCACTAGAGCATCTGTGAGTTCATTGGCGTGAGTTGAGGCCTCTAACTCCAGTAATCATGACCGGGGGAAGGACTGATTAACGAATGGGAATCGAGCGCGCGGCTAGAGATTTCTTGCAGCGTCATCCGCGGTTGAAAGACGCCGCAAGGCCCGCCTACCCCCTTTATCAGCGAGCGATGCGCGAATTATCGCGTCCGAAGATTGTTCTTGAGGGTCCGGTTCACCGAGTGACACCTAACGACGGTTTCGAGTATCTGTTTGGGTACTACGACAAGTCGCCGTGGAACGCCAGCGAGCGATACATGGCGTGCATCAAAGTTAGCAATGCGGTCTCAAGCCCAGCGCCGGCAGAGCCCGCTGAGATCGTCCTTCTCAACGTTGCTGACAACTACACACCCGTTACGCTGGCTCACACCAGAACCTGGAACTCCCAGCAAGGCTGCATGCTGCAGTGGTTAGGCCCAGATCACGAAAACCGGATCATCTACAACGACTTCCGAGACGGCGCCTACCGCTCAGTAATTCGCGATATCGAGTCGGCTGATGAACAGGTTCTCCCTCTTCCGGTATATGCGGTCGCAAGCGATGGATCCTTCGCCCTGACTCTTGATTTCTCACGTCTTCATCGCCTTCGCCCGGGTTACGGCTATTGGAATCTCCCTGATACAACCAAGGATCAACTTGTACCCGACGGTCCATGCATATGGAGGCTGGATCTTGCCTCTGGTGAGCAGACGCCCCTGCTCACCTATCAGGATCTCGTTGCACTCGATCATCGAACCGACATGGATGGCGCGGAACACAAGGTCAACCACTTGATGATCAGTCCCGACAATTCCCGCTTCATGGTGCTCCATCGGTGGATCAACCGTCAGGGCAGGAGGTTCACACGCCTCGTCACAGCGAACTGCGACGGTACCGAACTGTACAACCTCGGCGACGACGACTTCGTCTCACATTGCTACTGGCGGTCGGCGAACGAGCTCTTGGCATTCCTGACCAAGGCTGGTCGTGGTACCGGTTATTGCCTTCTGCGGGATCGCAGTTCAAAGTTCGAGCCACTATGGCCGGACCTTACCTCGGACGGCCACCCAAGTTACTCTCCGAAGGGCGACCGCATCATTACCGACACTTACCCTGATCGGAAGCGCATACAGAATCTGTATTTGATAACGGGCGATGAGGTCACTCGAGTCGCAAGAGTGTTTGCCCCCTTCCGATATGACCAAGATGTCCGATGCGATCTGCACCCAAGATGGGACCGTCTGGGAGAGAAGGTGTGCATTGACGCAGCAGCGGAAGGGCGACGCGGTGTCTATGTCGTCGATCTCACGGTCCGCTCTTAGCGCCCCTAGTCTTTCGTCCCCGAGCGAAACCGTTCCCGATGGACTATCACGGGCAGAGAGCCCACCGCTCAATGCAACCAGCTCAGAACCGATGGATTCGTTCTATTTCAACGAGTGGAGCACCTTCTCTTGAGTAGCGGAATCATCCGAATCGTTCGCTTAGGCTCCGGCGCTGCGGATCAGTACCTGTTCGCTCTAACAAATTTGATCCCATCCATAGCAGTTGCTCGGGCGAGTGACATTGACGGTTTCGCTGCGTTCTCAGCGTGCTTTCTCGTCTACGTGCTGCTGTTCGGCGCTGCGAAAGCCGCATTTGCTGAGCCAGCGGCTATACGAAGTCTCCGTGAGAATTCATTTGATTCGGTATATCAGACATCTCGAAGGTTGGTGTCTCTCTATGGGCTGATCCTCGGACCGCTCATCTTTGCGCTCGTGATCGGAATGAGCCTTCCTCAGACCTCGCAGAGCAACAGTTCACCTCTCGTTTGGCTCGCGCTGATGGCCGTTGGGTTCCCGTTTCACGCGCTGCATGATGTAGGGCGCACGATTCTTGTGGCGGCACGAAAACCCGTGCTCCCCTTGATTTCAGACACGGTGTGGTTTGGCATCGCAGCTCTCGGATTCTTTCCGTTTGGCTTCCACCCCGTGGCGTGGGCCTCGCTCGTGTGGGTAACTGGCGGGATAGTTGCGTGCTGTGTTGTATGTCCTCCGTTGCGACCTGAGGGCGTACGCATTCGAGCGCTATGGAGTTCTACGTACTCTTTTCGTTCGCTGACCGAGTACATGATGCAATCGCCCGTATACCAAGGTTCCGTGCTTCTGTCGGGGGTTGCCGGATCGCCAGGTAGCCTTGCAGCGCTTCGCGGCGGCACAATGCTTTTCAGGCCAGTGGGGCTTCTAGTCCAAGTGCACCGGGTACTGTCCTTCGGGGCATCAGCTAAGCGCAGTCGCGGAGGCTTTGGCTCTATTCTGTTTACCGGCGTGCTGGCTAGCACCCTCGGAACCTTTCTCTTCGCTGCGATCTTATGGTTCCTTCCGAAAGGCGTAGGACACTCACTGCTGGGCCCCACCTGGTCCCTCGTACACGCAGCTCTGTTGCCTCTCGCGTTGGCGATGGTTTTCGATTACCTAAGCTACGTCTTTGTCACAGATATCAAAGCCCACGGCATCGTCGCCGGCCTTCTGAGTATCCGAATTGTCGGCGCTATCGCCATACCCCTGTTTACGGTTTTGGGAGCTCTTTCCCAAGACCCAACTAATGCGGCTTGGGGATTTTGCGCAGGCCAGGCTGTCGGAGCGGCTTGGGTAGCCCGGCGGGCGATAACCGTACGCCGAGACCACGTTGGTGCTTCAAGCGTTCCAGAGTAACCTCGTCCACCACTCGGTAGCGATCGGAAGACCCCCGACTGCACTATGTGGTGGGTAGCCGCATTTGCGGTGCGGAGTGCCCAAAAACTACCACCGAGTTAACGGCTCAACTTCCGATGCAGATATGGTGCGTCATAGGACTGAGAAGATCACGCGCGTGTCGGCTTGCACCAAGTTACCTCGACTGTCGTAGTCAGCAATTCCTCGTCAGAATAGTCACTCAACTCCCCCGCCGCTCTCAAACGACGGAGTTCTTCATATTCTCTGTCATCACCGCTTTCCAAATGCTCGACCGAGCATCCGGGCATTTCATTGCGAAACAGCTGTTCCCACTCAGACAAACGAATTCCATTCAAATAGGTATTTGACCGCACCTTATGGGCATGTTCTGGCCGTAAGTGCGCCCAGTACGGAAGGTCTTCGCGATGGTCAACATAAATCCGCGAATCATGGTTCCCACTATCGCTGGTGTAGAGGTGAAGCCGCACGTACATCACGCCGCCAGGCTTGAGCACGCGCCGGATCTCTGACAGAACCGCGGCCGGGTCAGGTAAGTGTTCGAAGACCGATCTGGAATAGACGGCATCGAAGTAATCGTCGGCGAATGCCATCTGTGTGGCATCCATTTGTTGAACGTTGAGTTCTGGCATCCTGGCGAGACCGAGTTCCGCCGTCAAGCGCGTGCGGACTCGACTGTCGATACGGAGCGCCTTTCGAACTATGGTCTTTGACGTCCGCATCCAACCGTTATTCCTCGCCATTTGGAGGGTGCCGCGAAGACTAAGGGTTGGAAGAATTGTGTCCAGGTCGATGCCGACGGCGTCATTATCTCTCGAGAAGTACGCAAGCTGCGCCAGTTGCTGTCCCGGGCCGATTTCTAGCATTTTGAGGCCTCTGACTGGACGTCCAAGAAGATCGCCAATGCGCCCTTCAGCCCGGCTAGCGTCTTCGACGAGGTCACGGACCTTAGAAGACATATCTTCTGTGTATTTAAGGTACAAGTTGCGGGCCTCGGTGAGCCTTGCTAGCGGTCCGAGATTAGTTGAGACATAAGACTTCACGCGGTTTTCCCTCCCAGCCTGGATCAGGCAATAACCAACTATAACCGTCACATCGATCTATCGCTGAAACGCCCTGGAAATCCCGGAGGCTCCTGACCTTGGAAACGAGGATGCAGGTATGCCGAAGGAACAGTCGCCCGGGAAGCCGACGACACGTCGATACAGTGCCGAGGAGAAGGCCGCCGCGGTGCGGATGGTC
>Ga0180222_1003213_pt1 | contig 10979 bp, 12 predicted proteins | sample eDN5th37CKraftOP_FD_151336 | JGI IMG/M metagenome (GOLD analysis project Ga0180222, IMG submission 151336) | Enriched Organic Plus compost microbial communities from Emeryville, California, USA - eDNA 5th pass 37_C Kraft OP (version 2) (version 2) ... | reverse complement strand
CACCTGTCGCCAAGGCCGACCGAATGAGCCAGCTCACGGCAACGGCGGTCGGCTTCCGCAATGGAAAGGTGACCGCCGCGGCGGGTATGGACCGCATAAAGCAGGGGAATACGAATATTGTCGGCGACGCTCATGGTGGCGAACGGTCTCGGCAGCTGAAAGCTGCGCGCGAGCCCCCGGCAGGTGCGCTGATGCGCCTGCAGTCCGTTGAGGTTCTCACCGTTGAAGCTGATCACGCCGCGGTCATTCTGCAGCGCCCCGCAGATGCAATTCACCAGCGTGCTCTTGCCCGAGCCGTTAGGGCCGATCAGACCGACCCGTTCACCCGGCGCGATCGAGAGGCTCACTCCGTCAAGCGCCACGAAGCCACCGAACCGCTTGCCGACACCGTCGATTTCGAGCAGAGGTTTCATTGCTGCCCCCTGAACAGAGGATGACGCCTGAGCGCGATGCGGCCTGGTCTGAATTTCTGCACGAGCCCGAGGATGCCATTCGGCGCGACCATGACGAAGCCCGTCAGCAGCAGGCCGACGATCAGCAGATTGGCGACCGACGAGATCGTCACGGTGGCCAGTTGCTGCAGCGTACCGAGCAGAACCGCGCCGATCACCGGCCCGGCCCAGCTTGTCGTTCCGCCGATCATGGGCATGGCGATGGCATTGATTGCATAGTCCAGACCGAAGGCCGACGACGGCTGCAGATAGCCGATGTAATATGGCAGCGGCGCGCCGGCCATGCCCATCAGAGCGCCGGAGAGCGTGGTCGCGACCAGCTTGAGCTTCAAGGTCGGCACACCACAGGCTTCCGCTGCAGCCTCGTCATCACGGATGGCAGCGAGGCCGAAGCCAAGACGGGACCGCTCGATGGCCCGGGCGGCACTGACGCCGATGGCGGCGAGAATGGCCATGGTCGCGAACAGATACTGGATGTAGGGCAAGGTGAAGCCGGCGATGTCGATCGCCGCCGGCCGCAGGATATAGGCGCCACGGGAGCCGCCAACATAGTTCCAATTCACGACGATCGTCTGCATGACGACTGCCAGCGCCAGCGTGGCGATGGCAAAGAAAGCGCCGCGCAGCCGCAGTGTCAGGTAGCCCATAGCGAGGCCGACCAGCCCGGCGGCGAGGCCTCCGATCCCCACCATGACAGGCAGCGGCAGCGAGCCGGATTTTTGCAGCACCACCGATGTATAGGCCCCGATCGCGAAAAACGCGGCCGAGCCGAAATTAACGTAGCCCGTATATCCGCCGAGGATGTTCCAGCCGGTCGCAAGCACGATGTACTGCAGCACCGTGTAGCCGGCAAAGAACAGATAGTCGTTGCCGAGGGCACGCCCCAGCACGAAGGCAATGGCGCCGAGTGCGAGGCAGCCGAACAGAAAGGGAAGTGTACGCACGCCGAGTCTCCTTAGCGGCCGAACAAACCGGCGGGCCTGAAGGCGAGAGCGAATAGCAGGAGGCCGAACGACACCGCCGGCGCCCAGGACGGCCCGTAAAAGGTCGCGGTGATACTTTCGATCACGCCGAGCAGCATGGCGCCGACCAGCATGCCGGGCAGGCTCTGCAGGCCGCCGAGCACACAAATCGCGAAGATCCGGCCGATATACTCGCGCCCAATGGATGGCTCGACCGGCTGTATCACGATCAGCAGCGCACCCGCCACCGAAGCGGTGGCGATGGACAAGGCAAACGCGGTGCGCTTGATACGGACCGGGTCCGCGGCCAGGAGCTTGAGAGCTACGGCATCCTGCGACACCGCCATGATCATCCGCCCGGTGAAGCTGCGCGACAGGAACAGGATCAGGATGGCGACGAGCGCCAGCGCCACAGCGAAAGGCACCAGCATGCGCATCGGAAGATCGACGAAGCCATAATGCAGGGTGATATCGCGGTAGGCCGTCTGCACGTAGCGGTAGTCGACGCCAAAAGCCAGGATGAGGACCACCTCGATGATGATCAGGAGCCCGAAGAAGAACGCCAGCCCGCGCATGGGATCCTGGCCGCGGCGCTCGAACGACAGGTGATAGACCTGATACACAAGAGCGCCGAGGCCGAAAAACAGCGGCAGCGTCACGATGCTGGCAAGGATCGGATCGAGTCCAAGGCTGCTGTTGAGCAGATAGGCAATATACGCGCCGAGGATAATGAAAGCAGGATGCGCGATGTTCACAATGTCAAGGATTCCGAAGGACAATGATATCCCGACAGTCAGGGCGGCATAGAAGCCGCCCAGCAGGACGCCGGCGATGACGGCATTGATCAGGAGTTCTGTGGTCATGCCCGGTTGGCTCAGGCCGTGGCATCTGTGCCGCCAGCCGCTCTCCGTGTTGGATTTGATCGGTTCCGCGGCTTGCGCCGCGGTCGGTTCTGGTTTGTCCGCTTTCGGCTAGCGAAACGGCGTGACGGGCTCGGCCGTTTTGAACTCCGGCGGGTAAAGCACGGCGTAAGGTCCTGCGCTGCGAAACTGGTCGAGACCGTTACCGGTGATGCCGGTGTATTGCACCATCAGCACCCGTGGCTTCTCCCATTCACCGTTGGCCGCAAACCTGACGTCGCCGACGATCGTCTTGAATGTCGTTTCATGCATGGTCTTCGCCAGGGCTTGCTGGTCGAGATTGCCGGTCTTCTCGATCGCCTGTTCAAGAACCTCCATGCCGGCATAGACGAATGGCGGGACGTAGAAACCGAGCGGATCGACACCCTGGCCGGTGGCCTTGGCCTGATAGTCTTTTACAAAATCGGAGATGCCCGGAAATTTGACGGTCGGGGCGGGCACGTAGAGCTCATACCCAAGCAGGTTATTCATCAGCGGACCCAGCTGGGTCTTGATCGCAGCGAATTGCAGCCCGACCGGGCCGCCGCCGATCAATCGCGCCTTCAGCCCGATCTCATTGATGCTGCGGACGATGCCGACGGTGTCTGTGGGGTAGGATGCAAGAAACACGAGATCGGGCTGGGTCGCCTGCACGCCGCGCACGATCGACGTAAAGTCGACCGTGCTTGGGGGATAGGATCGGTCGTACACGATCTTCAAGCCCATCTTCTTGGCGATGGCGCGGGCAGAATCGGCATTGACCTTGCCGAACTCCGCGTCGGCCCCGACGATGGCGACACTTGCCGGCGCCGGCTTCAACGTCTTCGCCACTTCGAAGAAGGCATGCGGAATGGTTTCGCTGGACTGCGGTCCCATCGGCATGATCTGGAAATAGCGATCGTAATTGAACTCATCGTTCACACCCACGCCGAACAGGCCCATCATGGTGAGCTGCTTCTGCATCACCACCGGCATCGCGGGCGCGATCAGGTTCGTCCCGTAGGGGGACACCACGATATCGACCTTATCGACGTCGATCAGCTTGGTGTAGATGCCCGGAACATTATTCGGATTGCTCTGGTCGTCATACTGCACGAGCTGAACGGGGCGGCCGATCAGACCGCCTTTGGCATTGACTCGATCGGCCCATATCGTCATGGCGAGAAGCGCAGCCTTGCCGTTGGCGGCGAGTGCTCCGGTCAGCGCCATGCTGAAGCCGATCTTGATCGGGTCAGCAGCCTGCGCTGACACAGCGGTGCAAAGCGCCACGACAGTGGCGATGATAGCCTCTCTCAGGCGCAAGCCGCGCGCCGGCAGTCGCTTGGGCATTGTGATCCTTCCTATCTCCGCTCCGGCTCTTGCGGCCGGTTTTGTTAAGGCTGCTGGTTAAGCCGTAGGCTGCATCAGTCGTTTCGCAATGATGCTGTCATAGGCGTCCTGGTTGAGAATGTGAGGATAGTGGCCACCGTTGGACAGGGTATGGACAACCGCACCTGGGTAGCGGTCCCGCACCGCCTGACGCGAGGCCGGCGGAATCAATGGATCGTCGGCGCAGTCGATCACCACAATGCGCGACGAGGGAATCGAAAGTGGCGGGCAGGCCTGCGCATTGGCGACACCGACAAAGCGCGCTTTGAGGTTGTCCGCGCTTTGCCGCCCGCTCAGCATGTCGAGCTGGATGCGTTTGAGTTCACCGTCGGGCGCCTGCGCGACGCGATCATGCCAAGCGCGCTGCAGTTCGGCTGAAGGCGTGTCACGCACCCAGGCCGGATCGAATAACGGGTTGGCGAACAATTCCTCGGGCGTCACGAAAATGTTGCCGAGGAACAGCGTTTCGATGCGATGGGGATGGCGCAGCCCGAAGAATTGCGCCCAGTAGCCGCCGAACGACGATCCAAGCACGCTGGCGCGAGCAAGATCGAGCGATGTCATGAGGCTCGCGAGCCCATCGGCAAGACGGAGAGGATCGGCCTCCGCCGGATAGCTGACCGATATGATCCGGAAACGCTGTCCGAGCGAGGCAATCTGCTTGTAGAACATTTCACAGGTGCCGACGGAGCCCGGGAGCATGATAAGCGCGGGGCCTTTGCCACCGGTGTCAACATGCGGCCAGTCGTGTCCGTCGATGCGGACAACGCGGATCGATCTATCGAGATGCCAGGCCTCGGACGGATGGCTGGTGGGCATGCTTGCAGAATCCTGGGCTGCCATTGGCGGGTTTCCGCTACCGTGGCGCCGCAGGGCCGCTGAAGCGATCCTGCAGCGCGTGAACCGCGAGCCTCAGGAGCGCTTCCAGGCCCCGGCAGCGACCAGCTTGTCCATGGCCTGATCGGTGAATTCTGCCTTCGGGCCATTGCCACCAATCACAAACATCAGGATCGATTCTTCATCAGGATCGCCCTTGGTGATGTTCTCGAAACGACGCGCAACGCCCGCAGGGAACGACACCACATCGTATGGGCCGACATCGATGTGATCGACCTCCCCTTTTTCATTTTCCCAACTGCACCGCCAGGTGCCGGTCATCGGAATGAAAGTCTCATTGGTGTCGTGGTTGTGCATCATCGGCCCGTTGCCGGGCTTGGCACGGCAGTAACCGAGATTGAAGCCTTCCGAGATCGGGATCGCCGCCATCCGCGCCGCATCGTCCCCGACGGGAGAGGTCACAGCGCCACCTTCGCCCTTCGGCGGCTGGAACCCGATCACATTATAAAGGGTGCGGATGCAGCCCTTCATCTTGCTGTCGGGCAAACCTCCGTCGGAGCCTTTGAGATCCTTGAACAGCGCCACGCGCTTCATCATGTCGGCGCGGGCAATGCCGAAACGCGGCAATGTTTCCATGGCGGGTCTCCCTTGGTTTTGCGGCTGTCCGGTTCGCTTCGGACATGCAGGCCATCGAGTTAATGGTCATATGACCAATATATCGGCTCTAATGTATTGGTCAAGTGACCATTATCTTTTCCCGGCAGGCTGGACTAAGGTTGATGGACGACGCGGCTCGGAGCTGCACAACCGCAACGGGAAGGAAGATGAGATCGACGAAACGGATCACGGCGAAACCGTCGAACAGACAGACCCCTCAATCGGGGGCGACCCAAGCCTCTGTTGGCGCACAGGCTTCGCGCCGCACTCGCCTTGCGCCGGAAGAGCGCAGTGATCAGATCGTGCGAGGCGCCATCCGCTTCTTTGCCGAGCGCGGCTTCGGTGGCCAGACTCGCGAGCTTGCCCAGCAACTCGGCATCACGCAGGGCCTGCTCTATCGCTACTTTCCAACCAAAGAGCTGCTGATCGAACGCATCTACGAGGAGCTGTTCGTCAAACGGCTGAATCCGGAATGGGAAACAAGCCTGTTCGATCGCACGCAGCCGCTGCTGTCGCGGCTGATCCAGTTCTATCTCAATTATGCGACGGTGCTGCACGACTATGAGTGGGGCCGGATCTACCTCTACTCAGGCCTCGGCGGCGCGCCCATCGCCAAACGCTTCGTGCATCAAATCACGAAGGGCCTGTTCCGACGCGTCATTGATGAACTTCGTTACGAGTTCGGTTTGCCAGATATTGCCAAAGTGCCCATGAGCGAACCGGAAAGCGAGCTGATGTGGAGCCTTCACGGCAGCATTTTCTATATCGGCATTCGCGTGTCCGTTTACGGGGTGGCTCCGCCCAGCGATATTCCAGGCGCGGTGACATTGCTGGTGAAGAATTTCTACGAGAGTGCGCAGATTATCATGCGGCCGAAGGTCTCCTCCAGGACGGCAAAATCCGGACGCAAGCGAAATACATGAATTGAGGTTGGAGAGCCGTCCCTAGCTTTCCTTCATGCGAATTTTGAGGAGCTCGGGCTCGCGGTTTTCAGCGGCAAGTGGACCGCGAGCGCATAACCAACAGGCGGCACGCTTTCCGCGCTGCGCGGCCATTTCCTAACAGGACGCTCAGGCAAGCTCACCAAGATGTCGGCGAACCCATTTTGCCTCTTCCGATGCCGTACGGCGGAAGTGGCGCTTGAAGTCGCGACTGAACTGGGCGGGGCTGGCATAGCCGACCGATGCCGCGACCTCTGCGATCGTCTTGTCCTGGCGGGCGATCATCAGCCGCGCCTCATGGAGCCGCATCGCCTTCACATATTGTATCGGACTGCTGCCCGTCAGCGCCTTGAAATGGACGTGGTAGGAGGGAACGCTCATGCCTGCTTCACGCGCGAGGGCAGCGACCGAGAGCTGCGAGCCGAAAGTTTCGCGCAGCCGGGCGAGGCTTTGCACGATCCTCCCGGACGTGCCCCGCTGCTGCAGGGCTGAGATCATCGCGCTGCCTTGCGGGCCGACGAGCACCCTATAGTGCAACTCGCGCAGGATGCCGGCTCCAAGAACCGCAAGCTCGACAGGGTCGCGCAGCGCGCGAAGCAGCCGCAGCACGACATCCTCGATACCCGGCTCCATTCGGCTCGATACCAGACCTCTTACCCTGCAGGTCGTCGGCTCGGAACGTCTCGCGCCCACTTCCGAGGCAATCTCAGCCGCCAGATCCATGTCGAACTCGACATAGACCGCAAGCAGGGGACGATCTGCGCTGGCCACAGATTCCATCCGGAACGGAACCGGCACCGATACGGCCAGATAGTGCTCCTCATCATAGAGATAGACCTCGCCTTCAAGCAGGCCCTGCTTGCGCCCCTGCAGTACGAAGACGGCGCCCGGCTTGTAAAGCACGGGAACGTCTTGAAGCACCGCCTCGGTCCTGAGAATGCGGACACCGTCGAGCCCGGTCGGATTGTAGCCGTGGCGGGGAGCAAGAAGCCCCGCCAGCTCCACCAGCTTCTGGCGCTCGGACCTCCCGCTCTCCACGATCATAGGATTTGGCAAGATCTTCATAATTTTCGCGATCGATCGCCGCCCCTCATAAGACTATCCGTCATCGGAAGCGATCGATCAAGGAGAGAAAGCCATCATGTCACGCAAGACTTTCTTCATCACCGGCGCGAATTCCGGCTTCGGCTTCGCAATCGCGGCGGCCGCGGGCCGGGAGGGTCATAAGGTCATCGGCACCGTCCGCTCGGAACAGTCGCGGGCAGCCCTTACAGAACGTCTGCCGGCGGTGCACCCCGTCCTGTGCGACGTGACAGAATTCGACCGGATCGCCGGCATCGTCCAGCAGGCCGAAGCAGATCACGGCGCGGTCGATGTCCTCATCAACAATGCGGGCTATGGCCACGAAGGCATCCTGGAAGAATCGCCCCTCGAGGAGATGCGGCGTCAGTTCGACGTAAACGTCTTCGGCGCGGTTGCGGTCGCCAAGGCGTTCCTGCCGCGATTTCGCGAAAGGCGCAGCGGATTCATCGTGAACGTGACCTCGATGGGCGGCATGATCACCATGCCCGGCATCGCCTATTACTGCGGAAGCAAGTTCGCCCTTCAGGGTATTTCGGAAGTCATGCGCGCGGAGATGGCACCGTTCGGCGTCCATGTGACGGCGCTCTGCCCTGGCTCCTTCCGAACGGATTGGGCCGGGCGCTCAATGATCCGGACTGAGCGATCGATTGCAGATTACGACGCGCTGTTCGATCCGATCCGTCAGGCACGGAAGGCCAGGAGCGGCAAGCAACTTGGCGATCCCGACAAGCTCGCCACGGCCGTTCTAGGCTTAATCGAGTCGGACAACCCTCCGCCGCAGCTCCTGCTCGGCAGCGATGCCCTCGGACTTGTGTTGAATAGGACCGAGCGCCTTAGGCAGGAGATCGACACATGGAAATCTGTGACCATTTCGACCGATGGCTGACGATGCAGGCACAATAACAATTGCCTAACTCACTGCACCATTGCTGCTTGACAGGCTTCCTACTAGAAGGTAGGTAAAGGTATGAGCAACTTGTCGACGACCTCCGACGCCATCCTGGCTTGCGCGCGCTCCCTGATCGTTGCGGGCGGCTACAACGGGTTCAGTTATGCCGACATCGCCGATGTGATCGGGATTCGCAAGGCGAGCATTCATCACCATTTCCCAAGCAAGGCCGATCTGGTCCGAACGCTGGTCGCTCAGTATCGCAAAGAAGCCGAGACGGGGATGGCGAATCTCGAGCGCCAGGTCTCCGACCCGCTCGAGCAGCTTCGGTTGTACACCGGATATTGGGAAGCCTGTATCACGGACGCCAGCGCTCCATTTTGTGTCTGTGCGCTGTTGGCAAGCCAGCTCCCCGTTCTGCCCGAGGAGGTTGGCCTGGAGGTCCGGGCGCATTTCCGCTCCCTGTCGGCGTGGCTGACATCCGTGCTGGAGCGCGGCGTGCAGCGTGGCCAGCTTCAACTCATGAGCACCCCTCGTGCCGAGGCTGAAGCGTTCATGGCGACGGTTCACGGCGCAATGCTTTCGGCGCGGGCCTATGGCGATCCGAAGATATTCGCTGTCGTAACAGGCCCGCACTTGGAGCGACTTGCCTCGCGCTTGCCTCGTGCTGGAAGCCGCGACGGCAATGGTCGCAGTCGTGAACGAGCTGAAAGGAAGTCTCGATGACCATTCCTGGCTTAACCGATCTAGAGAGCAGACTCCGTGCGGTTGAGGATAAGCTCGCCATCTACGAACTCATCGCATCGCATCCGCCAAGTGCCGATACCGGACATGCGGAATACACATTATCAGTCTACAGTGAGAACGGCATTTTCGATCGTGGTCCGACATTAGATGGCGCTCAGGGCGCGAAGGCAATTGCGGCATTCATACAGAGACCGGAGCATGCTGAGGCAATTCGCAACGGGCTCGCTCACTTTGTCGGCCTGCCTCTTGTCAATCTGCGGGGCGATGTCGCGGTTGTGACCTCCTATCTCATGATCGTTCATTTGGATCATGACGGCCGACCATGCGACCTGCCAAACCACGGCATATCGACGGGATACCGGATCCACCGTGCCGTCGTAAATCGCTGGGAGCTCGAACGACGTCATGGACGCTGGATGATTACGAAACGGACCCTTCTGCCCGTCGACGGATCAGACATCCATCAGGAATTGTTACGTTCGGGACTGAACGAATTGTACTTTTCTTAGCCAGAAAACCGACATCGGTTGCTGCCGCCTGTCGGGTGGTCCGAGCGTGACATTCGTTCACGTTTGAACCGGGCGTCGGGAGTTCGCCTCCTTGGCCTACCTACTAGTTGAAAGGATGACTCATGAAGAACGATCAGCCGAATTTCGCTCATATCAGCCAAGAGCAATGGTTGAGACGCTACTATTTCATTCGCACAGCGTTTTCCGCTGTGTGGGTAGCGGCTGCGTTTACGATCGGACGGCAATCGTCAGAGATCGGGTCAATTCTTCTTGTTATGTATCCTGCATGGGACGCCCTGGCCAATTACATCGATGCATCGCGTAGCGGAGGACTGGGCCGCAATCGCACGCAGACGATCAATGTCGTCGTCAGTTCGGCGACAACACTCGCGGTCGTTCTCGCACTGACGATGAGCATGAATTGGGTGATCGGGGTGTTCGGCGTCTGGGCGGTCCTCTCCGGCCTGCTTCAACTCGGCACCGCAGCGCGCCGTTGGAAAAGCTATGGCGCGCAATGGGCGATGATCCTGAGCGGCGCGCAATCCGCGCTGGCAGGCTCATTCTTCATCGTTCAGGCACAAATGCCGATGCCACCATCCATCACCAACGTGGCCGGCTATGCCGCGGTAGGCGCGTTCTATTTCCTTGTGTCAGCCATGTGGCTGACTGTGAGCCAGATGCGCAGGAGGGCTATATAGGCCCGATCTCATCCTCGCTATTCGCCGAACAGATCGGACGCAGGATTTGTATTCGCCTTCATGTCATCCTCTTTGGTTAATACGGAGGGCTGACTGTCATGCGCTTTCACGCTCAGCTTTTCGAATATTGAGCAATCGTCGATTGATAGACATTGCGCATGTGCTGCGAGGCTGCTGCGGCTGCTGCGTCCGGATCACGGGCTTTCAGCGCGTCGAGAAGCTGTTGATGGTCGCGGAAGCTCTGCTGCAGTACGCCCTTCGTCTCGGAGGCCCGCTTGCGGAACTCGAGCCCCATAACGTTGAGACTCTGGCCGATCCGCTTCAGGAAAGCATTGCGCGCGCCATTCCAGATCATGTCGTGAAACTTGTAGTCGGACATGCGAAAAGCGATTGCATCGGTGAGGATGCCGGCTTGCTGATCCAAGATTCGATCAAGTTCGCGAAGCTCATCATCGGTCATGCGCTCCGCAGCCCGCCGCGCGACATCGCTCTCGATGAGAGAACGAGCATCATACAACTCGCTGATATTGACCTGCTCCAGCGATATGAAGAATTGGATGGGCCCAAGCAGCGCGTCGGCGTCAAGTTCGCTGATATAAGCACCACCCCCCTGACGGGTTCGCACAACGCCCAGAATCGAAAGGCCACGTATCGCCTCGCGGACGCTGGGCCGAGAAACGTTTAGCGAGACCGCGAGCTCACGCTCCGGCGGAAGCTGGTCTCCGGGCTTGAGCACGCCTGCTTTAACCATCTCCAGCACTCGGTGCGCCACCATCTCCGCAATCGACTCGCGTACGATCGGTTTGTCGAATTCCAGTTCGACCACCGGACGTATCATCGCGTTTCCTGCATCTCCCGGCATGCGGCTGCCTCCCTCACGCTTGCCCGGCAAGCTGGCGCTGCTCAGCCAGACCTTCTATGCCGAGACGAATCACCT
>Ga0180222_1003212_pt1 | contig 10979 bp, 7 predicted proteins | sample eDN5th37CKraftOP_FD_151336 | JGI IMG/M metagenome (GOLD analysis project Ga0180222, IMG submission 151336) | Enriched Organic Plus compost microbial communities from Emeryville, California, USA - eDNA 5th pass 37_C Kraft OP (version 2) (version 2) ... | reverse complement strand
GGCACGCCTGCGCACCGCGGCACGTGCCGCGATCACCGCGCGGCTGCTCGGCGCCGGAACCGTCGGTGTGGTCCGTGAACCGCTCGTGCGCACCGTGCACTCGTACGCGTTCGCGGTCCTGCGGCTCGCGGCCCAGCGCAACGGCGACCCGCCACCGCGCCTGATCACCAGCGCCGAACAGGACGGCATCATCCGCGAGCTGCTGGCCGGCGACCTCGAGGACGGTCACCGCTCGCCGGTCGGCTGGCCCGAACAGCTGTGGCCCGCGCTCACCACCGCGGGGTTCGCCACCGAGTTGCGCGACCTGATGGCACGCTGCACCGAGCGTGGTGTGGATCCGATTGCGCTGCAACGCCTCGGACGCGCCGCCAAGCGCCCCGAGTGGCTGGCCGCGGGCCGCTTCGCGCAGGCCTACGAGCAGATCATGCTGCTGCGGTCGGCCGTGGGCATGGCCGCGCCGCAGGCCACCGTCCCGGCCCTGGGCGCTGCCGAGCTGGTCGGCGCCGCGCTGGAGGCCCTCGGCGCCGACGACGAACTGCTCGACACCGAACGCAACCGCATCAAGCTGCTGTTGGTCGACGATGCCCAGCACCTCGACCCGCAGGCCGCGCGGCTGGTGCGGGCGCTGGCCGCGGGCAGCGGGCTCACGGTGATCGCCGGCGATCCCGATCAGTCGGTGTTCGGGTACCGCGGCGCCGATCCGGTGCTGCTGCGCGACGACACCCACCCGGCCATCACCCTGACGCAGTCACACCGCTGCGCGCCCGAGATCGCATCGGCCATCACGGGTCTGGGTCAGCGCCTGCCCGGCGTCAGCGACACGCGGCACTGGACCGGCAACCCGCAGCGCGAGGGCACGGTGACGGTGCGGCTGGCCGCCTCCACACACGCCGAGGGCACGATGATCGCCGACGCGCTGCGCCGCGCCCACCTGGTCGACGGTATTCCCTGGTCGCAGATGGCGGTGATCGTGCGGTCGGTGCCGCGGGTCGGCATGGCCCTGGCCCGCGCACTGACCGCGGCGGGTGTGCCGGTGCAGGACAACGGCACCGACGTGCCTGTCGGCCGGCAGCCCGCAGCCGCGGCGCTGCTGACGGTGCTCGACGTGACCGCGACGGGTCAGCTGGACGCCGACAGCGCGGTCGCGCTGCTCACCGGCCCCATCGGACGCGTCGACCCGGTCACCCTGCGCCAGTTGCGCCGCGCGTTGCGCCGCGCCGACGGCTCCCAGCCGCCACGGGATTTCGGTGACCTGCTGGTCGACGCCATCGAGCACGAGCCGAAGGGGTTGTCGGCCGAGCACGCTCGGCCGCTGCGGCGGTTGCGCGCGGTCCTCACCGCGGCGCGTCGCAGCGACGCCTCCGGCGCGGATCCGCGCTACACGCTGTGGCAGGCCTGGCACGCCAGCGGGTTGCAACGGCGCTGGCTGGCGGCCAGTGAGCGCGGTGGCAGCGTCGGTGCGCAGGCTGATCGCGATCTCGACGCGGTCACGACGCTGTTCGACGTGGCCGACCAGTACGTCAACCGCACGGCGGGCGCCTCCCTGCGCGGCCTGGTCGACCATGTCACGCGACTGGGCGCGGCGGTGGCCAGGACCGAACCCGAGACCGCCACCGAAGCCGTCGCGGTGCTCAGCGCGCACGGTGCGCTGGCAGGCGAATGGGACTTCGTGGTGATCGCCGGCGTCCAGGAAGGTCTGTGGCCCAACATGATCCCACGCGGTGGGGTGTTGGGCACCCAGCATCTGGTCGACGTCCTCGACGGGGTGGCCGACATGACCGACCGCACGGTGTCCACGCGGGCGCCACTGGTCGCCGAGGAGCGCCGCCTGCTGATGGCGGCGATGGGCCGTGCGCGGACCCGGCTGATGATCACCGCGGTCGACAGCGACACCGGTGACGAATCGCTGCTGCCGTCGCCGTTCTGCGCCGAGGTCTCCACATGGGCGACCGAACCGGTGGCCGAACCGCCGCTGGTCGCCCCGCGGGTGCTGGCCCCCTCGGCGCTCGTCGGTCGGCTGCGCGCGGTGGTGTGCGCACCAGAGGGTGCGGTCGATGACGACGCACGTGCCTGCGCCGCAGCGCAATTGGCCCGGCTGGCCGCCGCGGGGGTGCCCGGCGCGGACCCGTCGCAATGGCATGCCATGACCTCGCTGACCACCGAGGAACCGCTGTGGTCAGAACCCGGGCATGTGGTCACGCTGTCCCCGTCGACGCTGCAGATGCTCACCGACTGCCCGCTGCGCTGGCTGCTGGAGCGCCACGGCGGCGACGACGGCCGCGATGTCCGGTCGACGGTGGGGTCGTTGGTGCACGCGCTGGTCTCCGAGCCGGGCAAGACCGAGAGTCAGCTGGTCAACGAGCTCGAAAAGGTTTGGGACGGCCTGCCGTACGACGCCAAGTGGTACTCGGACAACGAGCTGGCGCGCCACCGCGCGATGCTGGAGACGTTCACGCGGTGGCGTGAGGACACCCGGCGGCAACTTACCGAGGTCGCCACCGAGATCCCCGTCGAGGGCGTTGTCGTCGAACCGGGGGAGGACACCCCGGGCGTGCGGGTCCGCGGCCGGTTGGACCGGTTGGAGCGCGACGAGGCGGGACGGCTGGTGGTCGTCGACCTGAAGACCGGCAAGAGTCCGGTGACCAAGGACGACGCGCAGAACCACGCCCAGCTGGCGATGTACCAACTCGCCGTCGCCGCGGGCCTTCTCGAGGACGGTGACGAACCCGGCGGCGGCAAGCTGGTCTACCTGGGCAAGGCCGGCGCGGCCGGCGCCACCGAGCGTGAGCAGGATCCGCTGACCCCCGACAAGCGCGCCGAGTGGCTCGAGACCGTCGGCGAGGCCGCCGCCGCGACGGCGGGCCCGCGGTTCGTGGCGCGGGTCAACAGCGGCTGCGCCAACTGCCCGGTGCGCTCCAGTTGCCCGGCCCAGGCCAATGGGGACCGGCCGTGACCCAGGTAGCATCGCCCGTCGTGCAGGCGCGATACAGCCCGGCCGAGCTCTCGGCGGCCCTCGGGCTGTTCCCGCCCACCGATGAACAGGCCGCGGTGATAGCCGCGCCGCCAGGGCCGCTCGTGGTGATCGCCGGTGCCGGTGCGGGCAAGACCGAGACCATGGCTGCGCGCGTGGTGTGGTTGGTGGCCAACGGGTTCGCCACGCCGTCGCAGGTGCTGGGTCTGACATTCACGCGCAAGGCCGCCGGTCAGCTGCTGCGCCGGGTCCGCACGCGGCTCGCGCGTCTGGCCGGTGCCGGACTGGCACCGGGCTCGGGTGCGTCCGACGAATCGGCGACCGTCAGCACCTACCACGCGTTCGCGGGAACCCTGCTGCGTGAGCACGGCCTGTTGCTGCCCGTCGAACCCGACACCCGGCTGCTCAGCGAGACCGAGCTGTGGCAGCTGGCCTACGACGTGGTGTGTGCCCACCCCGGACACCTCGACACCGAGAAGACCCCGGCCGCCGTCACCGCGATGGTGTTGCGGCTCTCGGGCGCACTCGCCGAGCATCTCGTGGACACCGACCAGTTGCGGGACACACACGTCGAACTGGAGCGACTGGTCCACACCCTGCCCGCCGGGCCGTATCAGCGTGACCGCGGGCCCAGCCAGTGGCTGCTGCGCATGCTCGCCACCCAAACCGAGCGCACCGAACTGGTGCCGCTCATCGACGCGCTGCACCAGCGCATGCGCGCCGAGAAGGTCATGGACTTCGGCATGCAGATGGCCGCGGCCGCACGCTTGGCGGCGCGGTTCCCGCAGGTGGGCGAGCAACTGCGGCAGCGCTTTCGCGTGGTGCTGCTCGACGAGTACCAGGACACCGGCCACGCGCAGCGCATCGCGTTGTCGTCGTTGTTCGGCGGCGGTGCCGACGACGGTCTCGCGCTCACCGCGGTGGGCGATCCGATCCAGTCGATCTACGGCTGGCGCGGGGCCTCGGCGACCAACCTGCCGCGGTTCACCACCGATTTCCCGTACTCCGACGGCACCCCCGCGCCGACGCTGGAGCTGCGGACCAGTTGGCGCAACCCGCCCAGCACGCTGCACGTGGCCAACGCGGTCTCCGAGGAAGCGCGCCGCCGCTCGGTGGCCGTCCGCGCACTGCGGCCCCGGCCCGACGCCGAACCTGGCACGATCCGCTGCGCGTTGCTGAACAACGTCGCCGCCGAACGCGACTGGGTCGCAGACCATCTCGCCCGTGCCTACCACGGCGCCATCGGACGCGGCGAGGCCGCGCCCACCGCGGCGGTGCTCGTGCGGCGCAACGCCGACGCCGCGCCGATGGCCGAGGCGCTCACCGCGCGTGGCGTTCCCGTCGAGGTCGTCGGTGTCGCCGGGCTGCTCGCCGTGCCCGAGGTCGCCGACCTGGTGGCGATGCTGCGGCTGATCGCCGACCCGACCGCCGGCTCGGCGGTCATGCGGATCCTCACCGGTCCGCGCTGGCGGTTCGGTGCCCGTGACATCGCCGCGCTGTGGCGGCGTGCCGTCGAACTCGACGACCGGCCGAAAGGCGAACTGGGCACGGCGGACATCGTCGCGCAGGCCGCACCCGACGCCGACTCCGCGTGCCTGGCCGACGCGATCTGCGACCCGGGAGATGCCGAACGGTATTCGCCTGCCGGGTACCAGCGCATCGTCGCGCTGGGACGTGAACTCACCATGCTGCGCGCGCACCTGGGCCATCCGCTGCCGGAACTGGTCGCCGAGGTGCGCCGCGTGCTGGGCCTGGACGCCGAGGCCCGCGCCGTACGCCCCGTCGCGGCCGGGTGGGCAGGCACCGAGAACCTCGACCGGTTCAGCGATCTGGTGGCCGATTTCGCCGGCCACGCAAGCGCCTCGGTATCGGCGTTGCTCGCCTACCTCGATGCCGCGGTGGAGGTCGAGAACGGTCTGGCCCCAGCGGAGCTCACGGTGTCGCACGACCGCGTGCAAATCCTCACCGTCCACGCGGCCAAGGGACTGGAATGGCAGGTGGTGGCGGTGCCGCACCTGAGTGCCCGGGTGTTCCCGTCGACCACCCAGGCGCGGACATGGCTGACCGATGCCTCCGACCTGCCGCCGCTGCTGCGCGGTGACCGTGCCACCGAGTCCGAGATCGGCGTCCCGGTTCTGGACACGTCTGACATCTACGACCGGAAAATCCTGTCCGACAAGATCTCTGACCACAAGAAGAGCCTGGATCAGCGGCGGGTGGATGAAGAGCGTCGGCTGCTGTACGTCGCGATCACCCGTGCGGAGGACACGCTGCTGCTGTCCGGGCATCACTGGGGCGCCACCGAGAGCAAACCGCGCGGGCCCTCGGAGTTCCTGTGCGAGCTGAAGACCATCCTGGAAGAGGCCACGGCAGCGGGTACGCCGTGCGGTGAGATCGAGCACTGGGCACCGGATCCCGCACCGGGCGAGACCAATCCACTGCGCGATCAGGTGGTCGAGGCGCTGTGGCCGCCGGTGGCCTCCGCCGATGACCATGTGCACCGCGGTGCGCAACTGGTCGCCGCCGCGATGGCCGGTGAGGTGAGCGCCGAGGCCGATCAGGAGGGCTGGGCCGCCGACGTCGACGCACTGCTGGCCGAACGCGAGCGCCCACCGCAACAGGAGGACACCGAACTGCCGGGTCAGCTGTCGGTGAGCACCCTGGTCGAACTCAGCCGTGACCCGAAGGCCGCGCTGACGCGGCTGCGGCGCCGCCTACCGCAACGGCCTGATCCACATGCCCTGCTGGGCACCACATTCCACGAGTGGGTGCAGCGCTACTTCCATGCCGAGCGCCTCTTCGACCTCGACGACCTTCCCGGTGCGGTCGACAGTGACAGCGGACGCGCCGTCGAGGAGAGCCTGGCCGAACTGCAGGACGCGTTCGTCAAATCCCCGTGGGCCGCGCGCACCCCGGTGGAGGTCGAGGTGCCGTTCGACATGGTGCTCGGCGAGACCGTCGTGCGGGGCCGCATCGACGCGGTGTTCGCCGAACCGGACGGCACCACCATGGTTCTCGACTGGAAGACCGGCGACCCGCCGGAAACTCCGGAGGCCAAGGAACACGCGGCGGTTCAGCTCGCGGTGTACCGGCTGGCGTGGGCGGCAATGCGCGGCTGCCCGCCCGAGTCGGTGCGCGCGGCGTTCCACTATGTCCGTTCCGGTCAGACCGTCATCCCCGAAACCCTGCCCGGAGCAGAAGAACTGGTGAAACTGCTCGCCGCAGCGCCGACCGAAACAGCCGAGGAAGCCGACCGGATCACGTGATCGCGGTGCCCACCGCCAGACCGATGCCATAGGTGATCGCGAGTGCAAGGCCGCCGCCGATCACGTTGCGCAACACCGCACGGCCCTTGGGTGCGCCGCCCAGACCCGCCGACACCGCGCCGGTCAGCATCAGCGCGAGCAGCACGGCCACCACCGTCACCGGGACGCGGGCGGTGGTCGGAGGCACCAGGATCGCGATCAACGGCAGCAGCGCGCCGATGGTGAAGGCCAGCGCCGAGGACATCGCGGCCTGCCACGGGTTGGTCAGTTCGGTGGGGTCGATACCCAGTTCGATCTCGGCGTGTGCGGCGAAGGCATCGTGGTCGGACAGTTCTTCGGCCACCGCGCGTGCGGTTGCAGGCGACAATCCCTTGCCTTCGTAGAGGGCCGCGAGTTCGTCCAGTTCGGCGGCCGGGTCCTCGCGCAACTCCCGCCGCTCCTTGTTGAGCAATGCGCGCTCGGTGTCGCGCTGCGTGCTCACCGAGACGTACTCGCCCAGGGCCATCGAGACCGCGCCGGCGGCCAGTCCGGCGATGCCTGCGGTCAGGATGGGCTCGCGCGATGCGGTTGCCGCGGCGACCCCGACGACGATGCCCGCGGTGGAGACGATGCCGTCATTGGCTCCCAGGACACCGGCCCGCAGCCAGTTGAGTTTCGATGCGACGGAACCGATGTGCGGTTCTGCGGGATGCGTGGAGTTGGCCACGATTGTGACGATATCGATCAGAACGGCGCGTCACCAGCAACGATAGCCTTGCCAAACTTACCTGCAATGCACGCGAAACCGGCTGCGTCCGCAACGTTCCGCGCCATAACGGCGCGGGCGGCGGAGGCCGTCAGGAGTGGCGGTACACCTTGAGCGCGGTGGTGATCATCGGAATCTGCAGCGGCAGCCGGGCGATCGCGCCGAGGCGCAGCGGCCACGGCTTGTTCCACCACAGCCGCACCATGTTGACGTTGGCCGGGAACACCGAGATGAACAGCGCCACCGCGGCCAGCGCGCCGAGCCTGCGGGTGCGCGGGGAGGCGAGCAGGGCGCCGGTGGCGAGCTCGCCTACGCCCGAGGCGTAGGTGTAGAACCGTGCGCTTCCCGGCAGTTCGGCGGGAACGATCGAGTCGAACGGTTTGGGGGCGAGGAAGTGCAGGGTCCCGATGCCGAACAACATCGCCGCGAGGCGACGTGCTTCGGGAGCGGCGGTGATCTGCGCGGGCGAGGGTGCGGTCATGGTTACATTGTGGCGTGCGACTGCTCGGATCGGTCCAGGCAAACACTGGCCGGCTGTCCTGGATGACTCGTGGCTAAAGGCAGGTTACGGCGCCGCCTGGCCGCCATCGACTCGAATCTGACCTCGCAGCCAGACGCCGCGCTCGTGGATGTGTTGCGGATTCCCGAACCGTTCATCAGCCCGAGCCGCAAGATCGCGATGCGCCTGCTCTACGCGACCGGCGCCCTGTTCGCGGCCGTGTTGATCGTCTACCTGGACCGCCACGGCTACCGCGACATCAACGCCACGCCGGACGAGAACGATCCGCTGTCGTTCTTGGACTGCCTCTACTATGCGACGGTCTCGCTGTCGACGACCGGCTACGGCGACATCACGCCGTACACCGAGTCGGCGCGGCTGGTCAACGTCCTGGTCATCACGCCGTTGCGGGTGGCGTTCCTGATCGTCCTCATCGGCACCACGGTGGAAACGCTGACCACCCAGTCGCGGCAGGCGCTGAAGATCCAGCGATGGAGGAGCAAAGTGCGCAACCACACCGTGGTGATCGGATACGGCACCAAGGGCCGCACGGCCGTGGCGGCCATGGTCGGCGACGATGTCGCACCGGCCGACATCGTCGTCGTGGACGAGAACGCCTCGGCGTTGGAGCGAGCGAGAAGCGCTGGGCTGGTCACCGTGCACGGCGATGCCACGAAATCCGACATCCTGCGGCTCGCGAGCGCCCAGCACGCCAAGGCGATCATCGTCGCCACCGACGACGACGCGAGCGCTGTGCTGGTGACGCTGACCGCCCGCGAACTGGCCCCCAAGGCCAAGATCATCGCCGCGGCGCGCGAGGCCGAGAACCAGCACCTGCTGCGGCAGTCGGGTGCGGACTCGACGGTGGTGTCCTCGGAGACGGCGGGCCGTCTGCTGGGTATCGCCACGCAGACTCCGAGCGTGGTGGAGATGATGGAAGACCTGCTGACGCCCGACGCCGGCTTCGCGATCGCCGAACGGGAGGTCAGCCCGAAAGAGGAGGGCGGTTCGCCGCGGCACCTGCACGACATCGTGCTCGGGGTCGTGCGCGGCGGCCGCCTGGTGCGCGTCGACGATCCGGAGGTCGACGCGCTGGAGGCCGGCGACCGGCTCCTGTACATCCGCAGTGCGGACGCCGAACGATGAGCGAACACCGCACGTTCGGGCTCCGTAACGTCCCGCTGCTGTCCCGGGTCGGCGCCGATCGCGCCGATACCTTGCGCACCGACGTCGACGCCGCCCTGGCGGGCTGGCCCGACGCGCTGGTGCTACGCGTGGACCGCCGCAACCAGGTGCTCATCGCCAACGGTCAGGTGGTGCTCGGTGAGGCCGGCGCACTCGGAGACCGGCCGCCCGAGCACGCGGTGTTCCTGGGACGTCTGCAGGACGGCAGGCACGTATGGGGTATCCGGGCGGATCTGGAGGCGCCCGAGGATGCCGACCTGGGGACCGAGGTGCTCGACCTGCGCCGGGCCGGGCAGATCTTCGACGACACCAGCGCCCAGTTGGTGGCGACCGCCACGGCGCTGCTCAACTGGCATGACAACGCGCGGCACAGCGCGATCGACGGGGCGCCGACCCGGCCCGCCAAGGGCGGCTGGTCGCGCGTCAACCCGCTGACCGGCCACGAGGAGTTCCCGCGGATCGACCCCGCCATCATCTGCCTGGTGCACGACGGGCATGACCGGGCGGTGCTGGCCCGTCAGACGCTGTGGCCGGAGCGGTTGTTCTCGATCCTGGCCGGCTTCGTCGAGGCCGGCGAGTCGTTCGAGACATGCGTGCAGCGCGAGATCGCCGAGGAGATCGGGCTCACGGTCACCGACGTGCAGTACCTCGGCAGTCAGCCGTGGCCGTTCCCGCGCTCGCTCATGGTGGGATTCCACGCGATCGGCGACCCGGAGCAGCCGTTCTCCTACAACGACGGCGAGATCGCCGAGGCCGCGTGGTTCACCCGCGATGAGATCCGCGCGGCACTCGATCAGGGGGACTGGAACAGCGACTCGCCGTCACGGCTCCTGCTGCCAGGCTCCATCTCGATCGCCCGCGAGATCATCGAATCCTGGGCCGCACTCGACTGAGTGGCCCATTCTCGGGATAAGGTCAGCCGAGCTTGGCCTTGACCTGCTTGATGGTCGGGTTGGTCAGCGTGGATCCGTCGGCGAACTTGACCGTCGGCACCACGTGATTGCCGCCGTTGACCGAACCGACGAACTCGGCTGCTGCGGGATCGCCCTCGATGTCGACCTCGGTGTAGGGGATGCCTTCGGCCTTGAGAGCGGTCTTCAAACGAGAGCAGTAGCCGCACCATGTGGTGGTGTACATGATGAGTTCGCTGGAAGCAGTAGTCATAGTGTGCACAACGTAACTCAACCGGGCGGTATGCCTGTGACCAGGTCACGCCATATCGGCCGCGCGCTGTGATCGGAGAGACACGACCACGTCGGTTGCAACCGTGGCACGGGGCCCGCACGAGCTGGACGAAATACGCCTGCGGGTACGGCAATTCGTCGCCGAACAACAACCGGCGGGCACGATCGGGTGTTACGCCGACAGCGCCGGTCGGGACGAGGACTTGGCCCGCGCGCGACCGCCGGCGCGACGGGCGAAGCCGTGCGGACCCACCGGTCTTCGGAGAGTTCGGGTTTCGCGGTCGCGGTGGTGCGTTCGTGCGGCACTCGTGCGCCGTACCCGGACACTCGCCTCACCGATCTCGCGACCGGCGCCGGCGCGGGCGGGCTGTGGGCGCTCATCACCGGCAACCTGATCTTGAGTGGCGCACGCCACAATGTTCGCGGATCGGATTAGCCCGGCGCCATACGTGGGAACCCCTGAGGGCAGATCCGCATGCTCACGACGAGCTGCGGTTGATGCCGAAGGGGGAATGGATGACCCAGCACAGCAAATCTGACCAGGCGCGCAAGAGCTTCATCGACTCGGTGAAGGGCACCGCCAAAGAGGTCGTCGGTGCTGTCACCGGCAACGACTCGCTGACCGCCGAGGGCCAGCTGGAGAAGACGCAGGCCAAGGAACGCAGGGAAGCCGGTCGCGCTGCGGCGGTGGCCGACGCCGAGGCCCGCCAGGCTCGCGCCGAGGAGGCGCAGGCCCAGGCTGATGGCGCACAGAAGCGCGCCGCAGTAGCCGCAGAGGCCGCGGTTGTCGAGAACGACGTGCGCGCCCAGCAGGACGCCCAGAAGCGTGAGGCCGAGGCCGCCGCGCGGCGTGACGCCGAACGTCAGAAGACGCAGGCCGACATCGACGCCCAACGTGAGGTTCAGTTGGCGGACGCAGCGGAACGCTCCGACGTCGCCGTGGCCCGCCAGGAGGCCGCCGAGGCGGCTGCTGATCACCAGGACGCGGTCAAGGAGTCGGCAGACGTGCGGGCCCGGGCCGATCGCATGCGCCAGGAGGCCGACAAATTGACCGAAGAAGCCGACCTGCCCGGCGACGAGAAATAGGAGTGCACATGAGGATCACAGACGTCCCGTTCGCCGTTCTGCG
>Ga0180222_1003211_pt1 | contig 10980 bp, 10 predicted proteins | sample eDN5th37CKraftOP_FD_151336 | JGI IMG/M metagenome (GOLD analysis project Ga0180222, IMG submission 151336) | Enriched Organic Plus compost microbial communities from Emeryville, California, USA - eDNA 5th pass 37_C Kraft OP (version 2) (version 2) ... | reverse complement strand
AGGCTGATCTCCGCCGCGTCGTTCTCGGTATCGAGATAGCAGCGAATGGGTGCGTCGCGCTTGATCTGCTTGCGCTTGGCGCGAAGCCCCTGCGCCAGCCTCCGGCCTTCGCCAGCGGTGACGAAGTAGCAGCCGGTCGGCTCACCGTCCTTCGTCTCCGGCTCCACGACAAGGTTCTGGATCATCCCCTTGTGCTGGATGGATGCGGCCAGCGCCTCGATAGCGGCCTCGCCGTGCGGAACCTTGCGCGCATTGCGGGGGGACTTTTTGAGCTTGTTGAGGGGCACGAAAATCTCGACGCCCGAAACAGGCTCGGCGGCACTGGTTTCGATCTGAACATTCTTGGTCATCTTCCTACTCCTTGGGTTTCCGCGCAGCGGGAAGCGCCGCGCTGAAACCCTGCCCGTCGGCGAGACCGGGGGTGCAAACGGAGGGGCGGCTTCGCGGGGAACCGGCTGCACGGAGCGCGAAGCGCGGAGGAAGCTGGGCGGAAGCCGCTCCGAAGTGCGCCGGGGGCGGAGCCCCAAGCACCGCGCCGCTCGCGGCGCCACCAAGAGACGCACCCATGCGGCGGTCGGCCGGCGCGGCGGCGTGCGCGCGGACCTGGGGGCCAGCCGTCGCCGCGCCTCCCGGCCAGAGCAAGAGTGCTGCGCGGCCAGACAAAACGCGCGACCCCTGCGCGGCGTTAGCCGCCAGAGTGCGCTCCGCAGATTCCCGCGCTCTATATCGGGGCGTTGCGGGGTGTACCCGCTCGAAGGGGTCTGGCGAGACCCGTCCGGGGCTCGACAGGAGGGGAAGGCTTTCCCCCACAAGCCTTTCAACCTGCCTGAAAATAAATTGCCCCGGCGGTATGCAGCGCAGAGACCACCGAGGGATACCGCCCCTATATGACCCTCGCCGGTCAGGCGTCCGCAACCGCCTTTTCGGAGTGGCCGAAGGGAGGCGATCGGTGAACCGCTCAGGCGTCGATTCGGGCTATCTCGCGCGCCGATTCAGGCGTGGGTGAGAGCAAAGCGACTCGTTTTCATAGGAGAATCAAGGACGTGCGAGCGTCCCGACGACAGGCTGGTGAGTTTTCGTGTTAGCCAAAGCCGCCTTCCGAGAGGTCGGATTTCACGCAAATGATTGATTTTAAGGGGAAATTGTGGCGCACCCAAGATGACGAAGATGAGAACTGGGTGATCATCGTGTGAGACGGCATATGGCTGAACGTGCCTTTCATCCAGCCGTCTCCGGGTCGATTGACGACAACAGCCGCGCTCCCGATCCCTCCTCTGCAAGAGAGTCGTCCGGATTGCGCAATGGGCACTCCTCCAGAGACAGGCAGCCGCAGCCGATGCAACTATCCAACTGGTCTCGCAGTTGGAGCAGGCTGGTAATGCGTTCATCGAGCATGGCACGCCAGTCCTTGCTCAGTTCATGCCACTGGCGCTTTGTGATCGGCTCGGCTGGAAATTTATCGAGATGCGCCTTGACCAAGGCAAGGGGAAGGCCAGCCCGCTGGGCGACACGGATGATCGCGATCCTTCGCAGGATACGCCGGTGATATCTTCTCTGGTTGCCGGCCGACCGCCAGCTTTCGATCAATCCTTTGGCTTCGTAAAAATGGATGGTGGAAACGGCAACGCCGCTGCGTTTCGCAACTTCCCCGACCGTGAGAATCTGGTGTTGATCCATCGCCATCAAAAAATGCCTTGACCTCAACTATTATTGAGGTTGTAGTAAGAGAGTCGGCCCGCTTCCGCAAGCCTTTGGCTTGGGCGCCATCCCTTTCGGAGCCGACATGAGCGTTTCATCCCCATCCAGGACCAAGGCCGTTCGGTTCGAAGCCGTCCTGGTCCCTGGCTCTGATGTCGAAACCGGGGGTGATCGGCTGTCTATTGTTTCTCCTCTTGGCGGAAGCCGTGCAGCGGCACATGAGCCCCGACGCCGCTGCCGGCCTTCGCCGGCCTGCCAGCCACGCCCCTTCCCGACAAAGCAGAACAGCGAACCGGGGGAGCTGGCAGGCCAACTTCCTTTCCGGCCGGATCAGTTATGCCAGGCGAAAGCCGGCTCCGCATGAACGGCTTGCCCGTCCTTACGGCGTTTGAACGGACGGTGTTGCCGATCGCCTCGACGACGCCCGTCATGGCCGGCGAATGGTGGACGTCCTGAGCGAAACGCGGGCAGACGGACTTCTGCGTTTGCTGTCCGGCCGAAAAACGGCAAACCCGCTCGCTAATCCGCGCTTGGAAGCCTTGCGGTATATTGCAATGCAAAGCGCCGCCGCTCGACCTCCGACAGACCGAGAAAAAGGAATGGGAAGCCCTGGACCCACGATCGCGCCTTGCCGCGCGATTGTTTCTCCGGGGTAGAGTGGGCCGGATATGGGCTCGCAGCCGGCCAAACAACCGAAGACGTTTCGGCGCTGCTATATCCCCGAGATTGTTCCTGCCAGTCTGAGGCCGGCAGCGTGGCGGATTCCGAATCTTCCGAAGCAACAAGCCAAGCAGACTGTGATGACGGCGCCGGATTCGGTTCTTCGTACAATGAGAGAAATACCTTGACCTCAACCATTGTTGAGGTTGTAGTGTCCGAGTCGGCTTGTTCCCAAGCTACCTCCCGCCGTGCGCGCAAACCCGAACAGGAGCCGACATGACCTTGCCAATCGAGCCACAGCACCTTGCGATCCAGCAAATCGGGGATGCAATCCGTCCAATGCGGAACGGGGAGATGCTCGACCGGCAGGTCTGCGGCGCCATCGGTAATGGCTGGGCCGCCGCATGACCGACTCCGTCCATGACATTCCCGAGCGCGAACGCCCATCTTCCCTCCAGCTTCGCACGATTGTCGTCACGATAATCGTCCTGGCGGCGCTTCTCGGCGGACTGTTCCTGTGGCGTACGCTGCGGAGCGGACAGGGCCAGGGCTGGCAGCCGCAAGCGGTTCCCGTGGCCGCGACAGTCGTCGCTGCCCGCGAAGTGCCCGCATCGCTCGACGCGGTGGGCACGCTTACCGCCGTGCGCGAGGTGACGCTCTCGCCCGAAGTCGCCGGGCGGGTCTCGGCGATCAATTTCAATGCGGGCGCGCAGGTCGGCGCGGGAGCCTTGCTGGTGCAGCTTTTCGACGGTCCCGAGCGCGCGGACCGCGCGGCGGCGCAGGCCAGGGCCCAGTTCGCCGCCATCCAGCTTGCCCGGTCGGAACAGCTGGCCCCGACCGGCGCCGAGCCGCGCGAGCTGCTGCAGCAGCGGCGCGCCGAGCGCGACGAGGCGGTCGCGGCCGTGCGCCAGATCGACGCCCGGCTCATCCAGAAGCAGGTCCGCGCGCCCTTTTCGGGCGAGATCGGCATCCGCCGCGTCAATCTCGGCCAATATCTCAATCCCGGCGATCCGGTGGCCACGCTGACCGCGCTGGACCAGCTCTATGTCGAGTTCGCGCTGCCCCAGCAGGAGCTGGCCCGACTGAAGCCCGGATCGACCGTCTCCGTCAGCAGCGACGCCTTTCCGGGACGGACCTTCACCGCGCGCGTGAACGCGGTCGAGCCGAAGATCGGCGAGGACACCCGCAACGTGACCGTGCAGGCGCTGCTGCCCAATCCCGATCGGGCGCTGCGTCCGGGCATGTATGTGACGGCTTCGCTGGTGCTGCCGCCGCAGCAGGGCGCGATCGTCGTGCCGGCGACCGCGATCCAGACATCGGCGCAGGGCGACAGCGTCGTCGTCATCCGCGGCGCCGACGCACGCAAGGGCGGCAAGACCGAGGTCGTGCCGGTCCAGACCGGCCGCCGCATCGGCAACGAAGTCGTGATCGACAAGGGGCTCAAGCCCGGTGACGTGGTGGTTTCCGAAGGCCAGCTCCGGGTTCAGCCGGGCGCGGAGGTCAAGGTGTCGCGGATCGTCCAGGCGGAGGCACGCTGATATGGCCTTCACCGACATCTTCATCCGACGCCCGATCCTCGCGATCGTGGTGAGCCTGCTCATCCTCCTCGTGGGCCTGAGCGCCACCTTCAGCCTGCCGATCCGTCAATATCCGGGCATGGAAAGCGCGACGATCACGATCGACACCTCGCTTCCAGGCGCATCGCAGGACGTGATGCAGGGCTTCGTCACCACTCCGATCGCGCAGGCGATCGCGACCGCGAACGGCATCGAATATCTCACCTCCACCTCGCTCCAGGGCAAAAGCCAGATCAAGGCGAAGCTGGTCCTCAACGCCAATGCCGACCGTTCGATGACGGAGATCCTCGCCAAGGTGCAGCAGGTCAAATATCGCCTGCCCGCAGGCGTCACCGATCCTGTCGTCGCCAAGATCACCGATGGCGCGTCCGCCATCCAGTATATCGCTTTTTCGAGCGAGACGCTGTCCGCGCCGCAGATGGCCGATTTCGCGACGCGCGTCGCGCAGCCGCTCATCACCTCGGTGCCGGGCGTGGCTTCGGCCCCCGTCGTCGGCGGTGCGCCGCTCGCGATGCGCATCTGGGTCGATCCGGTGAAGCTCGCCGCGCGCGGCCTCACGGCAAGCGACGTAGCCGCCGCGCTCAGGGCGAACAATGTCCAGGCCGCCCCCGGCCAGCTCAAGGGCGCCAACACCGCGATCAACATCACCGCTTCCACCGACCTGCGTGACATCGAGTCATTCCGCCAGATGGTGCTCAAGACCGGGCAGGACAGCGTCGTTCGCATCCGCGACGTCGCGACTGTCGAGCTGGGCGGCCAGAATTACAACGGGAGCTTCCTGGCAGGCGGGCGCCCCGGCGTGACGATCGCGATCTCGCCGACCCCCGACGGCAATCCGCTAGAGATCGTGAAAGCGGTCAAGGCACTTCTTCCCGACATCCAGAGGGTCGCGCCGCCGGGCCTGACGATCAAGAACGTGTTCGACCGAGCTCAGTTCGTCGATGCTTCGATCGAGGAAGTCGAGCACACGCTGATCGAGGCGATCGTCATCGTCATCGTCGTCATCTTCCTGTTCCTCGGCACGTTCCGCGCGGTCATCATCCCCGTTGTCACCATCCCTCTGTCGCTGCTCGGCACGGCAGCGCTGATGCTGGCCTTCGGCTTCTCGCTCAACCTGCTGACGCTTCTGGCGATGGTGCTGGCGATCGGCCTCGTCGTCGATGACGCCATCGTCGTGGTCGAGAATATCCATCGCCATATCGAGGACGGGCTGCCGCCGGTGGACGCCGCGCTGGTCGGCGCCCGCGAGATCGTCGGTCCGGTCATCGCCATGACCATCACGCTCGCCGCCGTCTATGCGCCGATCGGTCTGATGGGCGGGCTGACGGGCGCGCTGTTCCGCGAGTTCGCCTTCACGCTGGCGGGCTCGGTGATCGTCTCGGGCGTGATCGCCCTTACCTTGTCGCCGATGATGAGCGGCTGGCTGCTCCACTCGAAGATGGGAGAGGGACGGCTCGCCCAGACGATCGAGCGCACCATGCACCATGTGACCGAAACCTATGTGCGGGTGCTCGACAAGACGCTCGCCGCGCGCGCGGCGGTGCTGATCGTGGGTGTCGTGATCATGGCGAGTATCGTGGTGCTGTTCACCGGGGCGCAGCGCGAATTGGCGCCGCAGGAGGACATGGGCTATGTCTTCGTCCAGACCAAGGCGCCGCAATATGCCAATGTCGACTATACGGCGCGGTTCAGCGCCGAGGTCGAACGCACCTTCCACGCGCTGCCCGAATATAAGGACAGTTTCTTCGGCATCGGCGACGACAACAACGCCAATGGCGGGTTCGGCGGCATCGTGATGACCAACTGGGACGAGCGCACGCGCAACGGCGACCAGATCCAGGCCGAGCTTGCCGGACGCACCGCGGCGGTGACGGGCGTCTATGCCACCGCCTTCCAGGACAGCCCGCTGCCTGCGGGCAGCGGCGGCCTGCCGGTGCAGATGGTGATCCGCTCGGCGGACGACTTCCCGGCCATCTACAAGACGCTCGAAGCCATCAAGGGCGCGGCCTGGGGCAGCGGCCTGTTCGCCTTCGTAGACAGCGACCTCGCCTTCGACAGCCCCGAAGCGCATATCGTCGTGGATCGGGCCAAGGCCGGCGAGATGGGCGTTACCATGTCCGAGATCGCCGATACGCTCGCGGTGATGGTGGGCGAGAACTACGTCAACCGCTTCAACTGGCACGATCGCTCCTATGACGTGATCGCGCAGGTGCCGCAGGACAAGCGGCTGAGCCCCGACAATCTCGGCCAGTTCTATGTGAAGGCGGCCTCGGGCAAGCTGGTGCCGCTCTCGACCGTCGCCCATGTCGAGGTCCGTCCGCAACCCAACAAGCTGCCGCAGTTCAACCAGATGAACTCGGCGACCCTTTCGGCGGTGCTGCTGCCGGGCGTCACCATGGGCCAAGCGGTCGACTTCCTGAAAAGCCAGCCGCTGCCGCCGGGCATGACGGTCGACTGGCTGTCGAACAGCCGCCAATATGTGCATGAGGGCAACCAGCTTACCGTCTCCTTCGGTTTCGCGCTGATCGTGATCTTTCTGGTGCTGTCGGCCCAGTTCGAGAGCTTCCGCGACCCGCTGGTGATCCTGGTCACCGTGCCGCTCGCCGTGTGCGGGGCGTTGGTGCCGCTCTATCTCGGCTTCACCACGCTCAACATCTACACGCAGATCGGGCTCGTCACCCTGATCGGCCTCATTTCCAAGCACGGCATCCTCATGGTGTCCTTCGCCAACGAGATGCAGCATTCGGAAGGGTGGAACCGGATGGAGGCGATCCGGCACGCCGCCGCCGTCCGTATGCGCCCGGTGCTGATGACGACCGCCGCCATGGTCGCGGGCCTCGTGCCGCTGCTGTTCGCGGGCGGCGCGGGCGCGAACAGCCGCTTCGCCATCGGCATCGTCGTGGTGATGGGCATGCTCATCGGCACGCTGTTCACGCTGTTCGTGCTGCCGACCATCTACACCCTGCTCGCGGCGGACCATCGCCAGAAGCCGGAGCCCGAACCCGAACAGGGGCCGGGCATCGAGGGAGGGCTGGCCCATGCGTAATCTCAAAGCCCTTGCGCCGCTCGCGGCGCTGCTCGCCTCCGCCTGCGCGGTCGGGCCGGATTTCGAACGGCCCGGAACGCCGGTCGCGGCGGCCGAGCCGTTCGTCACCAGGGCAGCCGGTATCGATCCGACGGTGCAACTGCCGAACGACTGGTGGAAGCTCTACCGCGACCCGGCGCTCGACGAACTGGTCGCGCGCGCCTTCGCGGCCAACACCGACCTGCGCGTCGCCTCCGCCAATCTTGCCAGAGCGCGCGCGATATTGGGCGAGGCGCGTGCCGGCCGGCTGCCTTCGACCAGCCTGTCGGGCGGCGTCAGCTATGGCGACATGGTGCAGAACGGCGCTGGCCAGGGCGCCGTCGTCACCGGCGGCGATGCCCAATGGTCCGAAAACGCCAATTTCGGCCTGTCCTGGGAGGTCGACCTGTTCGGCCGGGTCAGCCGAGCGATCGAGGCCGCGCGCGCCGATGCCGCCGCCGTGGAGGCCGCGCGCGATGCGGTGCGCGTCACCGTCGCGGCGGAAACCACCCGCGCCTATTTCAACGCCTGCGCCTATGCCTATGCGCTCGATGTCGCGCGGCAGTCCTGGAAGACCAGCAGCGACAGCTTCCGCCTCGTCACCGAGCAGGAACGAGCCGGATCGGTCGGCAAGCTGGATGTCGAGCGGGCCGGGGCGGCAATGGCGACGGCGCGCGCGGCGATCCCGGCGCTGGAAGGACAGCAGCAGGTGGCCCTGTTCGAGCTGGCCGCGCTGCTCGGCACGACGCCGGATCAGGTTCCGGAAGCCGCGCGCCAATGCGCGGTTCCGCCCGAGCCCGTCGCCGCCCTGCCGGTCGGCGACGGCGCCGCCCTGCTGCGGCGGCGGCCCGATCTGCGCCAGGCCGAGCGCCAGCTCGCCGCCGACACCGCCCGCATCGGCGTGGCGACCGCCGATCTGTATCCGAAGATCAGTCTCGGCGGCTCGGGCAATTTCTTCCGCAACGATCAGGTCAGAGGCGGCGATTCCTTCTCCTTCTCGCTGGGGCCGCTCATTTCATGGAGTTTCCCCAACATCGCCGTCGCCCGCGCCCGGATACGCCAGGCGGAGGCGCAGGGCGAGGCATCGCTGGCGACATTCGACGGCCGGGTCCTCACCGCGCTCAAGGAGGTCGAGCAGGCATTGGCCACCGTCGCCACCGAACAGCAGCGGCTCGATGCCCTGCGCGAGGCGCAGGAGCGGTCGGAGCAGGCTTATCGCTTCGCCGACCTGCGCTACCGGGCCGGGTCTATCGGCTATCTCGACGTGCTCGTGGCGCAGGCCGACCTCCTGGCCGCCCGTAGCGCCTATGCCGGATCGGTCCAGCGCCTCGCTTCCAATCGGGTCGATCTGTTCAAGGCGCTCGGCGGTGGGTGGCAGAGCGCACAGCCGACCGGGCAGGTATCGCTCCCGCCGGCCGCCCTCGTCCAAGGAGGAAGCGAATGACGGCACGCGCTCTTGGAACCCTCCTGCCATGGGGCTTGGGCGCCTTCTTCATCATTGGCGGCATCGTCAACGGGGCCGGCTCCCAGGAAACGAGAGCGCAATATGCGGCCTGGGGCTATCCGGACTGGTTCTGCTATGTGACGGCCGCGCTCGAGGTCATCGCAGCGGCGCTCCTCTTCTTTTGGCGGACCCGCATCGTCGGGGCCGCGCTCGGAACCGCCGTGATGGGTGCCGCGGCCGTCACGCTGCTCCGCAACGGAGAATTGCTGCACATGCTTGCCCCTGTAACGGTCGCCGCCTTGTCGATCCTTGCGGGTCGGACTGCCTTGCGCCGGCGCGCGACCGGCCCCGTTCGGGCAGCAGCGGCGCGTGGCACGAATCCTTGGGCCGATGCGAAGCAATGAACCTTTCGGCGACCTTCGCATGGCCTCTCGGGGCAGCCCTGGCTGCTGGCGCACTCGTCAACGCATTTGCGCCTCGCTCCATCCGTCAACGCTATTCCGAATGGGGCTATTCGCAGCGGTTTCGCTACATCATCGCCGGGCTGGAGCTTGCGGCGGCGGCGCTGACGGCACTTCCGGCAACGCGCACGATTGCCGCAGCGCTCGCCATTGCGATCATGGGCGGGATCATCGGCAGTGCCGTGACAAAGCGCCAGACCGGCGCGGCGACCATCCCGATCGCTATCCTGCTGCTCGCACTCATCACCACCATAGCTTCATCATAAACCCGACCCCGATCGGAGGAGAGTATAATGGCCTTTGAACTACCCGCTCTGCCCTATGCCAAGGACGCCTTCGGCGATCTCCTTTCACCCGAGACATTCGATTTCCACCACGGCAAGCATCACAATGCCTATGTCGTGAAGGCCAATGAGCTGGTCGCTGCCGATCCCGCCTTCCAGGGCAAGTCGCTGGTCGAACTGATCGAGCTGGCCGCGGCGCAGGGACCTAAAGGCCTGTTCAACCAGGTCGGCCAGATCTGGAACCACAGCTTCTACTGGCTCGGCCTGTCGCCGGAGAAGAAAGAGCCGACCGGCGAACTGCTCCGGCTCATCAACGAAAGCTTCGGCTCGCTCGACGGGCTCATCGACAAGCTGAAGGCGGAGGCCGTCGGGCACTTCGCAAGCGGCTGGGCGGCCCTCATCCTGAAGGATGGAAAGCTGGAGGTTACCTCCTATCACGACGCCGACACGCCCGTCGCTCACGGCGCCACGCCGTTGCTCATTCTCGATGTGTGGGAGCATGCCTATTATATCGACTATCGCAACGCGCGGCCCGATTATGCCGACAAGATCCTGCGCAATGCGATCGACTGGGACTTCGTGGCGCTCAATCTCGACGGGCTGGGCCTCACCCGCGCCGATCAGGCGGCTTGACGGAATTGAAGCGGTTGCCGGGACGCGCGCACGGCACTTTCGTCGAACTTCGCGAGGAGGGTCAGGATGGCGGCCAGGCCGTCGTTCGGATCCTCGATCGCGTCGGCAACAAGTGGACGATCCTGGCCGTTGGGGCGCTCGCGGATGGCCCGTTGCGGTTCAGCGAGATCCAGCGTGCGACCGCCGGCATCTCCGGGCGCATGTTGTCGACCACGCTCCGCGGCCTGCAGCGGGACGGTCTGGCCCTGCGACGGGTTTTCTCCACGTCCCCGCCCAAGGTCGAATATGAACTGACCTTGCTGGGGCGGTCGCTCATCGAACCGCTCAGGAACCTGGTAGCCTGGGCGCGGAGCAACAGGGCTGACATAGAGGAGGCGCGGTGCGCTTTCGACACCGGGCAGTCGCGCATCGGCGCGGCGCGATGAGCCGCACCTGGACGCATCGCCCGGACCGGCGACCGGGCGGCGGCATTGGCCGCGGGCGGCCGGAGCGCGCCGGGATCAGAACATCAGGACACGCTTGCCGCGCGTGTGTCCCTCCAGAACGGCGGCAAAACCTTCCGCTGCCCTGGTGAAGGGGTAGGTCTCGCTGACTTCCCATGTGATCCGTCCGTCAGCGACCCTTTCGGCGACATATTGAAGACTGGCTAGACTGGCCTTGTTGCCCGTCGGCCGGACCCGTTCCGACGGAGCCGGGACACCCGTGATCGAAGCAATATCCCCCTCCGGTTTCACCGTGGCGAGCGAGGCCTGCGTCGCCTCCTCGGTGCCAGCCAGGATGATTGCCGCGTCGAACGCAGCGGGATGAACCTCCCTGATGCGTTCAGCCAGGCCGGGGCCGTAGGCGACGGACGTGGCGCCAAGCGCGCGGAGATACACCTGGTTGGCCTGCGAGGCGGTCGCGACCACCTCGATGCCCTTCTCGCGCGCAAGCTGGATCAGCGCGGTGCCGACACCGCCTGCTCCGCCGTGGACCAGCAGCGATCCGATGTCGCCGAGCTCCCCGACGAGCGTCATCGCCGTCTGGGCGGTTCCTGCCAGGGAGCCGGCCACGGCCCAATCGAGCGTGGACGGACGCCGGATGAGGTTGCCGACCGGCACGTCGATGATCGTGGCGTGTGTAAAGCCGCCGCCGGAGCCGAGAACCTCGTCGCCGACGG
>Ga0180222_1003207_pt1 | contig 10988 bp, 7 predicted proteins | sample eDN5th37CKraftOP_FD_151336 | JGI IMG/M metagenome (GOLD analysis project Ga0180222, IMG submission 151336) | Enriched Organic Plus compost microbial communities from Emeryville, California, USA - eDNA 5th pass 37_C Kraft OP (version 2) (version 2) ... | reverse complement strand
TGCGGCGATCGCCGTCATCGCGAAGCCGCCCATGCCGGTGATCGCCTTGATATCCGCCTGTATCCCCGCGCCGCCGCCGCTGTCCGACCCGGCGATGACGAGGACGCGGCCGATGGCCCCCCGCCTGTTTCCTGGCCGCTCGCTCATCCCTTGTGATGCCTCCGCGTCGAGGCCGGATAGCGCGACAGCACATCGCCGACACGCGCCGGGCGGTCCATCAGTTCGCCGCCGCAATTGGGGCAGCGGTCGTCCAGCTCCTCCGCGCACTCCGCGCAGAAGGTGCATTCCATCGAGCAGATGAACGCACCGCCCGCGTCGGCGGGCAGGTCGCAGCCGCAGCGCTCGCAATCGGGACGCATCTCCAGCATCAGGCGGCGGCCCTCTCGATCTCGGCGCAGATGCGCTCCACCACGTCGCGCACCTGGTCGTCGCGGTCGCCCTCGGCCATCACGCGGATCACCGGTTCGGTGCCGGACGGGCGGATGACGAGCCGCCCGCTGCCCTGCAATTCGGCCTCGGCCTGCGCGATGACCTGCCGCACGGCATCCGCCTCCAGCGGCTTGCCGCCGGAAAAGCGCACATTCTTGAGCAGTTGCGGCACCGGGTCGAACTGGTGGAGCAGCGCGCTCGCCGTCTTGCCGGAACGGACCAGCGCCGCCAGCACCTGCAACGCGGCGACCGTGCCGTCGCCGGTGGTGCCATAGTCGGAGAGGATCATGTGTCCCGACTGCTCGCCGCCGACATTGTAGCCGCCCTCGCGCATCTTTTCGAGCACATAGCGGTCGCCGACCCTGGTACGCACCAGATCGATGCCGAGCCCCTGCACGAAGCGCTCCAGCCCCAGGTTGGACATGACCGTCGAGACGAGGCCGCCGCCGGTCAACCGCCCATCCTTCGCCCAGCGCGCGGCGATCAGCGCCATGATCTGGTCGCCGTCGACCACCTTGCCCTTTTCATCGACGATGATCAGGCGGTCCGCGTCGCCATCCAGCGCGATGCCGATATCCGCGCCCGCCGACACCACCGTTTCCTGGCAGAGCAGCGGCGCGGTCGATCCACAGCCTTCGTTGATGTTGGTGCCGTTGGGCGTGACGCCGACCGCGATCACCTCCGCGCCCAGTTCCCACAGCGCGCTGGGCGCCACCTGATAGGCCGCGCCATTGGCGCAATCGACCACGATCTTGAGCCCGTCGAGCCGCAGGTCGGCGGGGAAGCTGGACTTGACCGCATGGATATAGCGCCCGCGCGCGTCCTCCACGCGCCGCGCCCGGCCGATATCCTGCGAGGCGGCGAGCGGGATGTCCTGATCCAGCAGCGCTTCGATCTTCAGTTCGTCCTCGTCGGACAGCTTGTAGCCGTCCGGGCCGAACAGCTTGATGCCGTTGTCGTGATAGGGGTTGTGGCTGGCCGAGATCATCACGCCGAGGTCCGCCCGCATCGAATGGGCGAGCATCGCGACGGCGGGCGTCGGGATCGGGCCGAACTGCACCACGTCCATGCCGACCGAGGTGAAGCCGGCGACCAGCGCATTTTCCACCATATAGCCCGACAGCCGCGTATCCTTGCCGATGACGACGCGATGGCGATGCTTGCCGCGTAGGAAATGCGTGCCCGCCGCCATGCCGACCTTCATCGCCAGTTCGGCGGTCATCGGCCATTTGTTGGTGCGGCCGCGAATGCCGTCGGTGCCGAAATAGTTGCGCGTGCTCACCCTGCTTCCCTCGCCAGCCATGCCCTTCTGCGCGCCATAGCGAAAAGGAGGGGAAGCGAAAAGGCTTTGCAGCGGGCGGCCGGGCGAATAAGCGGGACGGATCGCCTCCAATTCCGGGTAAGATCCTGATGCGCAAGGCCCTGTTGATCCTCGGCAGCCTCCTCCTCGGCCTGATGCTGGGCATGGCGACGCAACCGGCAGCGCCCTTCTGGGGGCAAGCCGCCGATATCATCGGCACGCTCTGGCTCAACGGACTGCGGATGAGCGTCATTCCGCTGATCGTCGCGCTGCTGGTGACGGGCATCGCGCAGACGGCGCAGGCGGCGCGCGGCGGCAGGCTGGCGGCGCGGGGCATCGCACTGATGCTGGCGCTGCTGGCGCTCTCCTCGCTGAGCGCGGCGCTGTTCGTGCCCGCGATCCTCGCGCTGTTCCCGATCCCGGCGGAGGCCGCGCAGGCGCTGCGCGCGCTGCTCGTCCGGCCGCAGGAGGTCGGCGCGGTGCCGGGGCCGGGCGCGTTCCTCACCGGCCTCATACCCACCAATCCCTTCGCGGCCGCCGCGGAAGGGGCGATCCTGCCGCTGCTCGTCTTCACCTTCGCCTTCGCCTTTGCGGCGAACCGCCTGCCGGAAGGGCAGCGCGCGCTGCTCACCGGATTTTTCGATGCGGCGGCCAATGCGCTGATCATCGTCGTCGGCTGGGTGCTGTGGCTGGCGCCCGTCGGTGTGCTGGCGCTCGCCTATACGCTGGGCCGGGCGACCGGAGGGGCGGCGTTCGGGGCTCTCGCCCATTATGTCGCGGTGCTGGTGGCGAACGGCGGGCTGGTGTGGATCGCCGCCTTCTTCCTCGCCGCCTTCGGCGCGCGGATCGGGCCTCTGCGCTTCTTCCGCGCGGCCATTCCCGCGCAGGCGGTCGCCATCTCCACCCAGTCCTCGCTCGCCTCGCTGCCCGCGATGTTGCAGGGGCTGGACCAGCTCGGCACGCGGCGCCCGGTGTCGGAAGTGATCCTGCCCATCGCCGTCGCCCTGTTCCGCGCGACCGGCCCGGCGATGAACCTCGGCGTCGCGCTCTATGTCGCGCACTGGCTGGGCGTGCAGCTGTCGCCGTGGCAGGTCGCGCTCGGCGTGGCGGTGGCGACCGTCACCACCATCGGCTCGGTCAGCCTGCCCGGATCGATCAGCTTCATCAGCTCGATCGCGCCGATCTGCCTCGCCATGGGCCTGCCGATCGAGCCGCTGGGCCTGCTGGTGGCGGTCGAGACCTTCCCCGACATCATGCGCACGCTCGCCAATGTGACGATGGACATGGCCGTGGCCGCGACCCTCGACGAACGCGGAGATGGGGAGCAAGGACGGGCGGCCTGACGCCTTCCGCCCTTCCCGCGCCTCAATCGGCCAGCTTGTCGAGGTGCATCAGCCGCTTCACGAACGGCGCGAGCAACAGCACGACGACGCCGATGCCGATGCCCCACAGGCCGACCGACTGATAGACCGACAGCGTCACCAGATTGGGATCGGTCGCGCCTTCGGCCCGGTTGCCGATATTGGCGGCGATCATACCCGCGATGAAATCCCCCGCCGCCGTGGCGAGGAACCAGACGCCCATCATCAACCCCAGCATGCGCGGCAACGCCAGCTTCGACATCGCCGACAGCCCGACCGGGGAGAGGCACAGTTCGCCCATGGTGTGCAGCAGGTAGAGGAGGAAGATGAAGATCGCGGGCGTCGCATTGTCGACCCCGGCCCAATAGGCCCCGGCGACCAGCGCGAGAAAGCCCAGCCCCACCTGCACCAGCGCGAGGCCGAATTTGGCGGGGGTGGAAGGCTCCAGCCCGCGCCGCGCCAGCATCACCCACAGCGCCGCGAACAGGGGCGCGAGCAGGATGATGAACATCGAGTTGATCGACTGGAAGGCGGAAGCGGGCACTTCCCACCCCAGGAAATGCCGGTCGACATGGCGGTCGGTGAACAGGTTGAGCGACGACCCGGCCTGCTCGAACAGCGCCCAGAACAGCGGATTGAGCGCCAGCAGGAACAGCGCCGCCAGCATCCGGTCGCGATCGATCTTTCCCATGCGGCCAAAGGCTTCCCACAGCAGATAGAGCACCGCGCCCGCGCCGCAGAGGATCAGCAGCCAGCCGACCGCGTCATGGTTCTGCACCAGCCAGGCAACGCCGAACACGGAGGCGACGGAGAGGATATAGATGCCCCATTCCACCGACACCGGCCCGGCGAGGGGCGCGGTCAGCTTTTCCGGCTCGGCCGGTTCGCCCTTGCCCAGCAGCAGCGGCTTGCCCAGCACGAACACGATGATGCCCGCGATCATCCCGATCGCCGCCGCGCCGAAGCCCCAGGACCAGCCGACCGTCTCGCCCAATATGCCGCAGATGATCGGCCCCATCATGCCGCCGACATTGATGCCCATGTAGAAGATCGTATAGGCCGGGTCGCGGCGCATGTCGTCGCGCGGATAGAGCTGGCCCACGATGGCGGAGATGTTCGCCTTGAGGAAGCCGGTGCCGACGATGATGAAGGCCAGCGCCAGCCAGAACATGTTCATCGCGAAGCCGCCCTGCCCGCCATCCCCTTCGACGCCGAGCAATATATGGCCGACCGCGATCAATATGCCGCCGAACAGCACCGCCTTGCGCTGCCCCAGATAATGGTCGGCCAGATAGCCGCCGATCACCGGCGTGATGTAGACGAGGCTGGTATAGGCCCCGTAGACCATGCCGGATTCGCCGTCCGACATCAGGAAATGCTTGGTGAGATACAGGACGAGCAGCGCCCGCATGCCGTAATAGGAGAAGCGCTCCCACATTTCGGCGAAGAACAGGATGAACAGCCCCTTGGGATGGCCGAGCAGAGTGCCCTTTCCATCCATCGGCCGCTGGGCAGGTGACACCGACATGAAACCCCCTTGGTTGGCGCATATGGGCATGCGCTCGGTCATGATTGGCAGCGAACCTAAAGGAAAAAAGCGCGCCCGCAAATGCCCATAGTGATGCGGTGGCGACGACACCCCTATCGCGTCATGCCAGCGCAGGCTGGCATCTCGGCAAGCGTCACGCGACATGGCCACAGACCCCAGCCTGCGCTGGGGTCGAATTGGGACATGAAGTGGACGACATGCCGCAGGCATCTTGCCTTGTCGCGCATCCGCCCCCAAAAGGGCGCTCATGTTCAACGATCTCTCCTCCCCGCTTTCGCTCCTCAGGACCCGCCGTTCCGGCAAGCCGCGCGATCTCGCCGCGCCCGGCCCCGACGCCGCGCAACTGCGCGAGATGCTGGAAATCGCGATCCGCTCGCCCGATCACGGCAAGATCGGCCCGTGGCGCTTCGTCATCGTCGGGCAGGACCAGCGCGAGGCGCTCGCCCGCCTGCTGGAAAAGGCGCTGCGCACCGAAAAGCCCGAAGCGACCGACAAGGATGTGGAGGCCGCGCGCGAATTCGCGTTGCAGGCCCCCGCCCTCATCGTGCTGCTGTCCAGCCCCGACCTGACGCGGCCCATTCCCGTCTGGGAACAGGAACTCTCGGCAGGCGCGGCGGCGATGAACCTGCTGCACGCGGCCCATGCGATGGGCTTTGCGGGCGGCTGGCTGACCGGCTGGGCCGCCTATAGCGATCAGGTGCGCGACGCCTTCGGCACGGAGAAGGACCGGATCGCCGGGTTCATCTTCATCGGCACGCCTTCGCGGGAGCTTCAGGAACGCCCCCGCCCGGCCTATGACGATGTCGTTTCGGACTGGAAGCCCGCCGCTTCGCTATAGCGCCTCAAGCGCGGCCTTTGCCTCGGCCCGCTCCGGGAAGCCGGGTGCGCCGGCGGCGGCGGAAAGGGCGGCGCGCGCCAGATCCTTCTCCCCGGCAGCGGCATAGAGCTGGCCCAGATGCCACTGGACCAGCGGCTCGCCGGGCGCGAGCGACCGCGCCTTTTCCAGCAGCTCGCGCGCCTGCGCCCGGCTGCGCCCCGCGCGCAGCAGCGTCCAGCCGAATATGTCGCTCGTCACCGCGCTCATCGGCTGGAGGCGATAGGCATGGGCGGCGTAGGGCAAGGCGCGCTCCGGCTGGCGCAGGCCGACCAGCGCGCGCGCCATGTCGGTCATCAGCAGCGCGTCCCGGTTGCCCAGCCGCGCGCGCAGCACCGACAGCAGGCGCCAGGCGCGGTCATGCTCCCCGGCGGCGAGCAGCAGCGAGGCGACCAGCCGCTGCCCTTCCACATCCATCGGGTTCTGCGCGACGAACAGCCCCAGCGCCCGCTCGGCGCTCTCCGTCTCTCCGGCCCGCCGCCACGCATCGGCCAGCCGCAGCGCATTGTCCTGACGAAAGCGGATATTGGCCGACCGCGCATAGGCGAGCGCGGCTTCATCATAGCGCCCGGCGGCCATCAGGCTGTCCCCCAGCGCCAGCGACGCGGCGGGCGCCCCCGGATTGGCGGCGGCGAGCGCCCGCGCCCGCGCGATGGCGGCATTCCCCTGCCCCGCTTCCAGCAGCGCGCGGATATAACGCAGATTGGGGCCCGCCCGCGCCGGGTCCGCATTGGCCGCGGCGGCGACCTCCTCCGGCCTGCCCGCGCCGCGATAGACATCGGACGATCCGGCCGCCAGACGTGCGGCGCGGCGGGCGAAGTCGGCGGCCAGCGGGCGGTTGCCGAGCGCTTCGTGGATATAGGCGGCGAGCGTCAGCGCATAGCTGCCCGCGTCGGCGCGCTCCACCAGCGGGAACAGCGTCCGCTCCGCCTCGGCATATTGCGCGTCGTCATAATAGGCGCGCGCGAGCAGCAGGCGCACCCTGACGTTGAGCGGCTGGCTCTCCAGCAGCGGCGCGAGCTGCTCGGCCGCCAGCGTCGCATTGTGCGATTCCAGATGCAGCACCCCACGCAACAGGCGCATTCCCGCCACCCCGTCCAGCGCGCCGCCGGTGCGATCCAGCAGGCCGCGCGCCAGATCATAGGCGCCCGCGCGCGCAGCGATCAGCGCCTGGATATAATAAGCGCGCGGATATCCCTGCGCCTGCGCCAGCGCCCGGCGGGTAAGGGCCAGCGCCTGCGATGCCTGCCCCAGATCGGCCAGCGTCGCGGCATATTCGATCAGCGCGGGGACATAGGACGGGCTGACGCCGAGTGCCTGGTCGAACCACGTCCGCGACGCCTCCGGCCCATATTGCTCCCGCACCAGCAACGCGCGCAACAGCAGCACATCGGCATTGCGCGGCGCCAGCGCCAGCGCCTCGTCGCCCGCGCGCAGGGCGGCGGCCATATTGCCGGTCGCGAGGTGCAGGCGCGCGAAATCGGCGCGCACCGCGCCGTCCTTCGGCGCCAGCCGTTCCGCCCGCGCGAGGGCGACGACGGCCTCGTCATAGCGGCCCAGCGCCTGCAACGCCTGCCCCTCCATGCGCGCGAGGAACGGCGCTTCGCGCGGATCGGCATCCTTCGCGGTCGCCTGCGCCAGCGCCTCGTCATAGCGCCCCTGCAACAGCGCCGCATGGGCGAGCAGATGGCGGATCGGCCCGGCCTTGGTGCCGAGCGCCTGTGCGCGCTCCAGCTCCTGCTGCCCGCCGCGCCCGTCGCCCAGCATCAGCAGCGCGCGCGCCTGCAACACCCGCGCCTCGGCCAGCTGCGGATCGGCCTTGATGGCGTTCATCAGCTCGACGCGTGCCGCGCGGGGGTCGCCCCGCAGGATCGCCGCCTGCCCGCGCTGCATCGCCGCGCGCGCATCGGCCCGCGCGTCGGCATGCACCGGGGAAACCGGCACCGCCGCCAGCGCAAGGCCGCCCGAAAGCAAGACGAGGACGAACCTCCTGAATCTGCCCCTAAATCTGGATGCCATGGTTCTTCAGCAGATCGTAAAGCGTGGGGCGGCTGATGCCGAGCAGGCGCGCGGCGGCCGCTATGTTGCCTTGGCTGCGCGCCAGCGCGCGGCGGATGGCGGCGCGGTCGGCCATGTCCCGCGCGGCCTTGAGGTTGAGGATGTCGCCCTCCTCCTCGCCCGCCGCCGCAAGGTCGAGATCGGCCGCCGTCGCATATTTGCCGTCGGCCATGATGACGGCGCGCTTCACCCGGTTCTCCAGCTCACGCACATTGCCCGGCCAGCTCCACGCGTCGATGGCGGCCAGCGCGTCGGCGGCGAAACCCTTGACCGGGCGGTTCATCGCATCGGCGTGAACTTTCAGGAAATGGCGCGCCAGCAGCACCGCGTCGCCGGGCCGCTCGGCCAGCGACGGAATGCGCACGACGATTTCGGCGAGGCGGTAATAAAGATCCTCGCGGAAGGTTTCCTGCGCGATCATCTCGTCGAGATTGCGATGGGTCGCGCAGACGATGCGGGTATCGACCGGGATGGGCTGGCGCCCGCCGATCCGCTCGATCACCCGTTCCTGAAGGAAACGCAGCAGCTTTACCTGCAACGGCAGCGGTATGTCGCCCACTTCGTCGAGGAACAGCGTGCCGCCCTCGGCCAGCTCGATCTTGCCGGGCATGGTCTTGACCGCGCCGGTGAACGCGCCCTTTTCATGGCCGAACAGCTCCGATTCCAGCAGCGTTTCGGGAATGGCTGCGCAGTTGATCGCGATGAAGGCCCCGTCGCGGCGCGGACTGGCGTCATGCAGGCCGCGCGCCAGCAATTCCTTGCCGGTGCCGCTGGCGCCCAGCAGCATCACCGAAACGCCGGTATCGGCCAGCCGCTCGATCGTCCGCGCGATCTTCAGCATTTCGGGCGCGGCGGTGATGATCTGCCCCAGCACCGGCCCACCGCTGCCGCGCCACTCGTCGGTGGCGCGCTCGGCCAGCCGGGCATTTTCCTGTTCCAGCGCATGCACATGGAAGGCGCGCTTGACGATCATGCCCAGCGTGTCGATATCGACCGGCTTCTGGTAGAAATCCCACGCCCCGCCGGCGATCGCCCGCAGCGCGCTTTCCCGCGCGCCATGGCCGGACGCGACGATGATCTTGGTGTCGGGCTTGAGCGAGAGTATCTCCTCCAGCGCGGCGAAGCCCTCGCTCACCCCGTCGGGATCGGGCGGCAGACCGAGGTCGAGCGTCACCACGCCCGGCTCCTCGGCGCGCAGCAGGTCGATGGCCTCGGCGCGGGTGCTGGCGCACAGCACCTCATAATCGTCATAGGCCCAGCGCAATTGCCGTTGCAGGCCGGGATCGTCCTCGACCACGAGCAATTTGGGCAGCAGGCGGGCGGGCATGGCCGTCATCGGGCGATCCTCCTGGTTGGCCTCCCGGCCGGCCTTTCCCCGACCGGCCGCTCATCGGCGGGCTGGTCCGCCAGCGGCAGGACGAGGGTGAAGGTGCTGCCCTTGCCCACCACGCTTTCGACCTTCAGCTGCCCGCCCAGCGCCTGCGCCAGTTCCCGCGCCTCGAACGCGCCGATGCCGAAGCCGCCCTGCTTGGTCGAGGCGAACGGGCGGTAGAGCTGGTCGCGCAGAAATTCCGCCGACATGCCGCAGCCATGATCGATCACCGCTATCCGCGCCGTCGCGCCCGCCCGCTCCACCCGGACGATGACCGGCATGTCGGGCGCGCTCGCCTCTATCGCATTCTGGACGAGATGGGCGATGATCTGCTCGACCGAGGCGCGATCGGTCTCGACCGCCGCGCCCAGCGCGCCCTCGATCAGCACCGCATGGCTTTTCCGCTTGCCCGCCACCGCCTGCCGCACCGCATCGCCCAGCGCGAACAGCGCGCGGTCGCCCTCGCCCCGCACGCTGTGGCGCGACAGGCGGGCGAGCAGCATGTTCATCTTGTCCGTGCATTCGGTGAGGGTCAGGATCATGTCCTTGCGGAAGGCCGGGTTGTCGGCATGGCGCTCCGCATTGCGAGCGACGAGCGCGATCTGGCTGACCAGATTCTTGATGTCGTGCATGATGAAGGCGAAGCGGTGGTTGAACTCCTCGAACCGGCGCGCTTCCTCCAGCTCCTGCTGGCCGCGCGCCTCGGCGATATAGCTCGCCACCTGCCGCCCGGCGGCGCGCAGCATGTCGAAATCCTCCCAATCGAGCGGACGGGCGAGCGGCGGGCGGCCGAGCAGGATCGCACCCAGCAGCTTGCCGAAATGCAGCAGCGGCACCATCGCCCAGGCGGTGTCGTCCTGTGCGATCCATGCGGGCAGCGCGCCGTCCTTCGCCAGCCTCGCCTGGCCGATATCGACGACCCATGTCTTCTTGCGCATCAGTTCCAGCATGCCGGGATCGGCGGCGAAGCCCTGCGGCGTCTCCCCCTTCCAGTTCCACACGCCGTCGCAGGAAAACTGCCCGTCCTCGTCCAGCATCAGCAGCACCGCGCCCGACGAGGTGGTGATGTCGGCCATCGCCTTGAGCAACCGGTCGTAGAGCGGCGCGCCCGATGCGCCCGCGCTGTCGATCGTGTCGACAAAGGCCATCCATTGCTCTCGATAATCATAGCGGTGGGGGAAGAGATGCTTGGAAACCCACAGCTTCAGCAGCGCCGAATAGCGCGTCGCCGACAGCAGCAGCAGCGCGCCCGCGACCAGCGCGAACAGCAGGCCGGTCACGATCGCGCGGCCCAGCGGGGAAGCGATCATCTCCACCGTCATCAGCACCGCCATCACCGCGACGGTGGAAACCGCCGCGACGACCGTCCACAGCCCATACCATGTCAGCGTGCGCGAGGCGCGCACCGGCTGGCCACCCCGGCAGCGCAGCGTCAGCGCGATGACCGGGACCAGCGCCGCCATCGCCACGCCGCGCAGCGCGAACAGCAGCGGCATCGCATCGCCCGGAAACAGGCCGGATGCGTAGAGCAGCAGGTCATAGCCCCACATCGCCGCCATCGCGGCGGCAAGCGGGGCCATTTGCGCGGCGTCCTTCGCCTCGCAGGTCCGGTAGACACGCTGCATCAGCACCAGCGCGCCCAGCGCCCACAATATGTGCAGGATCAGCCGCCCGTCCGCGACGGCGGCGTCAGCCGATCGCGACAAGGGCAGGATCGCGCTCGCCATGTCGAGCGCATATTGGGCGGGCAGCATCAGCGCCAGCACCACATAGAGCGGCCAGGTACCGCGCAGATGGCGGATCTGCGTGCGCATCGGGAACAGCGAAAGGCAGAGCAGCCAGCCGCAATTGCGCAGGCCTTCCATCAGGCCCGCATGCGTCTGGTCCACCCCGTCGAAGGCGATCGCCAGCGACCAGATGGCGGTGAGCGACAGCGCCGCGACCAGCAGCTTGCCGATCCGCTGCCCGGCCACCCGGCGCGCTGTCCAGATCGCCAGCACGGCGAACAGCGCGGCCCCCAGCGCGTGGCCCCAGTCGCCGATGAA
>Ga0180222_1003198_pt1 | contig 11006 bp, 8 predicted proteins | sample eDN5th37CKraftOP_FD_151336 | JGI IMG/M metagenome (GOLD analysis project Ga0180222, IMG submission 151336) | Enriched Organic Plus compost microbial communities from Emeryville, California, USA - eDNA 5th pass 37_C Kraft OP (version 2) (version 2) ... | reverse complement strand
CCTGGTCTTCGAGGGCGAGCACATCCCGCTCGCCACGCTCGAGGGCATGGCGGAGCGGACGCTGACGATCTCGTCGGTGGGCAAGACGTACTCGTTCACCGGCTGGAAGATCGGCTGGTGCAGCGGCCCGGCCCGGCTCGTCGCCGCGGTGCGCGGCGCCAAGCAGTTCCTCACGTTCTCGGGCGGCACCCCGCTGCAGCACGCCGCGGCCGCCGCGCTGAACCTCGGCGAGTCGGTGCCGGCGCGGCTGCGGGCCGAGCTGCGCGCCAAGCGCGACCACCTCGCGGCCGGGCTGCGCGAGGCCGGCTTCGGGGTGCTGCCGTGCGAGGGCACGTACTTCGTCACCGCCGACGCGGCGCCGCTGGGCCACCCGGACGCGGAGGAGCTGTGCCTGCGCCTGCCGCACGACGCCGGCGTGGTGGCGATCCCGACCGCCGTGTTCGCCGGCGACCCGACCCACGAGATGCGGTCGCTGGTGCGCTTCGCGTTCTGCAAGCGCGAGACGGTGCTGACCGAGGCGATCGAGCGCCTCGTCGCCTGGGCGCGCTGAGCGCTCAAGCATCGCCGTGCGCTGCCGATAGGGACGATCATGCCCGATCGCCGTCCCCTCGCGGCTCTCGCCGCGCTCATCGCCCTCGCCCTGCCCGCCGTCGCGCAGGGCGCCCCGTCGCCCGCCGGCGCCGAGGCGACCGCCCGGATGCAGGCGCTCTGCCTCGACCAGGGCTGGCGCTGCTACAGCCCGCTCCAGGTCCAGCGCGCCTACGGCCTCGACCGGCTGCACCGCGCCGGCATCGACGGTCGCGGCACGACGATCGCGATCATCATGAACCCGGCCGTCGACATCGTGCGCAGCGTCGAGGACCAGTCCCGGCTGTTCGGCCTGCCCACGCCGCGCGTGACCGTCGTCCACCCGGCCGGCGAGGCGCCGCTGGGCGAGGCGGGCGAGCCGAACATCGACCTGCAGGCGGCGCATGCCGCCGCGCCGCGCGCCCGGCTGCTGTTCCTGGCCGTCCCCGGCGCGGCGGTCAACCACCTCTACCTGCAGGACGAGCCGCTGGCCAAGGCCGTCGACGCGGCGGTCGCCGCCGGCGCCGACGTGATCTCGATGAGCTTCGGCGGCCTCGAGCAGCCCTACCCGCGCTTCCGCGCGGCGCTGGCGCGGGCCGCCGCGGCCGGCGTCCCGGCCGTGACCGGCAGCGGCGACCAGGGCGTCACGCTGCCCGGCCTGTCGGGCCGCCAGGTCGTCTACCCGGCGTCGGACCCGAACGTGACGACGCTCGGCGCCACGCTCGTGACGCTCGACGCCCGGGGGCGGCGCTTCGCGCCGGACCTGGCCTGGGGCCCGGACGCGCAGGGCGGCGCCTCGGGCGGCGGCGTGTCGGGGATCTTCGCCCGCCCGGCGTGGCAGCGGGGCGTGCCGGGGACGATCGGCGCCGGGCGCAACTACCCGGACCTGAGCATGCTGGGCGCGGCCAGCAGCGAGATGCTCATCGCCTTCGCCCGGGAGGGCGACCTCGTGCCGGCGGGAGGGACGAGCCTCGCGACCCCGCTGATGGCCGGCGTCTTCGCGCTCGCCCGCCAGCACGCCGGCCGGCCCCTGCGCCACGTCAACCGCGCGATCTACCGGCTGGCGCGCGCGCCGCGCCGCCACGGGATCGTCGACGTCGTCGTCGGCAACAACTCCTACAGCGACGCGCACGACGGGCGGACGACCGGCGGCCACCTGGTCCAGGGGTACATGGCCCACCGCGGCTACGACCTCGTCACCGGGCTGGGCACGATCCACGCGCCGCGGTTCGTGCGGGCGCTGGCGCGCGCCGCCCGCTGACGGTCAGCCGCGCGCCAGGCGCACGCGGGCGGTGGAGGCGATCCGCCGCCCGCGCGCGATGCGCGCCGCGCGGACGGTCGCGGTCAGCGTCCCGGCGCGGCGCGCGATCCGCCGCCCCGCCGCGGTGAGCGGGACGCGCACGGCGCCGCCGGGGCCGGCGCGGACCGTCCCGGTCGCGATCGTCGTCCCGCGGGCGCGCACGCGGATCGCGCCGGTGCACGTCGCCGGCGGCACCAGCGGGTCGCAGGCCACGCGCAGCGCGACCGCCCGGCGCTCCAGCCCGCCGCGCCGGGCGATCGTCATCGGGCACGGCCGCACGCGCTGGTCCAGCGGCGGCTCGCCGATCGTCGCGACCGCGATGCGCGCGCCGCCGCAGCGCGCCGACGCCCACGCCACCCGGGTCCCGTCGGTGGCGACGATCGCGCCCGGCGACCCGGCCGGCCAGCCGCGGGCCACGACGGTCCGCGTCCCGCCCCGCAGGGCGACGACCTCCTGCTCGCCGCCCGGGCGCGGGACGGCGTAGGCGATCGCGCCGCCGGCGGCGGTGAGGCCGAGCACGCCGCGCGCCTCGGTGGCCACGACCGTCGTCGTCCCGTCGCGCGGGGTCACCGCGATCGAGACGCTGCCGACCGCGGCGGCGACGCCGACGACCGCGCCGGTCTCGTCGAGCGTCCACGCCGGACCGGTGGCGACCGCGGCGGCCGTGCCGGTCGAGCGGTCGAGCACCGTCACGGCGCCGCTCGGCTCGCGCCACGCCGCGAACCGGCCGGCGGCGGCGATCCCGCCGCCCGCCGCCGGCGGGAGGGTCGTCCCGACCCGCGCCCCGTCGAGCGTGACCGGCGCCTGGGCCGCCGCGAGCCCGGCGCCCGTGCGGGCGGCGCAGCCGCGCAGCAGCGCGAAGCCGTCGCCGAGCGCGACCCCGCCGGGCACCGCGCCGGCGCCGCACGCCGCCAGCGTCGCGGGCGCGCCGCCGCCGAGCGGCACGGCCAGCTGCTGCGAGCCGCCGTCGGTGGCCAGCGTCCAGCCCACGCGGCCGCCGCCCGCGCTCAGCCCCGCGACGGTCGCCGAGCGCCCGCGGTGGGCGGCCAGCGTCCGGCGCGCCCCGCCGGCCACCGGCTGCGCGACGACGCGCGCCCCGCCGCCGGCGACGCGCTCGCCCCACACGACGGCGCCGCCGGCCAGCACCGGCCCGGACGTGAGCGCGCCCGGCGCGTCGACCTGCCGCGCGGCCGGGGCCGGGGCGGCGGCGGCGAGCGCGGCGATCAGCGCAAGGGGCCCGGCGAGTCGGCGCATGTCCCGCGGGACGCTAGATGATTGATGCCACGGTGCTCGCTGTGGCGAAAGGGGACATAACGCAGCGGGTCGAAGTCGGCGGTGCCTAAACGCACCATCGACCCAAGGGGGCCATGATGCTCGCCGACCTCGACCTGCTGCTCACTGCGGTGTTCTGTGCCGCAGACGATTTCCTGCCCAAGCGGCCAGGAAACGCACGCCGTAGGATCACCGATGCGGAGGTCATCACGCTGTGCGTGGCGCAGGCGGTCATGGGCATCGCCTCTGATCGCCAGTTCTTGCGGGCCGCGCGGCGCCAGCTTGGTGGTCTGTTTCCGGTGCTGCCCACCCAGGACGCCTTCTGGAAGCGCCGCGCCCGCCTGGCCGAGCAGATCGAGAGGTTGATGGCCTGCTTCTCGCGAGACTGCCCGGGCTATTGGGACTCGATCGCGCTGCTGGACTCCACCCCGGTGGAGTGCGGCCGCTCGGTCGACACGGCCCGCCGCTCGCAACTGGCGGTGGCGTGCGCACATCACTACAGCCGCAGCCACAGCCGCTGGTTTTGGGGGATGCGCCTGCACCTACTCGGCGCGCCGGACGGCACGATCCGCGCCGCGATCCTCGCCTCCGCCGACCACAAGGAACGCGACGTGGCCAAGCGGTTGTTCGCGATCGGCCTACGCGGCGGCGAGACCATCATCGCCGACAAGGGCTACGCCGGCGCCGAGTTCGCCGCCCACGCCGCCGCACAGCACGACGCGACCGTGCTGCGCCCGGCGCGCAAGACCGAGCCCGACAACGGGCTGCACCTCTCCGCCATCCGCCAACGCATCGAATCGATCTTCTGGACCCTCAAAGACCGCCTCGGCCTCGAAGCCCACCAGGCACGCACCCTCCACGGACTCCGCGCCCGGATCGCCTCCAAGCTGCTGGCCTACAGCGCCGGCATCTGGATCAACTGGCTCACCGGACGCCCGACCCGGGCATTCGCCGACCTCAACGCCTGAGTTCGCGTGGCATCAATCATCTAGCGGCGCGTCGGGACGGGGCGGCGTGTGACAGGATCGCGGCCCTATGTCCGGTCTTCGCACGATCCGTCCCCGCCGCAGCTGCCACGCCGTCCCAGGCTCGAGCGAGCGGTTCCTGGCCAAGGCGCCCGAGCTCCCCGCGGACCAGATCTTCCTCGACCTCGAGGACGCGGTCGCCCCGGACGAGAAGGAGCGCGCCCGCGGCCTGGTGATCCAGGCGCTGCGCGAGACCGACTTCGGCGGCAAGACGGTCGTGTACCGGGTGAACGGGACCGACACCCCGCACTACTACCGCGACCTCATCGACGTCGTCGAGGCCGCCGGTGACCGGCTCGACGCGGTGATGCTGCCGAAGGTGCGCACGCCCGGCGACGTCGAGATGACCGACAAGCTGCTCACCCAGATCGAGATGGCGTGCGGCTGGGAGCTCGGACGCATCGGCATCGAGGCGCAGATCGAGGACGCGACCGGCCTGCTGGCCTGTGAGCGGATCGCCGCCGCCTCGCCGCGGATGGAGACCCTCATCTTCGGCCCCGGCGACTACAGCGCCTCGATCGGGATCCCGGTCACGACGATCGGCGCCGCCCCGGAGGGCTATCCGGGCGACCACCTCAACTACCTGTACTCGCGGCTCGTCGTCGCCGCCCGCGCCGCCGGGATCCTGGCGATCGACGGCCCGTACGCGGCGTTCAAGGACGAGGCGGGGCTGCGCGAGCGCGCCCGCCTGGCCCGCGCGCTCGGCCTCGACGGCAAGTGGACGATCCACCCGTCGCAGATCGCGATCGTCAACGAGACGTTCACCCCGACCCGCGAGGAGTGGGAGCGGGCCGAGGCGATGCTGGCCGCCTACGAGCGGGCGCGGACCGCCGAGGGCCGCGGCGCCGCGATGTTCGAGGGCGAGATGATCGACGAGGCGAACCGCAAGATGGCCGAGCGGATCGCCGCCGCCGGGCGCGCCGCGGGCTATTGAGCGGGCGGCGCCCCGAGCCGCGCTACGAGGCGGCGGGCTCCATCTCGTAGGCCTTGGCCAGCGCCGGGTCCTTGCGGGCCAGCATCTCGGCCAGGTCGACCATCACGCGGCACTGCTTCCACGTGGCGTCGTCCTGCATCTTGCCGTCGATCATGTGCACGCCCCGCCCGTCGGGGATCGCCTCGATGACCTTCTTGGCGAACTTCACCTCGTCGGGGTCGGGGGAGAAGACCTTCTTGGCGATGTCGATCTGCGCCGGGTGCAGCGACCAGGCGCCGACGCAGCCCAGCAGGAACGCGGCGCGGAACTGCGTCTCGCAGCCCTCGAGGTCGCGGATGTCGCCGTACGGCCCGTAGAAGGGGAGGATGCCGTTCGACGTGCAGGCGTCGACCATGCGCGCGATCGAGTAGTGCCACGGGTCCTGCTGCGCGGTCGCGCGCGGAGCCTCGGGGTTCTCGGGGTCGGGGTCCTCGATGACGCGGTAGCCGGGGTGGCCGCCGCCGACGCGGGTGGTCTTCATGCGCCGCGAGGCGGCCAGGTCGGCCGGCCCGAAGCTCATGCCCTGCATGCGCGGGGAGGCGGCGGCGATCTCCTCGAGGTTCGTCACGCCCTGCGCGGTCTCGAGGATCGCGTGCACGAGGATCGGCTTCTCCAGGCCGGCCTTCGCCTCGAGCTGGGCGAGCAGGCGGTCGACGTAGTGGATGTCCCACGGCCCCTCGACCTTGGGGACCATGATCACGTCGAGCTTGTGGCCGATCTCGGCGACGAGCTGGGTGAGGTCGTCGAGGACCCACGGCGACTCGAGCGCGTTGACCCGGGTCCACAGCTGCGTCTCCCCGAGCTCCATGTCGCGCCCGACGGTGATGAGCCCCCGGCGCGCGGCCTCCTTGCGGTCGACCGGCACCGCGTCCTCGAGGTTGCCGAGCAGGATGTCGACGGTCGGCGCGATGTCGGGGACCTTCGCGACCATCTTCTCGTTGGAGAAGTCGAGGAAGTGGATCATCCGCGACGGCAGGAACGGCACCTCGCGGATCGGGTCCGGGGCGCCGATGGCGAGGGGCTTGAAGAAGTCGCGGGGATTGCGCACGCGTTCGGTCTCCTGATCGATCGGTCGGTCAAGGACGTTAGCGGCGACGCGGCGGCGACGCCGCCGCGAGCCGCGTGCGGCACGATGTGCGCCCAGACCCTGGCCAAGGAGACACCGAATGAGCGAGTTCACCACCGAGCAGGCCGCGCGCGAGGCGTCCGGCGCCCATCCGTACGGGCGGTACTTCGAGGAGTTCGAGGTCGGCGACGTCTACAAGCACTGGCCGGCGAAGACCGTGACCGAGGCCGACGACCACCTGTTCTGCCTCATCACGATGAACCACCACCCGCTGCACATCAACGACGTGTACGCGGGCAAGAGCCAGCAGGGTCGCAACGTCGTCGTCGGCCCGCTCGTCTACTCGCTGGCGCTCGGCATGAGCGTGTCCGACGTGTCGGGCAAGGCGATCGCCAACCTCGCCACCGAGGAGCTCAGCCATCCGGCGCCGGTGTTCCACGGCGACACGCTGTTCGTCGAGTCCGAGGTGCTGGAGAAGCGCGCGTCGCGCTCCAAGCCCGACCGCGGCACCGTGAAGGTGCACACCCGGGTCTACAACCAGGACGGCGTGCTCGTGGCCGAGTTCAAGCGCCTCGTGCTGGTGCCCAAGCGCTCGCCCGGCGAGCCCGCCGCGGGCGAGGGCAACGTCGAGTAGACGGGCCACAACCGCACCGCTTGGATACACGCGCGCGCGTGTATCCCGGTGCGGTCACCCGTTCGGGGGTAACTCGGTGGCCAACGGCCCTCAGGCGGGGTGGCGGCCGCTATGGTCGAGCCACCCGGAGGCGGCGCGAGCCAGCCTCCTTTGGCATTCCCTGGCAACGAGGAGAACACTCCATCGTGAGCACCGAGACCGCTGTCCCGACGTCGCACCGGAAACTTCTGAGCTGGGTTGAGGAGGTCGCCGCGCTCACCCGGCCGGACGCCATCCACTGGTGCGACGGGTCCGCCGAGGAGTACGACCGCCTGTGTCAGGAGCTCGTCGAGGCCGGCACGTTCAAGCGCCTGTCCGAGGCCAAGCGGCCGAACTCGTACCTCGCCTGGTCGGATCCGAGCGACGTGGCGCGGGTCGAGGATCGAACGTTCATCTGCTCCGAGCGCGAGGAGGACGCCGGGCCGACCAACAACTGGCGCGCGCCGGCGGAGATGCGGGCGACGCTCGACGAGCTGTTCACCGGGTCGATGACCGGCCGCACGATGTACGTCGTGCCGTTCTCGATGGGGCCGATCGGCTCCGACAAGTCCCACATCGGCGTGCAGCTCACCGACTCGCCGTACGTGGTCGTGTCGATGCGCATCATGACCCGCATGGGGCAGAAGGCGCTCGACCAGCTCGGCACCGACGGCGAGTTCGTGCCGTGCGTGCACTCGGTCGGCGCGCCGCTCGCGCCGGGCGAGGCCGACAAGCCGTGGCCGACGAACGCCGAGGTCAAGTACATCGTCCACTACCCCGAGACGCGCGAGATCTGGTCGTACGGCTCGGGCTACGGCGGCAACGCGCTGCTCGGCAAGAAGTGCTTCGCGCTGCGGATCGCGTCGGCGATGGCGCGCGACGAGGGCTGGATGGCCGAGCACATGCTCATCCTCAAGCTCACCTCGCCCGAGGGCGAGGTCAAGTACGTGACCGGCGCGTTCCCGAGCGCCTGCGGCAAGACGAACACCGCGCTGATGGTCCCGACCCTCGAGGGTTGGAAGGTCGAGACGATCGGCGACGACATCGCCTGGATGAAGTTCGGGGACGACGGCCGCCTGTACGCGATCAACCCCGAGAACGGGTTCTTCGGCGTCGCGCCCGGCACCGGCTGGTCGAACACGCCGAACGCGATGAAGGCGCTCGAGCGCAACGCGATCTACACCAACTGCGCGCTCACCGACGACGGCGACGTGTGGTGGGAGGGCATGACGAAGGAGCCCCCGGCCCACGCGATCGACTGGCACGGCGAGGACTGGACGCCGGACTCCGACCACCCGGCCGCGCACCCGAACGCCCGATTCACCGTGCCGGCCGCCCAGGTGCCGTCGATGGCGCCCGAGTGGGAGGACCCGGCCGGCGTGCCGATCGACGCCTTCCTGTTCGGCGGCCGCCGCGCGAGCGCGGTGCCGCTCGTGCGCGAGGCGTTCGACTGGGAGCACGGCGTGTTCCTCGGGGCGACGATGAGCTCGGAGATGACGGCGGCCGCGTTCGGCACCGTCGGCCAGCTGCGCTTCGACCCGTTCGCGATGCTGCCGTTCTGCGGCTACGACATGGCCCGCTACTTCCAGCACTGGCTGGACATCGGCAAGCAGGCCGACCCGTCGAAGCTGCCGCGGATCTTCTACGTCAACTGGTTCCGCAAGGGCGCCGACGGCAAGTTCCTGTGGCCGGGCTTCGGCGACAACTCGCGCGTGCTGGCGTGGATCTTCCGCCGCTGCGAGGGCACGGCCGGCGCGGTCGAGACCCCGGTCGGGCTCGTGCCCGCCGAGGGCGAGCTCGACGTCTCCGGCCTGGACATCACGCCCGAGGCGCTGCACGAGGTCGTCACGCCCGACCTCGACGCGATGCGCGAGGAGCTGCCCCAGGTGCGCGAGCACTTCGCGCGCTTCGACCGCCTGCCGGCCGAGCTGACCGCGCAGCTGGAGGCGCTCGAGCAGCGGCTCGCGTAGGGTCCGACCCGGACGTCGCGGCTCGCGCCTGCGGGCCGGGCCGCGACGCCGTCGACCCCACCGCCACGGAGCCGCCCATGTCCCCCCGCCCCCGCCTCGTCCTGCCGGCTGCCCTCGCGCTGGCGGTGCTGGCCGCCGCCGCGCCGGCGTCCGGCGCGGTCCTGGAGGGGCGGGTGCACAGCGGCCACCGCGCCCTGGGCGGGGCGACCGTGACGCTGCACCTGGCCGGGACGGTTCCCGGGCAGGCGACGACGCTGGGGCGGACGGTGGCCGACCGGCGCGGGCGCTTCCGCCTGCGCTACGTGTCGCCGACGGGCCGCGGGCCGGTGCTGTACGTGACGGCCGGGCCGGGGCGGCGGGTCCGCCTGGCGGCGAGCCTGGGCGCGCCGCCGGCGCCGCGGCGGATCGTCGTCGACGAGCTGACCACGGTCGCGGCCGGCTTCGCGTTCGCGCAGTTCACGGCGGGCGGGCGGATCGGCGGTCCTCCGCCGGGGCCGCAGAACGCGGCGCTGATGGCGGCCAACCTCGCCGACGTGCGCACCGGGCGGGCGTCGGACGTGGTGGTGGCGGCGCCCAACGGGCGCCAGACGAGCACGCTGCGCAAGCTGCGGTCGCTCGCCAACGCGATCGCCGGCTGCGCGCGCGCCGCGCGCGGGTGCGTGCCGCTGTACCGCCTGACGGCGACCCCGGAGGGCCGCCGCCCGGCCGGGACGCTGCAGGCGGTCGCGAACGTCGCCAGGTACCCGTGGCAGAACGTGCGCGCGCTGTTCGCCCTGTCGTCGGCGCGGCCGGCGCCGTACCACGGCGCGCTGCGCACGACCCGGCGCCTGTCGGACTGGCTGCTGCCGCTGCGCTTCGTGGGCGACGGCGTGACGATCGACGGGCCCGGCAACTTCGCGATCGACGCGAGCGGCCGCGTGTACGTCGCCAACAACTACGCCTTCCAGCCGAGCGACTTCACCCCCACGTGCGGCAGCACCCTGCTGCCGGTCTTCGGGCCCGACGGCCGCTACGTGGAGGGCACGCCGTGGCGGGACGGCGGGCTCAGCGGCGCCGGGTTCGGCATCACGTTCGACCCGGCCGGCCGGCTGTGGGTCGGCAACTTCGGGTTCGCGTCGCCGGCGCCGGGCTGCCCCGAGGACGAGCAGCCGCCGCACGACACGGTGTCGGTGTTCTCGTCAGGGGGGACGGCGCTGTCGGCCACCGGGTATCGCGGCGCGCCCGACGACCAGCCGGCGCTCGTCAACTGGCCGCAGGGGACGGTCGCCCACCCGTCCGGCGACGCCGTCTGGGTCGCCAACTGCAACGACGGCCGGCTCGTGCGCATGCCGACCGACGCGCCGAACACGGCGACCGCGTACGACGTCGGTCTGGCGCAGGCGTTCGACATCGCGATCGACCGCCAGGGGCTGATCTACGCGACCGGGTTGGGCAACGACCGCCTGGCGATCGTGCGGCCCGACGGGACGCCGATCCCCGGCTCGCCGCTGCAGACCACCGACGCCGGCCTGGACCGGCCGATGGGGATCGCCGCCGACAGCGCCGGGAACATGTGGATCTCGAACTCGGCGCGCATGACCCTGCCGTGCCCGGACGTGTCGCCGCGCCCGCGCGGCACGCCGTCGGTGTCGCTCGTCGCGGCCGGCGGGCGGCCCGTGACGACCGGCGCCGCCGGCTTCACCGGCGGCGGCCTGACGATCCCGTGGGGCATCGCCGTCGACGGGAACGACAACGTGTGGGTCGCGAACTTCGCCGGCCAGCGCATCTCGCAGTTCTGCGGCGTCCCGGCGCGCGGCTGCCGGCCCGGCTCGACGACCGGCGACCCGATCTCGCCCGACGGGACCGGCTACTTCTTCGACGGGCTCGTGCGGCTCACCGGCCTGCAGGTCGACCCGTCGGGGAACCTGTGGGTGGCCAACAACTGGAAGCGGGTGCCCGACGCGGCCGCCAACCCGGGCGGCTACCAGGTGGTCGTGTACCCGGGCGCGGCCGGGCCGGTGCGGACGCCGCTGATCGGGCCGCCGGTGCCGCTGCTGGCGCGCTGAGGCCGCGGGTCAGCCGCGGCCGCGGGCCGTGAGCCGCTGCAGGCGGGCGAGCCGCTCGTCCCACTCGCCGCCGACCCGGGTCATCCAGCCGATCGCGTCGTTCAGGGGCTCGGGCGTGACGCGGTAGCGCGTCTCG
>Ga0180222_1003196_pt1 | contig 11013 bp, 9 predicted proteins | sample eDN5th37CKraftOP_FD_151336 | JGI IMG/M metagenome (GOLD analysis project Ga0180222, IMG submission 151336) | Enriched Organic Plus compost microbial communities from Emeryville, California, USA - eDNA 5th pass 37_C Kraft OP (version 2) (version 2) ... | reverse complement strand
GCCGAGAGACGCACGGATCGATCCGTCCGGCTCCATGCGCACGGACGCGGCTTCGTAAAACCCGGCGCGCGCACCCAGCATGCCGGCAAAGCGCGACGGCGCAACGCCCGACGATTCAACGAAGCATGCCATGCCAATGCCGCGCAGGCAGCCACGTGAGGCGGCCTCCGTCCGGCGCGCGGCGAAGCCGGCATAGTCAGACGCCGCAAGCGCGCGCTCGAACAGGCGTGGGAAGTCGCCGCTGTCGTAGCTCGGCCCGATCGGCGTCTGATAGGGCATGGCGGTGCCAGGCACGAGATTGCGCCGGCGCATGTCGCTGCGGTCCAGATTCAGCTCGTCGGCGGCGCGATCGGCGAGGCTCTCCAGCACGTAGCAGGCTTCCGGGCGCCCCGCGCCGCGATAGGCATCGGTCGGCACGGTGTTGGTGAAGACTCCGATGCATTCGACACTGATGGCCGGGGTCGCATAGACGCCGGCAAGCAGCGCGGAATAGATGGCGCTCGGAATAGCAGCGCCGAAGGTCGAGACATAGGCGCCGACGTTGGCGAGCGTCCGCACCCGCAGCGCGATGAATCGTCCCTCGGTATCGACCGCGAGTTCGGCGTGGGTGGTGTGGTCGCGCGCCTGGTAGTCGGACAGAAAGCTCTCCGATCGCGTTGCACTCCACCGCACCGGCCGGTTCAGCCGTAAGGCCGCCCATGGCAACACCGCTTCTTCCGGATAGAGCTTGCCCTTGTATCCGAATCCGCCGCCGACATCGGGCGCAACGACGCGCATCTGCGCTTCGCTGCGGCCGAGCTGTTCGGAAACGAGGCGGCGGATGTGATGCGGTACCTGGGTCGAGCTGTAGAGCGTCAGCTTGTCGCGACCGCGCGGCGGTATGGCGATCAGCGCGCGCGGTTCTATCGCGGCGCCGCCGATGCGCTGATTGACGATGTCGAGTCGGACCACATGCGGCGCCGTCTCGAAGATCGCATTGACCGCTTTGGCGTCACCACGCCGGAAGCGGAAGCAGACATTGCCCGGCGCGCTGTCGTGGATTCGAGCGGCATCCGCCGACAAAGCGTCGGCCGCATTCGGTTGCGCCGGAAGCACATCATAGTCGATGCTGACTCGCTCGGCGGCGTCCTGCGCGGCCGTCGCCGTCTCCGCAATGACCACCGCCACCGGCTCGCCGACATAGCGAACCGCGTCGCGGGCGAGCGCGAAGCGGTCCGGCTCGGCCATCGGCGCGCCGTCCGGCCCCTTGATCGCCCACATGGCGCGCATCGGGCCAACGCCATCGGCACGCATGTCCTCGCCGGTGAAGACCGCGACGCAACCGGGTGTTGCCAGCGCCTCGCGGCAATCGATGCTGCGAATGGATGCGTGTGCGTGAATGGAGCGCACGAAGACCGCATGCAGCGCGCCGGGATACGCGATGTCGCCAACATATTGTCCCTGGCCGGTGAGGAAGCGGAAATCCTCGACACGGCGGAGCGCGGCGCCGATGGCGTCACGCGGCGCGCCAGGGGCCACCTCAGGCGGCAGCGTGTCAGCCATGCGGGTTACTGCATCTCTTCACGCAGCACATCGAGCTTCTCGAACACGACCTTGTCGGACACGATGAAGAGATCCGCGTCTCCCGAAATCGCCTCGTGGCTCGCCCATGACCACGACGGAATCGTGAATACGTCGTGCTGCGACCATTCGAAAACCTTGTCGCCGATGTGCGAGCGCCCTTGCCCGGACACCACAAGGCAAATCTGCGAGTAGGCGCCGCGCTTCGGGCGTGTGACGCCGCCCTTGTCGAGACGCATGGCGTAGCAATCCAGCGTCGACATCACGGCGCCGCCGGTCTCCGGATTGATGTAACGGATCAGGCGCGCACCGTCGGGCCCCGCCGGCATTTCGCTTAGCATCTGGCGGGTGACTTCGCCGGGATAGCGATATTTCGGCGAACTCGGCTGGCCCGTCGGCGCATTGGCCATCGCAAGCCCTGCGGCGCGCCAGCGGCGTTCGTCGCCTTCGTCCACCTTCCAGAAATCCTCGTTCCTCGGATCGCCGGGCTCGAAGAAATGCGCGTTCAGCCCGCGCAGGAGCGGCATGTTCGCGGCATCGAACCAGATGATCCGGTTCTGGCTCGGATTGATATGACCGTGCCAGGCCATCGGCGGGGTGAGGATCAGATCGCCGGCCTTCATCTCGCACCACCGGCCGTTGACGATGGTGGCAGCGCCGTCCGCCTGCGTCGCGAAGCGGATGGCGGCGCCGGTGTGCCGATGCGGCCTGGCCTGTTCGCCGGGGTCGAGGACGGTGAAGGCCCCGAGCAGGGTGCCGGTAGTCGCGGTCTCGTCGCCGAAACAGGGATGCGACATGATCAAGGCGCGGCGCTCGATCTCCTCGATCGGCACTTCCGACACGGCGCGATGCAGGAATTGTTCGGTGACACGCCACCGCCAGTGATAGGGCGTATCGGCGGGACGCGGCTGCATCGGCGTGATGCGCTTGTAGCGATCCCACAACGGATGCAGTTGCGCCTGCTCCACTTCGCGAATGTAAGGGGTGCCGGCGCCGGTTTCGGCGGCTGCATGCGCCATCGGAAAACTCCGTACAGAATTCTAGGGCTGCGGCTGTGCCGCTCGGAAAATGCGTGGCGAGCGGATCGCCCGCCACGCGAATGCGTTCAGCCTTTCGGCATCTTCTGGTCGATATTGTCCTTGTCGATGATGACATGCTTGATGAAGACGCGCGGCTCCACCTTGCTGCCCTTCAGATATTCGGAGAGGACGTCGACGCCCATCCGGCCCCACAGCACCGGATTGAGTTCGATCGTCATGGCGAGGTTGCCATCCTTCAGGGCGCGCAGCGCCGGCGGCACGCCGTTCATGCCCGTCACCAGCGTCTTGCCCTTGCGATTGGCGGCGAGCACGGCCTGCGTCGCGCCGAGGGCCACGTCGTCGTTCGCGGTGTAGATCGCGGCGAGATCGGGATGGGCGACCAGCGCATCCTCCGAGTTCTTGAGGCCGCGCTCGCGGGTCAGCGGCCCGTCGGTCCGGAAAACAACGGAGATGCCCGGATATTTGCTCATTACCTCGGTGTAGCCTTCAGCGAGATTGCGGAAGGTCGGAGCGCCCGACGGTCCGAGGAGCATTGCAACCTTGCCCTTCCCGCCGATCTGCTTGGCGGTCCATTCGGCAATGTCGCGGCCGATCTGCTTCTCATCCATTGCGACATGGAGCGTCTGATTCGGCGAGGTCGATCCGCGTGCGACGGAAACGATGGGGACCTTGCCGGCGGCGGCTGCGTCATAGGCGGCGTTGACGCCGGTCGCGTCGATCGGCGAAATCAGGATGCCCTTGACCCCGCGGGCGACGAGATCCTGGACGCCGTTGATCTGTTTCAGCTTGTCCTCGTTCGAGGAAACCGTGACGACATCGAAGCCGAGTTCGCCGGCGCGGGCGCGGATGCCGCGCATCATCGCGATATAGAACGGGTTGTCGTCTTGGGGCAGCGCCACGCCGATGGTGGGCTTGCTTTGGGCATGAACCTTGTCCGCGGAAGCTGCGACCAGGCCGGCCACCGCGAGTGCAGACGCAAACAGAAAACCGAGCTTTCTCATTGTCTCTCTCCGTTAACGCTTCGATCGCAAACTATCCGCCGCAGCGGCCACGATGATCACGGCGCCAATCGCAACCCGCTGCCAGTACGAGTCGACGTTGAGCAGGTTGAGGCTGTTGCCGAGAATGATCATGATGAAGACGCCGATCACGCTCTTGTAGAGCGTGCCTTCGCCGCCATGGAGCGCGGCCCCGCCGAGCACCACCGCCGCTATGGCGGTGAGTTCGTAGAATTCGCCCGCCGTAGGCTGGCCGGATTGCAGGCGGGCCGCCAGCATGACGCCGGCGACGCCCGCGAGCGCGCCGCAGATGATGTAGGTCGAGGCGGTGATCTTCTGCACCGGCACGCCCGACAGGAAGGCGGCTTCCCGTCCGCCGCCCGTGGCATAGATCTGCCGGCCGAACGGGGTCGCATGCAGCACCCACGACAACACGATCAACAGGATGATCGGCACCCAGACCAGTGCGTGAATGCCGAGGATGCGCATCGAGCCGAAGACGACGAAGCTCGAAGGCAGGCCATATTCGCCCTCGACCGGTGCGCCGCCGGTGATGAGGAAGACGACGCCCCGGACCAGCACCATGGTGCCGAGTGTGGTGATGAAGGGATTGACCTTGAAATAGGCGATGATCACGCCGTTGACGAGCCCGACCAGGGCGCCGGCAACAATGCCCGCAATGACGCCCGCCGCGATCCCGGCCTCCAGCATCACCATCGCCGCGACGCAGGCCGACAAGGCGGCGGTCGATCCGACCGACAGGTCGAAACCGCCGCCGATGATCACGAATGTCATGCCCATCGCGATCACCGCCATGATCGACGACTGAACGAGAATGTTGCTCAGGTTGATGGGCGACAGAAAACGGTCCGTCAGAAGCGCGGTTACGATGCAAAGTCCGGCCAGGGTCAGCAGCGGAATCTGCCCCAGCAAGCGCGCTGATAGATTGGCGCCTGACGTCATGATCAGTGTGTTCCCCCGAGAGATGCTCTCAATCGATTCTCATCGATACCTTCGCGGCGGTCGATGCGACTGACGATGCGCCGGTTTTTCACCGAAAGCACGGTATCGCAAATCCGCGCCAGTTCCGGGATATCGCTTGAGCTGACGATGACGCCGCCGCCGTCCCTGGTGAATTGCCGGATCAGAGCATGGACATGCATCTTCGCGGCGATGTCGATGCCGTGGGTCGGCTCGTCGAGCAGAAGCGTCGTCACCCGGCGGGCGAGCCATTTGGCGATGATGACCTTCTGCTGATTGCCGCCGGACAATGAGCCGACGCGAAGGTCGGGCCGCCGCGGCCGGACGTCCAGCAATTCCATCAATTCGCGCACCACGACGTCGCCGGCCTTGCGGTTGATCCACAGCGGGCTGTTGTCGCGCGTGAGCGAGGGCAGGAGGATATTGTCCCGAACCGACAAATTCATCACGAGGCCGAGCGACCGGTCGCCGGGCACAAAGCCGATATCCGAACGGATCGCGTCGGCGGGGCGTGCGAAGCGCCGAACGCTGTCGCCGGCGATGCGAATTTGCGGCCGTTCTCCGGTGATGCCGAACAGCCGCCGCACGATCCGGTCGCTTCCGCTGCCGAGAAGGCCCGCCAGTCCGATCGCTTCGTTCCGGCGCACGGTCATGCGGTCGGTCCGGTCGTCGATCTCCTCGAGCAAAGGCTGCCCGGGTTCGAGCGGCTCGGCGGCGACTTCCTCCGCCATCTTGCCGGTCATGTCTTCGATCAGGTCGGCGGTGGTAAAGCGACCGCGGACACGCGTCGCGACGCATTTGCCGTCGCGCAGCACCGTGCAACGGTCGGCCAGCGTGACGATTTCGTCCAGCCGGTGGGAAATATAGATGATCGCCGTGCCCTGCGCTTTCATGCGCGCGATCACTGCGAACAGCCGCTCGATTTCCCGGTCTTCCAGCGCCGCGGTCGGCTCGTCGAGAATGAAGATGCGGCACTTGAGCCGCAGCGCCTTCGCAATCGCCACAAGCTGGCGCTCCGCGAAACTCAGCGAGTGCACCGGGCGGTCAAGGTCGGCGGAAAAGTTGAGCTGCTGGAGATAATGCTGCGCCTCTTCCCGCATGCGGCGGCGGTCGATGACCGGGAGAAGTCCGAACAGCGCGCGCGTCGGCGGATTGCCAAGCGCGATATTCTCCGCGATCGAGAGAGCAGGGACCATCCGCAATTCCTGCGGAATGGTCACGACGCCGGCGAGAATGGCCTCGTGCGGACTGCCGAAGCTGTGTTCTCGTCCCGCGATGGAGATCGCACCGCTATCCGCGCGATGAACGCCGCCGAGAATGCGGATCAGCGTCGATTTGCCGGCGCCGTTTTCACCGACAAGCGCGTGGGTTTCGCCGAAATCGACCGAGAAATCGACCGAATGCAGCGCGCGTGTCGCGCCGAACGACTTTGACAGGCCGCTGACCGTTATGGCGTTGCCGGACACGGATGCTGATCGGTCGGCTGGCGCGTTCATCTCAATGCGCTCGCATCCAGTTCGCGGCTTTGGCCGGCCAGCCGCTTTCGGGATCACCGCTCGCATAGCTTGCGCCAAGGTGATCGCTGTTGGCCAGTTCGTATTCGGTCACGTCGTTGCCTTGCGCGCGCATCGCGGCGATGAAGTCGGCGGCCTGCCGGCGCAGATGCGGAAAGTCATCGGACCCGTAGCTGACGAAAAACGGCGGAGCTGACGGCCGGACGAGATGCAAGGGCGATGCCGCCGGTTCGGCCTGATTTTCCACCGGGCCGAGGAAACGCGGCCGCATCGACAGCCCGGAATCCGGGCCAAACAGATAGGTCCCGGAAATCGGCAGCGCGCCGCGCACCACATTGTCCGGCAGGTCGCGCTGCGCCGTCCATCCGGTCGAAAGCGCGACCAAAGCGGCAAGATGGCCGCCGGCCGAATGCCCCCCGACGAAAATGCGGTCGGGATTGCCGCCATACGATCCAATCACGCGATGGACCGCTGCAATTGCGTCGCACACATCGTCGCGCTGCACCGGAAAGACGTGTTGCGGTGCCAGCCGATAACCGGCGCTCACGAAGGTGACGCCGAGCGCATTGAGCGCCGGCGCCATGAACAGCATCCATTCCTTGTAGCCATTGGTCCATCCACCGCCGTGAAGCGCCACCAGCACGTCGCCGTTCGGTTCGCGGGCGGGGACCACCGTCAGCGAACAATACGGATCGTCGGAATAGCTGAGTTCGGTGCCCTGGACGACGGCGCTCCGCCGCAGCGCTTCGTCATGATAACGTGCGCCGATCGCCGTGAACGGCTCCTGCGGCGGATACTCCTCGGGTGTCACGCAACTCCCTCATGTGCCCGTGATGCGGCCATCGCGGCCGCATTGATGATGCGCAGGACATTTCTTTTTGTTGTTGGTGGTAAGAGGCCGGTCTTGCCTCAGGCAACGCTTAGCCGGGCCACCCGCATTTTCGGATCGATCACGCGACCCTTGTCGATGATGACCTCGTTATCCAGCATGACCGTGCAATCGCGCATCGGCACATCGTAATGGCCGCGCGTGGTCCGCTTTCCGCCGCCCTGTGAATTGGGGCCTGTGGAGAACAGGAAATTGCCGGCGAACACGCGCGCGCTGGCGCGGTGCCGCTCGGGCTCATCTCCATTCATCGCCAGGGAATACCAGCGCGCCTGCGGATTAAGGCCCCAGCCCAGATGCGAAATGGCGTAGGGGTCGCGATCGTTGTCGTTGGCCTTGCCGTCGTCCAGCCAGTCGCGCATCAGCTTTGCATCCAGTCCGCCCTCGATGCTGGTGATGAAGCCATCCTCGATCTGCAGGTGGACCGCATCCTGGACATAGCGGCAATAGGGCAGGATCACGATATCGCCGGGCTGGATCACGACCTTGCCGCGCGCCGATCCCTCGTTCGGGAAGGTGTGGATATGACCGCCGCCCCAATGATCGAAATGGCCGGGTTCATCGGCATAACCCCATTGGGTCATGACCGGATATTCACCGCAGGAATAGGTGAAGTCGGTTCCAGCCTCGGAGGTGACTCGGACTTCGCGGGTCTTCTTGTATTTCTCTTCGGCGTATTTCAGCGCGTCCTTCAGGCCGGGGGGCGACATCAGTTGTTCGAGATCGTCCGGCGCGTCGATGATCATCAGGACGCGCGTGCCGCCGTCCATCACCTCTTTCAGCCACTTCGTAAAGAGAGGGACGTGGAAGATGACGAGCAGATCGGCCGCCTTCACCGCCTCCAGCGTGCCCTTGCATTTGCCGATAGTGGGCACGCCGACCTTGGTCCAGGACGGAATCGAATTGACCCGCATATCGTAGACGTCGGCGCCCAGCGCCTCGGCCGCGGCGAAAGCGGCTTCGATATACTCGATGCGCGTCGCAAGATCGCTGACCAGCGCAACGGTCTCGCCCGGCTTCACTTTGGACATCTCGAATTGCTTCTTGAACAGGAAGCTGAGCTTGCCCGGGTTGATCTCGGTCGATCTGATCGCAGACGATATCATGTCCGCCTCCGAAGGCTGGTGGGTGAGGGTAATGACACAAGTATTTCGCCGCCCAGGGGCAGCGTCAATAGAGAATGCTATTCATTAATGGGTCTGCGTCAATTGCGCCTTGCGCGCGCGTCCCGCGCCGCGGCGGGGTCCGTTCAACCGTGCCGCGGCACTCGCAGGTTTACCCGTCATCAGCCGCGTCATCGTAACCACGATATCCGCCATGTCCTGTCGCGTGCCGCCGACGTGATGGCGCACGATGAAGCCGTCGAATGCCATGAGCAGGATATGCGCCACGCGATCGCAGTCCGCGTCACTCATCCGGTTGTCGGGCAGGGCGCGCCGCAGAAGCTGCGACAGCGTTTTCTCGGAGCGGGACAAGAGATCGCTGCGATAGGGCTCGTCGGGATCGGCGGTCGAGACCGCCTGCATCAGATTGTTGGCGAATCCGTTGTCTTCGGTCGGCAGCCTGATCCAGAAAGCCTCGATGATCCTGATCAGCCGCTGATCCGGATCCTCGATTTTGGAGAGCTGCCTTTCGAGGCGCGTCAGGCGCTTGTTCAGCCACGGTTCGTAGACCGCGTAGAAAATCGCAAGTTTCGATGCGAAATAGACATAGATGTGCGAGGGAACGATCCCGGCCTTGCGCGCGATTTCGGCGACCGAGGTGCGCAGATAGGACTTGTCGCGAAACAGTTCATAGGCGCTTGAAACGATGGCGTCCCGGACCTCCGGTTTCTTGACTTGGGCCATTGCGCCTCAGGTTCTGGTGCCGATGATGATGACCGATGGACAGGCCGGCCGTAGCGGCTCAGGCAGTGTCCGTTGTTTCCATATCACAGCGACGGCGCGATTTCAGCACGCGCCCGACATCATCGTCTTGCCGTGTGGAGCGACGCCTGAAATCAAACGTAGCCCGGATCGTCGGCCGACAGCGGATTGCCCCACAGCCAGGCGAGCGAATCGGCGAGCGCGGTGCTGCGCGTGACCGCGAGAATCGCGTTGCGCAGATCGCGCTGCGCGCCACGCGCATGATAGAGCTTGCCGAATTCGCGCGAGGTGAACTGAATGCGCGCGGTGCGAAGATAGCGCACGTCGCGGTATTGCGCGAAGGCCTGCTCGATGGAATCGGTCCGGCTCACGACTTCGGCAAGGATCACCGCATCCTCGAGCGCCATACAGGCGCCCTGCGAAATGTAGATGCTGGTCGGATGGGCGGCATCACCAAGAAGTGTGACCCGGCCCTTCGACCATTCCTTGATCGGCAGCCGATAATGCAGCACCCAGGTGCGCGATACATCGATATGGCGCAACAGCGCCTTCACGTGTGGGCAGGCATTCTCGAAATGCCTGACGAAGCTGTCCCTGGTAATCGTCGGATAGTTTGGCCCAGGGCGGATGTCCGGGTCGTAGTAGCTTGCGCCAATATTGAAGATCTCCTGCCGGCGGAGGGGATAGTGGAAAAAGTCCAGCCCCGGCCCGCCCCACATGGTCACGGTCTTTGAATAGAGGTCTTCCGGGATGTCCTTCACCGGAACGACGCCGCGGCAGAGCACGTAGCCGTCGGTGAGCGGCATGCCGTCATTCACCAGCGCCTGACGGCCGATCGACCAGAGCCCGTCGCTGCAGACGAGGCCGCATCCTTTATAGGTGTTGCCGGATGCCGTGGTGACGATGACCTTGCTGCCGGTGTCTTCGAAGCGCTCGACCCGCTCGCCAGCCGTCAGCGTCACCAGATCAAGCTTGCGGCATGCCGCGACGAGCTTCTCAAGGATATCGGCGCGGTGCAGCAAGGCGTAGGGATAGCCGAAGCGCTCGATGAAGGCCTTGTCGATCGGTGCGCGGTAGACGATTTTCCCGGTCATCATGTCGCCGAACATCAGATCGTCCGGATAGGCCGCGACCTCCTGGATGGCTTCAAGCACGCCGAGCTTGGCAAAGGCCTTGAAGGCATTCGGCGGCATCTGAATGCCGGCGCCGATCTCGCGAAACTCCTCGGCCTGTTCGATGACGCGGACCGGCTGCCCGCGTCTCGCCATGGCCAGAGCGGTGGCGATGCCGCCAATACCCCCGCCGACGATCAGCAAGGGCAGCGACCGGTTCGCAGATGTCGTCATGGTATCGCTCGGGTGTGGGCGGATCTTGGCGTGAACGAACGGTTCAATCTAGGTGAACAAGGTTGATCTGTCCGCGCGCTCGCCGTGCGGCGACAGAACAATCCAGATGAATCGCGTTTCGCTGTTGCTCGGATTGGAGAAGCGATGCGAGAGCGTGCTTGGAAAGCGGAAGCTGTCGCCGGGCTCGAGCGTATAGGTGTCGTTGTGAAGCTGGATGGACAGCACGCCGGACAGGACGAGGCCGGCTTTCTCGCCTTCATGGCTGTATAATTCCGGACCGGATGATGCGCCCGGCTGCAGCATGATTTCGTATATTTCGAGTGCGCCGGGATCCTGCGGGCTGACAATCTCCTGCACGATGCCGACTTGCGGCACGTTCAGCCGGCGCCGTTGATGGCTGCGCACGATGTAGCGGCGTTCGGCAACCGCCTGCAGGCTGTCCGGAAAGAACCAGGAAATCGGCACGTCGAGCGTGTTGGCGAGGAGCCGCAATGTGCGCAATGAGGGCGCCGACAGCCCGCGCTCGATCTGACTGACCATGCCGACCGAGAGGCCGGCCATCCCGGACAACTCGCGAATCGATAATTGCCGCTGACGGCGCCGTTGCCGCAGGCGTTCACCGAGCCAGCGGTTTTCCGCCGCTTCGTCCGGCAGGTCGGGCCGTTCGGTGACGAAGTCGCTCTCTCCTGACTCTGAGTTGTCCATGACGGATGAGTCTCTCGCAATGCAGCGACGGTCACGTGTGAAGTTATGTTTGACGCCACTTGACGAAGTGAAGCCATAATGAACAATCGCGAACACATTTCAACTGTATTGTGCATGG
>Ga0180222_1003195_pt1 | contig 11015 bp, 6 predicted proteins | sample eDN5th37CKraftOP_FD_151336 | JGI IMG/M metagenome (GOLD analysis project Ga0180222, IMG submission 151336) | Enriched Organic Plus compost microbial communities from Emeryville, California, USA - eDNA 5th pass 37_C Kraft OP (version 2) (version 2) ... | reverse complement strand
CCTACGTCAACGACCGCTTCGGGCTGCGCGCCCAGCTCGTGCACGCCAACAGCCTGCTGCGCTACCGGATGGGACTGAGCAGCTCGAAGGACGTCGTCATCGGGAAGGATGGATGGCTGTTCTACACCGAGCACAAGATCATGGAGCAGCACACGGGCGCGAACGTCTTCACGCCCGAGGAGCTTGAGCGGTGGGTGCGCCAAATGGAGGCCAACCGCGACTGGCTCGAGAAGCGCGGGATCGCGTTCTACATCCTCGCTGCGCCGGAGAAGAGCACGATCTATCCCGAGAAGCTGCCCAACTATCCGCGCCGGCCGGGCGCAAAGACGCGGCTGGAGCAGCTTTCAGAACGGCTGCGCAGCTCGACTTTGGAGTTCATCGATCCACGCGCCGCGCTGATCGCGGCAAAGGAGCAGGGCGTCGAGATCTATTACGGCGGCGACACGCACTGGACACAGCGTGGCGCCTACATTGCCTATACGATGCTAATGGACCGCGTGCGCCGGCGCTTTCCGGAGGTTAAGCCGCTGACGCTGGCGGACTATGACGTCAGGCGCGGCCTCGCGCCGGCCGATCTTGCCGGGCTTCTCATGCTGGAGCGCGATCTCCACTACACCGTCGATCAGTTCGCCCTGAAGGGGCCCGCCCGGCAGATCGGCACTCCGGTCGCAACCAACCGCCCGGGGTGGCCATGGCGCATTTCCGAAGTGCGCACGACCTTGCGCGATCGGCCCCGCATTCTGGTGTTCGGGGACTCCTATACGGACTACGTGATGGGGCCCACGTTCCTCTACCCGACCTTCCGCGATCCGGTTTATACCAACCACCATCTCGGGAATTTCAACTTCAGCCTCGTGCAGGAGATGAAGCCGCAGATCGTGATCTATCAGTTCGCGGAGCGCTATCTCTACGCCCCGATGGGAAGACCGATCGGCGCGCAGTAGAGTCAGTCACTTTAATCGGACCACCGGCACAGGCGCCGGGTTTGCGACTAGGTCAGTTACCCGCCGCGGCACGCTGCGGCGGCACCAATTCGTCGGCTGCGGATTCCTTGGCAAAATTCGCCGCCGGCCAGGCCAGATAATGCATGCGCTTGCTCTCGCGCCGGCCGCGCGTCACGGTGTCGAGGATCAGGCCAGCCACCAGCGTGAGCAGGCTGATGATGCCGAGCCCAATGACGAGGATCGCGGTCGGGAGGCGCGGGACGAGGCCTGTCTCGTGATAAGTCCACAGAATCGGGAGCGCCAGCACCACGGCAGCAAGGAATACGATGCCGCTGACGATGCCGAAAAACTGCAGCGGGCGCTCCTCCTTCATCAGCACTGCGATGACCCGCAGGATGCGGATGCCGTCGCGGTAGGTGCTGAGTTTGCTGAAGGAGCCGGGCGGACGCTCGCGATAGGGTGTCTCGATCTCCACGATCGGCAGGCGCAGTTCGAGCGCGTGGACCGTGAGTTCGGTCTCAGTCTCGAACCCGCGGGAGAGCGCGGGAAACGATTTGACGAAACGTCGCGAGACCGCGCGGTAACCCGATAGCATGTCGCTGCAGCGATCGCCGAAGATGGCCGACACGATACCGGTAAGGAGCGCGTTTCCGAAACGGTGCCCCTTGCGGAAGGCGGCGGCCTCGTTGGTCACACGAATCGCGTTGACCATGTCGACCCGGTCGTAAAGGATCGGGTCAATGAGCCGCTGGGCGCTGGACGCGTCATAGGTGTCGTCGCCGTCGACCAGGAGATAGACGTCCGCCTCGATGTCGGCGAACATGCGCCGGACCACATTACCCTTGCCTTGCAGCGGCTCCTGGCGGCAGATCGCGCCGGCGGCCGCCGCCACGGCCGAGGTCCGATCAGTGGAGTTGTTGTCGTAGACGTAGATGTCGGCCTGAGGCAGCGCTGCGCGGAAATCGCGAACGACCTTGCCAATGGCGACCTCTTCATTGAAGCACGGAATCAGGACGGCGATTGTGGGGGCGGGAGGTCCCAATTGCTGGTAGGGCAGACGGCTTGTCATTCGCAGGTCTTGCTCGTGATCGAGAGATATCGGGTGCACTATAGCATTGAGTTTGCAGCACGAACCAGCATTGTGATAGCTGGAGCAAATCAGCGGACTGAGCGGACAATGACCTTCTGATCGAGGTCTTGGATTGCGTTTGGGGGAGGGCCGGGCTCTCCATCCCCGGAGACGCGAGTTGTTGGGATCTGTCAGAGCTTTCCTGGGTCGGCTACGCCGATCGCAACGTCCGCCGATCACGTGGCTGCGGGCGGCAGTCAAACGCAACCGCATCCTGATGAGGATTCTCCGTGTGGTCCTGCCCTTGGTCGTGGCGGAGATGGAAATCCGGATTGGCGAGCTGCGAGGCTGGATTCGGCCTTCGCTCAATCCGCGCCTCAGGGCTATCCTTGCCGCGCGTTCGGCTGGCGGCGGCTTGTCCCTCGCGGACATCGATCGGCTATGGCACTTGGGGCTCAAGCGCTCGCGCGTGCTGTGTCTGGGTGAGGTTCCAGAACTGGATCAGATGGAGATTGCTCTCGCGCGAGCCGGCGCCTCGGTGAGCAGATCTGCCTTGAAGCCCATGCCGCAGGCGATGCGATTGAGCCGCTTCGATCTTGTCGTTGCCGCCCCGACTTCCGAGACAGACGCTGTGATCCGACAGGTCGGCGCGGAGGCGACATCCAAACTCGTTCTTTTGGATCATGACCCGCGGCGCCGTGCGCGCTATCGCATGGATCGTCGGACGAGCGCTGCCGCGGAGCCCGACCGCGGCGCCTCACTACGAGAGCTTCTGGATGCCAACAAAAAAATTCGGGCTCTTCTGCTCAACGACATGGGACACCTGTTCGGAGCAGGCATTGCCCAGCGCCGCCAAGCTGCTTCCTTGCTCGTCAACGGGTGGGACGTCGCCGTCATGGCCTGGACCCCCGGCCGTGCGCTAGATCCTCCATTCGTGACAGGTGTGGGGGATTTCGACAACTGGCACGGAATACATGCCCTGCGGAACTTCCCCACCGGCAAGATCTACGAGAGTTCGTGGATCATCGATCGCGTCGTGAGAAAAGTCGCCGCGTTCCGCCCCCACGTCATCATTGTCGGAAACATTCACGGGGCCAAATGGCCATTCGAATTGTTTCCGCGTCTCCAGCAGCTTGGGCCGCTGGTCGTTGCATACATGCATGACTGCTATTTCGCGACGGGTCGTTGTGCTTATCCTGGCACATGCTCAAAATTTCTGAGCGGATGCGACGAAACCTGTCCAACGGCCCAGGAATATCCACCGCTGGAGCCCGGCCTCATCGCCAAGGCGTGGAGTACGCGGGCAGACGTATTCACCGGATCGAGCGCGGTGCCGCTCATCGCAAACAGCAATTGGACGGCCAACATCGCGCGCAAGCGCTTTGGCAGCGGCGCGAGCGTCGAGGTTGTCCATCTCGGTTTGGACGAAGCTTTGTTCGCTCCGGTCGAAAAAGCGACGGCGCGCGATCTTCTTGGCGTCGCCCAGGACAAGTTCGTCATTGCAATGGGAGCCGTCGACATTGACAATCAATGGAAGGGGGGGCCGCTCTTTCGCAAGGTGTACGAGACGCTGCAATCTCGCCCTGACGTCGAGATCGTACTGTTTGGCAGGGCGTCGGAACGCTATTCCGCCGCGAAATCCTTCGGCTTGGTACAAGAGGAACGCTTGATGCCCCTGATCTACGGGGCAGCCGACGTGTTCGTCAGCACGGGAACAGAGGAGGCGTTCGGCCAAACGCTACTCGAAGCTTCGGCTTGCGGTCGTCCCGTGGTTGCATTCAATGTCGGGGGAGTGTCCGATGTCGTCGTCCATGGTCAGACCGGTCTGCTCGCAAATTCCGTGTCAGCGGAAGAACTGATCTCCTGCGTGGATCGTCTGCGGAACTCGCCAAATTTGATTAGGGAGCTGGGAAGAAACGGCCGCGCTCGCGTCGAAGCGAGCTTCTCGCTCAAGCGACAGGGCGAGGCCTGGATCGATTGTCTCAAGAGGCTTGCCTGACTTGTTATTTGATCGGGCATCGAATGGTATGGAACGAGCTCCCGCAGTCTGCTCGACGTTTCGAACAGGACCGTGGCGGGCTGTTCGTAGCTGCCTGTGCCTCGTGTGATCGGTCCGGTGCACTCAATGCTGCGGTTGATTGCGCGGGGATTGGCGCAGCCTCGGCGCGCCATTTCACGCTTAAAAACCGAAATTCACAATTACCGAGCGTTCCGGCGGATCGCAGGTAATCCCCAGCTGCAAGCATTGATGGATGCGCGGGCGGCTGGGGGAGCGCTTTCTCTCTACGACTTGGATCGCCTCTATAGTAAGGCCGCGGGTCGCAGGCGAATCCTGTGCGTCGGGGAGGAGCCGGAACTCCGGCAGATGCAGGCCTTGTTGAGCCGCAGTCTCGGATCATCCGTGGTGACGCAGCGCACGAGGGCGTCCTCTCCCGAAGGGCATATTGATGCCGCGGGATTTGACCTGGTCGCAATCGTGGAGACGGTGTCCGGGCGACCGTTGCACAGAAGCGCGGATTGCGACGTCATCCTGCTCGGATCGAAGGCTGCAGACGTCGAAAGCATGCGGCAATCCTACAAGCCTCGCCTCCCGCGCGCTCAAGCACGCGCCGACGACCATGTGCGGGTCGTCATCCTTAACGATGAAGGATTTCAGCGCGGGTCCGGAACCGCCGTCAAAAGGCAGGCGGCGTCGTTTCTGCTCAATGGATGGGATGTGGGAGTCATCGCTTGGGACGGCGCAGACGGACCTCAGATGCCGATGGTCACCGGCATCTACCAGTTCTTGAATTGGTATGGGCTGCGCTCCTTCTCCCGTGCCGAGCGGGATGCTTGCAAAACGACTGACGAGATTGTTTCAGCGATCCTCGCCAAGTTCCCCTTCGATCCAGATTTCGTGATCGTGGGAAACCTGCATGGCGCAGAATGGCCATTGGAAGTCCTTGCTCGCTTGAGGCAAGCGGTCGGTCCAAAGGTGATCGTATATATGCATGACGCGTACTGGGTGACTGGCCGGTGTGCGCAACCTGGGTCATGTACGCTTTACAAATCGGGTTGCGATGCCACATGCCCGACCGCGACGGAATATCCGCGGCTTGCGCCGGCACGAATTCGCGATGCGTGGTCATACCGAGCGCGACTCTTCACTGGGGAGGCCGCAATTCCGCTGGTCGCCAACAGTAGCTGGACAGAGAAGGTCGCGCGTCAACGATATGGCTCGACTGCATCTATCGACACGATCCATCTCGGTCTGGACGAGCACTTGTATGCACCGAGCTCGAAGGAGGTTGCGCGCCGCATTCTGGGCCTGCCTCAGGACAGAAAGATCGTGGCGATGGGGGCGGTAAGCCTTGAAAACCAATGGAAGGGAGGACCGCTGTTTGCGACGGTGCATCGCCAACTGAGCCGCCGGAATGATACGGGCATCATTCTGTTTGGGAGCGCATCTCATGAACTGCCTTGCGAAAGGCAATTCGGGTTCGTCAGGGACGAACGGGTTATGCCATTGATTTACAGTGCTGCCGACGTGTACGTCACGACCGCGACGGCGGAGTCGTTTGGTCAGACCATCCTGGAGGCGTCTGCGTGCGGCGTGCCGGTCGTCGCATTCGATGTAGGTGGCATCAAGGACATCGTCATTGACGGAGAAAACGGATTCCTGGTGAAGGAACGATCGGCGAGCAGTATTGTGGGCGCGGCGGAACAGTTGATCTGCGATGACGCCTTGCGACGACGAATGGGTCAGAATGGCAGAACCTGGGTAGAGCAGCACTTTACCCTACGCCAACAAGCTCGCTACTGGGCGAATTACCTCGACCAATGTCGCCTTCGGAGCGGCGTGGCTGAGCATGGCGCGATCGAGCGGCTTCTTTGACTTTCATCAAATACCGGCTAATTGTGCCGGCGACGCAGACCATCCACCTTGGTACTCAATGTCCGTGGACGACACCAATCGTATTCAGTCAGCAGCCAACGAGCCGATGCAGTCCTCCCAGGTGCAGGAGCTTGCTGCGCTGCGGAGCCAGAACGTCGCTCTCGCGCGCGAACTTGGAATTCTGCGTTGGCAAGTAGCGGCGCTCATTCAGCAGCAGCCGCCGATTCGCGCGAATGCAATGCGCGCGCGAGATTTTCTTCGACGTAGTTTCCCGGGGCCTATCGAGAAGCTGGCCCGGCTGAAGCGAATTGTGCGCCTTCGCGCATCGGCGACCCATGCGGCACGCCCGCAGGATGTCGCAATGGATAACGTCAGGATCGGAGAACTCACCTTGAGGTCTCCAATTCTTGTCGCCGCGCTGGGCAAGGGGGCCAATGAGATCGTCGCAGCGGCGCCGCGCGATTGTATGCTGCTCACTCCAGGAGCAGGATTGGCTGCCAATCTGCCCGTTCCTCCGGCAAATGCCCCACCGTTGCAGCCCCCAGCGCCGGATAGTCTTGTCGCTCATCTCACAGCGAACTCGAATGGCATTCGAGGCGTGGGCACCATCGTGCTGGACGCCGGAGACGACATAAGCCTCTCATTGATGCGCGGACGTCTCACGCCTGGTCAGATACTCATGCTAGCTGGAGCTTCCGACAACACTTCCGACCGCGCCGCCGAACTCGGGGATCCGCAACTAAGGCAAGGCATCTATTCCGTCTATTCAAACTTTCCAATCCCGTGGCTGGATCCCCTCGATAGTCGGGGCCGGCCGCACGAGTGGGTATTTGACCCCCGGGCATGGCCCAAGATTTCGGTCGTCATGGTCAGCTTCAACCAGGCTGAATTCCTGGAAGAAGGGCTTCGTTCAGTCCTCGATCAGGGTTATCCCAATCTGGAGTTTATCGTCGTCGACGGCGCGTCCAAAGATAACAGCGTCGAGATACTGGAGCGCTACCGAAGCCGGCTGAGCACGCTTGTGATCGAGCCGGATAAGGGACAGTCCGACGGGCTGAACAAAGGCTTTGCCCGCGCGACGGGCGACATCCTGACCTGGGTCAACAGCGACGACCTGCTCGAGCCAGGCGCGCTGTTCCGCGTCGCGCAGGCGTTTCTGGCGCACAAGACCGACATGGTCGTGGGTGGATGTCGCCAAATCGGACGCTCGCGAAGCCGAGTGATCAGGAATCACCACGCGCTGCTCCCATTCGGATATCCGCTGCCCCTGCCGCTCGGCCTGCTGCTCGAGATGGACCGCTTCTGGCTCAACGGCTGCTTCTTCTACCAGCCCGAGGTGTTCTTTTCCCGCGACATCTGGAACCGCAGCGGCGGCGCCCTGCGCACCGATCTCAACTACGTGCTCGACTACGACCTGTGGGTGCGCATGGCGGCGGCTGGCGCGACCATCGTGCACATCCCTGATTTCCTGGCCTGCAGCCGGACGCACGATCAGCAGAAGACGACGATCGGCATGCCGTACCTGCCCGAGGTGCAGCGGCTGCTGCGCCAATACGCGGCCAGCCTTCTGGCGCCGCCCCCTCGCGGACCATAGAGCGTCAGATGCACGCGCTCGCGCTACTCTACGTCTTCGCGCTGGCCGGTATCCTCGCCCTGGGCGTGCGCTCGCGCTACCTGAGGTGGTCGCGCGCGCTAGTCGCGGTGTTTTTGTTGGGATGGGCCGCGCTCATCCTCACCGCGCAGGTGCTCTCGCTCTTTTCCGCCCTGCATGTCACGGCGGCCTACGTCCCGCTGTCGCTGGCACTGGCGGCCGCCGCCGCGATTCTGATGCGGCTGGTTCCGCTCGAGCGTGAGCTCAAGCTGCCCATGTTCGGAAGCTCGCTGGGCCCGCGCGCCGAAACGGCGCTCCTGTGGTTCCTCGCGGGCACCGGCGCGCTGGCGGTCCTGACCAATCTGCTGCTGGTCTACGGATTCCTGCCGTCCAATCCCGACAGTCTTGTTTATCGCTTCCCGCGGGCGTTCTGGTACTTCGGCCAGGGCTCGCTGATGCATTTCACCAATCATGCGGAGCCGCGGCCTCTTTACTATCCATTCAACGGGACGCTGGCCTATCTGCCGCTCATTCACTTTCAGCTTGGGCCGCGCTGGTTCTCGCTGCATTCGCTCGTATCGTGGTTGATGGTGGGGCTGACGACCTATGCGTTCGCGCGCGATCTCGGCGGCTCGCGCGCGGCGGCCGCGGCGACCGCGTGGATCGCGTGCCTCACTCCCAATGTGCTGATCCAGGCGACCTCGACCAACGACGAAATCATTGCCGCGGCGCCGTTGCTGGCCGGGTTGTTCTTCCTGCACCGTTGGTATCAGGGCCGCCAGCATTTCGATTTCATCCTGGCGGCCGTTGGATTGAGCATCAGCGCGGGCACCAAGCTGCACGTGATGTTTTACTGGCCGCTCCTCATTGCCATCCTGGCGGCTCTCGCCGTCCACACTCGCGCGACGCTCGCCGAGCTGAGGACCTGGCTGACACTGCGTGGAGCGCTCGTGCTGGCGACGATCGCCGTACTGGGAGCCGTATTCGCCTTCAGCTTCATCGTCTACAACCTGGCATCTGCCGGCCGCGCCACGGCCTGGGAGTTCAACGCTCAGCTTCTCAACACGCCGTTCAATGTTCTCGCGGCGCTGCAGACCGTTGTGTTGTACACCTCGCAGGCCGTGCTCACGCCGATCGCGGATTTGCACATCGCGCTCGATTCGACCGACCGCGCGCACCATTACGTCGCGTTCAATACGATCGTGCAGCCGCTGTTCGGATGGGTGAACAACGGGCCGGAATTTACGTCGGCCTTCTATCGATTCACCGGTGTGAACTCGCCCTCGGCGGTGGTATTCAACGAGCAGACCGTCTTCATCGGCTTTACTTGGCTAGTGGCTCTGATCGCTGGCGGATGGCTGCTCTCCCGCTGGTCCGACAGCAGATGGACATGGGGCCGTTTTCATCTGGCGTCGCTAGCAGTCTGGGCGCTCACCTTCGCCGCGACGACGCGTTACATCGAGGGCTTCTCGGTCTATCTCGGCTACGCCACGATCGTCACCGCACCTGCGCTGGTCTACGCCCTCGCGCCGATCGAGCGCTCTTCACTCAACCGGGCGCGTTGGGCACTGTTGGCTTTCGTCGCGATGACGCACTGCTTCTTCGCGCTCGCTGTGTTCTTCACCAGCAGCCCGCGCAACCTGATCGTGCTCAAGCGCACGCCGAGTTGGCCGATCTCGCGCGGGTTCGCCGTCGACCAATCCGTGCAGGACGAGATCGGGCTCGCCAAGGCCGGCGTCGTCAGCCACACGATCGCCTGGGGCCAGCCGCACTGGGTGTTCATGGTCTATCACCCCGAGATCCGCCAGTTCCTTGCACGCAGCCCGCAGCCGATTCCGGTTCCGCCGGGCGAGGGCGACGACGAGGTGTCGGTCGCGCTGCGCTTCAGCCGTTATGTGCTCACGCCCGCGGCCTCCGACCCGCGCCTGCACGTCTATTCGTTTCCGCAGTTTCCGGCCTACGGCCGCGCAGTGCCGGTGCGTGTGCCGGGCAAGACGAGCCCGGGCCTCACCTACGTGGGCGACCTGCAGTTCGCCCTTGGTCCGGAATGGGTATTCATGGCCGGCGACAAGGTTGAGGCGCGCCATCCCGGGGATGACCGCTTCATCGTGCTGCAGTTCTCCGAACTTTCGAATTTCGGGCGCACGGCCGAGCCGATCGTGCGGATCAACCCCACGATCTACGGTCTGGGGCCGGGTGACGACCTCAAGTTCCGCTTCGAGATGAAGGTCGACGGCAAGCTCGTCGGCAGCACGGACTGGAACCCGGTGCCGCGCGCGGACCTCAAGACGCCGGGGCGCAAGGCGGACAACACCGTGCTGACGGTGATGGTGCGCAACGACAGCTCCGGCGGAACCGTCTATTCGACCGACGTGGTGATCGGGAGCACGAAGCCTCAGAAGCTGACGGATTAATCGCACCTGATGCGATGTGACGGGGCAGCAGAAATTGCCAAGTCGTGCCTCAGGAGCTATTAGTCCGAGACGAGGCAGTTCCTCCGAAGTCGGATCATGAGCTCGAGTCGATATCTAAATTTTGGCTGCGGCGGAGTGTTCCACCCGGAGTGGACCAACGTCGACATGTCGCCAGTCCACCCGGAAGTTATCGCATGTGACTTGACCAAAGGTTTGCCTTTTCCTGATCAGTCGTTTGACGTCGTGTATTCGTCGCATGTCATGGAGCACTTTCATCCCACGGCTGCGGCGATGATGTTGCGGGAGTGCCGGCGGGTGCTCGTGCCAGGAGGCATTTGCCGCATCGTGGTGCCCGATCTGGAAGATCAGGCGCGCACGTATCTCGCAAAGCTGCAGGCCGCGACCCCGGGCGACGCGCGCTCTGAAGCAGAATACGATTGGTCCGTTCTGGAGTTGATCGATCAAATGGTTCGCGAGAAGCCGGGCGGGCAGATGTACGAGTATCTCATCGCTCCAAATTTCCCAGCCGCCGAATTCGTCGGCGAGCGAGTCGGCAAGAGCGCGCTCGCGACCTACAGAAATCTTCAGTCGTCTCAGACGTCTGCCGGGCAACGTCGCCCGGACAAGATAGCGCATCCCTTGCGTCGCTTGCTCATGTCAATGCTCATCCGGATGAATCGATTGAGATATGTTGCGGCCGGGAGTTCAACGCGCTCGCTTTCTGCCGATGGTGAAGCCGCTTTCAGGCAGACCGGAGAAGTGCACCGATGGGCGTATGACAGGTTCTCAATGAGACGGGCCTTATTAAAAGCTGGGTTCAGCTCCGCCGAGGTTGTTTCTTACACCGCCAGCAGGATTCCTGACTTTTCGTCATACCTGTTGGACATGACGGAAACGAGGGAGGAAAGGCGCCCACATTCCGTCTATATCGAGGGCATTCTTTAAACAACGCGTGCGGAACAAATTCTGAATTTCACCTGGAATGCTGGCCAGCCGCCATGATCGAACGCATCGAACACCAAGGCACGCTGCTCGCGTTCATCCTGCGCGCAGGGTTCAGCGAGCCGGGCATCCATTTCTTCACGCCGAATGATTTCTCGCAGCAGCTCGGCTACATGCGCCA
>Ga0180222_1003194_pt1 | contig 11015 bp, 9 predicted proteins | sample eDN5th37CKraftOP_FD_151336 | JGI IMG/M metagenome (GOLD analysis project Ga0180222, IMG submission 151336) | Enriched Organic Plus compost microbial communities from Emeryville, California, USA - eDNA 5th pass 37_C Kraft OP (version 2) (version 2) ... | reverse complement strand
GGGGTCAGCCGCGGCGCGACCATGGTGTTGACCGGCAGCGTGTTGTAGAACCACTGCGGGAACTGCAGCCAGGTCTTGACCCGCTGCACCAGCTGCTTGCCCGCGACGGCGTAACGCTTCTCGATGAGCTCCCTGGTCAGCGGCGGCGGCGCGGTGCCCGCGGTGTCGGTACGCGCGATCGCGAGGTGGCCGCGCTGGGCGGACCAGTCGTTGTAGACCTCGCGGATCACCAACTGCGACGGCGAGGTCGGCGTGAAGCGCCACTCGAACGTGCCGTCGGAGGCGATGTCGAGCTCGCGGTCGTCGAACGCGGCCTGGCTGGGCGGCACGTTGTCGTCGGTGTACTCGCCGCCGAGCAGTTGGAACGACAGATCGGTTGTGGTGCCGCGCTTTCCGGTGACGACGTACTCGTGGCCGGGGGTCACCCGGGTACCGAAGTACAACGTGTCGGGGTTGTCCAGGCCCATCTTGGTGAACGGCCCGGTCCCAGAGTGCAGGAACGGGTGGTCGCGGTCGTAGTCGAACGCCACGTGCGTACAGGCCGCGATGCAGCCCGCCAGGTACTGCAGACCCTCGAGCAGGTCGGCCTCGGATTCGATGAACGGGGCCGCGGCCACGAGGCGCTCGGCCTCCGCGATCGCGTCGGTCAGTGGCTGCGAATACACCCTGCCGAAACTAGAACCTGTTTCAATAGTAGTCAAGATATCGACCGTACTGTTCGAAATATGGAACGAAAGGTAGTGTGCCGCCATGGCCGAGCCGGGTCGCGCGTCCCCGCCGACGGACCGCGTCGTGCGCGTCCTTGACTTCCTCGCCGACCATCCTGACCAGCGGTTCGGTCTGTCCGAGCTGGCGCGCCGGGTGGGGCTGAGCAAGCCGACGTGCCTGGGCATCGTGACCTCGCTGTCCGAGTCCGGGTACCTGGTGCGCGACCCGGCAGACAAGACGTACCGGCTGGGCCCGTCGCTGATCACGCTCGGGCACCGCGCGCAGGAGTCGATGCGGGTCAGCCCGGCGGCGCGCGAGGAGTTGCGCCGGCTGTCGGCGCGCTACGGCGTCACAGCGGCGCTGTCCGGGGTGGTCGACGACCGGATCACGGTGTTGGACCTCGTCGCACCGCACGGGGCGAGTCCGGGGGTGCAGGTCGGGCAGAGCTATCCGTTCGCGCCGCCGGTGGGTCTGATGTTCGTGCTGTGGGACGACGAGGCCGAACGCGACTGGCTGGCACGGGAGCCGACGATTCCGTTGCGCACCAACTCCGCTCGTCTGAAGCGGGTGATCGCGCGGTGCCGCGCCGACGGCTATCTGGTCGAGCGTCTCACTCCGGCGGGGCGCCGGCTCTATGCGTTGATGGCGGGCATGTCGACCGACCTGCCCGACGAACTGCGGGCTCTGCTCGGCGAATTGGTGTCCGACATCGGTGAGCGGGTGTATCTGCCGGGCGAGCGCGCCGAGGAGCGCCACGACATCAGCGTGATCTCGGCGCCGGTGTACGACCACTACCAGCGCCAGGTCATGGTCGCCTCGATGCACATCGGAACCTCGTTGACCGACCCCGAGATCACCGAGCGTGCGCAGGCCGTCGTGGACGCCGCCGACGCCGTCACCAAACAACTCGGGGGTGTGAAACCCGACCGCTGAACACACTTGTGGCGCCGACGGAATCGCCGGCGCCACAAGAGGCTACGGGGTTAGAGGTCCGTCAGCGCTTCGGAGAACGGGGTCGGTGACAGCTCGATCCCGCACTGGCTGGCGATCTCGACCGCCGGCCGGTTGATCTGCTGCAGCTCGGACTCGACCTGCGGATTCTGCGCGAAGTAGAGGCGGTACGCCTGGGTCACCTGCTGGGGCGACTGTTCGGTGATCGCCGTCAGCGCACCGTCGACCTCGACGTTGTCAGCCAGGTACGTGCTGGTCGCCGCGGACACCGTGCTCGAGGTGCTCGCGATCGCGCTCGCACTGCAGGTGTGGTCCTGAGTCGGCGAAACGGGCTGCGCGTTAGCGACCGGGCCGATGATCGCGGCGGAACCGAATGCCAGAAGGCCGCCTGCGCACATGCCGTACAGGCCGCGTCGCACGGTCGTTGCGGACAGATTCGTTCGAATAGCGGTCATGCGAATCACTCCTTCGCTGCGACCGGTTGGCCGCTCGCCAGAAGGCGTAACCGTTGCGCCCCGCGCGCTAAACAAACCCCAGCGCAGCAGGCGTGTCAGCTGACCGCGGCCAGCGTGAACGGCAGCACCGCGGGCGCACCGGCCGCCCGGACCACCCGCGCGGCCATCGTCAGCGTCCAGCCGGTGTCGCTGAGGTCGTCAACCAGCAGCACCGGGCCGTCCACCGCGGCGATGCTCGGCGGCTCCCACGCGTCCACCAGCGCAGCGACACGGTAGGCGGAGTTGGCTCCGGTCGCGGGCCGCCGGTTCGGGGTGTACCGCAGCACCCCCAGGTCGGTGAGCCGTCCGAGCCGTGCCAGTTCGCGCGCCAGCGAGGTGATCAACACGGGGTGGGTGTCGGAGTCCAGCGCCAGCACCGCCGTCGGGCGGATCTGCCAGTCCCATGCGGCCAGCACCTGCACCGCGGCCTTCACGATGTCCTCGCTGACCTCGGCGTCCGGCTCGTCGAGCAGCCGCCGCAGCCGCGCACCCCAACCGAGGTCGGTGAGGCGCCCGATCGCGCGACCGGGTTCCGGACCGTCGGCGATGCGGCCCTTGAGGTCCAGACCGAGTTTGTCCAGCCCGGTCGGCCACTGCTTGCGCGGCGCCAGTTCCACCCCAGGGCGCATCAGCCGCTGCCGGGTGTCAGCCACCGCGGAGTCGTCGACCGCGGCGTCGTAGCGCGCCCCGGTGCAGTTGTCGCAGCGGCCGCACCGCTCCCCCTCCCGTAGCGTCGGGTCGTCGAGTTGGGCGCGCAGGAACGCCATCCGGCAGCGGTCGGTGTCCTGATAGTCGAGCATCGCCTGCTGTTCCCGCTTTCGCGCCTCGTCGAGTCTGCGGTACCGCTCCTCGTCGTAGGTCCACTCCTGGCCGGTGCTCACCCAGCCGCCCTTGACCCGGCGCACCGCGCCGTCGACGTCGAGCACTTTGAGCACCATCTCCAGCCGGGTGCGGTTCAGGTCGACGAACGGCTCCAGTGCCGCCGTCGACTGCGGGCGGTCCGCATCCAGTGCCCGAATCACGTTGCGCACCATGGATTCTGACGGGAACGCCACCGACGAGAAGTACCGCCAGACATCCTGGTCCTCGCGGCCCGGCAGCAGGATCACCTCGGCGCTCTCGGTCGAACGGCCCGCGCGGCCGACCTGCTGGTAGTAGGCGATCGGCGAGGACGGCGCACCGAGGTGCACGACAAACCCGAGGTCGGGTTTGTCGAAGCCCATGCCCAGCGCGGAGGTCGCGATCAGCGCCTTGACCCGGTTGGCCAGCAGGTCGGCCTCGAGTTGTTCGCGTTCGGCGGCCTCGGTCGCCCCGGTGTAGGCCGCCACCTGATGACCGCGCTCGCGCAACAGCATGGCGATGTCGTGCGCCTGCGCGACGGTCAGCGTGTAGACGATCCCGGAGCCCGGCAATGAATCCATATGTGCGGCAAGCCAGGCCGCCCGCTGCGCCGGGTTGCCTGCCTTGACCACCGACAGCCGCAGCGACTCACGGTCCAGCCCTCCGCGCAGCACCAGGGTCTCACCGCCGCCGACCCCCAACTGGGCGGCGACGTCGTCGACCACCCGGTCGTTGGCCGTCGCGGTGGTGGCCAGCACCGGGATCCCGGCGCCGAGTTCGGCGATCAGGGTGCGGATGCGCCGGTAGTCGGGCCGGAAGTCGTGTCCCCAGTCCGACACGCAGTGCGCCTCGTCGACGACCACCAGGCCGGCGTCGTGTGCGAGCGCGGGCAGCACCGCGTCGCGAAAGTCAGGATTGTTCAACCGCTCCGGGCTGACCAGCAGCACATCGAGCTGACCGCGCCGCACCCGCTCGTGGATGTCGTCCCACTCGACGACGTTGGCGGAGTTGATCGTCGCGGCGTGCACCCCGGCCCGCTCGGCGGCGGCCACCTGGTTGCGCATCAGTGCCAGCAGTGGCGAGACGATCACCGTCGGGCCGAAACCTTCGGTGCGCAGCAGTTTGGCGGCGATGAAGTAGACCGCGGACTTGCCCCAGCCGGTGCGCTGCACGACCAGTGCCCGCCGCCGCTGCACCACCAGCGCCTCGATCGCCGTCCACTGGTCATCGCGCAGGACGGCGGTCGGGCCCGCCAGTTGTTCGAGGATCGCCTGTGCATCGGCCCGGGTCGCGGTCATACGACCATCGTGCCGGGCACCACAGACAGCTCGGGGCCGGGGAGGAGTTAGGCCTTGGCCGCTTCCTCTTCCATCTCACGCTTGATCTCCAGCGCGATGTCGATGAGCTGGTCCTCCTGGCCGCCGATCAGCTTGCGCTGCCCGGCACGGTGCAGCAGCTTATGCGCCGGCACGCCGTAGCGCTCGGACTGGCGGATGGCGTGCTTGAGGAAGCTCGAGTAGACGCCGGAGTAGCCCATGATCAGCGCGTTGCGGTCGAGCAGACACTCGGCGGGCATCGCCGGGGCGACGACCTCCTCCGCGGCGTCGGCGATGTCGAAGAAGTCGATACCGGTCTTGACGCCGATCTTGTCGAACACCCCGATGAGCGCCTCGACCGGCGCGTTACCCGCACCGGCGCCGAACCGGCGGCACGAGCCGTCGATCTGCTTGGCGCCCGCACGCACCGCCTCGATCGAATTGGCAACGCCCAGACCGAGATTCTCGTGACCGTGGAAGCCGACCTGCGCGTCGTCACCGAGCTCGGCGACCAGCGCCTGCACCCGGTCCCGCACCCCTTCGAGCACCAGCGCACCCGCCGAGTCCACGACGTAGACGCACTGACAGCCGGCATCGGCCATGATCCGGGCCTGCTTTGCCAGCTTCTCCGGCGGAATCGTGTGCGCCATCATCAGGAAGCCGACGGTCTCCAGGCCGAGTTCGCGGGCCAGCCCGAAGTGCTGGATCGACACGTCGGCCTCGGTACAGTGGGTGGCGATCCGGCAGATCGAGCCGCCGTTGTTCTGCGCCTCCTTGATGTCGTCCTTGGTGCCCACACCGGGCAGCATCAGGAACGCGATCTTGGATTCCTTGGCCGTCTCGGCGGCGATCTTGATCAGTTCCTGTTCGGGAACCTTCGAGAAGCCGTAGTTGAAGCTCGACCCGCCCAGCCCGTCACCGTGGGTGACCTCGATGACCGGCACGCCCGCGGTGTCCAGGGCGGCGACGATCGAGCGCACCTCCTCCTTGGTGAACTGGTGCCGCTTGTGGTGCGACCCGTCGCGCAGCGACGTGTCCGTCATCCGCACGTCCCAGACCGGGTTGAAGAAGATCTCATCGATGACGCTCATGCTTGGCCTCCCGTCGCCGTCGCGCGCAGACTCTCCTTGGCGATCTCCTCGCCCACCTTGGTGGCCGCGGCGGTCATGATGTCGAGGTTTCCAGCGTACGGCGGCAGATAGTCGCCCGCACCCTCCACTTCGACGAATGTGGTGACGACGTGGTTGCCGCCGTTGACCACCGACGGCTCGTCGAACTGCGGCTCGTTGAGCAGCCGGTAGCCGGGCACGTAGGTCTGCACCTCGGCGACGACGTCCTTGATCGACTGGGTGATCGCGTCGTGGTCGGCGTCCTCGGGGATCGCGCAGAAGATGGTGTCGCGCATGATCATCGGCGGCTCAGCGGGATTGAGGATGATGATCGCCTTGCCGCGCTGGGCGCCGCCGATCGTCTCCACACCTTTGCTGGTGGTCTTGGTGAACTCGTCGATGTTGGCGCGCGTGCCGGGACCGGCCGAGGCCGACGACACCGAGGCGACGATCTCGGCGTAGGGCACGTCCACCACCCGCGACACCGCGTAGACGATCGGGATCGTGGCCTGCCCGCCGCAGGTGACCATGTTGACGTTGGGGGCGTCGAGATGCGCGCGCAGGTTGGCCGGCGGGATCACGCCCGGGCCGACCGCGGCCGGCGTCAGGTCGATGGCGCGGATGCCTGCGGCCTCGTACTTCGGCGCGGCGTCGCGGTGCACGTAGGCGCTGGTCGCCTCGAACACCAGATCGGGCTTCTCACTTTGCGCCAGAAGCCAGTCCACACCTTCGTGCGAGGTCTCCAGACCCAGCTTGCGGGCCCGCGCCAGACCCTCGCTCTCGGGGTCGATGCCGATCATCCAGCGCGGCTCCAGCCACTCCGAACGCAGCAGCTTGTAGAGCAGGTCGGTGCTGATGTTGCCCGAACCCACAATCGCAACTGAAGCCTTCTGGCCCATTGGTTTGCTCCCTACTATTCGAAACTCAGGCGGACCGAGCCCAGCCCGGCGAAATCGGCCACGTACTCGGCGCCCGGCGTGGCGTCGAAGGCCTTGGTGCACGACCCCGGCAGCACGATGTCGCCGGCCTTGAGGCGGACGCCGAAGCTGTCCACCTTGCGGGCCAGCCAGGCCACCGCGGTGACCGGATTGCCCAGCACGGCGTCGCTGCGACCCTTGGCCACCACCTCGCCGTTGCGGGTGAGCACGGCGTCGATCGCGGTGATATCTATGTCCTTGGGCGACACCCGGTTCTCACCGAGCACCCAGCCCGCCGAGGAGGCGTTGTCGGCGATCGTGTCGCAGAGCTTGATCTTCCAGTCGGTGATGCGGGTGTCGATCAGCTCGATCGCCGGCGCGAACGCCGCCGTCGCGGCCAGCACGTCGTCCTCGGTGCAACCGGCGCCGGGCAGGTCGTCGGCCAGGATGAAGCCGACCTCCACCTCCACCCGGGGATACAGGTAGTTGGCCGACTTGACCGGCTTGTCCTCGAAGACCTGCATCTCGTCGAGCAGATGCCCGTAGTCGGGCTCGTCGACGCCCATCATCTCCTGCATCGCCTTCGACGACAGCCCGACCTTGTGCCCGACGACCTTGGCGCCCGCCTCGATCCGCTTGCGGATGTTGATCAGCTGGATCTCGTAGGCGTCGACGACGTCGATATCGGGGTGGCCGTCGGTCAGCGGCGCGATCGGGACCCGGCTGGCTTCGGCCTGGGCCAGGTCAGCGGCAAGTTTCTCGCGCGTCTCGACGCTCAACATTCCCGGGTTTCTCCCTACTTGTAACCGGGGCGGAACCGGCCCGGTGTCACGAATAGTAGTGCGGTCTGGGTCACGTGGGGCTAAGCGTTCCGCTGACAGGAAAGGCGGGGTCAGTGGCGCTCGGACGGGGCAATTCTATAACGTGTTCTAGTTATGAGGGATGAGGAGTTCGACGTCGTCGTCGTCGGGAGCGGTGCGGCCGGTATGGTCGCCGCTCTTACCGCAGCTCACCAGGGATTATCGACGATCGTCGTCGAAAAGGCGCCGCACTACGGCGGGTCGACGGCCCGCTCCGGGGGCGGCGTGTGGATCCCGAATAACGAAGTGCTCAAGCGAGACGGGGTCAAGGACAACCCGGAGGACGCCCGGCGGTATCTGCACGCCATCGTCGGCGATGTGGTGCCGCCGGAGAAGATCGACACCTATCTCGATCGCGGCCCCGAGATGCTGTCGTTCGTGCTGAAGAACTCGCCGCTGAAGCTGTGCTGGGTGCCCGGCTACTCCGACTACTACCCGGAGACCCCGGGCGGTAAGGCCACCGGCCGCTCGGTGGAGCCCAAGCCGTTCGACGCCAACAAGCTCGGCCCCGACCTGCCGGGACTGGAACCGCCGTACGGCAAGGTCCCGATGAACATGGTCGTCATGCAGCAGGACTACGTCCGGCTCAACCAGCTCAAACGCCATCCGCGCGGTGTGCTGCGCAGCCTCAAGGTGGGCATCCGCGCGACGTGGGGCAAGGTCACCGGCAAGAACCTGGTGGGCATGGGCCGCGCGCTGATCGCCCCGCTGCGCATCGCGCTGCGCGAGGCCGGCGTTCCGGTGCGGCTCAACACCGCGCTGACCGACCTCTACGTCGAGGACGGCGTCGTGCGCGGCATCTATGTGCGTGACACCAACGCACCGGAATCATCTGAGCCACAACTGATCCGGGCCCGCCGCGGCGTGATCCTGGGCTGCGGCGGCTTCGAGCACAACGAGCAGATGCGGTTGAAGTACCAGCGTCAGCCGATCACCACCGAGTGGACCGTGGGTGCGGCGGCCAACACCGGCGACGGCATTCAGGCCGCCGAGAAGCTCGGCGCCAAGCTCGACATCATGGAGGACGCGTGGTGGGGGCCGACGGTGCCGCTGCCGGGCGCCCCGTGGTTCGCGCTGTCGGAGCGCAACTCCCCCGGCTCGATCATCGTCAACATGAACGGCAAGCGGTTCATGAACGAGTCGATGCCGTACGTCGAGGCGTGCCACCACATGTACGGCGGCCAGTACGGCCAGGGCCCCGGACCGGGCGAGAACATCCCGGCCTGGCTGATCTTCGACCAGCAGTACCGCGACCGCTACATCTTCGCCGGACTGCAACCGGGCCAGCGGATTCCGAAGAAGTGGCTGGAGTCCGGGGTGATCGTCAAGGCTGACACCGTCGACGAACTGGCCGAGAAGACCGGGGTTCCCGCCGACGCGCTCAAGGCGACGATCGAGCGGTTCAACGGGTTCGCGCGCACCGGCGTAGACGAGGACTTCCACCGCGGTGAGAGCGCCTACGACCGCTACTACGGCGACCCGACGAACAAGCCGAACCCGAACCTCGGCGAGATCAGCCACCCGCCGTACTACGCGGCCAAGATGGTGCCCGGCGATCTGGGTACTAAGGGCGGCATCGTCACCGACGTGCACGGCCGCGCGCTGCGCGAGGACGGCTCGGTGATCGAGGGGCTCTACGCCGCGGGTAATGTCAGCTCGCCGGTGATGGGGCACACCTATCCCGGCCCGGGCGGCACCATCGGCCCGGCGATGACGTTCGGCTACCTTGCAGCACTACACCTAGCGGGGAAGAACTAGATGCCCATCAATCTCGACGAAGCCATCGGCGCCGAGCTCGATCCGGTCGAATTCTCCTGGACGAGCAGCGATGTCCAGCTCTACCACCTCGCGCTGGGCGCGGGCTCCGATCCACTGGACCCCAAGCAGCTGCGCTACCTTCCCGACGAATCCCCGCAGGTGCTGCCGACGTTCGGCAATGTGGCGGCCACCTTCCACATGACCGAGCCGCCGACGGTGAAGTTCCCGGGGATCGACATCGAGCTGTCGAAGGTGCTGCACGCCAGCGAGGCGGTCAGCGCTCCCGGCCCGATCCCGTCGTCGGGCACGGGCATCGCGGTCACCCGGTTCACCGAGATCTGGGACAAGGGCAAGGCCGCGGTGATCTGGTCGGAGACGACCGTGAAATCGCCTGAGGGCGAACTGCTGTGGACGCAGAAGCGGTCGATCTTCGCCCGCGGCGAGGGCGGGTTCGGCGGCGACCGCGGCCCGTCCACCTCCTCGGAGCCGCCGCAGCGCACCCCGGACGCCGAACTGGAGATCCCGGTCTCCCCGCAGCAGGCGCTGCTCTACCGCATGTGCGGTGACCGCAACCCGCTGCACTCCGATCCCGCGTTCGCCAGCGCGGCCGGGTTCCCGAAGCCGATCCTGCACGGCCTGTGCACCTACGGGATGACCGCGATGGCGCTCGTCAACGAGTTCCTCGACGGTGACACCTCACGGGTCGCCAGCTACGGCGCCCGGTTCTCCGGTGTGGTGTTCCCCGGTGAGACGCTGAAGGTGCGGGTGTGGAAGGAGGGCGACGCGCTGCAGGCGCTCGTCACCGTGCCCAGCCGCGACGACGCGGTGGCGCTGTCCGGCGTGGAGCTTCTGCCCAGGTAGACACACCGACTCTGCAAGAACCGGGCCTGCCCACGACCGGGCGGGCCCGGTTTTTGCCGTCTATCGGCCGTGTTTCGGCTGGTATTTTTCTGGTGTTGACTATTTCCCGCTGTCTGACCAGTCAGGAGCACCACGTGAAATTCACCAGGATCACCGGTCTGTTCGCTGCGGCCGCAACGGCGGGACTCATCGCGGCCCCCGTCGCCCTCGCCGAGGGCGAGTCCTCCGCCGTGCACAGCGTGACACTCGGAAGCCAGGGAAAGCTGGTTGACGGCAACGTCATTCAGGGGTGGACCATCACCGACCTGAAGCCGAGCAGCGACACCATCCCGTACCCGGTGTACGGCACCCTGTGGGAGGCCACCGCCACCGACGAGGCCATTCAGGGCTCGGTGACGCCGATCATCTCCAACCTCAACGCCCGCGCCGCCGACGGCACCAACTACCGCGTGCTGTTCGGCGCAGCCACCCCGCAGGGCGTGAATCCGGCGACCCTGGCCGAGGGCCAGCAGACCACCGGCAAGATCTACTTCGACGTGACCGGCCCCGATCCGGACCGTGTGGTGTACAACGCCGGCGGGCTGGACCTGCTGGTGTGGACCGAGCCGCCGGCCCCCGCGCCGAGCAGCGCGCCGTCGTACCGCAGCTATCCCGCGCAGACCCCGGCCACCCCGGCACCGACCACGAGCACCGAAAGCACCGAGGCCGCTGAGGGTGCCGAGGCCACCGACGCTGAGGCCACCGAGGCTGAGGGTGCCGAGGCCACCGACGCTGAGGCCACCGACGCTGAAGCCACCGAGGCCACTCCGGCGACCACGAGCACCGAGGCCCCCGAGGGCAGCACCGGCACCCCGATCGAGGAGGGCAGCTCGGGCACGCCGATCGAGGAGGGGACCGCGGCGCCTGCGGGCAGCTCGGGCACCCCGATCCCCGCGGGCGACGAGGTGCCGACCCCGGTGACCTACACGCCGGCGCCCACGCCGTAACCCGTCAGCGCCGAGGCGGCCCGGCCGTCACGAGTGTTTCGACCACCACGCGTAGAGCTGGGGGAAGGTCGGGCCGTCGGCGCCCGACCGCACGGCGCTGACCGTCATCTTGACGTCGTCGGTCCAGGCGATCATCGGATCACCGTCGCGCAGACCGCAGAACAGCTGACCGCTGATCCGGTCCGGGGTGGCGTTGCGCCGCCACGGGCCCGGTG
>Ga0180222_1003193_pt1 | contig 11023 bp, 8 predicted proteins | sample eDN5th37CKraftOP_FD_151336 | JGI IMG/M metagenome (GOLD analysis project Ga0180222, IMG submission 151336) | Enriched Organic Plus compost microbial communities from Emeryville, California, USA - eDNA 5th pass 37_C Kraft OP (version 2) (version 2) ... | reverse complement strand
CAACATTGCCCAGCGTCCCGCAGCAGAGCGTGTCGATCTCGGTCGGCCAGGCCTGCTCCGCGCCCGCCAGCGCCTTGTCGATATCGCCTCGCATCAGCTCCGGGTCCATCGCGCTTCGCTTGATCAATCCGGCGCGCGCGAGACCGATGCCCGGCGCGCCGTGACACCAGCGGCAGGCCCAGCCCGGCTGGTCGGGATGGCGCTTGTCCGGCCAGTTATGGCGGTCCGCATCGTAACTGGAATTCTCGAACGCCAAGGCCTCGGCGGCGGCCTGCGCAAAGTCGTCGCGGTCCGTGGCGACGGCAAGCGAGGCGAGCGCGTAGGAAAAGCCGGCGGCGCCATGCGACATTCCATTGAGCGGATTGGGGCCAAGGCCATAACCGATCCAGCTCCGCCTTCCGTCAGGCCCGATCCTGTTCTGTTGCAGAAGATGATCGCCGCACTTGATGGCGCGGTCCAACACATCGGCCGTGCCCGTATCGCGATAAAGACGCAGCAATGCGAGAATGGCGCCGGCGCTGCCGCCCAGCGCATCGAGCCGCCTGTCCGCCGCGATCAGGTCGTCGGTCATCAAAGTCGATGCGGTGTGTGCGTCTGCCAACAGCGCAGGGTCGCGGAGGCCCTTGGAGATCACGGCCAGCGCATAGACAATCGAGCCAAGGCCGGTCGCCCCGCCCAGTCCGAGGGATCGCGCAAAGCGCGGCGCGTTGGCGTCCTTGAGTTTGCTGCGCAGATGGCTGAGGGCGGCGAGGGCAAGCTCACCCGAGGGCGGATGCTTGGCCACAATGCTGTGTGCGGCCAGGAACACCGCGATGCCGGACGCGCCGTTGTAGAGATCGGGACCGAGAACGGCGAGCTGATAAGCCTGTGCATCCCCCAGCCAGTCGAGACCGATCCAGGCCGCTGAAGTCCCGCGTCTGATCGCAAATTTGGCGATCTCCGCAGCAATGCGATCGGATTCGGCCACGAAAACCCGCTGCGCGTCCGACGCGGGGATTTCTCCTTTTGCAGGCGCCAACGGCGGTGACGCCACCTCCGCCGGCTTCGATTGTATCGTGTGAGCGCGAATAACCTCGGTCTGCCACGCGATTTCCGGTCCGTCGAAATGTTCGGTACGCTCACGCGCGCGTTCGAGCCCGGATATCGTCGTCAAGGCGGCGATGGGTCCGTCGGCATCCCCGATGACATGCCCGTCGCTCGGCACGACAAAATGCGGAATGTTCAGATCGAGGAGCGCCGAACGTTCGGCGCGTTTGAACGGCCAGAGCGGATCGGACGGCACATCCCAATCGGACAGCCGCGCGATGAAATCGGCTTGCGCCGACCAGGTCGCACCGTCGTCCATGGTCTTATGAGCCTTAAGGCGTTGCAGCAGCATCGAATAGAATCGCGTCGGACGAAGCACCTTGCGGACCGGCGCGCCGGCAAAGTCGTCGAAGAGCTGCGAAAGCGCCGCGCCGCGCGTGTGCTGCGAAAGAAATCGGGCATAATCCTCAAAGCCCGCGGTGAAGGCGCTCACATGGTTGCCGAGCTTGGCGTAGCGTCCGCCGACATGTGGCAAATTCGGGTTGGCGCTGTCCGCCTTCTTGCGCCGGAACGGGCGCATGGCATCGGTGTTGATGTCGTGCCAGGCCACCTCGAATCTGACATTCCAGTCGGCGGTGAGCGCACCCATCGCAAAGACCGAGGTGTCGGGTGCGCGGCCATAAGCGGGCAATATCCCAACCGCCATGACGGAGTTGGCAATCAGGTCCGATGCTGCCTGCACGGCGTCTGTCCCCGTGCCTCCCGGCTTCGATGCGGCTGGCGGCAATTGCAGGATCGTCTCGAGATCGATCGGCACAGGCTGGTCGCCCGACGCGATCATGTTCTCCTGATGCATGTCGGTGGCTGCGAAGCAGTGAAACAAGGCGAGCCAGGCGCCGGCCCGGCGGAAGAAGGATTTGCAGCATTCGTCGTCAAGGCATGGCGTATGCGCGACATATTCGGTCCAGCCATAATGCGCACAGGCGAGCGCCCGGACCGCCCGCAATTGCACAGGTGGCTGCGAGCGGTTCAGCCGCGTCACCATCTCGTGCCATCTGACGTCGAGCCCTAGGTCCTTCGGCTTGTAGACGACCCGGGTGTCGTCCTCAAAGGTGACGATGAGGACCGAACGCCCGCGATTATGATGGTCTGACAAGCCGCCATCGACGGCCGTGACACGGGCGCGGCCATCGCGCCGCGCGAATTCCTTGCGAACCGTCAGCATGTCCGCATCGAGCCGCCGCGCGAATTCAGAGACGAAATCGATCCATTGCCGCGTGAGCGTGGCAATCAGCCGCAGCAGGACCGGCTTTTCCTCAAACAAGCGACGAAGGCCGCCGGCTTTCATGTCGGCGACGAAGCGATCGTACAGGGCGGTGCCGGGAGGCGTGGTCGCGGGCGCCGAATCGGCGGAGGACTCGTCGCGTATCGCGGCAAAGCGTTCGTAGAGCGGCGGTGCGCAGAGTGTGGACAATTGATCGAGCAGCATCAGGCGCAAGCAGAGTAGGCCGGACTCGGTGAAATCGTCCCTGAGCACAGTGCCGGTCTGGTCCCCGACCAGCGCTTCCGCACGATCGACCAGCGGCAGCAAGAAATCCTCGAAGGGCCGTGGCTCCGGACCGCGCCGGGGCTGCTGCGGTTCAGCGTCGCTGCGCAGTGCGTGTTCGATCCAGATCGCATCGGCGATCCACAGCGGAGAGGTTGGGGCGCGGTAGCGAACACGGGCGAACCGAGCCTTCACCTCCTCATAGGTCCATCCATCGCGCGCGAGCCTGCGCCGGAATTGCTCCCAATCACCATTGGCTGCGCCACGGCACCACGCTTCGAGACGCTGCGCCGCAAGGTCCGGGTCACCTTCTTGAGGGGGGGCTGCCTCGAAATCGTCGGACAGCAACTCGTCGATGGTCGCGGCGCGGGTGATCAGGCTCTCGTAAAAGGCGTCCATCCGCTCCGTCTCGAATTGTCCGCATCGCCGCCGGCCGGGCAGCCTCCCGAGCCAGGATATAGGCGTTGCATCTAGGAATAATAGCCTGACGCTTGCCTTAAGGATCGCCGCGAGCGCGTCGGCCGCGACCCATATGATAAAGCATCGATCAACTATGCGGCATCATGAGTGTTGGATCGTTGCCCCGAAATTGGACGACTGATTGACTTTTTGCCGCAATTGACGAATCCTTGTTCCGCCAGCAGGGGGAAATTTGTCTAAGTTTCCTCGTAACTTTCTATGCATCTGGCGGATGAAAGGAATTACGCCATGACCCTCACCACCCTTAAGCAAAAAGAAGAAGAGATCCTGAGCTTCGACGTCTCCGACGAAGTGCTGGAAAGTGCCGCAGGAACCGAGACCTCCGCAAACTACACGCTGGGTTCGTGCACCGGCCTGTCGGTCTGCCCGGCCTGGTAACTTTCGGATCTTTGCTTCAGATCTAACGCTGTCTCCGGTCAACGGAGACAGCGTTTTTTTTGTGCCTCGTTGAGTGTTGATTCGGTCGAGCGCCAGACGCGCTACGGACAACGCAGATGATTCGCCGCTCCGGCGTTCCGTTATTTCGAATCACGGCGCACGCCTCTTCTCTCCCGTCTTTTCTAAGCTGCCCGGACGCAAGCTGTAGGCGTACCCGGCCGAAATTAGCTACCATATGCGCGAATCACTGCGCGGGTCTTTTGGCGAGGAGGCCGTGAGATGATCATCACGATTGCCACGATGAAGGGCGGCAGCGGCAAGAGCACCGTTGCAAGCTGCCTTGCGGTCTACTGGCATCTGCGCGGCCGGCGGCCGACCCTGATCGATGCCGATCCGCAGCGCTCGATCATGGGACTCGCGGCGCGCGAGCGCAGCCTCGGCGGCGTCGCGGTGCTCGAGGATGCGACCGAAGAGGCCACGAAGACCGCGCGGCGATTGTCGAGCGCTGGCAATCTCGTAATCATCGACACGCCCGGTTTTCGCTCCAAGACCACGCTGGATTGCGTTGCCGCCTCGGACTTCCTCCTGGTGCCGGTCAAGCCCTCTCCGTTCGATGTCGACCGTACGCTGGATACGATCAGCTTCCTCACCGAGCGGGCCGATGGCCGGCGGCCGCTCTATCGCTGCCTGCTCACCCAGACCACCCGGGACTCGATCATTGCGCGGCACATCCGAACCGAACTGACCGAGGCGGGCATCCCGGTGCTGCAAAGCGAGATGCAGAACCGCGTCGCCTATCCTGAAGCCTCGCTGTGGGGCGCGACGCCGAGCCTGATCAGCTGGAAGGGACCCGCGGCGAAGGAGATCGCCGCAATTGCCGAAGAACTCGACATGGTCCTCGGGCAGCAGCAGGCCGCAGCATGACACGCAAGCAGCTTCCGAAAGCGATCAAGCCCGCCGGGTCGGGCCTGCGCTTCATTCCGGGTGAGGCCGGCACCGAGGCGCCGGTGCCGCAATCCGTGACCGCAAAGCCATCGACGCCGAAAGAGCCGGTGCAGGTGGAGGCAGAGGTCTGGCCGCCGGCTCCGGCGCCGGCCAACGACACCTATGCCATTCTGCCGCCGCTGACCCGCGAAGAGGCGGAGCGCCGTCTGCAGATCGCCTTCAAGATCGTCGACCGTCACAAGATGTATGCCGGTCTGGGCGGCCTTGTCCCGATGCCGGCCGTCAATGTCGTCAGCGTCAGCGCGATCATCCTGCGGATGTTGAAGTCGCTCAGCGATGTCTACGGCGTGCCATTCGAACGCGACAAGATGCGGGCGGTGGTGCTCGGACTGATGGGGGGCGCGGCGCCGACCGGACTTGCGGCCGCGACTGCGACGACGCTGTCATTCGCGGCTCCAATCGCGGGCGCCGTGGGCCTCGCGGTGTCGTCGGTCGCTGCGGCGTCCCTGACCCGCAGGATCGGGCTGCATTTCGTCGAGCGCTTCGAATCGGAAACGATTCTCGGCCGCTGACGATTGCCGCGCTGGATCTGTCAGCGCTTTATCTGATCTTGCTGGCTGACGTCTTGAGACCATGACCATCCATTTTGCGTGATTGGCTGGGACGAAACGGCCGTGCGGCTCGGCGAACGCCATTTGCCGCGCTTACGGTTTGGCCCCATGAACGAGGGCGGCAGAACGCCGCAGAACCGCCGGTTTCAAGCTCGCTACGGGAAGCCGACCGGGCGTGCACGATTGACGTTAACGATGAACCATGCTGGACCATGCCCCGCACCGGCGGATACAGTATCGGTCCAAGAACAAGGTGCGAAAGCACTCGACAGCCCACGATTCGGAGGAGGGAGTTCATGCTCAGGAAAATGACGATGATGATGGCGGCTTCGGCCGCTGCATTCGTCATGGCGACCGGTGTCGCGGCCGCTCAGGACACGTTGAAGATCGGTGCAAGTGCACCGAAAACCGGCCCGCTCGCTGGCGGCGCCGCTGTGACTCACTGGCCTAACGTCAAGCTGTGGGTCGAAGAGGTCAACAAGCGCGGCGGCCTGAAGGTCGGCAACAAGCAGATGAAGGTCGAGCTCATCGAATACGATGACAAGACCAGCGGCGAAGAAGCCGTCAAGAACATCCAGCGTCTTGCGACCGTCGACAAGGTCGACTTCCTCGTGTCGCCGTACTCCACCGGCATCAATGTCGCCACCGCGCCGCTGATCGCCAAATACGGCTATCCGCAAATTGCAACCACGGCCGCCACGGATAACGTCGCGGAATTCGCCAAGCGCTGGCCGAATTCGTTCTGGCTGCTGGGCACCTCCAAGCAGCTCGCCGAGGGCGCCGTCGAGGCGCTGAAGAAGATGCGCGACTCCGGCGCGATCGGCAAGCGTGTCGCGCTCGTCAACGTCGCGGACGCGTTCGGCCTCGAACTCGTGCGTGCCGGCAAGCCGGCCCTGCAGAAAGCCGGCTTCGACATCGTCTATGAGGCGTCCTATCCGCTCGGCACGCAGGACGTGGCCCCGATCATCAGCGCTGCCAAGGCCGCCAATCCGGACGCCTTCGTTGCGTTCTCCTATCCGCCGGACACCTTCGCGCTGACCGATCAGGCGCGGATTCAGAAATTCGACGTCGGCGCGTTCTATGTCGGCGTCGGCACCGCATTCCCGGGCTTCGCCGGCCGCTTCAAGGACAACGCGGAAGGCGTGATGGGCGTCGGCGGTATCGACCCGAACTCGAAGGCCATCCAGGACTATGCCAAGCGGCACAAGGAAGTGACGGGCGCCGACATCGATGCATGGGCGAGCGCCATGACCTATGCCGGTCTTGAGATCCTCGGCCAGGCCATCGAGCGCGCGGGGACGACCGACAAGGCCGCGGTCATCGCCGAAATCAAGAAGAAGCCCTTCCAGACGGTGGTAGGCGAGGTCAATCTTGCCGACAACATCAACCACAAGGTCTGGACGACCGGTCAGTGGCAGGGCGGCACGTTCAACGGCGTCGCCTCCGACGGCATCCCCGGCGCCAAGGCGCCGGTGAAGAAGCAGCCCTGGAAGTAACGCTACGGCACACGACATCCGGCGCGGCGATGCAGCACCGCGCCGGATGATCCCGCGAGAACTCGGATGGAGACGATTGTCACCGGAATTCTGCTCGGCGGGACCTACGCGCTCATCGCGATCGGCCTTACTCTGCAATATGGCGTCTCGCGCATCATGAATCTCGCCAATGGCGAGACGCTGATCGCGGCCTGTTTCGTCACCTTCTGGCTGTTCACCTCCTACGCGGTGAACCCGATCTGGGGCATCCTGGTCATCGCTCCCATCGCTTTTGCGGTGAACTGGGCGATCTACATGCTGTTGCTGAAGCCGCTGGTCGATCGCGCCAGGAACCAGGGCATGCTCGAGGTCGATTCGATCCTCGCCACATTCGGCCTCTTGTTTCTGTTTCAGGGCCTGATGCTGCGCAGCTTCGGCGGCGCCTATACGTCTTACGCCTTCCTCGCCGAGCGCTTCGAGCTTTTCGGCGCCTATTACGGTCTCAACCGCGTGGTCGCGTTCGGAGCGGCCTGCGTGATCGCGCTGGCGCTTTATCTGTTCCTGTACTGGACACGCTACGGCACCGCGGTGCGCGCGGTCGCGGTCAATCCGGGTTCGGCGCGTCTTGTCGGCATCGATGTCGCGAAGGCGGCGGCGTTGTCCTTCGCGCTTGGCGGCGCGTTGACGGCCTGCGGCGGCACGCTGATCTCGACCTTCTACACCTTCAATGCCTCGATGGGCGTCGTGTTCACCATGAAGGCGCTGATCATCGTCATCATGGGCGGTGTGGGTGACGTGCGCGGCGCGCTGATCGCGGCGCTGATCCTCGGTATCGCCGAGACGGCGGTCGCCGGGCTGATCGATCCCGGCCTGACGCTCGCCGCGACCTATGCGCTGTTCACCTTCGTGCTGCTTTTCCGGCCGCAGGGCATTTTCGGCAGGCAGCAGGCATGACGAGGCTTTCCTCCGGCGAGGTGCTGACCGGCATTCTCGGTGCGGCGACCTTGGGCGTCCTGGCGCTGCTGCCGCTCGCCGATCAGGGCTATTACCTCTCGCTTGCGATCAACATGGTGCTGTTTGCGGCGCTCTGCACCGCATGGACGCTGTTCTCGGGTCCGACCCATTATGTTTCGCTGGCGACGGCGGCGTTCTACGGTCTCGGCACCTATACGGTGGGGCTGGGACTCGATTACCTGCCGTTCCCGGTGCTGGTCGTGATGGGCGGCGTGGTCGCGGCGATTCTCGCCGGACTCGTTGGCGCGGCGACGCTGCGGATCTCCGGCGTTTATTTCGTGATCTTCACCTTCGGCCTTGCCGAACTGGTCCGGCAGATCGTGTCCTATACGCAGGTGAAGCTGTCGAGCCGCATGGGCCTCTATGTCTTCACCGACTTCACCGAGAGGGACATCTACTGGATGCTGCTCGGGCTGACCGCGGTCGTCTTCATCACCGGCTGGTTGATCAACCGCTCGCGGCTCGGCTTTGCGATGCAGATCATCGGCAACGACGAGACCGTGGCGAAGCATTCCGGCATCGACACGGCGAAGCTGAAAATCATTTTGTTCATGATTTCCGGCGCCTTCATCGGCATTGCGGGCGCGATCATTGCGCCGCGCTACAGCTATGTGGAGCCGCCGGGCGCCTTCAGTCCCATGATCTCCTTCCTCGTCGTGATTATGGCGCTGCTCGGTGGCACCCGTAAATTGTGGGGGCCTCTGGTCGGGGTGATACCGTTCACGATCGTCATGGACATCGTGTCGGTGCGCTTCCCGAACGATACCTCGATCGTCATGGGCCTCGCCTTCCTGGTCATCGTCTATCTGCTGCCGGACGGCATCACAGGGCGTCTCGAGCAGTTCTGGGCCTATCTGAAGAAGCCGCGCGCTGCGCCCGAAGCCGCGCCTGTGGAAGAGCGGGCATGACCGCCGTCGCCCTCAGCGTCAACGGTGCGCGCAAGGCCTTCGGCGGCCTTGTCGCGGTGAACGATGTCAGCTTCGAGGTGCGCGAAGGCGAATTGTTCGGCCTGATCGGCCCGAACGGGTCCGGCAAGACCACGATGCTCAACCTGATCTCGGGCGCGCTTCGACCCGATGCCGGCGAGATCGTGCTGTCGGGCACCCGCATCTCCGGCATGCCGGCGCACAAGATCGCGCGGCAGGGCGTCGCGAGGACTTTCCAGCTCGTGCGCATGCTGCCGGCGATGGATGCCGAGCACAACGTGATCGCGGGCGCGGTCTTCGGCCATCGCCGGCTGTGGGGCGCACAGGCCCGCGAGGCCGCGCATGAATTGCTGGCGCTGGTTGGTCTGCGCGGCCGCGAGCATGTGCCGGTCGCGGCGATGACCTATATCGACCAGAAGCGCGTCGAGCTCGCCCGGGCGCTCGCCTCCGATCCGCGGGTGCTGCTGCTCGACGAATGGCTCGCCGGGCTCAACCCGAGCGAACTCAACATCGGCATCGAGCTGATCGCGAAGCTGAGCGAACAGGGCCGCACCATCATCATGGTCGAGCATGTGATGGACGCGATCCGCTCGCTGTGCGGCCGTTGCGTCGTGATGAATTCCGGTCGCAAGATCAAGGAGGGCAACGTCGAGGACGTGCTCGCCGATCCCGAGGTGGTCGAAGCCTATCTCGGAGACGACGACGATGCTTGAGGTGAAAAATCTCAGCGTCCGTTACGGCCGTCACCAGGCGCTCGACCATGTGTCTGTGACAGTGGCGAAGGGCGAGGTCTGCGTCATTCTCGGCGCCAATGGTGCGGGCAAATCCAGCCTGCTCAAGGCGATCGCCGGCACGGTGCTCGTCGAGCCCGGCTCCGAAATCGTGATGAACGGCAAGCCGATCACCGGCATGAAGGCGCATCTGATCGTGGAGGAGGGGATCGCGCTCGTTCCGGAAGGGCGCGGCATTTTCGGCGAGCTGACCGTTGCCGAGAATCTCGAACTCGGCGCCTTCCCCAATCGCGCCCGCGCCCGCGAGCGCGCGACACTCGATCAGATTTTCACGCTGTTCCCCCGTCTCGCCGAGCGGCGTTCGCAGATCGCGCGCACGATGTCGGGCGGCGAGCAGCAGATGGTGGCGATCGGCCGCGCGCTGATGTCCCAGCCGGACATCCTGATGCTGGACGAGCCGTCGCTCGGGTTGTCGCCGGTTCTGACCAAGGAGCTGTTTCGCTCGCTGGCGAAGATCGCGGAGACCGGCGTCGGTATCCTCCTTGTCGAGCAGAATGCGCGGCAGAGTCTCAAGATCGCCGATCGCGGCTATCTGATCGAGGTCGGCCGCATCACCGGCGAAGGCTCAGCGCAAAGTCTGATGACTGACCCCGCGGTGGTGAATGCCTATCTCGGCGGCGCGCGCCGCGGCGTAGCGGTGGCTGCGCCACAAGTGCGGCTGCCGGCGTCGTTCCCGCTGCCGCTCGATCTCGCTGCAGTCGGACGGCTGATCGGGAGTCTGGCGCTTCGCGCCGATGCGATCCGCACTGCATTCGTCAAGGCGCTGCGGCAGTCGGCACCGCTCCCGAGTGCATTTGTCGGGCGCTACGATCCGAAAAAGGCGGGCGATCCGTGGGCGGAGATTCCTTCGATAACATCCTCCGTGCCAGCCGGGGGACGCACCCATGTCGCCGACGATGGCAAGCGCCTGGCCGATCATGCCGCCGAACTCGCCAAGGCGGCGTCGCTGCGCCATGCGCGGCATATTCGGGAGTTGCGTGCCGCGCGCGAGAACCCGTCTGCCTTTGCAGGCCGCTACGATCCCGCCTCGGCGCTGATCGAAGACGATCCGCTCGAACCCGCGACGCTGGCGCGCGCGGCATCCGATCGCTTCGCAGAGCATATCCGTCAGCGGCGGTTGAATGCGCCGGTGCCGAGTGCCTTCGCGCGCAAGGGTGAAACGCAAATGCAAGACGAAACCGACAAGCGCGATGCGCTGATCGGACATAACAGCCGCGCCGCCGGTATCGATCCGCAGGCGCCGGATGCTGTTACCCCGCCACCGGCGCACATCGATGTCGATGCCTTGGTGGCGCGGGCCTCGCAGGTTCAGGCGCAGCATCTCGCGGCGCGCCGCAAGCGCCTCACCATGGTCAAGCTGAGTCCCGGCGACCTGCCGGGCGAAAGCGGACCGGATACCAAATAGCCGCAGCAAGGCGTAACATCGGGGCCAACGCCCAGAAGCAATCGCTCAAGGGAGACAAGACATGGCACGCGTATTCGAAGGCCAGTTCATCGGCGGCCGTTCGTCCACCCGCCGGATGTTCAGGGACCTCAATCCCGCCGATGGATCGGTCTGGGCGGAAGTGCCGGATTGCGGCCGGGCCGAAGCCGCCGCAGCCATCGAAGCGGCGCAAGCCGCCTTCGCCGAATGGTCGGCTTTACCCTTCACCAAACGCGCGCATTATCTCGAAAAGGCCGCCGAGATTTTCGAGAAGCGCAAGATGGAGATCGTCGAGGCGCTGCAGGCCGAGGGCGGCGGCTGGTTCGGCAAGGGCATGTTCGAGACTGGCTATACGGTCGAGGTCTTCCGCGCCGCCGCGGCGTCCGTGTGGCAGCCGACCGGCGAGGT
>Ga0180222_1003191_pt1 | contig 11039 bp, 12 predicted proteins | sample eDN5th37CKraftOP_FD_151336 | JGI IMG/M metagenome (GOLD analysis project Ga0180222, IMG submission 151336) | Enriched Organic Plus compost microbial communities from Emeryville, California, USA - eDNA 5th pass 37_C Kraft OP (version 2) (version 2) ... | reverse complement strand
TGCGACATCGGCGGCGCGAGATATATGGATCGGGTGGTGGAGTAGAGTGCTTGCACCGCCCTCATCCTGAGGAGGGCGCGAAGCGCCCATCTCGAAGGAAGAGGGCGGCCCCATCCTTCGAGACGCATTGCATCGCAATGCTCCTCAGGACGAGGCCCAGATAGGCTGCGTCTGGCGCGCGTTTATTGAGCAAAGCGTATAACTAGAACTCCGTTCGTTCCCGCGTAAGCGGGAACCCAGGTGATCTTGGCTCTTGGTCCCCGCTTTCGCGGGGACGAACGGACGAAAGAGCGTCCGCTCACATATCCACTCACGGCGCGACGAGCGGCTGCAACACACGCACGATGCGGTCCACCGGCGTGGACGGCGGAAATACTCCGATGAATTTGCCGTCGCGGCCCATCAGATAGATGTAGGCCGAGTGGTCGAAGCCGTAATCGTCCTCGCCGCGTCCGGGCACCTTGTTGAAATAGACCTTGTAGGCGTGAGCGGCCCTGCGGATCGCGGTCTCGTCGCCGGTCAGCCCGACAATGTTGTCGTGGAAGGACTCGACATAGGCGGCCAGCAATTCGGGCGTGTCGCGTTTCGGATCGACCGAGATGAACAGGCCCTGCACCTGATTGGCCTGCGGCCCGAGCGCCGTCAGCGCGCCGGCCATCGCCATCATGTCGCTTGGGCAGATGTCCGGGCAATGCGTGAAGCCGAAATAGACGAGCAGAAGCTTGCCGCGGAAATCGGCGTCGGTGCGCGTCTTGCCGTGATGATCGATGAGTGCGAACGGCCCGCCGATCGTGCCCTGGCCCCACATCACCGCGTCCATCGATTCGGCCGCGGTGATGAGCCGGGTGTCGTCCTCGGCGCCTGTAGCAGACGGCATCGCCGCAAGGATGACGATGCCGAGAGCAGCGAATGCGCCTGTTATCGTTTTCGACCGGATCACGCCCCGAAGGTGAGCTGGCTGCCGGTCGTCGACAACACGAGGCGATCGGGCAGGTGGGTCTGGACGGTCTGGATGAAGTTCGTGCCGCTGCAATGCATCGGGATGATCGCGTCGGGATCGAGCTCCTTGATCTCGCCGACCACCTGCTCGAGATAATCCTTCGGCGCCGGCCCGAGATGGAAGCCGCCGACCAGCGCGTGGATCTTCTTGATGCCGGAAACTTCCTGCGCCTGCCGCGCGGAATTCACGATGCCGACATGGCCGCACGAGCTGATGACGACGAGGCCCTTGTCCTTGATGTTGTAGACCGTGGCGTGCTCGTGAATGTGTTCGTCGGGCACGATCTTTCCCTGAAGCTCGGCCGGCGCGTAATGCGAGGCATTGCAGCCGAGCCCGTCCTTGATGCCGAACTGGACCATGGTGTTCGGCAGCACGCGCTCCTTGCTGGTGCGCTTGATCTTGCCGGTGGTGAAGGCGTGATCGGCGACGACCGTCGGACTTTCCGCGAGCACGACCGGGATCTTTTTCGCGGCGAGTTCGCGCCGGTCGAGGACGCCGAATTCCGACAACGCGTTTTGCGGACCGGTGAGGCGCTGGCAGAAATTATCCTCGCCGCCGGCATAGAGCTTGATGTCGGCGGGGAGATGGTCGCGGAATTTTGCGAGGAAGCCCAAAAGGCCGCCATAATGATCGAAATGGCCGTGGCTGACGATCAGCGCATTGGCCTTGGACGGTTCGATTTTCAGGATCTCGATATTGTTGAGCAGCGCCTCCGGGCTGTAGCCGAAATCGAGGAAGAGGTTGCGCTCTTCATTGCCGCGCTGCGAGGTGGCGAACAGCGACAGGCCCCATTGATTGTGCAGGATGTCGCGGAAAGTCGCGCCGCGTCCGCCCTTGGCCGGCGGCTGGCTGGTGATGCCGGCGATCTTCATCGGTTTGAGGAAGATGTCGTGGCTGGAATCGATCAGCACGCGCAGCGACAGCTTGTCCACGGTCGGCACCTGGATCGGCGCAGCGTTGGCAAACTCGATGCAGGCGAATTCACCTGCGACCGCAGCGAAGGCGGTTGCAGCGAAGGAATGTTTGAGGAAGTCGCGTCGCGCGATAGATGTCATGGGATGCCCCGGAAAAGTTCATGCGTGGCATGATGCGCACGCACCGCAGCGCCATCATGCTAGGCCCGCCGGAGCGTCGATCTCAAGCAAATGGTATTCTGAATTGCCACGATGCAGGAGAACGCTGTTACAGGGGTCCGCACTGGCGACAGCATAAATCGGTTGCCGTCAGAGGGCCTTCGGCGACCTGATTTCGCAGTCGGGAGATGCCGCCGGCTTTTGCGCATCGAGCGGTGTGACCGGGACCATCTGCGTCTTGGGCGGAAAGAGATTGGGTGCACGCACCACACCGCTGATGCCGAGCAAGCCGATGCCGAACGCAATGACTGCGCCGACAATGATCGGAAGCGGGCCGGAGCGCTTTTGCGCTTCCCAGGCCTGATGCTGGCGCATCTCGTGAATCATTTTCATGGTGCGGACTGGCTGCGCAGGGCAGGCCTCACATTGTCGCCGGACCCGTGCCAGCGATGGATGCAACTTATGGGCGATGGTGCGTTGCGCTTGTCTTAATCGGATTGCGGACTCGCCCCGCCCAGCGATGAAAGCGCCGTCGTGTGCTCAAGAGAGGATGAGGCAGACCGCGCGCTTTTGATTCAAATCGAAGCGATTTGGCATCTGGCGCTATGCGCCCTTATGCCGACGCGAGCAGAAGCTCGGCGAGGCGGTCCGGCATGTCGATCATCGCGTCATGGCCGCAGGGCATGTCTTGCACATTCCATGCGGGATCGGCGCGCAGCCGTGCGGCGATCGCGTCAAAGCCCGCCGAATTGTAGCCTTTCGCGCGGATATAGGTCTTCTTCGCAATCCTTTCACGCGCGCCTGTGAGCTTGACCGGATCGTCATAGGTGCCGATCGGTTGCGGCGTGCATTTGCGATCGACATAGGCTTGGTCTTTTGCATTGACGTTGAAATAGGCCGCGCGCGCCGGAGGGATACCAAGCTCGCCGCGCTTGATCGCGGCATTGACGGCATCGCGCAATCCTTGCCGCGACAGGCTCATGATGGTCGCACCGTTCTGCGGTACGAACGCATCGAGGAACACGATCGATGCGATCTGCCGCTGCACCTTCTCCGCGACACCGGAGATGACGATGCCGCCATAGGAATGGCCGACCAGGATAACGCGCTCGAGATCCTCAAAGCGGATGAGATTGGCGATGTCCTCGATATGGGTAGTGACCGTCGGCCGTGTGCCGATCAGATGCGAGCGGTCGCCAAGCCCGGTCAGCGATGGCGCATAGACCTTGTGGCCGCGGCGTTCGAGCCGGTCGCTCACGCGGCGCCAGCACCAGCCGCCATGCCATGCGCCGTGGACGAGGACGAAGCTTCGTGGCTCGCCTTGCGCAAGGGCCGGCGTCGCCAGCGCTGACGCGGCGGCAGCGGTGCTCGCAAGGATGGTGCGGCGGCTCAGCGGGGCAGGGTCGTCGGACCAATCGTCGGACATGGGGGTATTCTACGCCCTCCCGGTGAAAGGGGGAGGTGAAGAAGAAAATGCAAATGATGATTGTCGCGCTGGACGCGAAACGAATTGCCGCCCGATCAACCCCGCTGCCGCTTCCATTCCTTTTCCGGCAGCTTGGCGCCGGACCGTTGAATGGACTTGATCCGCAGCGGGATCTGGCCGGATTTTTCCGCGATCTCGCGATCCTGTTGCTCGATGATGTGGCGTGCGGGGGCGTCGCCCTCGAGGCCGCCCAATTCGTCGGCGGGGACACGGCGGTTGGAGCGCTGGCTGCCGTCCTCGTAGATGACGTCGAACAGGACGAATTCGGTCCGCTTCGTCGGTTTGCGCGCCATTGTTGTTCTCCTTGTTGGAGCGCCGGGTTCGAATCCTGAGAACACGGATGCCGTGCGGACGGCAGCGCTCGGACCTTCAGCTTGTGAGAGTGATCCGGGGCGCAATCGCGCAACCTCGGATGGATGGGTTTATATGCGGGATGAACCCCGCCTGCGCAACCGGCCCGCTCGCATGGATGGTGATCGGTCCATGCAGTGCGCATTTCGCGCTGCGAGGCGACCAGAGGGGCTTCCGGGTCCTTCAACCTGTGATGCAGCAGCCCGTGTTGACTGCAACTTAAACGAGTATATTATAAAACACGCAACTTAGCGTCATATCGGAGGGAGGGACCGATGGCGATCGACTCCAAAAGCGCTGCCGAAATCATCATGACGTCCTATCGAAGCCTTGCAGTCGAGATACCTGAGCCCGCTCCGCTTCGCGCAGCGGCGGCCGCGAAGGGGATGCCGCAGGACTTCTGCAAGGTGTGGCCTGCCGCGAAGCCCATACTCACGGCGCTGGCCACCCTGGTCCTGATGTTACCGGGCTATGGACAGGTCGCGGCGGGAGTCCTGACCGGCCTCATCGCGGTCGGCGACAAAATCGCGGGCGATCTTTGCAAGTGAGCTGATACGTCGTCCGGGACGGCGCGCTTCGCGGCGCAGGCGCGTAGGGTGTCCGTCTATTGGGATGCCCAGCGCCGGTCGATGCGCTGCAAGGTGCCGTCCGCGCGAATGGCAGCGAGTCCGCTGTCGAGCTTCGCGATCAGGTCGGCCGACTGGCCCTTGCGCACGGCTACAGCGAGCGGCAATTCGAGAAACAGCTTGTCCGGCAACGTCACCTTGCCGGCATGCAGGGTCGCGGCGAGTTTGCGCCCGACCTCGAAGTTGAGCGCCGCAGCATCGGCCTCGCCGGACAGCAATTGAGCGAAGCTCTGGTCGTAATCGGCATTGACTACGAGCTTCACGTCCGGCGCGGTCTTGGCGATGAAGCCTGCCAGCGGTCCGGTCTTCGGTGTGACCACGACCTTGCCAGCGAGCGCTTTCAATCCGTCGGGCGTCGGCTGCGGCGCGCGCACGAACAAAGCGCCGCCCGTGATAACAAGCGGAGCAGTGAAGTGGAAGCTCTTGAGCCGTTCCGGATTGATCGCGAGCGGAAAGACCGCGTCCGCGCGGCCATCCTCCAACGTCTTCTGAATCTCCGCGAACGACACCGGCACATAGACGACAGTGAGGCCGGCGCGTTGCGCCGCGGCATTCAGGATGTCGACGGCGAGACCTTCCGACTTGCCGTCCTTCACTTCGGCGAAGGGCGGGAAGCGGACGTCATGGGCAACGCGGATGATTTGCGCCTGTACCCGCAGGGGCATGAAAGCGATCAACATGAAAGCGATCGCAAAAGCTGTAACGGCCCGGATGACAATGCGCATGGTGCCCCTCGCGTGACGATGGAGAAGCCTAGCACAACGGAAACGGCGAGAGGTATGCCGCAGCGGTTGCAGCCTACTCCGCCGCCGCGAGATCGGGCGCATCGATGAAGCCGCCGGACTGGCGGCGCCACAAGGCGGCGTAATGGCCGTCGGCGGCCAGCAATTCGTCATGCGTGCCCTGTTCGACGACGCGGCCTTTGTCGAGGATGACGAGGCGGTCCATGCGCGCGATGGTCGACAGACGGTGCGCGATGGCGATCACGGTCTTGTTCTTCATCAGTTCGTCGAGGCTGGACTGGATCGCGGATTCCACCTCCGAATCGAGCGCGGAAGTCGCTTCGTCGAGCACCAGGATCGGCGCGTTTTTCAGGATCACCCGGGCGATGGCGACGCGTTGCCTCTGGCCGCCCGACAATTTGACGCCGCGCTCGCCGACCTGCGCGTCGTAGCCGCGCCGGTGACGCCAGTCCTCAAGCCCGAGGACGAAGTCATGAGCCTGGGCGAGCTTCGCGGCCGCGACGACCTCGTCGTCGGTCGCCGACGGCCGGCCATAGCGGATATTGTCGCGGATCGAGCGGTGCAGAAGTGACGTGTCCTGGGTCACGACCGATATCTGGGTGCGCAAGGATTCCTGCGTCACTTCCGCAATGTCCTGACCGTCGATCAGGATGCGGCCATCCTCCAGTTCGAAGAAGCGCAGCAGCAGGTTGACCAGCGTCGATTTCCCCGCGCCGGAGCGGCCGACGAGGCCAATCTTTTCTCCCGGCTTCACCGAGAGCGACAGATCCTCGATGAGCCCCTTCTCGCTGCCATAGCCGAAGCGGATCTGCTGAAATTCGATGGCGCCGCGGGTGACTTTCAGTTCGCTGGCGCCGGGCTTGTCGGGTAGACCCAGCGGGCGGGCGATCGCGCGCATGCCTTCCTGGACCACGCCGATATTCTCGAAGATGTCGGTGATCTGATAGGCAACCCAGCCGGCCATGTTGACGATCTGCCAGGCGAGCGGCAGCGCCATCGCGACAGTGCCGACCTTCACCGCGCCTTGCGTCCAGAGCAGGATCGACAGCCCGGCGACCGTCACCACCATCGCGGCGTTCAGTGTCGCAAGCGTCAGCGTGAACAGGGTATTGAGACGCAGCGAGGCATGAAACAATCCGGTATGCGTCTCGACCGAGTTGCGCACATAGGCGTCTTCCTCGCGCGCACGGGCGAACAGCTTCAGCGTCAGGATATTGGTGTAGGTGTCGACGATGCGCCCGGTCATGATCGAGCGCGCTTCCGACACTTCGACCGATCGGTCGCGCATCCGCGGCACAAAGATGCGCAAGAGGATCGCGTAACCCACGAACCACACGAGGATCGGCAGAGCGAGCCACGGATCGGCGGAAGCGAGAAGCAGCATCGCGCTCGTGCCGTAGACGAGGATGTACCAGACCGCCGTGATCATTGAGACCAGGCTCTGGCGGATGGCGGGACCCGTCTGCATCACCTTGTTGGCGATGCGGCCGGCGAAATCGTTCTGGAAGAACGCCCAGCTCTGGCGCACGACGTGCCAGTGGCTCTGCCAGCGGATCAGGTTGGTGACATTGGCCGCTATCGCCTGGTTCGCGACCATGTTCTGGGCGGTCAGCGCCAGCGGACGCAGCACGACCAGCACCAAAGCCATGCCCAGCAAAATGTGCCAGCTGTCCGCGAACAGCTTCGCCGGGTCGCTGGCCGTCACCAGGGTCACCACGCGGCCGATGAAGACCGGGATGGTGACGTCCAGCAGCGCGACGATGAAGCCGGTGACGAACAGCGCGGCGAACAGCCCTTTCGCCTGCCGCGCAAAATGCCAGTAGAAGGCGCCCAGCGTCGGCGGCGGCTCGGGATTGTCAGGCAGCACCGTCGGCTGCAACGCTTTTTCGAACCACTGGAACATGCGGGCGCCCGGGCACGGCAAAAGGCGGCGCCAAGGCGCCGCCTGTCTTGCTCGACATATGAACGATCGGATGACGGAAGCTACATCCGCATCATGTCGGGAGCGTGGCCATCAGGGCAGGGACGTGTGCCGCCCGCAGGAAATTCAGCCCGCGCAGGAGAACGGCGCCGGCGTGGCCGCGGGATCGCCAGGACCTGCGAGGATCGCCGTGCCCGCCGAAATCTCCGCGGCGTCTTCGGAGGTTGCGTTGGGGCGCAGGCTGCGCTGGAGATAGTAATGCGCCAGCCCCGCCAGCAACTTGTCGCGCGCATGCGCGGCGCAATCGGGGCTGAGCCGCGAGACGACCACGACGGGAGCCAACTCCGCATGGATAATTTCGTCGTCGTCGGCATGGAGCGCGGCGCGGCCGTCGGTCGCGACATCGTCCTCGAGAGCGGCGATCTCATCGTCATGTGACGAGGACGTGCCGCCTGTGTGGATGGCATGCGCCGTCAGCAGCATGCTCGCCAGCAGAGCGCCGCCGAGAACGAACAGCGCGAGCTTTCGTGCGAGGAGCCAGTCGCGGCGGGATTGCTGTTGCGAGCGAAAGAAGGATCGCGGCAGGACGTATGTCATCGGATTGGTGAGCATGGAAGTGCGGAGGGAAGACCGTTTGATGCGGCATCCTCATACCGATGCACCGCTTAAGGCAGCTTAAGAGCTGCGGCCGCGATAAGGCCGATCCGCCGCAAGGGTAAGGGCGACATCAACGCAATCGTTCGCATTGAATCGATTGCCTTAAGCACGCGGCGTCGCGCATCCGGCATCATCGCGCGATCACGTGCGCGAAAAAAATACGGCCAGCAGATGCTGGCCGTACGATTGTCCCAAGCGCTCAATACGTCGCGTCAGCGATGCTGAACCACGATCTTGGTGCCGACCGGCACGCGCTCGTAAAGGTCTTCGATCTCGCTGTTCACCAGCCGGAAACAGCCCGATGACACCGCGTGACCGATGGTCTCCGGCGCATTGGTGCCGTGCACGCGATAGGCCGTCGAGCCGATATAGAGCGCACGCGCGCCCATCGGGTTGCCGGGCCCGCCCGCCATGAAACGCGGCAGATAGGGCTGGCGCTGAATCATCTCCGGCGGAGGTGTCCAGTCGGGCCATTCCTGCTTGCGCGTGATGGTATGCACGCCGCCCCAGCGGAATCCGTCGCGACCGACGCCGACGCCGTAGCGGATGGCGCGGTTGCCGCCCTGCACGAGATACAGGAAGCGATCGTTGGTGTTGACGATGATCGTGCCCGGCGCTTCGTGCGTGCGATAGAACACGGCCTGCCGCCTGTACTCATAAGGCAGGACGAAACCATCGTTGCTATCGCTTCCGGGATCGCGATCGCGAATTGTCGGTGCCGGCACCTGACCAGCACCCTGGCCGATCACCGGAGCAGGCATTGCGCACACCACCATCACGCCGGCGCAGGCCAGCAAACGCATCCAGTTCATGTCGGAAATCCGGCTCCCCATGACGACATTAAGGTAACTCTGACCCAAATATGTGGCAAAATTCAATACGCTGGGGAACCCGCCTTCGGCGCCCCGATCCGTGCCCAACGGTATGATATTGCTGCATTTTCGGGCCAGGGCATCGACCGACGCCCTGGTAACCGCTGAAAATGGCTCTCGAAAGCGCCTATTGCTGTTGTCCGGGGCCGGCGCCGACGAAGCCCGTGATCTTCCAGCCGCCGGCATCCTTGACGTAGCAGAGCTGGTCATTGCCGAGCGGGGACAGCGCATCGGCCGAGACATACCCGACCTTGCCGGACGGGGTGACGACCCGGACCAGCGGGACCTCGTTCTGCGCCGGTTGCGGCTGTTTCGGGTCCGGCATGATGCGGATCAGCACCGGGTTCAGTTTCTCGGTGACCGGGGCATTGGCCCGCGGCGCGCTGCGAACCTCGACCCCAGCTTCCAGCGGATAGGCGTAATCGCCCGGATCGGTGCCAGTCGCCTTGACCACCTCTTCAAGCTGCTTCTCGTCGAATTCCGGATCGGCCGGTGCGCAGATCACACCCTGCTTGCCCGGATAGGGCGTCCCGGTCGGGTCGAAGGCGTAGCCCTGCAGCATGTCCCAGCCGACCGGCTGCTTGCCGGCGAGGCCGATCGCGGTCGAGAGATTGTCGATGCCCGACTTCTTCTTGTCAGCCTGGTCGCCCTTTTCGCCGTCCCAGAAGAAGCCCTGCGGCACGACCATCTTGCTCAGGGCGGCGCGGTCCTTCTTGGCGGCGACTTCGCCGAGCTGTTTGCGGAAAGCTTCAAAGCTCGGGTCGTTGACCGGACCCGGAATCTTCACGGTGATCGGGGTGTACGGCTTGGCCGGAGCGACAGGGGGCGGCCCCTTCTGCGGCGGCTGCTTCTGCTGAGCCTGCGCGCCGAACGGCGCGGCGATGAGAAAAGCAATGGCGAGGGTGGTTGCGTGACGTGAGATCGCGTGGCGCATCTTGAACCTCCGGGACGGCCGAGCCTAACCGGTAGGGCACGGAAATGCGACCGGTCTGCGGCGGCTGCCCAGATGATTTTCGCATCAGTTGCGCACTGCACTCACACGCATTGCGTCTCGGTGCTAGAAGCGATGGTCTCTCAACGCCAACCGGTCGCCGCATGACACTTACATCCCCGCTTCTGTTGCCGATCCTCCTCTTGCTCGGCTCCAACATCTTCATGACATTTGCCTGGTATGGTCACCTGCGTTTCAAGGAACAGCCGCTGCTGCTCGTGATCGTGGTGTCCTGGGGCATCGCCTTCATCGAGTATTGCATGGCCGTGCCGGCCAACCGGTGGGGCAGCGCGGTCTATACGACGGCGCAACTGAAGACGATTCAGGAGGTGATTACGCTCCTGGTGTTTGCAGGCTTCTCGGTCGTCTATCTCAAGGAGCCATTCACCTGGAATTACGCGGTCGGCTTCGCCTTCATCGCTGTCGGCGCCTTCTTCGTGTTTCAGAAATGGTGATCGCTTCGCGCGCCATCATTTGGCCGGCGAAAGCCGCAGGATCTTGCCATTGCTGTCGTCGGTGACGAGCCACAGCGCCCCGTCAGGCCCCGTGCGCACGTCGCGGATGCGCTGGCCGAGCTGACGCAGCAGGCGCTCCTCGCGCGTGACTGTCTCGCCATCGAGTTCGAGCCGCACCAGGATCTGCGTGCGCAGGCCGCCGATGAAGGCATTGCCCTTCCATTGTGGAAACAGATCGCCTGTGTAGATCGTAAAGCCCGAGGGCGCGATCACCGGCGTCCATTGCCGGATCGGCTGCTCCATGCCGGGCTTGTGCGTACTCTCGTGGATCTTCGCCCCTCCGTAATTGACGCCGTAGCCGATCACCGGCCAGCCGTAATTCTTGCCGGGTTCGGGAATGTTGATCTCGTCGCCGCCCTGCGGCCCATGCTCGTGCATCCACAATTTGCCGGTGACCGGATGGATGAGCGCGCCCTGGCTGTTGCGATGACCGTAGCTCCAGATTTCAGGCTTGGCTCCAGCGAGTCCGGCGAACGGGTTGTCTTTGGGCACCGAGCCGTCCGGCGCGATGCGGATGATCTTGCCGAGATGATTGTCGAGTGACTGCGCGAGATCGCGGTATGCAAAATGATCACCGGTGGTCAGAAACAGGTTGCCGTCGCGCGCCTGCGCGATGCGGCAGCCGAAATGCAATCCGCGGGACGGCGGCCCTTCCTGGCGAAAGATCCGCTGCACATTGCTGAGCTGCGTTTCGCCGGGCTCGAGTCTCGCGCGCGCGAGCGAGGTCTGCGCGCCGCCGTCGACCGGGTCGGAATAGCAGAAATAGATCGTGCGGTTCTGCGCGAAGTCGCGATCGAGAACGAC
>Ga0180222_1003183_pt1 | contig 11072 bp, 10 predicted proteins | sample eDN5th37CKraftOP_FD_151336 | JGI IMG/M metagenome (GOLD analysis project Ga0180222, IMG submission 151336) | Enriched Organic Plus compost microbial communities from Emeryville, California, USA - eDNA 5th pass 37_C Kraft OP (version 2) (version 2) ... | reverse complement strand
CGCCATAGCCGCGCAGATAGGCCGACTCCTTGCTCTGGTGGGCGATCTCCATGCCGAGCAGTTCGCGGAAGAACCAGAGGCTCTTCTCGAATTTCGGCGTGAACAATTCCACTGCGCCCAGATGCGCGATGTCGTGAATCGGTTCCGCCTGCGCCACCATAGCCGTCTCCATCGTTGCTTTTGCAACAATGTGACAGAGACCGAATTGGCGGGATTTGATCTAGCGCAAAGAACCCTGCTATCCCTCCCCCGCTTGCGGGGAAGGATGGACGCGAGCGAGCGACGCAAGCCGCCGGGTGGGGGCTTGCGCGACTGGAAGCAAACCCCGCCCGACTCCGCGCGGTCCGCGCGGAGCCACCCTCCCCTGAAAGGGGAGGGATAAAACGCCGGTGCGTGCCCGCCTCAGCCCTTGAATTTCTTCGCCAGCGTATCGGAGGCCTTGGCGAGCAGGCCGACGTCGGAGCCCACCGCCACGAACAGATAGCCCCAGTCGATATAGCGGCGGATTTCCTCCTCGTTGCCGGTGAGGATGCCGGCCGGCTTGCCGACCGCCTTGAGCCGCTTGACCGCGTCGTGGATGGCCTCCTGCACCTCCGGATGCGCCGGATTGCCGAGATGGCCGAGCGAGGCGGCGAGATCGGACGGCCCGATGAAGACGCCGTCGACCCCGGGCACGTTGGCGATGGCCTCGATCTCCTTCATCGCCTCGCGCGTCTCGACCTGCACCAGCACGCAGATCTCGTCATTGGCCTTGCCGAGATAACCGGGCACGCGGCCGTAGCGCGACGCGCGGGCGGCCACCGACACGCCGCGAATGCCCAGCGGCGGATAGCGCGTCGAGGCGACCGCGCGCTTGGCCTCCTCGGCGTTCTGCACATAGGGGAACAGCAGCGTCTGCGCGCCGATGTCGAGGCAGCGCTTGGCGAGCACCGCGTCGTTCCAGGCCGGCCGGATGATCGGCGTCGCGGTGCCGCGCTGCAACGCCTGCAACTGTTCGACCAGGCCGGGGATTTCATTGGGCGAGTGCTCGGTGTCGAGCAGGATCCAGTCGAAACCGGAATCGCCGATGATCTCGGCGGCGATGTTGTTGCACAGGCTCGACCACAGGCCGATCTGCAATTGGCCGGCGGCGAGCGCGTGCTTGAAGGCGTTGATCTGGAATTCGGGCATTGTTCTCCCCCTTTTTTCGTCATCGTCCGCGAAAGCGGACGATCCAGTAGTCACCAGCACTTCGGCTCAAATTGAAGCTCGTGGCTACTGGATGCCCCGCTTTCGCGGGGCATGACAGCAAACGCTAGACGAACTGGATGGCGATGCCGCCGAGCGGGCCGAAATCGGCGTGCAGCGTGTCGCCCTTCTGCGCGAACACCACGCGGGTGAACGAGCCGGCGAGCACGATATGGCCGGGCTCCATGGCGTGGCCGTACTGGCAGATCTTGTTGGCGAGCCAGGCGACCCCGAGCGCGGGATGGCCGAGCACGCCGGCGGCGAGACCGGTCTCCTCGATCTCGGAATTGCGGTACATGATGCCGCCGACCCAGCGCAGGTCGACATCCATCGGGCCGACCGGGCGGCCGCCGAGCGCGATGCCGGCGGCGGCGCCGTTGTCGGCGACGGTGTCGACGATCTTGCGCGGATCGGCGATGCGGGCGTCCACGATCTCGATCGCCGGGATGACATATTCGGTCGCGCGCAGCACGTCGGCGAGCCCGATGCCGGGGCCTTCGAGCCGCTTGCCCATGACGAAGGCGAGCTCGACCTCGACGCGCGGCTTGCAGAAATCGGCGTGTTTCACCTTGGCGCCGTCGCCGATCATCTGGTCGTCGAGGATGTAGCCGTAGTCCGGCTCGTCGATCATCGAGGAGCGCTGCATCGCCTTCGAGGTCAAGCCCACTTTGTGGCCGATCAGCTTGCGGCCTTCCTTGAGCTTGCGCTGCATCACGTCGGCGGAGATCGCGTAGGAATCCTCGATCGTGATGTTGGGGAAGGTCTGCGAGAACGGCGTCGCCTGTTTGCGCTCCTTCTGGGCGTTGATCAGGATATCGGCGCACTGCTTGCGTTCGGCATCGGACAACATGAGCGTTTCCTCGAGGTGGGTATGGCGGCCGCTAGGCTCTGCCGCGTTTTAAGCGCGCGGCCTTGATCTGCGTCAAGGCTCGCCGTTGGCATCAGCTCCGCAATTCCGGCAGGTCGCGATAAAGATCGAGCGCCTCCGGATTGGCGAGCGCCTCGGTGTTCTTCACCGGCCTTCCGTGCACGATGTCGCGCACCGCGAGCTCGGTGATCTTGCCCGACTTGGTGCGCGGGATGTCGGCGATCTGCACGATCTTGGCCGGCACGTGGCGCGGCGAGGCGCCGGTGCGGATCTTCTGGCGGATCTTGTCGCGCAAGGCGTCGTCGAGCGAAACGCCCGCCGCGAGCCGCACGAACAGGACCACGCGCACGTCGTTGTCCCAGTCCTGGCCGATGGCGATCGCCTCGATGACTTCCGGGATCTGCTCGACCTGCGCGTAGATCTCCGCGGTGCCGATGCGCACGCCGCCCGGATTGAGCGTGGCGTCCGAGCGGCCGTGGATGATCATGCCGCCATGCGCGGTCCATTCGGCGAAATCGCCGTGACACCAGACATTGGGGAAACGCTCGAAATAGGCGGCGCGGTATTTGCGTCCCTCCGGGTCGTTCCAGAACATCACGGGCATCGACGGAAACGCGCGCGTGCAGACCAGTTCGCCCTTCTCCTGGACGATCGGCTTGCCGTCGTCCGACCACACGTCCATCGCCAGGCCGAGGCCGGGCGCCTGGATCTCGCCGCGCCACACCGGCGAGGTCGGATCGCCGAGCACGAAGCAGGAGACGATGTCGGTGCCGCCCGAGATCGAGGACAGATGCACGTCCGATTTGATGTCGGAATAGACGTAGTCGAAGCTCTCGGCCGCGAGCGGCGAGCCGGTCGAGGTGATCAGCCGCACCGACGACAGATCATGCGTGCGCGCGGGCTTGAGGCCGGCCTTCTTGCAGGCGTCGATATATTTCGCCGAGGTGCCGAAGACGTTGATGCGTTCCTTCTGCGCCAGGTCCCACAGCACGCTCTGCGGCGCGAAAGGCGAGCCGTCATACAGGACCAGCGTCGCGCCCGAGCCGATGCCGGAGGCGAGCCAGTTCCACATCATCCAGCCGAGCGTGGTGAAGTAGAACAGCCGCTCGCCGGCATTGAGGTCGCATTGCAGGCGGTGCTCTTTCAGGTGCTGCAGCAGCGTGCCGCCGGCGCCGTGCACGATGCATTTCGGCACGCCGGTCGTGCCGGACGAGAACAGGATGTAGACCGGGTGATTGAACGGCAGCCGCTTGAAGCCGACCGCCTTCGCCGCGAACGGCGCGAGGAAGTCCTCGAGCGTGCGCGCGCGCGGCACTTGCGCCGCGACCTGCGCCGCCTCGCCGAGATAGGACGCGATCACCACCGTCGCCGCCGAGGGCAGTTCCTTGACGATTGTCGCGAGCTTGTCGGCGATCCTGATCGGCTTGCCGTTGTACCAATAGCCGTCGACCGTCACGAACACCTTGGGCTCGATCTGGCCGAAGCGGTCGAGCACGCCGCGCTCGCCGAAATCGGGCGAGCAGGAGGAGAAGATCGCGCCCAGCGAGGTCACCGCCAGCATCAGCGCGATCGACTCCGGCAGGTTCGGCAACATGGCGGCGACGCGGTCGCCCTCGCCGACGCCGGCGGCCGCCAGGGCCTGCTGCAGGCGCGAGACCAGCGCGGTCAGCTCGTCCCAGGTCAGGCGATAGGACAGCTTGTCCTCGCCCTGGAAGATCAGGGCGTCGCCCGGGCCGCGCTTGCGCAGCAGGTTTTCCGCGAAATTGATTTTCGCGTCGGGAAAGAACTGCGCGCCGGGCATCTTGTCGCCGTCGATCAGCCGGCGCTCGCCCTTCTCGCCGATGACGTCGCAGAAGTCCCAGACCAGGTCCCAGAAATCCGCCCGCTCATTGACCGACCAGGCGTGCAGCTCGCGGTAAGTCTTCAGCGCCAGGCCGTGGCGGCGATTCGCCTGCCCGATGAAGGCCATGACATTGCTATGGGCGACCCGCTCGGGGGCCGGCCGCCACAGCGGCTCGCCCGCGCCATCGGTCGGATCGGGATGCACCTTGTTCATTGAGACCCTGCTTTTCTCCCGGACAGGGTCCTATACGGACTATGACGCAGGCGAAAGGTCAAGCAGGAGCCGGCCGGACCGGCAGCGGCAGGCCGTGCGGATAATAGGTCCAGAGCACGTACAGAACGACGAAGAGCACCGCCGACAGCACCGCCGCCATCCCGCGATTGCGGAACGTCAGCAGATTGCCGACCAGGCTTGCGAAGAACACCAGAACCGCCAGAACGCCGGTATAGACCCAGTCCACATGCGCGAATTCGATCGGCATCGCTGCATCCCTCCGCTGGAGCTTGCGCGCCGATCCTAGCGCAATTCGCGGCCCGCGCAGGGCCGCGTCATGATCCGGCCTCGGCCCGGCCTGACGGCGGAACGGGATGCCGTTCAACGCGGACCCGCGATGCGGGTCACCGGCAGGCCGTTTCCCCGCTCGCCGTTTGCCGTTATACCAGCGCGTCTCGTTCGCAAGGTCCCCGTATGCCCAATCTCCTCATCCTCACCGAAGTCCAGGAAGCCATGCGGGCCCGCTACAAGCAGATGCTGCTCGAGCGGTTTCCCGAGCTTTCCGTCACCGTGGTCGGCCATCACACCGAGGTCGATCCCCATATCGCGGACACCGACGTGCTGCTCTGCTTCTCGCCGCCGATGGCGGACCACGTCGTGCGCGACGCGCCCAAGCTGAAATGGATTCAGGCGCTCGGCACCGGCGTCGACAACATCGTCGACCTGCCTTCGCTGGGCAAAGAGGTCATCGTCACCAATATCCGCGGCATTCACGGCGCGCCGGTATCGGAGGCGACCATCGCCTTCATGCTTTCGCTCGCGCGCGACCTGCCGCGCTCGGTGCATGCGCAGGACCGCGCGGCCTGGGAACGCTGGCCGGCGCAACTGCTCGCCGGCAAGACCGTCGGCATTCTCGGCGTCGGCTTGATCGCCGAATATCTGGCGCCGATCTGCAAGGCCTTCGGGATGAACGTCGTCGGCATCACCGGCAACCCGCGCGAGACGCCGGGCTTCGACCGCATGGTCAGGCGCGACGATCTGGTGGCGGTCGCCCCCACGCTCGATTTCCTGGTGGTGCTGATCCCGATGAGCGCGGAGACGCGCCACATCGTAGGCGAGAAGGTGTTCGCCGCCATGAAGCCGTCGGCTTATCTGGTCAATGTCGCGCGCGGCGGCGTGGTCGACGAGCCCGCCCTGATCGCGGCCCTGGAAAGCGGGCAGATCGCGGGCGCCGGGTTGGACGTGTTCGCGCAGGAACCGCTGCCGCCCGACAATCCGCTGTGGAAGACCAAGAACGTCACCATCTTCCCGCATCTCGGCGGCTATTCGCAGGGCTACGAGGAGCGCGCCTGGCCGACCATCGAAACGAACATGCGCTGCTTCCTGGCGGGCGACCTGAAGAGCATGGTCAATATCGTGCGCAAGCCCGCCTCTTGGAACTGAAGCCATTCTGGAGAGAACGAACATGGCCCTGTCGGAACGCCTGAACACGCCGATCTCCACCGCCGAGCTCGAGCGGCGCTGGCAAGCGGTGCGCGCCGCAATGGCGCGCGAGAAGATCGACGTTCTGCTCATGCAGAACAACAACGATCACATGGGCGGCTATGTGCGCTGGTTCACCGACATTCCGGCGGTCAACGGCTATCCGCAGACGGTGGTGTTTCCGCGCGACGACGAGATGACGGTGGTCTGTCAGGGCCCGTTCGGCGGCGAGATCACACCGCCGCAAGACCCGCAGACCTGGCGCGGCGTCAAGAAAGTGCTCACCACGCCGAGCTACGCCTCCGCGCATTATACCCGCGAATACGATCCCGAGCTCGCCGCCCGGGCGCTCGTCCCCTTCGCCAAGGGCACGATCGGCTATGTCGGCACCTATCAGATGTCCTACGCGCTGCTCGACTTCATGAAGCGCAGCTTCCCGCAGGCGCGCTTCGTCGACGCCTCCGACATGATCGACCGCATCAAGGTGATCAAGAGCCCGGAGGAAATGGAGCTGGTCAAGCGCGCCGCCGAGATGCAGGACGGCGCCATGCGCGCCGCCTTCGCCGCGGTCAAGCCCGGCATGCGCGACATCGAGGTGGCGGCGGTCGCGCAGGCATACAGCGTCAGCCACGGCAGCGAGAACGGCATCTATCTCTGCGCCTCGATGCCGCTCGGCAAGCCGTCGCCGTTCGGCCCGCGCCACATGCAGAACCGCGTCATCAAGGAAGGCGACCAGATCGCGCTGCTGGTCGAGGACAACGGTCCGGGCGGCATGTACACCGAACTGGGCCGCTCCTGCGTGGTCGGCGTCAAGGTGCCGCAGCAGATGAAGGACGAGCTCGAATTCTGCAAGGCCGCGCGCCAGTTCACGCTCGATTTGCTCAAGCCGGGCACGCCCTGCCAGGACATCTGGACCGCCTACAACGATTTCATGCGCAAGAACGGCCGGCCGGAAGAGGCCCGCCTCTATTGCCACGGCCAGGGCTACGACCTGGTCGAGCGGCCGCTCGTCCGGCGCGACGAGCCCATGACCATCGAAAAGGACATGAACATCGTCGTGCACCCGACCTATCTGCACGGCGGCTACCTCAACTGGCTGTGCGACAACTATCTGATCGGGGGCAACGGCCCGGGCGACCGGCTGCACCGGTTCCCCGAGGAGGTCATTGAGGTCGGCTAGCCTTCAGGGGTAGATTGCGCCGCTCCGCGCCATGACGCGCGGGCGTAATGTGTTCCCCTGGAGGTTCCAATGAAAAAAACACTCGTGTCGGCGCTTGCCGGCCTGTTGGCGTTCGCCGGCTCGGCCGCAGCCGATAGCTTTCCGACGCGTCCGGTAACCATGGTCGTGCCCTTCGCCGCCGGTGGCCCGACCGACGTGCTCGGCCGCATCGTCGCCCAGCGCATGGGTGAGGTCCTCGGCCAAACCGTGGTCGTCGAGAACGTCGGCGGCGCCGGCGGCATGACCGGCGGCAAGCGCGTCGCCGACGCCAAGCCGGACGGCTACACCATGCTGCTCGGCACGGTCGGCACCCAGGCGCAGGGCCAGACCCTCTACAAGAAGCCGCTCTACAACGCGGTGACCGACTTCACGCCGGTGGCGCTGATCGCCGACGTTCCGATCGCACTGATCGTGCGCAAGGACCTGCCAGTCAACAACTTCAAGGAATTCGTCGCCTACGCCAAGGCCAACCAGGCCAAGATGCAGTTCGGCTCGGCCGGCGCGGGTTCCGCCACCCATCTCGGCTGCGTGGTGCTCAACACCGCGATGGGCACCAACATCACTCATATTCCCTACAAGGGCACGGGCCCGGCCATGCAGGACCTGGTCGCCGGCCGCATCGACTTCCTGTGTGAAATCGTGTCCACGGCCAAGCCGCAGATCGACAGCGGCAACGTGAAGGCGCTGGCGATCATGACCAAGGACCGCTCGCCGGTGTTCCCCAACCTGCCGACCGCGCTCGAACAGGGTCTCGACGTACAGGCCTATACCTGGAACGCCCTCTTCCTGCCGAAGGGCGCGCCGGCCGACGTGGTCAAGAAGCTGCACGACGCGGCGGTGGCCGCGATGGAAACGCCGGCGGTGAAGGACCGGCTGCAGAGCCTGGGCGCCATGATCGTCGCTCCCGACCGCCGCTCGCCCGAATATCTCGGCTCGTTCGTCAAGAGCGAGATCGTGAAATGGGCGGCGCCGATCAAGGCAAGCGGCGTCTCGATCCAGTAGTCAACCCATGCCGCAGCGGCTTGGCCGCGGCGCGCCGGATCAGGAGCATTGCGATGGCCGACATCACGATTCTCAATCCGGATGCGCTCGGCAAGCCGCTGGGGCAGTATTCGCACATGACGCGGGTGAAGGCGTCGGAGTTCCTGTTCATCGCCGGCCAGCTCGGCGTGGACAGGAACGGCGCGATCGTCGGCGCCGACGACTTCGACGCCCAGTGCGTGCAGACCTTCGCCAATATCGAGGCGGCGCTCGCATCCGCCGGCGCGGGCTGGGGCAATGTCGTGCAGTTCACGACCTATCTCGTGCATTCGCAGGACATTCCGAAATTCATGAAATACCGCCAGCGCGAATTCCCCCGGATGTTCGCGAACGGCGCCTATCCGCCGAACACGCTGCTGATGATCGACCGGCTGGTGCTGGAAGCCGCGCTCGTCGAAGTCCAGGCGGTGGCGGCGCTGTAGCCGTCATTCCGGGGCGCGCCGCGCAGCGGCCAACCTCGAAGGATGATCGGCCGTCGGCCGAGCACCTCAGGATGCCGGGTAACGGCTCAGCATGCGGCGCTGCTGCTTATTTCTTCGGCGGTTCCATCAGGCTGACATGCGCGGCGACGACGCGCCAGCCTTCCGGGAATTTCACCCAGGTCTGCATCTGCCTGCCCGTGCGCCCCGGCGCCGACGGCCGCTCGTAGAGCGTCGAGGCGACCGCGAATTCGCGGCCATAGGTGGTGATCACCGTGCGCGCGAGCGTGCGGCCGAGCGCGACCGGCGAACGGGCCGCGCGGAAGGCGGCGATCTCGCCATAGCCGTAGAGGTTTTCATTGACGCCGTAGCGGATCGTGCGCGGATCGTCGCGGAAGAAATTATCGAGCGCGGCGACGTCGTTCGTCACAAGCGCCTTCTCGTAGGCCTCGAAGGCGGCCGTCACTTCGGCCACGACGTCCGGCAGATCGATTTCCATTTCCTGCTCCCTGAAGCTCCGGCCGCGGCGCGGCGGACAGGCCCATTTGCTCCAGCGCATGCGCGAGGCGCAAGGAAATATCCGCGCGCGGGCGCGCCGCGGTCGCCGGCAGGCTGACCGGCAGGGAGGGCAAAGGCTTCAGTGGGCGCGGCTGGCGACGCCGCGCACGAGCCAGAAGCGGAGCACGCGCTGCGCCGTGGCGAGCGAGATGCGCAGGAAATTGGCGCCGGCGGCCTCGATCTCATCGTCGCTCATCGGCACCCGTCCCTTGCGCAGAGCCAAAATCGCCGCCACCGTCGGCCACTCGAAGCCGGCCGCCTTGCAGGCCAGCAGCAGCCCTTCGGGCGACTCATTTTGCATCAGGCGGCTGACGAGTTCGGTCGGCGCCGAACAGAGGCGCGCCACGGCGACGAGCGTTTCCTCGTACAGTCCGCTCTTGGCGAAATTATCGACCGCCTGCTCGTTGAGCTTCTTGCTGGCCGCCATTTCCGCGATCAGCGCTTCCGCGCGCGCCATGCTGCGCCCCGTCGGTACCGCCGACAGCATCTCTCGGGAAGCCGCGTTCACCACGTCCTTCACGTCGATCCCCGCCGGCACGACGGCGGACAGACGCGCGCGCACGGCATCGGTGGCCTTCGCCATTAGCTCCCGCAGCATGGCGGGCGGCACATCCACGCGCATGCCGAGATTGACGGCAAGCTGCTCGTCCGTTTGCGCACGCTCGGTCAGCGTGTTGAAGCTCTTGTGGGAGAACGCCGCGCCCCGATTTTGCGTCAGGGTGTGAACGACGCCGGCATCGCCGCGCTCGACCAGAACATCGGTGACGTTTTCCGGCAGATGCGAGCGGACCGAGATCGCGCCGAGATGCGCCTGCCCGCGGGTGGAGGCGATTTCGATCAGATCGCCTTCCGTCAGGCGCTTGGACTGCGAGAGCACGGGCCCCGCGACGGCGATCTCATGGTGGCGGGCGAGATCCTGGATCACCGCATTCGGGGCATTGTCGACCGAAGCGAGCTTCTCACCCAGTTCGGCGAGCACTTTGCTTTCCAGCTGCCTGGTCAGATGCGTAAGCACCTCGCCGAAAACCTCGACCTGGTTTTCATCGAGAGCGGGGGCACTGTCGACGAAGAGATTGGTGACGCGCCGCAGCATCGCGATCCGGCGCTCGTGCTCGCCGTGCTGAAGCGCCGTTTCCAAGTCGTCGATCAGCGCATCGAGGCCCGGCATATTAATTACTCCAAAAAACCTGTTATTTGCACCAATAACGCGCGGCACATGTACGAGTCGTAAATTCAACTAAGAATTTTAGCATGTGTATGTTGTTTAATTGTCCGTCTATACGGGGCGCGGTCGCCCAATTATAGATTGTAAATATATATAGCATGTATCAATAGTTGTAGATGCCACATCAAAGCTCTGGCCGCGGCGCGGCGGCCACGCCCATTTGCTCCAGCGCCTGGGCGATGCGCAGGGCGATGTCCTCGCGCCAGGGCGCGGCGATCACCTGCACGCCGATCGGCAGCGGCGACAATGGCACCGGCACAGCGACGACCGGCAGGCCGATGAAGGAGATCGGCTGGGTGTAGACGCCCAGATTGGGGCGCACCGGCATTTCCACCCCGTCGAGCACGAAGGTCTGCTGGCCGATCTTGGGCGCGGTGCAGGGGGTCGCCGGCGCGAGGATGGCATCGTAACGCTTGAACAGTTCGAGCACGCGCTCGCGGTACCAGCGGCGGAATTTCTGCGCCTTCACGACCAAGGCCGCCGGCACCATGGCGCCGGCAATCAGCCGGTCGCGCACGGCCGGGTCGAAATCGCCGGCCTGATGCCGCAGTCGCTCCAGATGCAGGCTCGCCCCTTCCGTCGCCGCGATGACGTAGGCGGCGGCGCGCGCCCGCGCGGCTTCCGGAATGTCGACCTCGTCGCGCGCCCCGAGCGCCTGCGCGACGCGGCCGAGCGCCTCGAGCGCCTCCGGAAAGGCCCCTTTGCGGAAATAGCCGCCGGCGACGGCGATGCGCAATCCGTCGTGGCCGCGGGCAAGCTCCGGTTCGGTCAATTCGACCGCGCGCCCGGCGCAGACCGGATCCTCGGCGTCCTCGCCCTGCATGGCGTCGTAACCGAGCGCGAGATCGCGCGCCGAGCGCGCGAACGGCCCGAGATGATCGAGGCTCGCCACGAACGGAAAACTGCGCGCGCGCGTAAGCCGTCCGTAGGTCGGCTTCAGCCCGAAGATGCCGCAGAGCGACGACGGCACCCGGATC
>Ga0180222_1003178_pt1 | contig 11098 bp, 10 predicted proteins | sample eDN5th37CKraftOP_FD_151336 | JGI IMG/M metagenome (GOLD analysis project Ga0180222, IMG submission 151336) | Enriched Organic Plus compost microbial communities from Emeryville, California, USA - eDNA 5th pass 37_C Kraft OP (version 2) (version 2) ... | reverse complement strand
CCGGCCCTTCTCCTCGATAGGGCATGGACCTATGCACCCTGAAGCCACTATAGGGTCAAGCATGAAAATCGGCGATCTGGCAAAGCGCACGCACACGCGCGTCGAAACCATCCGTTTCTACGAGAAGGAAGGGCTGCTTCCCGCGCCCGGCCGAAGCGGCGGCAATTATCGCATCTACGAGCAGGCGCATCTCAACCGGCTGTCCTTCATCCGCCGGTCGCGCGACCTTGGCTTCACGCTCGATCAGGTGCGCAAGCTGCTGAAGCTCGCAGACGACCGCGATGCGCCCTGTGCGGAGGTCGATGCGATCACAGCCGCCAACATCGCGGAGATCGACCGCAAGCTTGCCGATCTTGGCGCGCTCCGCGCCGAACTCGTCCGCAGGCTGGAATGCTGCGAGGGCCCGACCATCGCCGATTGCCGGATCATCGAAGCGCTGGCGCCCGACACGCGGGAAGGAAAGCAACGGCCGGAGTAGCAGCGATAGGGCAGACATGCCCAAAACCCTCAACGGATTCAGCCGCGCCGCATAACCCCTACGCCACCGCCTGAAGCGCGGAGAGCTTCCGGCCAAGGCCATAATCGCCCATGATCGTCGTGCGCTGCATGATGCGCACCTCGTCGGGGGCGGCGCCGCTCACGGAATGGGCCATGCGCCAATTGTCCCACGCCAGCATTTCATTGGGCTTCCAGTTGTGATGATAGGCCGGGCAGGACACCAGATGATCGACGAGCCGCTGCAGCAGCGCATGGCCCGCCTCATCATCGCGGCCCAGAATATGGAGCGCGCCGAAGGGAGAGATGTTGAGCACCTTGCGCCCCGTGTCGGGCTGGGTGAAGACGACCGGATGGACGACGGGAGGATAGTCCGTGTCCAGACGCGGCCCCACCGATTTCTCGAAGTCGCTCGTGCGAAGGGTGCGGACCTTGCTCCTGGTGCCATAGCGGGAATAGCCGGGATTGACGCAGAGCTGGTACACGATATCGAGCCCTTCGATCTCGGTCTTCAGATCGTCGGGCAGCAGGTCGTATGCCTGCACCTGATCGATGAAGCCGGTTTCCCCGCCCCAGGACGATATCTGCTTCGCGGTCAGGACGCCGCCATGGTTGATGCGGTCGGTAAAGACGAGGTCCGAATGCCAGGGCAGGAACGCGATCGAGGGCTTGCCGTCGATTTCGAACAGCCCTTCCCTGTTCTGGTCCGACACCAGTGTGATAAGCTCCGGCGTGCCGTCCGTCACCAGTTCCGGGATCGGGTGGACCTCCAGCTCGCCGAAGACGCGGCTGAGGTCGATCTGGAATTCCGGCGTCACCTCGCTGTCGCGGAAGACGAGCAGGCCGTCCTGAAGCCAATGGTGGCGCAGTTCCCGGCGGACTGCCTCATCCTCGATATCGGACGGAGCAAGGCCCGTGACCTGCTTGCCGAAACCCAATCCGTCCTGAAGCGGTGCAATTGCATAAACCATGGAAGCTCTCCTCTCCGCAGACTCTGGCTGCTGTCATCACCCTTCTGCCGCGCGCCGATCGCCTCTACAGCCCACATTTGTGGGTTTGATGCCGATCGATGACGGTTCACGAACCGGCATGGCGCATCGGATCAGGGATGTGACGATCTGCGCGGGATGTTTGACGAGGCTTGTCTTTCGGATGCGGCGCGGCTCTTCTGCTCATCATGGTTTCCGCTTCCACCATAGAGGAGCCGGCCCCGCGCGCCGTCTCGCATGAGGACCTGATCCTGAGCCTGCACCAGGGGGCGACGGAGCAGCCACCCTGGGCGACGTTCCTTAGCCAGATCAGCACCGCGTTGCAGTCCAGCTATGCCAATATCGTGTTCCGCCAGCCCGACGGGAAGTCCGTCCTCGCCGACCTCGCGCAGGGCGACCCCGACATATTGGCCGCGCGGCAACGCTATTCCGAAGCCCCCTCCTCCTTCCTGTCGAGTGATCGCGGGATGGCCATCGGCCGCTCCTACAGGCTGCCCGAACTGGTCGATGCCGATCATCCCCTCAAGCGCAGCTATTACCGCCATTTTCTGGAGCCTGCCGGGCTGCGCGCGATCCTCATCGCGCGGCTGGCGGAGGAAGGCGGTTATCAGGCATGGTTTACCGTGGCGCGCCGAAAGAGCGTTCCCGACTATTCCACGGCGGACCAGTCGCTGTTCGATGCCCTTTTGCCCCATCTCGGGGTGGCGCTGCGCAATTTCGCGCAGACCGATCGCTACCGGGTGAGGGCGGCGCTGGGCAGCTTCATCTCCTCCCGTTTCGAGCTGGCTGCGGTCACCGTCTCCCAGGACGGCCGCATATTGGGCATGGAGCCGGCTGCCCAGGCGCTGCTGGAAAATGCCGGGGGCGCGGTCGCGATTGTCGGCGGCCGCCTCCTTTTCAGCGAAATCCACCTGCAACAGCACATGGCCGACGCGTTGCGGACGGCCGCCTGCGGCCAGCGTTCGAAGGCCATCATATTCCATGTCGGCGACGAGCGGGTCGAGATGCTGGTGCAGCCCTTCCTCGCCGCCTCGCCGCATGCGGCGATCCGCCCGGCCGCCGTCCTGTATCTGCATCGCGACCGGCCGCTGATGGGCCGCGAGGAGGAAATGCGCAGCGCGCTCAACGAGATGTACGACCTGAGCCCGGTCGAGGCGGACATCGCGCTGGGCCTTTCGCGCGGGCGGACGATGATGCAGCTCGCGGGCGACCTTGGCCTCAGCGAAAATACGATCCGCAGCTATTCCAAGCCCATCTATGCCAAGCTGGGCGTTTCGAGACAGGTGGACCTCGTGCGGCTTCTCCTCACCAGCCTCGCCCGGCTGGCCTGAGATGCGCGATCACGATCGCGCGGCAGCGCCCGCGTCAGGAGACATGATAGCCGCCGTCCACCGTCAGATGATGGCCGGTGATATAGCTTGCGGCGTCGCTGGCCAGGAACAGGATCGCGCGGGCCTGCTCGATCGGGTCCGAGATGCGGCCGAGCGGGATGCGGCCCGGCGCGGTCATGGGGCCGCGCATCGCGATCTCCTCGCCCATTCGCTTGGCGCCGCCGCTGGCCGTGCCGCCGGGCTGGATCGAGTTCACCCGGATCCCGTCCCTGGCGAATTCCACCGCCGCCGCGCGCGTCATGGCGTCGACGCCCGCCTTCGCGGAATCATAATGCATGTTGTTGAAGATGGTCGGATGGTCGGCGCTGACCGAGGAGACGTTCACGATCGCACCTCCCCTTTCCTGCTCGCGCATGATCTTGATCGCCTCCCGCATCATCAGGAAGGTGCCGCGCGTGGTCACCGCATGCATGATGTCCCATTCGGATGCGGGCATGCTCATCGTGTCGGCCTTGCGGCGATAGGCGGCAACATTGGCGAGGACGTCGAGGCCGCCCAGCACTTCCCTCGCCTTGCCGAAGGTGGCGGTCACCTGCGCCTCATCCGAAATGTCGCAGACCGCATGGGGCGATCCGGCGGCCGTCGCCGCCTCCCGCACGGCGTCCTCCGCCACATCCACGAACAGCACACGCGCGCCGACCTGCGTGAACAGGGTCGCGGTCGCGCGGCCAATGCCCGACCCGGCACCGGTGACGATGGCGGTCTTGCCTTCCAGACCATAGACGGAAAGCGCGGAAGAAAGAGACATGACAGTTCCTTGATTGAGGATCGGTGAAGCGGAGAGGGCGGGCACGGCCGCCCGGTCAGACGTCCCAGACGAGATGCAGCGAGTTGACCCCGTTGACCGCGCCGGAATGGGTTACCGGGGGATGGTCCGGGTCCAGCCGGAAATCGGGCAGGGCCTTCAGCCATTCGTGAAGGAAAACATGGATTTCCGCGCGGGCGAGCGCATTGCCCACGCATTTATGCGGCCCGTTGCCGAAGGTATTGTGCACCGGATCGCGATCGAGATCGATGTCCATGGGGCAGCGGTAGAGCCGGTCGTCCATGCTCGACAGCGAGATGGGGACCATGATCATCTCGTCCTTCCTGAACGATACGCCCTTATAGTCGAAATCGCGCGTGATCAGGCGGCCGGTGTTGGACAGGCCGAACCGGCGCAGAAACTCCTCGGTCGCCTTCGGGATGAGGTCCGGCTCCTCAATCAGACGGCGCCGGGCTTCCGGGTGCTGGGCCAGATAGCGGGTGATGAAGGACAGCATGTTGGCGACGGTGTCGAGGCCGCCGAAAAAGACCAGCACCGCCATGCCGATCATCTCATACTCGCCCTGAAAACGGGGATTGTCGCGCCATGCGGCAATCTTGCTGAGCAGGTCGTCGCCGGGGTCGGCATAGCGCTCGTCCAGCACCTGCCGGAGATAGGCGACGACCTTTTCCTGCGCGCTCAGCTTTTCGCGGGAATCGGTGGAGGTCATGAAGGTGACGCCCCATTCCACGAATTGCTCGCGCTGATCGATCGGCAGGTCGACGATGCCAAGGAACATGATGACCGGCATCACCCGCGCGAAGTCGTTGACGAATTCGCAGCGGCCCGCCGGCTTGATCCTGCCGATCAGCTCACGGGTCAGCTCCTCCGCCTTTTCGCGCATCGTCCGCACGCGGCTGGGCGTGAAGAACGGGTTCAGGATCGCGCGATAGCGGGCGTGCAGCGGCGGATCGACGGTGAGGGGCGGCATGTGGATGGGCGAGGAACCGCGCGGGATCGAGAAGACCTCATGGCTGAAGACCTCGTAATTTTCCTGCACATAGCGGACGTCCTCGCCGCGCGTTACGATCCAGTGCCCGCCGTTGCAGGGCGTCCAGACGATGTCCGGCCCGTCATGCAGCCTTTTCCACGCGGTATAGACATCGCCTTCCTCCAGCCCGGCGGGATGGAGATAGTCGAAATCGACCACCCGTTCCGGCGGCACATGCGCGGGCACCGGCACGCGGTCGTAGAGCGCCTGATGCCGGGCATAGATATCCGCAGTCTCACCTTCGGCCATGGTGCCGTTCCTTCCTTTCAGTTGCAGGGCACGTCGTCGTAGAGCGTCGTCGCCTTGCCGGTCAGATAGACATATTCGCTGTAGATCCCGGTCGCGGCGCGCGTATCGGCGTAGAGATAGCGGAGCTGGCCCTCCATCGCCGCACCCTTCATCGGCGTGGCGAAACCGGCCTCGGCGATGCGCCGGTTGACCTCTTCCCACGCGGCCGCGTCGGCGACACGAAAGCCGTGATGATGCAGGCGGATGGCAGCCGGATCGTCGGGCACATAGGCCGCATAGATGTCCGGCGCGCCCGGCCGGAGCGCGATCAGCTCGATCATCGTGGCGCCGATCCACGCATGGGCCGATTCCATGGTTTCCGACGCCATCCTGCGGCGAAAGCGGGTCACGCCATGGCTTCGGCCCAGCGCCTCGATCGCGCGGTCGAGATCGCGCGCCACGAAGCCCATCTGGTAGAAGCCGTCGAACAGGGTGGTCATCGCGCATCCCCCTTCAGGCGATCAGGAAGCCGCCATCGACGACGATGGCCTGCCCGTTGATGTACCGCCCGGCCTCCGACGCCAGCAGCAGCGCGAGCGGCGCCACATCCTTCGGCTCGCCATGGCCCATCGGATAGCGCTCGGGCGTCATGCCGGGGCCGGTCGGCGGCATGGGGCAGGCTTCGGGAAAGGGGTCGGAAGGAATGGCGCCGACCAATATCGCGTTGGACGCGATGCCCTCGCCCGCGAAATCCAGCGCGAACTGGCGGGTCAGCGCATTGGTTCCTGCCCGCGACGCGCCATAGGCGAAATTGCCGTTCAGCACCGGGTGGACCGATCCGATGGTGGAAATATTGATGAGCCTGCCGCCCCGGCCGTGCGCGCGCATCGCCCTCACCGCTTCCCGCATCAGCAGATAGGCGCCGCGCACATTGACCTGGTGGACCCTGTCCCATTCCTCCATGGCCAGCGTCTCGATCGACCATGGCCCGCAGACGACAGCCCCGTTGACCAGAATGTCGAGCGAAGGGTGACGCGCGAGCAGGGCCGACACGCCGGTTTCGGTCATCACCGGATCGGGTTCGTGCACGACGACGGCGCCCGCCTGCCGAAACAGATCGGCGATCGCATGCGGCACCTTGCCCGCACCGACGATCAGCGCATGCTTGCCGGACAATCCGAAAACCGAGTCCACGCCCATGGCCGCTTCCTCCCCCATTTCTCTCCTCTCGATCCGGTTTCGCGCCGGATCGGCGTTTCATTGGGTCGATATAAGAAATATGTCTTAAATTGGCCAGCATCGTTCCGGTCCTTTTCCGGGCGGGGCGGGCAGTCATCGCCTATGTGATCTGTCGGCCGGCGAAAGGGGGCGGGCGTTGCGCCGCTCCGGCCCTTCCCATCCATGGGGCAATGGGTATAGCCTTTCGATTGTTGCGCGGCCGGATCAACCGCCGGTCGCGCGGGACCGTTGATAATCGAGTGCAGGACGATGACGAAAACCCTCTCCCGACCGCTCAAGGGCACTCCGTTGGCGCTGATCGAGGCGGCGGAGCGGCTATTTGGCCAGCACGGCATAGAGAGCGTGTCGCTCCGCCAGATCCGATTGGAGGCCTGCGCCGGGAATAATTCGGCGATCAGCTATCATTTCAACGACCGGGAAAAGCTGGTGCGGGCGATATGGGAGCATCGCCTGCCCAATCTCGATGAAATCCGCCGCAAGATGCTGGACGCGATGTACGAGCAAGGACAGGAGGGCGATCCGCATGCAGTGCTGCGGGCGCTTATCATGCCCAGCTACGAACTGATGGATGCGCGGGGCGTGCATCGCTATGCCGCCTTCTTCCGCCATGCGCTGCGCTGGCAGCAGGGCGCGGCCATCCGCAACGCCCAGTTGCAGGGCACCCCGGCCAGCGCCGAGGCGCTGGCGCTGTTCCACGCGCTGCGGCCCGATGTCGCGCCGGACCTGCTGGATTACCGGCTCCGCTATGGGACCTGCATGTTCTTCGACATGATCTTCGACCGCGACATGGCGGTCGCGGCGGGGCTGCCGGTCATGCCGGAGCGGCAGTTTCTGGACGAGGGTATCGGCATGCTGGCGACCCTGTGCCTGCGGCAACCCGGCCTCTGAGGCCTCTCCTACCCCATCTCAATCGTCTATATGATGCTTCGCCCGCGGACAGGTGTGCGCTGTAGTCATGCTATAAGAAACATGTCTTATATTAATCCACATGTCTGAAAATGCGGCTTGGACCGCTCGACGGACCATGGGGAGGAGAAAGCTATGAATTACAGGGCGAAACTGTTGCTGTTGGGAAGCTCGCTGTCCGGCATGGCGGCGCTGTCCGGGGCGGCGCCCGCCATCGGTCAGGATCAGGGGATCGAGGACATCATCGTCACCGCGCAGAAGCGCGAAGAGAATATGCAGGATGTGCCGATCGCGGTCAGCGCCTTTTCCAGCGCCGCGCTGGAAGCGCGCGGGGCGACCGCCCTGACCTCGCTGTTCCAGTCGCCGCCGCCGGGCGTGGTGATGCAGCCCTTTGCAGGCAGCCAGACGCTGCTGATCGTCGACATGCGCGGCGTCACCAACGGCGATCCGGGTCAGGGCACGACCGAAATGGGAACCGCCGTCTATATCGACGACGTCTATCTGGGCCGCGCCCAGGGCCTTGGAACGGAACTGGCTGACCCGGAACGGATCGAGGTGCTGCGTGGGCCGCAGGGCACGCTGTTCGGCCGCAACGCGGAAGGCGGCGCGATCCGCATCGTCACCAAGAAGCCGACCGGCGAATGGGGCGCCAACGGCAAGATCGTCTACGGCAATTTCGACCAGCAGCGCTATGAAGCGCATCTCAACCTGCCGTCGATCGCCGGGTTCGCGGTCAAGCTCGACTATCTCAACACCAGCCATGACGGCTGGACGAAGAACGGCCCGCGCGTGGACCGGCTCGCCCGTCAGGAGGATTTCGGTGAGTTCGATGCCGAAGGCTGGCGCGCCAGCGTGCGCTGGCGGCCAATGGACGCGATCACCGTCGACTATGCCTATGACCACAGCGTCACCGACGACGTGCGCGATTATAATGTGCTGGTTCGGCCGCCCTATGACTTCGCGCCGAACGGCCCGCTGACGCCGCTCGCGACCTTTCAGGGCGCCCGCCCGATCACAGACAGCATTGACGAGCGGACCGACACCGCATGGACATCCCTCTATAATGCGCCGTTCCGCACCAAGGCTTCGGGCCATATGCTTCAGGCGGCATGGGATCTGAACGACGCGTTGACCTTCCGGTCGATCACCGCCTTCCGCAAAACGCGCGAGACAGGCGGCAACCAGCTTGGCGGCGCGTTCACCCTCCAGCGGCTGGGGGCCAGCGGCATGCCGATCAGCGCGCTGGTGCCGGGACTGGGCACGACCAGCCTCGGCCTGCCCGCCAATACGCAGGTCTACGCCATTTCCGGCGTCACCTCCTATAATGATGTGAAGCAGAAGCAGGAAAGCCAGGAATTCCAGCTCGTGGGCTCTCTTCCCGAAGTGGAATTCGTCCTCGGCGCCTATTATTTCCACGAAAAGGTGACGGACACCCGGCAGTCGTTCCTGAGCATCGTCTACACCGACGCCGCGCTGACGCAGGCCTATGGCGTCAATCCCTTCACCGTCGGCAGCGCGGGCGCAGGCCTCAGCTCGCAGAACGCCGAATCCACCTCCTATGCGGGGTTTGCGCAGGCGACCTGGACACCCGCCTTCGCCGGGGACCGCCTGCACCTCACCGCGGGCCTGCGCTGGACCAGCGACAAGAAAACGTTCCTGCGGACGATGAACAACGGCGCGCCGGTTTCCACGACGGGCGAGCCTTTCCGCGAGAAGCGCTGGGACCCGGCCTTCACCATCGCCTATGACCTCGCCGACCGGGTGAACGTCTACGCCAAATATTCGCAGGCCTATCGCGCCGGGGGCGTATCGGTGCGCTCGCCCAACTTCAAGCCGTTCGGCGCCGAGGTGAACAAAGCCTATGAGCTGGGCCTCAAGAGCGAGATGCTGGACCGGCGCCTGCGCGTCAACGCGGCGATCTTCGAGAACCGCATCCACAACCGACAGATCACGGCGCAGCTCGACCCGGCCGGCAACCCGGCGGTCACCGACACGATCAACGCGCCGGGCGTCACCCGCATTCGCGGCGGCGAGCTGGAAATCGTCGCGGCGCCCACGCGCGGCCTGCAACTGGCGATGACCTATGCCTATCTCAAGGGCAAGCGGCCGCCGAGCTATCTGGTCATCGATCCCAATGCGGAGCTGCGCATCCAGAGCCTGCCCAAACATGCGGTCACGGCGGCGTTCGACTATACCGTCCCGCTCGCCACTGTCGGCGACCTCGCCTTCCATATGGATTATGCGATGGCCAGCAAGACGCCAGGCACGGGTCGCGTCGCCTATGGCGCCTATGCGTATGATATCGATCGGAATGTCGCCAATGCGCGCATCGCCCTCCAGAACATCGAACTGGGGCCGGTGAAGTGGCGGCTTGCCTTCTTCGGCAAGAATATCTTCGACACTGCCTATCCGGTGTTCACCGCACCGGGCGCCAACGCGATCCTTTCGCCGCCGCGCACTTACGGCATCGAACTGGGCGCGGCCTTTTAAGAGCCTCTCTGGGGTGCGTGCTTTGCGACGGCACGCACCCATTTTTTCAGGAGTTGCCCTATGAGCGCTGCGACGAGCGGTTCGATGGAAGAATGGCGCCGCCACTGGCCGGCGTTGGCGGCGTCCTCGGTCGGGGTGGCGACCGGATTTTCGATGCTCCAGTTCAATGCGAGCATCTTCATCCAGCCCTGGCAGAACAGTTTCGGCTGGTCGCGCGGGGAAATCGCCGCCGCCCATAACGGCATGATCCTGACGGCGCTGCTTTCGCCCTTCGCGGGGGCACTGCTCGACCGCTTCGGGGTGCGGAAGCCGCTTCTCATCGCCATGGTGCTGACGGGCCTTGCCTATCTGGCGATGGCGCAGCTGACCGGCGGGCTGGTCCAGTTCTATCTCACCTATCTCGCCCTTCAGGTGATCGGCATCTTCACCACGGGACTGGCCTTCACCCGCGTCGTCGCCGCGCGCTTCGTCCGGTCGCGGGGACTGGCGCTCGCCTGCACCCGCATCGGCATATCGCTGCTCGGCGTCGTGATGCCGCCGCTGCTGCACGGGCTGATCGCACGGGAAGGGTGGCAGGCGGGTTTCGTTCTGCTGGCGGGCATCGTGCTGCTGGTGGGATTGCCGGTCTGCTGGTTCGGCATCCGCGACATGGCCCCTGCGCCGGGACGGATGAAGGAAAAACGGGAAAGCTATTTCGCGCTGTTGCGGCGCGACCCGCGCGTGGTGTTGCTGTGCCTGTGCGCGGGCCTCGGCTATGCGCCGCTGTCCACATTGCTCAGCCAGTTCCAGCCCTTGCTGACGGAGCTTGACGTCGCGCCCGATGCGGCGGCGCTGCTGACCGGCGTGCTTGCCGGGTCGGTCCTTATCGGCACGCTGATTTCGGGGGTGCTGATCGACCGCGTCTGGGCGCCTGCCATCGCCTGCCTGTTCAGTCTGGGGCCGATGATCGGATGCCTGCTGATGCTGCAAGGCTCGCTGAGCTTTCCGGTCGCCCTTGTCGCCGCGATCCTGATCGGCGCCGCGCAGGGGGCGGAGATCGACATCGTCGCCTATATGGCGGCGCGCTATTTCGGCATGAACCATTATTCGACCATCTACGGCAGCACCGTCACGGCAATGGTGCTGCTGGCGGTCGCGGGGCAGGTCGGCATCGGCTTCCTGCACGACCTTCATGGCGATTACAGCGTCGCGCTCCTCTGCGTCATCGCCGCGCTGGGCGCTTCGGTCGTCCTCTATCTGCTGATGGGGCCTTATCCGGGCGCGGCGCAAGCGGACGACGCCGAGCCCGATGTTCCCACGGCCGCCCGGCTTTCAGGCTGAGGCCCGATCCGCCGTCCCGTCAGGATATCCGGTCGCGCAACCGGGCCGCTTCCCGGTTGCGCTTCTTTTCCAGCAGTGCGCGGCTCGCGCCGTCCACCGCGATGCTGTCCGCCATCACCGCGCCGCGTTGGCCGATCGGGCGGTCGGGGCCGACGGTGGAATCCACCATCGTCTGCCGCTCCATCTCGCTGTTCACCTCCGCCCCGATCAGTACCGCGAACGAGGACAGGAACAGCCACATCAG
>Ga0180222_1003176_pt1 | contig 11111 bp, 8 predicted proteins | sample eDN5th37CKraftOP_FD_151336 | JGI IMG/M metagenome (GOLD analysis project Ga0180222, IMG submission 151336) | Enriched Organic Plus compost microbial communities from Emeryville, California, USA - eDNA 5th pass 37_C Kraft OP (version 2) (version 2) ... | reverse complement strand
CCCGGTTTCATGGAGACGCATAATCATTTCGACGCGCCGATGTGGTGGCTGCCGTCGATGGAACCGATGCCGGGCTATGGAGTAACCACCTCGATCAACGGCAACTGCGGCTTTGGCGCGGCGCCGATCAGCGCCGATACTCGCGTGCGCGAAGAAGCGGTGAAGATCTTCTCCTTCTTCGAGGACATTCCCGAGAAGCCGTTCATGAACCGGCTGCCATGGGACTGGAGCAAGTGGAGCGAATATCGCGCTTCACTCGAACGCAACGTCAAGCTACCGGTCAATTTCGCGGCCTATTGCGGCCATATCCCGCTGCGGCTCACCGTGATGGGGCTCGATGCCTGGGAGCGCGCAGCGACTCCCGCGGAAATCGAGCGGATGTGCAGGCTCCTCGACGACGCCCTCGCCGCCGGCGCAATCGGCCTCTCCTCGAACCTGCTCGACAATGATGGGCATGATCGGCCGATCGTCACCAAGAAAGCCGACGATGCGGAGTGGAGCGCGCTCTTCGACGTGCTCGAACGCTATCCCGGCCGCCAGTTGCAGGTGATCGTCGATTATCTGATGCGCGTCGATGCCCCCGAATCGATGGCGCGGATCACGCGCCTCGTGCGCGGACGCAAGCTGCGCGTCCAGTTCGCCGGCGCGGTGCCGACACTGGCCTTCCAGGACCGGCTGGTCGGACCGGCGCGTGAGCTGCACGAGGCGCGCAAGGCCGAAGGCCTCGACATCTGGGCAGGCTATCATCATGTCGCCTCGACCATCCTGATCGGGTTCATCAACTCGCTCGTCTGGGCACAGACCAACAATTATGTCTGGAACGAGATCATCGAGGAGAAGGACGAAGAGGCAAAGCTGCGGATGCTCGCCGACCCCGAATGGCGCGCGCGGGCCCGCAAATCCTGGGACAGCATCCGCGACGTCTCGCGCGCCAAGCATCCGGATGCTTTCGAACTGTTCGACAGCGAGACGAACGCCGGGCCGACCGGGATCAAGCTCAGCCAGTTCATGCGCGATCGCGGCTATGACCATCCTTCGGATGCGCTCGCCGATTGGGTGATCGAGAACGGCATCCACTCCAATCTCCGGATGGAGGAAGCGGCCAAGCATGACGAGGCGATGGCCTATCTGTTCCACGATCCCAAGGCGATCGGGAACCTCTCCGATGCCGGCGCGCACGGCAAGATGTTCTGCGGCATCGGCGACAATGTGCTGCTCCTCACGCGTCACGTCCGCGACAACCCCGATCTCACCATCGAGCATGCGGTGCATCTGCTGACCGGCCGGATCGCGGACTATTTCAACCTGCTGCCGGAGCGAGGCACGCTCCACGTCGGCAAGAAAGCGGACATCACCGTCTTCAACCTCGATGAGATCGAGCGGCGCCCGGAGTTCAAGCGGTTCGATGTGCCCGATGGCGAAGGTGGGCTGACCTATCGCTACAGCCGCGCCCCGGCACCGATGCGGCTGACGCTCGTCAATGGGGAGATCACCTTCACGCGCGGCGAGTTCACCGGCAAATTTCCCGGCGCGTTCATCACCCCGTCGTCGCCCGCCGAAACGCCCTACGCCCAGGCCGCGGAATGAAAGGGACAGCCATGGCTGACGCACGGCTTCGCCAGACGATCGAGGAGCAGCCTTCCGAGCTTCCAGCCGCGGCACCGGTGCGCAAGCGAGGCGGGATGACCGCGGAGGAAGCCGCCTACATGCGCGGCGACCGCGCGCCGGTGGCCGGCAGCATTCCGATGTCGACCTCCAAATATCTGAACAGCCCGCTGTTCGTGCACGCCTTCAGCCAGAAGGCGCTGCGGCGGATGGGCGATGACGTCGCCACCACCTATGATATCCCCGACATGTCGCGCGCGATCGACGATGTCACCGATTATGCCGAATGGGCCGCGCTGGTCGAGGCGGAGAAGCGCATCAATCCCGATTTCGCTGCCTGGCTCGAGGAGCGGCGAACGACACGCTACAATCCCCATGCGATGGGCGATTATGCCGCGGGCACGCTCGGCGCCACGATACGGGACTTCATGCTTTCTTCCGGCTACGACATGGAGTTCATCGACAAGGGCATGAAACCGGCGAGCGACCTCGAATATCTGATGAAGCGAGCCGGCGAATGCCACGATATCCATCATATGGTCAGCGGATTCGGGCCGAACATCGCCGGTGAGCATGCGCTGATCATGATGAACGTGACGGCGAATGCGCATTATTTCAGCCCCGAGCTGGCAGGCTATATCTCCCGATCTCAATATTATCTGAGCGCAGCCAATTACATGCGCTGTTCGCTCCATTATTCGGCCGGCATGCCACGTCTCCTCGAGGCGACCCAGCTGGGGATCGAGGCGGGGCGTTCCCTGCGTCGCCCGCTGATCGTCACCAACTGGGAGAATTATCTCGATTGGCAGATCGACGACATCGCCACGGAACTGGGCTTCACGCGCGGCCCCGGCGATGCCTGGCAGGCCGACGACCACCTGCTGCGCGGCTGATCGTCGGGCGGGCGTATTTCGCAGTCCCTGACATATGGGCGGGCGGGCGGCTCCGCACGATTGCGGGCCCCTGCTCCACGCTCTAGAAGTGCCCCCATGCCCGACGGTGCCGATCTGCCCGCATCTCAGGAGGATGGCCCGACGCGGCCGGCGCACGCCCCGCGGCGGCGGGGCCGGCCCAATCTGCTCGATCGCGAGCAGATCCTGTCGACGGCCCTGGCGATGCTGGAAACGGACGGGCCGGCCGGGTTCACGATGAACAAGCTGGCGCATCGCCTCGGCGCGTCGGTGATGACACTCTATACCTATTTCCCGAGCCGCGACGCCCTGATCGACGCCGCCGGCGCGAAAATCTTCAGCACCTTCGAACCTCCCGCCGAGGAGCTGCCCTGGCGTGACGCGGTCCGCGCATGGCTGTGGCAACTCTACCGGATGTTCGAACGCCATCCGGTCGGGCTGCGGCTGATCAAGTGGGACGGCGCCGTCACGCCTTCGTGGCTGAAAGTATGGATGCCGCTCATGCGCATCCTCACCCGTGCCGGCTTCTCGGGTGAGCCGCTTCTGCTCGCCGCCAACTGGGTCGGACGCGTCGGCATGGCTCTGCTCATGGCGCAGATCTCGGCGCGGGGTGAGCTCACCTCGATCCGCGAAGCCGCCGAACGCAATGGCGCGCTGTCGGAGGCCGATCGCGCGCTGCTCGCGCATGTTCCCGACGATCCGGTCGGCGACTACAGCGATACGCTCTACGCCTTCGGCATCAGCAACATCGTGCGCGGGCTGGAGGAGCTCACCTCGGCTTAGACGACGGCATCGCTGCACCCAGGCGCGCCGGCGATGCGCGCGTCCCTCTCAAAAGCGCGCCGTCGCCGTCACTCCGAAGCGCCGTTCCGGTCCCCAGGTGAGGGTCGCGAACCCCAGCGAGCCGAAATCGACAGCGTTGGTGCGCTGATGCTCATTGAGCAGATTGTCACCATAAGCCTGCACCGTCAGCCGCACCTTGTCGGACAGTTCAAGGTCCTGAAGCGTGATCCGCGCCCCGAGCGTGTGCCAGGCATTCTGGCGGATGAGCGGGTTGAAAGGATTCACCCGGGTAAGCGGGAACTGGTAGGTGCCGCTCTGATAGGAATAGTCGACGCGCAGATTGAGCCGCGTTTCACCCCAAGCCGCGGCATTCCAGTCGGCGCCGGCATTCCAGGTCGTATGCGGGACATGCGCGAGATGGACCTCGTCCGCCACGTCGACCAGCGTGTTGGAGGCCGGATCGAGATAGAGATACCGCTTATATTTGGGGTGAACATAGCCGATTGCGCCGTTCAGCGTCAGCCGGCCGGTGACCCGCGCGGTAGCCTCCGCCTCGAAGCCGCTGAACGTGGCGCGGCCGGCATTGACCGTCTGGGTCCGCCCGCCATTGGTGCCGGCGACGAACTGGGAGATCTGGAGATCCTTGTAATCGGTGCGGTAGGCTGAAACGTTCAACCGCAGGCGCCGATCGAACAGGTCCGACTTCAAGCCGACCTCATATGCGATGGCCTTCTCGGGGTCATAGCCGTTGGGATCACCCGCCCCGCCGGCGTCGAAGCCGCCTGCGCGATAGGCGCTCGACACGCGTGCATAGACGAGGAATGCGGGCGAGATGCGGTAATTGGCCGATCCGAGCCAGCTGACGTTGCTCCAACTATGGCGGCCCGATCCGGGTGCGAGCGCAACACCGTTCGAGGCATTTGCCTGGTCCAGCCTTTTCCTGTCCCGCGTGTAGCGCAACCCGCCGGTCAGCTCGAGGCCAGGCAGGAAGGACGGCGTGTAGGAAAGCTGCCCGAAGCCGGCATAGGATCTCGCATGCTGCACATAGTTGCGGAAGGTGACGACGTTGACGCCGCGCAGATCCTCCGGATCCGGCCCTAACGGAACGACGACGGTCAGCCGCTGCGTCGTGGCGCTGCGATAGCGCTGGTCGAAATAATAGAAGCCGACGACATAGTTGAAATCCGAGAAGCTGCCGGTCGCCTGGAGCTCGGTGGTGAACTGCCGATCGCGCGCCCGTGCCGGATCGGGATAATCGAACATGTAGATCCGGCCGACGGAGCCGTCGAGCAGGCGACCGAGCAGCACGCCTTGCGCCTCGTTGTTGACCGCCTGGTCTTCCGAATAGCGGCGATAGCCGGTGATCGACTTGAGCGAGAAGGCCTTGCTGAACTCATAGTTGAGGGTCAGCGATCCGCCCCAGATCTCCAGCGAGCCGCGCGGCTGATCGGCGATCGCGACATGCTTGCGATAGGTCGGGTCGATCACCAGCGGCGCACCGCCGAGCGACGCGGATTGCGAGAAATAGCTCTGCTGCAGCGGGTTCATATAGGCGAGCTGCTGCCACATCGGCACATTGTGGCCGTTGGTGTAATCGCCCTTCAGGTCGATCGTGAAACCGGGCGCGGCATCGGCATGGACGGCGATGAACGCCGAATCGTTGTTGCGCGCACCGGGATCGCCGGAATTCTTCTTAAGCCTGTTCTTGATATAGCCATCGCTCTGCTCGTGCGAATAAGCGAGCTTCATGGAAATGCCGCTGTCGCCGAGCACGCCGGTATCCAATGTGGTCCGCGTCCTGAAGAGATCGAACGTGCCGTAGGTGAGCTTCTGCTCGACGCCGAAGGTCTGGCTCGGCTTCTTGGTGAAGATGTTGACGGCGCCGCCGATCGTATTGCGGCCGAACAGCGTTCCCTGCGGCCCGCGCAGCACCTCGATCCGCTCGAGTTCGACGAGATCGAACAGCAGCGCGTTGGGCCGGGAGACCAGGACGCCGTCGACATAGGTGGCGATCGGATAATCGGAAACGCCGGTCGCATCGGATCCGCCGACGCCGCGGATGTTGAACACCACGCCGCTGGTCGTCGGGCCCGAAGCCTGGACGATGAATACCGATGGCGCGATGCCGTTCAGCCGGTCGACGGTCGTTATGTTGCGCTGCTCGATCGCGGCGGAGGAGATGCCGGTCACCGACAGCGGCACATTCTGGAGATTTTCGGCACGCCGTCGCGCGGTGACGACGATATCGCTGATCCCCCCGTCTGCGGCCGTGGCAGCGGGCGTGGAAGCGGCGTCGTTTTGCGCGGCGGCCGGTGCGGCCATCGCCAGCGCGCTTGCGGACAGAAGCCAAAAAGTCGGATTGAACACGATCGGTCTCCCTTCGATCGCCGTCTTCCCTCGCGGCGTTTCGATCGTCCGCATTCACCCGGGCAGCCTGATCGCGAAGTGCAAAGCCGGCGCTTCCGCATGGGCGGAATCCTCCGCGGAAGCGGATCCGCGACGCTGCAGCTTTCGGAATACCGGAACGGCGACACGGCGCCTTGTATTCGCTCGGCGATTGCCGTCAGCTGCACGTTGCCGCCGAACCCGTTCGGCCGTGGGAGCACGCATGAGCCTTGCATTGAACGGCAAACCGGCGCTGATCGTCAGCGAATGCCAACGCGGCGTGATCGAGCCGGCCATGGCCGGCTTCGCCGGGTTGGCTGCCGAGGCCGAGGCACGCGACATCGTCCCACGCATCGCCGATCTGGCGCGCGCTTTCCGCGCTGCGGGCGCGCCGGTGGTGCACGCCCCGATCGCACATCGCCCCGATTTCGCGGACGTGCCGCCGACGAGCCTGATCGCGGCGCTCGCACGTAAGCATCGCCGGATGACGGAAGGCTCGGCAGAGGTCGACTTCGTCGCCGCCCTCGTGCCGGAAGCACAGGATCTGGTGGTATGGCGCTCCTCCGGCATGGTCGCGTTCAACGGCACCGCTCTGGATGCGATCCTCCGGCGACTGGGCGTCGCAACGGTGGTGCTGTCGGGCGTTTCTACCAATTTGGCGATCGCCGGCTGCGCCCTGACGGCGGCCGATCTCGGATATCAGGTTGTCATCGCCGAGGACTGCATCGCCGGCTCCGATCCGCGGTCCCACGCCGTCATCGTCGAAGCGCAATTGCGAATGATCGCACGGATCGCGACCGCGGCCGACGTCATCGCCGCCCTTGCCGCCGCCTGACCAGCCGAACCGAGGCAGCATGGGCTGCCACCCTGCTAAAACGACAGCGTCGGCACTGCGGCGGCGGCCGCCATCCGGCGCGCCTTGTCCATCGCCTGACGGCGATAGGCCGCGACAAGCGCATGCTGCGCCTCCGCCAGTGCATCCCGCGTCGCCGCAAGATCGAGATCGCGGCAATAGGCGGGCGTCCCCGGCTGTTGGCGCCAGGATTCGGCGAGCGGCCCGGCATCGAGGCCGTCGAAGCCCAGCGCGTCGGCGAACGCGATCGCACGGTGCACCGCTTCGGCATCGTCGCCGGCGATCGGCAGACAGATGCGCCGGGGCGCGCCGCGCGGGCGGCCGCCGTTGACGATGGTGGGGGCATGAATGGTGTTGAACATCTTGAGCACCGGCCGGCCGATCCGGGATGCCACCCACATGCTGTCGGGCATGCCCGCGTCGATCTCGGCGATCGGTGCGTCGCGGAGGACCGGATAGTAATTGCCCGCATCGAGCACCGCCGCTCCGGCCGGCGTGCGCTCGAACAAGCCGGCAGGCAGATCGGCGACGGCGCCCTCTGGAATCGCGATGAGCACGAAATCGCGGGCGACAGCCGCCTGCTCGACCGTTCCGGGCACCGCGCCACAGGCCGCCGCGCGCTCGCCGAGCGAAGCCGGTCCGCGCGCATTGGCCATGATGACGCCGTAGCCCACCCCGCTCGCCCGCAGCGCGACGGCGCTGCCGATATTGCCCGATCCGATGATTCCGATTTCGCCCATGATTGCGCCCGTTCCTGTTCAGCCGGCCAGCAGGCGGGCGGGAATCGGCTGGTGGCCGAGGCTGCCCGGCAGCGGTGGATAGGCCACGCCTTCGATCCGCTCCATCCGTGCCACGCGATCGAGGAGGGTTTCCACCGCGATCTGCGCCTCCAGGCGCGCCAACCCCGCGCCCGGGCAGACGTGCGAACCGGCCCCAAAGGCGAGATGGCGGCGCGGCTCCGGCCGATCGAGCCTGAACGCGCCCGGGGCGTCGTAGACCGCCTCGTCATGGTTCGCCGAGCCGATGCCCATCTCCACCCACTCGCCCGCGAGGATCGGCACGCCACGCACGACGGCATCCCGCGCGCATCGCCGGGTCGTGCGCTGCACGGGCGAATCGCGCCGAAGCGATTCCTCGATGAATACCGGCACCAACGCCCTTTCCGCCTTGAGCCGCGTCCACAGCGCGGGATCCTGCACGAGCCGGTTGAACAGATGGGCGAGCAGCGACCGGGTGGTATGAACGCCCGCCTGGATCAGGAAATGCAGCTGGGTCACGATCTCGGGATCGCTCAGCCGCGCGCCTTCGATCTCCGCATCGAGCAGCAGCGCCACGAGATCGTTGGAGGGCGTCGGCAATGCGCGCTGCCCGGCGAGATAGGCAGCGAAGAACGCGTGGCTGTCCGGCCCGCCGGGCGGCACGCCGGGAGTCGAAGGCCGGCGCATCAACGTTCCGTCCCAGGACCAAGCCATGAAGCGACGCGCCGCATCATCGTCAAGCGCCATGATGCGCGACATGGCATAGGCCGGGATCGCCATCGCATAGCCGTCATGAAGGTCGGCAACGGCGAGGGCGAGCATCGCGTCGACCAGGCGAGCGCATTCGGCGCGCAATCCCGGTTCGATCCGGCGCAGCCGGGCGGTCGAAAGCGCCGCGGTGACCAGCCGGCGGACCTGTTTGTGCCGAGGCTCGGGAATCTCGCTGAGATAATGCTGGTCTTCGGGGATCGCCTCGATGCCCGCGGCTATTCCGGTGATCGGCCCGAGATCCGCCCGAAACGTGTCGACATCGGTCAGCGCGGCGGTCACATCGTCGAAGCGCGACAGGTACCAGGCGCCGTCGGGGGTACGCAGCACGGGTTGCTCCTCGCGTATCCTCGCGAGAGTCGCGAACGGCACACCTTCGGAGACGAAGGCGGGATCGTGCGGATCGAAGACGATGTTCTCCGCCCCCGGATCGGCGGGACGATGCGCAGCCATCTGCATCCTCCTTGGCTTCGGCGAGCAGTCGCACGACGGGGTTGGAGGAAGAGGCCTCTCATGCACTTTTCCGGATGGGCGGAATGCACCGCGCGCGGCGACGCTCCGGCCGCGGATCGGCCGGCCGGCGGCCTTGATGCGCCGTCTGGCCGACGATAGATTGCCGCCGAGGCCGGCAACAGATCGGAAACGGGGTGGAGAGGACCGGAATGAAGGCATCCAAGCAACCCGCCGTCCCCCGCACGCGGGCGCGACCGAACAGCCGCGGCGGCGTGAAATCCTGTCTTCGTGCCCTCGATGTGATCGACTATTTCACGCATGTCGGCGCGCCGGCCCGGACGTTCGAGGTCAGCGAAGCGCTGGGCATTCCCAATTCCAGCGCCGACGAGATTCTGAGGACGCTCGCCGCGAGCGGCTATCTGAGCTATAATCGCCTCACCAAGCGCTATGCCCCTTCCTACAAGCTGATAGCGACCGCTCGCGGCATCGAGCACAGCTTCTTCGGCGGCGATTATGTCCACGACCTGCTGGACGATATCCGCGTCGAAACCGGCGCCACTGTCTATCTGACCCTCCAGAATGATTGCTGGATCGAAAGTGTAGCGGAGATCCGGGGCGGCTGGCTGAAATCAGCGGAAGACGTCGACTTCCCGACCGAGGTCATTCATTTCGACCGCGATCGCTGGCGGCCGGGCACCAATTTCGCCGCAGCGATGCTCGCGCAGCAATCCAATGCCGAGATCATCGAACTTGCGGCCCGTGCCCAGAAGCTGGGCCTTGGCCCGCAGGGGCCGGTGCTGATGAAATATCTGGTCGATCGTGTCGCGCGCACGCGCGCCAAGGGCTTCGCGGTCGCGCGCCGCAGCGACACGGTGATACTCGATTCGCTCGCCGTGCCGCTCCAGGTGCCGCATTCGGTGGCTCCCTACGCGGTCGGGGTGGTGGGGGATTCGCTGTTCGAAAGCGAAGGCGACATCAAGAAGATGGCCGGGGCCTTGCGGAGCGTGATCCTGCGCCACAGCGAAACCATCTATCGCGGATCGATGCGCGCGCCGGCCGGCGTCCAGTGAGAGCGGCCGTCGCTCAGCCCGGGCCGATGCGCCGAAGCAGCGTAGGCAGGCACGAGCCGAGCGAGAGCGCCCGGTAGGCATAGCTGGCAAGCAACGCCATCCAGACGCCGTCATCGCCCCAGGGGCGCAACAGGAGATCCGTCACGAGGTAGGCTGCAGTCGCCGCCAGCGCCGCATTGCGCAGCATCCGGCCGCGCGTCGCACCGATGAAGATGCCGTCCAGCAACCAACTCGGCACGCCGGCGAGCGGGACCAGCGCGCAATAGGGCAGCATCGCCTCTGCCTGAGCGCGCACCGCCGGATCGCGCGCGACGAAGGCGATCAGCGCCGGACCCCAAAGCGCAAATAGAAGAGCGAACACGCCGCCGCCTGCCAGCGAAAACTCTCCGGTGAGGCGGATCGCCCGCAGCACGGCCGGCCTGGAGCGCACTCCGATGGCCGCGCCCACGCGTTGCTCGGCGGTGAAGGCGAAACCGTCCAGCACGAAGGCGCTGACGCCGATGAACTGCATGAGGACATGATTGGCGGCGAGCGGCACCGCACCGAGCCGCGCGCCAGAGCGGGCAAACCAGCTGAACAGCAGGAGCAGTGCGAGGGTACGGAGCATGATATCCAGGTTCACGGCGATCAGCCGGCGCATCGGCGCCCAAGCGAAAAGCGCGTCCCACCGCCCGAACGCGATGCTCAAGGCACCCCGCCCGAGGACGCGGCGCGCGGCGACCAGGCCCATGGCCAACGCGCACCACTCCGCCATGGCGGTGCCGATTCCTACGCCCAGCGCGCCGAGGCCGAACAGGCCGACGAACACAAGGTCGAGAAGGATGTTGATGCCGTTGAGCGCTATCTGGCAGCCGAGCGCCAGACGCGTGCGGCCGAGCCCGATCAGCCAACCATTGACTGCATAGAAGCCGAGCGCCGCGGGCGCGCCGAAGAAGCGCGCCGCGGTGAAGAGGTGGGCCGGATCCGATGCGGACGCCGGCACGCTCATTATCGCCAGGCTGGCCGGCACGATCAGCGGCGACAGGAGCAGCAGCGCAAGGCCGATCGGAATGCCCAGCATGATCGCGCGCAGCAGCGTCGCGGAGACCTCGCCGGTGTCGCCGGCGCCTGCTGCCTGGGCGGTCAGGCCGGTCACGCCCATGCGCAGGAATCCGAAAGTCCAGAAGACGAGGTTGATCACCGTCGCGCCGAGCGCCACGCCGGCCAAGGCAGCGGCATCTCCGGTGCGGCCGATCACCGCCGCGTCGACGATGCCGACGAGCGGAACCAAAGCCTGACCGACAATGATCGGCCAGGCCTGGGCGAATACCTCCCGGCGCGTGAGGACCGTTTCCGTGAGCTGCCCCCTTCTGAGTGGTCCATCGACTGTTTTAGTCTGGACCATGAAGGAGAAGCAGAATGCCATCGAAGAAGCACAAGCCGGAGGAGATCATCGGCAAACTGCGTGAGGCGGAGATCGTGCTCGCGCATGGCGGCACGACGCCCGAGGCGTGCCGCCGGATTGGGGTCACGGAGCAGACCTACT
>Ga0180222_1003175_pt1 | contig 11112 bp, 8 predicted proteins | sample eDN5th37CKraftOP_FD_151336 | JGI IMG/M metagenome (GOLD analysis project Ga0180222, IMG submission 151336) | Enriched Organic Plus compost microbial communities from Emeryville, California, USA - eDNA 5th pass 37_C Kraft OP (version 2) (version 2) ... | reverse complement strand
TGATGAGATGGGCTGGCAGGTGACCTTGATGGACATCGATCGCCGCCCGGAAGTCGCGCAGCGCTTCGGCGTCGAGGTCACGCCGACGACGATGATCATCCGCCGCAATAGCCAGCAGCGCATGGTGATCGCGGCGGGGATCGAAGCCTATCCCAACCTCATCCAGATGGCCTATCAGGCGGTGCGCCTGCTCGCCGGCGACATTCGGCCCGAACAGTTCATGACTGGCGCGGGCGAGGAAGACGGTTTCTTCGACGCGCTCGCCAATGGCCCGGTTTCTTCGACCGATCCCCGCGCGCTCGGCGGCGATCTGGTCGACGCACGTGCGGAGCCCAAGCCGTGAGGCGCCGGCTGTCCGCCCTCGTTGCCTGCGCTTTCCTGTGCGCAGCGACCGCGCAGGCGCAGGCGCCGACGCGCGAACAGGCGATGCGCGCGGCGATCCATCCCGTCGCAACCGCCGCCGAGATGCAGGGCTGGCTCGCCCGCGTGCCGGTGACGCGCGACTGGCCGCCCGATTTTGCTGAGACGCTGACCGGCGAGGCTCCGGCCTATGTCGTGGAGATGAGTACCGCGCCGGGCTGTGTGCCATGCGCCGATCTCTGGAGCAAGCTTACTGCCCTCGGCCGCCGCTATGGCTGGCAGGTCCGTGTCCTGACCTCGCAGGAGGCGATGGTCCGGTCGGGCAGGCTCGGCCTCCCCTGGGTGGGGCATCCCGTTGCCTGGGTCCGCCCCAAGGCTGACACGAACCGCACCATACCGGTGGCGATCGGCACCGACCACGGTCCCAATATCGCCCGCAATCTCTATCTCGCCGCAAAGATGCTGGGAGGCGTCCGCGTGGCGGTCGGCGTGCGGGGCATGTCCAAGTTCACCGGGATCGTGGGCGCGCCCATGCATTCCCTCCCCCATCGGCAAGGCAACTGATCATGGCGGCAGTTGCCTTGTCTCCCTTCACGAACGGAAACCCGCCATGCCGAAGTCTCATGCCCGCCTGACCCTGCTCGTCGGCGCGACCGCCCTTGCTTCCATGTCCGCGCCTGCCCATGCGCAAAGCTGGGCGGAAAGCTGGTTCGACAATGTGACTTACACCTCGCCCGGCAGCTTTTCCGACCAGACCCGCGGCTATGTGACGGCGGGCGGCATGTCGGGCCGGGTCGATGTTCACAACGATTACCTGATGAGCATCACGCTCCCCAAGGTCAAAGCCGGATGCGGCGGCATCGACATGTTCCTTGGCGGTATGAGCTTCCTTGATCCCGACTATCTCGTCCAGAAGCTCGAAAGCATTCTTCAGGCCGCGCCCGCCGTCGCGTTCCAGTATCTGCTCGAGACGCTCGACGAGAAGATGGGGAATATCATCTCGAAGATGGAAGCGGCGACCAATTACCTGAACTCGATCCAGGTCAACGACTGCCGGCTTGCGAACCGGATGGTGCAGATCGCCAAGGGCGACGACAATATGTCGGGCATCATCGAGGAGATGACCGGATACAAGTCGGTCAAGGAAGGCTTCGCCAAGAGCTATCAGCAGAGCCGGGAGAAGATCCAGGCGAACGCCAACAGCCCGACCGAGGATTTGCGGGACGCGTTGGAAAACTGCCCCGCCGAGGTCACCGAGATCTTCAAGACCGGCTCACTGCTCGCCCATGCCGCCGCGCGCGTCGGGGCCTCCGACTGGGCCGGCGTCATGCGCGCCCGGGTGGGCGACGTCTATATGCGCTGGGACGCCAACGACAAGGTGCCGATCTTCTCGGCCATTCCCGCCTGTCCGCATCAGGACAGCGACAGCATCGACGATTTCCTCACCGGCAAGGTCCAGACCCGGGCCTTGAACGTGCCCCCGTCCGCCGCCGATTGCTCGGTCAACGGCTCGGGCAAGGGCGCGCTGGTGCTGGCCCGCGCCCGCATGGACTCGATCGCGCTCAAGATCCGCAGCCGGGGCGCGCTCACTGACGAAGAACGCCAGTTCGTCGCCAATGTGCGCACGCTTCCCGTCTATCGCCTGCTCGAATGGGGCGTGCGCCAGGGCGTCACCGACAGCGTGATCGCCGATACCGACGAGCTGGTGGCGCTGACGCTCGCTTATCAGATGCTGAACGATCTCACCCGCAGCATCGATTTTGCGGTGAGCAATGCGGAACGCGGTGTCAGCGCCGCTGGCGCCAGCGATGCCGCCAACGCCAAGGTCTGCCAGACCCGCATCCTCACCAAGGGGATCGAGCAACTGCGCGATCTGCGCGACGAAGTGCTGCGCCAGCGCGCGCAGATGCGCCAGTCCTATATGGCCGCGCTCCAACAGGCGAACCTCTCGGCAACCTATTCCGGCGTCGTTCGCCAACGCGACCGCGACGCCCGCGATGCCGCCGGCACCGCCGCCAACAGCAACCGCTGATCGGGACCGATCCGATGAACCGCACCTTCCGCGCCTTCGCTGCCGTCCTCGCGCTTCTCGTCGCAACGCCCGCCTGGGCGGTCGACACGAGCTTTCACACTTACGATGGCTTCGCCGAGACGGTGGATGCCTTCCGCCTCGTCTCGCTGATCTTCGCCGATCCGCGCTACGAAACGCTGGTGATGATCGTCGCCGTCGCGGGGATCGCGCTCGGCGCGTTGCTCGCCAGCGTCAAGGGCTCGGGCATGGGGCTCCTTGCCTTCGGTTTTCAGATGCTGATCGGCATCGGCCTTTATGTCGGGCTCGTCGCCACGACCGGAACCGTCCATGTCTATGATCGGGTGCGCAACGCCTATCAGCCGGTCGGCGATGTGCCCAATCTCATCGTCGTGGTCGCGGGTATGACCAATATGATGGAGCGGGCGCTCGCCGAGGTGATCGACGACAATACGACCGACCCCAACGCCAAACTCGAGTTCGGAGCAGGCGGGCACAGTTTCGACCTGTTTCTCAATGCCGCATCTCCACGCGGGCCCATGACCGACACATTCCTCGACGCGACGATCAAGGACTATGTGCGGCAATGCTATCCGGTGGCGCGGACCTCGCCCGCCTATGGTGTCGATGACGATCAACTCTACCGCACCACCACCGATCTTCCCGCCTCCTTCGCGGCGATGGCAGGCCCCGCCACCTTCAGCACCGTCTATACCGCCGCCGACAAGGGCGGCACGACGGTCACCTGTAACGAAGCCTGGGAGCATATCTCGACCCGGCTTTCCGAGCCCGGCCTGTTCGACAAATATGTCGGGCAGGTCTGCACCCGCACCGGCTACGACGTCACCAACGCCGCGCAGTTACAGCGCTGCCGCGCCAATCTCGGCGAAATGGGCCAGATGATGATGGGCTCGCCGCTCTCGCTCCAGCAAATGCTGACCGACGTGATGCTCGGCAACAGCGTCGGCGACGTGCTGTTCGAGGACAGCCCCGCCACCGCCGCCAGGGTCATGGCCAACCGCGCGGTGATCTCGAGCGGGCTCGCCACCATGTCGACCGCCAACGAGTGGATGCCGACGATCCGGGCGACCGTCTTCGGGATCATGCTGTTCATGATGCCGATCGCGCTCTTGTTCATCCTCACGCCGATCAATCTTCGCGTCGCCAGTTTCGCGCTCGGTCTGTTCGTGTTCGTCGCGATGTGGGGCGTGATCGACGCTGGCATCTATCAATTGACCCTTGGCCGGGCGACCGACGTGTTGGCCGAAATGCGCTCCAACAATGTCGGCGTGAACGCCTGGATGCTCGCGCCTTCAGCCGCAATGAAGGCGCTCGCCATCTTCGGTTCCTTCCGCACCGCGGCGGCCGGGCTCGCCGGGGCGTTCGTGTTCACCGTGTTCCGCTTCTCGGGCAACGTCTTCACGGCCTTTACCTCCGGCGCGCTCGGCGTGCAGGGTCAGGGCACGGCGGCGGCGGCTCCGCTCGGCACGCGCGAGGGTTATGCTGGTGCGATCGAGGCGCAGGCGTCGGCGGCGGGCACCATGTCGCGCGCTCGTTCTTCCTCAAGCTTCGGCGATTTTGGCGAGCGCACGACATTTGGCACCGATCGCGCCTTCGGATCGGCCGGCCGTTACCTCGGCGAACGAGGCGGCGGCGTGCCCGGCACGGCGGCAATGGGGTTTGGCGGTCTCGATGCGGCGCGCGAACTGGGCGGCCTGTCGCCGGCCATGATCGGCCGCAGCCTGACCGACCCCGCCACCGTCCGCGCGGTGCGCGAGAATGCCGCCACGAGTGCGATCCATAATTTTGCCGAGAAGGACGCGCTGCGCAGCCTCGGCACGACCTATTTTGGCGAGGGGCAGTCCGGCGAGCGGGCCTTTGCCGCCTTCGCGCAGAAGATGGTGCAATGGCGCGCGTTCGGCGATCAGCGTTCCTACGACATGATGCTGTCGGGCGCGCAGCGGCATTTCGAGCGCAGCGGCTATGACGCGAAGGATGCGGCGCTCAAGGCCTCGACCGTCATCGGCCAGGCTTCGGCCGATCCGACCTTTGCCAAGCTGATCGCCAACGCCTTCGACCAGGAGCAGATGCTGAGGAACGATCTCACCGGCGCGCAGATCCAGGTGGGTGCGATGGAAGGCCGCCGTGACTTCGCCGGCGACAATGTGGCGCGGATCGAGCGCGGCAATGTGGCGACCGAGCAGGCTCACCGCACCGGTAGCAATACCGGCCAGCGCAATGCCGCAGCGATGCTTGGAATCCCTGTGCAGGAAGCCTCCCGCCGCATCGCCTTCATCAACACCCTCTCGGGCGAAGCCCGTTCCACCGCCATCACCCAACTCTCCCGCGCAACCGGCCGCAACGAGGCGCAGGTTCTGCGCGCGCTGGAAACGTACAACGCCGCCGTGCAGGTCGGCACCGCCGACGGTGCGAGCGCCGAAGCGGCGCGCGAGGGCACCAGCGTCTATGGCCGCACCCGCGAGGCGGCGGGCTACGATTTCGCGGAGCGGTCGGGCAAGCTCGATGCGCAGCGCGAAGTTGGTCCGGACGGCACCCGCTCGGCGGCGCGGATCGGCGAAGAGCGCCGTCAGGCCGACAATGCCGGTTTTGCAGAAGGCGCGGCGGCTGCCGGCATGTCGGTGCGGCAGGCCGCGCGACTCGACAGCTTCATCAAAACGCTCTCTCAGGGCGTCGGCAACCAGACCGATATGGCCGAGGGCGGTGCGGAAGGCATCGCGGATCGCGCCCGCAACGATCGCTTGACCCGGATCGTCGAGGGTGAACGGCTCACGCGCATGCAGAAGTTGCTGGCCGATCACGGCGTCACCATGACCAAGCGGCAAATCGCGATGGACCAGAATGGCGATCTCAGTCTCAACCTGACGCCCGAGACGGCAGCGCAACTCTGGCGCGGCGGCCTCATCAACGAGAGCCAGCTTGGGGCTGTAGCTAACGGGGGCCGCGCGCGGTTCAGCTTCGCGCATAACGACGTCCTGGTCTCAAGTTCGGTGGGTTATCAGCAGTCGGCGCGAAGCGACACATCGACGCGGTTCGAAGCAGGCAAACAGGCTGGCCCCGATACGATCGAACATTTCCTGAGCAGCGGCGAGCAGGGTCAGGCGATGATGTCGAACTGGCTCAAGGGCGGGTTCGAGATGGACCGCCACGGCAATTGGCGGCTGAAGCCGCAGGTTGCCGACACGCTCACCCGCGACGTACAGGCGATCATCGCGCAAACCGGGTGGCAGCGCGGCATTTCTCGGTCGGCGCAGGACCAGGTGTCGATGGGGACAACCGTCGGTGCAGATATTGGCGGCAGCATCGGTGTTGCGGAATCCGAGGCTACCGGCGGTCGCGGGCAACAAGGTACGGGGCAGTCAGGAAACAAGGGACAAGGCCCTATCAAGTCTCAATCGACGTCTGGACGTGTCGGCGCGAAATTGGGCTTTGAAAGCCACGACATGGGAATCGAGAATGAGACGGCACAGAGCAATCTGGACATCGTGAATTATGACGTGCGCGACGCAATTGCAGCGGCCGAACGCGCCGCCGCCCGTTCGTCCAATCCGGCAGAGATGTTTTCCCGCGAGCTATCCAATCGCGTTCTCGGCCCTGAGGGCTTGCGCAATCGTTATCTTGGCGATGCAGATTCCGGTCGCGCAACATTTGATGCGACCGGTCCGATCACCTCAATCGATCAAAATGCAATCCTGAAAAGCGGGCGCTTTTCGCTCGATGTGGATGGTAGCCCTGGTGACGGCGATAGCAGCTTCAAGAAGCGCTAGAAGCGGCGGTTCGGGTGCTGGAAACTGGTCGGGGTTCCGATGAACAGACCGCCGGATCGGGGATCGTAGATATTGGTGCGCGCCATAAACTCTTCGAGCGCGAAAGCATCCTCCGCTTCCAGATAGGCCATTCCGGCAGCGGCTTCCTCAGGTAGCAAACCGCCATCGCCCGGCAGCGGGAACTCCGCCAGCCAGTGCTGCACGTAACCGACACCCAGCACCATGAGCGCGGTCATCGGAAAGAACAGGATATTGAGGAAACCGGCCATCGCGCTGTCGTAGAAGGATTCCAGCGCCGGCACGCGGGTGGATGCAACCATGCCCACCCACCAGACCGGGATCGAGGCCCACCAAAGTTTCGCGTGCCAAGGGCGCCAGAGCCAGTCGGATGCGCGCGACCGCGCCACCATGGCGATTTCGGGATTTTCATTCGGAGCGCTGAAAGTTGCGGCCATGCGGATTTCCTTCAATCGATTCCTACCACGATCGGCGCGTCAAAGGAATCCTTATCGGAAAATCGCTAGAACTGATCCAGTGGTCGCTAGGGAAAAGTGCTATTCATCCGCGTTCGCGGTACCAATGCCAACTGCCCCCGTTGTCGCCACATCTACTCTATTCAATATCTGCGCGTCCATCAGAGCGCGAGCGACCAATTCCGAGCGCTTGTAAACACCGTATCGTTGCTTGGCTGTCGACACAAAATATTTGACGGTGCTCGCGCTCAGCCCCAGAATCTCTCCGATCTCCCAATCTGTCTTCCCTAACGCGACCAATGTCGTGCATTCCGCCTCCCGCCGGGTGAGTTTTGGTCCGGTATAAGTATGGACGGGCAGGTGAAGACGCAAAGCGGCGTTGAAGGCAGTGGCAGCGATGACCTGAACGACAGTTGTCAGGTCCTCATCGACCATGATTAAACGCGAAGAAGCGAAAGTGCAGGAAGCGCATCGCTCTCCCGAATGGTGGAGTGGGACTGTGACGCCATCTACAAGACCACAGGCCTTTGCCTTTTCGAAAAGAGAAATCTGCTTTTCAGTTAATGTAATTAGTGAAGGTATTTCAGACCAAGCGAAAGGTCGATCAGTTACTTCACTGACATCATAGACGGGATCGAAGATATACTGATGGTTAGCGATGTAGGCTTTTACGAAATCTGGTGGATAGTTGGTTACAATCAATGCCCGCTCGACAAGTCGTGGTAACCCGCCATGCTGCACGAGCGCGACATATTCGAACCCCAAAGCCCTTGCACCGTCAGCCAAGGCGTCGCAAAGTGCTTCGAACGTGCTAGCAGTCGTGAGACGCTCCAAAACTTCTCTTAAACGAGATCCAAGTCGCATACCATTTTTCTCGGCTTGGACTGCGATTCCACGATTCTTCGAATCTCCTTTTCGGAATCACCCAATAATCCGGAGAGCGCCTTTCATAATATACTTATGAAGATCGCATTTTCTGCCTATCGCAACATTGCTGCGTTGAGTGATTTTCATTCGTACCGTAAGCCCATTTCAGTGAGTTTGAGCCGCATATTGTATATGTCCAGGCCTAGTTCGCCGGTGGCAAGACGTTTGCGTTTTACCTCTTCGTTGGCCTCGCGATCCTGCGCTTTCTTGAGCACGGCTGGGGCTTGGGCGCGCGGCACGACGCACACGCCATCATCATCGGCGATCACCACGTCGCCTGGGTTGACCAATTCGCCAGCGCAAACCACCGGCACATTGACCGATCCCAGCGTTGCCTTGACCGTCCCTTGTGCATGGATCGATTTCGACCAGACCGGGAAGTTCATCTGGGTAAGGTCGCGCACATCACGCACGCCCGCGTCAATGACAAGGCCACGGCACCCGCGTGCCTGAGCTGAGGTCGCCAGCAAATCCCCAAAATACCCGTCGGTGGAGGGACTTGTCGGCGAAAGCAGCAGGATGTCCCCTTCCTTCAGCTGCTCGATCGCGACATGGAGCATCCAGTTGTCTCCAGGCGGTGCCGAGATGGTAATTGCCGAGCCGGCGATGCGTGCGCCAGAGTATATCGGCCGCATATAATGCGCGAGCAGTCCCGTACGCCCCTGCGCTTCATGCACCGTCGACACCCCGCACCGCGCAAGACCATCGATTACGTCCGCAGGCGCACGCTCAACATTGGTGATTACCAGTCCAGCCATCGGCCTTTTCCTTTCATTTCGAGCCGATCAGGTGGCTCTGTAGAACATTGGTGCGGGATGGGGAACTTTGGCCGTAAGCCTCTGTTTCGCAGCGATCCCGCGCCATTGATCAGGGATAGATGACGAAGTTGGAAAACCCGCCCTTGCGGGCATTCATTCCGGAAATCGCCTCATTGATTTCTTCGAGCGGGTGCCCCTCATGCTCGAAGACCGACACATCCAGCGCCCCGGTTTCGACCAGCGCCGCAAGCTCCCGCCCCTCTTCCGTTGAGAACCAATTCGACCCCAGCAGAGCGCGGTTGGCTGTGGTCAGATAATGAAGCTTGATGGGCAGCTCTCCCTGAACGGCGCCGACGTCGACCAGGACGCCGCCCCTGGCGAGGCTGTAGAGCCCCTCAAGAAAGATTTCCTGCGGAGAACCCGGACCAAGGCAATCCAGAACAATATCAGCGCCATCGCCGTTGGTTTGCGCAGCGACCCAGTCCGTGACTGAACCATCGAGCGTCGAGAAGACCTCGATACGATTGGGCGCGATCGCCTTCACAGCTGCCAGCAATTCCTTGTCCCGCGCGGTACCGAGGATCTTGCGAGCGCCCATTGCCAACGCGCAGAGCACACCGCTAAGGCCAAGCGTGCCGCTTGCGCCGTTGATCAGGACCGTTGATGTAACCTTGACGTTGCCCTTTTTGAGTCCGGAGTAGGCAGTGCCAATGTAGCCGAGGCGAGCTGCCTGCTCATAGGTCATGGAATCGGGCAGAACGACCAGCGCGCTGACCGGCGCCGTCATATACTCGCCGAAACCGGCATAGGGATAACGTTCGAAAATCTTCCAGGACTGGTTGGTATGTCCGAAATAGCCATTGAAGGTGTAATACTTGCAGGAAACCTGATCGTTCGTCAGGCAGGCATCACAGGTTCCGCAGGAGCGCCCCGGGTTTACGTAGACACGCTGGCCGACCTCGAACCCAAGCACATGCTCGCCGACGGCCACGATCTCGCCGACCGGGTCGAGGCCGAAGATGGCGGGAAGCGGAGGCAGCGGATATTCGGGATACCAGGTCGACCATTTCGCCAGAATGTTCGCGAGATTGGGAACGATGCCGCAGGCTTTTACCCTCACCAGCGCATCATAAGGGCCCGGCTTCGGGGTCTCCAGTTCTTCGAGGATGAGCGGCCCGCCGACTTCGTGCATCCGTGCGGCTTTCATCGTCGTTGGGATATTCATCAAGCTCTCCTCTCCGGGTGAAATCCCGAAATTTATCTAAATTACAGCACAGCAAGGGCACATCGCCGCGACTGCGGCTGCCCATCCCGAGACGCCCGAACTATATTAGTCTTCCATGGAAGATGTCAACGAGGTTGGGATAACAGCTGGTTCGCGCATTGACGCAAGACGGTGGCCATGACGACAGCGTCGTCGGTTGCTAGACCGAAGGGCCGCCAAGAGGTCGATCCGCAATCCCGCGCACTAAGTCGGTGAGATGCTGCAACGTTGGCGTGTCATCATCAAGTCGCCATGCGAGGCCCGTTTCCAGCGTGGGCGCGTCCTCGAGAGCGACGTAGCACACCCCCTCCCGCGCCAACTTGCGCAATGAGGCGGGTACCAGCGCTATTCCCAGCCCCGCCGAAACGAGGCTGATGATCGTCTGCATCTGAATGGCTTCCTGAACGATCCGGGCAGAGCCGCCGCGGACCGTGAAGTAGCGGGTTACCAGATCGTGAAACGCGGGCGCCACGTCCTTGGGAAAGAGGATGATCGGCAGCTCTAAAATTGTCGATGGCCTCAAGCAGCCTTCGGCTGCACCCAGACGCTGACCATCGAGCCATTGTTGCGGAACAGCCACGATCAGTGGCTCCTCGATGAGGCGATGATAAGCCAGTTCCGCGGGAAAGCCCGTCGCCGGACGGATCAGGATGCCTGCGTGCGCGCTGCGCTCCATCAGCGCTGGGATCTGAACATCGCTGGTCGCCTCTCGCAGCTTGAGGTCGACATCTGGAAACCGGGAGGCAAATTGCCGGACCAGTGAGGGTAGGACATGGTAGTCGGCGGTGCTGACAAAGGACAGCACGAGATGACCAGCCCGTCCCTCACGGAGTTGTGCTGCCTTCTCCGGCAGCGCGTCGAGCCCTTCCAGCAGCGGCCTGATTTCGGCAAGCCACTGCTTGCCGAAAGCCGTCAGGGCAACGTGGCGCTTGGTTCTGATAAACAGAGCGGCGCCGAGCTCGCGCTCCAATGCGAGAATCGACTGGCTGAGCGGAGGCTGGGTCATACGCAATTGCTCGGCCGCCCGTCCGAAATGAAGCGTTCTAGCAACCGCAGCAAAGTGCCTCAGATGGCGCACGTCCATAATGATTCCTGGCGACCTTATCGGCGCTGATTAATATATTTCACACGGTGGAACCACCCCGCTAGGTTTCGCAATCCGATTTCGAGGAGATGTCATGCCAGCCTACCGTTCCAGGACAACCACTCATGGCCGCAACATGGCGGGTGCGCGTGGCTTATGGCGCGCGACCGGCATGAAGGATGAGGATTTCGGCAAGCCGATCATCGCTGTCGCCAACAGCTTCACCCAGTTCGTGCCGGGCCATGTGCACCTGAAGGACCTCGGCCAGCTGGTCGCGCGGGAGATCGAGGCGGCGGGCGGCGTCGCCAAGGAATTCAACACCATCGCGGTCGATGACGGCATCGCCATGGGCCATGGCGGCATGCTCTATTCGCTGCCCAGCCGCGAGCTGATCGCCGACAGCGTCGAATATATGGTCAACGCCCATTGCGC
>Ga0180222_1003172_pt1 | contig 11121 bp, 7 predicted proteins | sample eDN5th37CKraftOP_FD_151336 | JGI IMG/M metagenome (GOLD analysis project Ga0180222, IMG submission 151336) | Enriched Organic Plus compost microbial communities from Emeryville, California, USA - eDNA 5th pass 37_C Kraft OP (version 2) (version 2) ... | reverse complement strand
GGGGACCGGGACCGGGGGTCGCGGCGACCGTGAGGATCGGCGGGCGGACGGCGACCGCGGGCCGCGCGCCGGCGGGGTGGCGGGGGCGCACGGTCACGGTGCCCCTCGACCGCCGCGTCGAGCGGACCACCGCCGGCGCGCTGGTGTGCGTGCGGGCGACGAGCCCGGCGCCGCGGGCGGGGCTGCGCGTCGACCGCTCCGGCCGGTTCAACGTGGCGTTCCTGGAGGCCGAGCCGCGGACGTGGTGGTCGCGCGCGCGGGCGGTGGCGCGCCACTTCGGCCTCGGCCGGCCGCTGGGCAGCCCGTGGATGGCGGTGCTCGCCGTCGCGGCGATGCTCGGCGCCGCCGGCCTCGCCGTGCGCACGCTGCTGCGGGAGGTCCGGTGAGGCTGCTGCGCCGTCTGCCCCGCGCCGCGATCGCCTGCGCGATCGTCGGCTTCCTCAACGCCGTCGCGTGGTCGATCGTCCTGCCGACGTTCCAGGGCCCCGACGAGGCCGACCACGTCGCGTACGTCCAGCGGCTCGCGGAGGGCCGCCTGCCGTCGCCGTCGGAGCCGATCCGCTCGCCCGAGCTGCAGGCGGCGCTGCGCGGCCTGCGGGCCGAGCGCATCGCGACGCAGCCGGACATCGCCTACCGCTGGTCGGCCGCCCGCGACGAGGCGCTGCACGAGACCCTGGGCTCCGGGCTCAGCGCCACGGGCAGCGGCGACACCGGCGTCACCGTGAACCAGCCGCCCCTCTACTACGCGCTCGAGCTCGTCCCGTACGCGATCGGCTCGCCGGGCACGATCCTCGACCAGGTCGCGCTGATGCGGCTGCTGTCGGCGCTGCTGGCGGGTGTCAGCGTCCTGTTCGTGTTCCTGTTCCTGCGCGAGACGCTGCCCGGAGCGCCGTGGGCCTGGACGGTGGGCGCCCTGGGGGTCGCGCTCGCGCCGCTCCTGGGCGCCGGGTCGGGAATCGTGAACTCCGACGCGCTCACGATCACGCTGGCGACCGCGCTGCTGTACGCGCTCGCGCGCGGGTTCCGGCGCGGGCTGACGCCCGCCCTCGCCGTGGCGATCGGCCTGCTCCTCGTGGCCGGCGTCGGGACGAAGTTCAACTTCGTGGCGCTCGTGCCCGGCACGCTGGCCGGCGTGATCGCGATCGGCCTGGTCCGCGGCCGCGGGACGCTCGCGCAGCGGCTGCGGCTGCCGGGGCTCGCCGTCGCCGTGCTCGCGGTCCCGGCGCTCCTGGCCGCCGTGGCCAACGCGCTGGTGCTGCATCGCCCCGTGTCGGGCTTCACGACGACGCTGACCGGGATCGCCGAGGACGCAAGCGCCGGCAACGCGACCGTGTCCGGATGGCTCGCCTACAGCTGGCAGTACTTCCTGCCGCGGATCCCCGGGACGACCGACTACTTCCCGCTCGAGCAGCCGTGGCAGGACGTGTGGCTGCGGGGGATCGTGGGCCGCTACGGCTGGCTGGAGACGACGTTCCCGGAATGGGTCTACGACCTCGCGCTGCTCCCCGCCGCCGTGATCGCCGCGCTCGCGATCGCCGCGCTCGTCCGGCACCGCGGCGCCCTCCGCGCCCGCTGGGCCGAGGCCGCGACCTACGCGATCATGGCGGCCGGGCTGCTCGTCGCGATCACCGCGGCGTCCTACGGCTCGTTCGCCGCCGGGCTGGGCAACACGGGACAAGCGCGCTACCTGCTGCCGCTCGTCGCGTTGTACGGAGTGGTCCTCGCGCTCGCGGCCCGCGCCGGCGGTCCCCGGTTCGGCCCGGCCATCGGCGCCGCCATCGTCATGCTCACCCTCGGCCACGACATCCTCAGCCAGCTCCTCGTGCTCTCCCGCTACTACGGCTGACGCGATGCCGAACGCCTCCCTCACCGCCGGCGCCGCCGGCGCACCCCGCATCCGCCCGCGCGCCGCCGCCTGGCTCTCGCGGCCGAGCGTCTCCGCGTGGGTGGCGATCGGCGCGACGCTCCTGTTCCTGGCCACCACGCTGTGGTGGCTGCTCAACGACGGGTCGCTGTCCCCCGACGACTCCGCCGCGCACCAGTACGCGGCGCTGACGTACTGGGACGGCTTCTCGGAGGGCGATCCCTTCCGGTGGTTCACCGCCGCCAACCCGCCGGTCTACCCGCCGCTGGTCCACCTCGTCGGCGTCGTGGCGATGGTGTTCGGCGGCGTGGGGACGACCGCGATGATCCTCGGCCTCAACGTCGTGTTCGTCCCGGCGCTGGCGGCCGGCTGCTACGGCACCGGCAAGCTCCTCTTCGACGAGCGCGCCGGCGCGCTGGCCGTGATCTTCGCGCTGTCGACGCCGTTCACCGTCACGCAGTTCCACGTGTTCATGCTCGACGCGCCGCAGATGGCGATGATCGCGCTGAGCGTGTGGCTGCTGCTCGCCTCGCGGCAGTTCGCCGACGGCCGGATGGCGCTGCTCGCGGGACTGGCCAGCGGCGGCGCGCTGATGACGAAGAACACGTCGGTGCTGTTCCTCGTCGGCGTCGTCGGCGTGATGCTCCTGCGCGGCGGTTGGCGGCAGTGGCGCGGGTGGGCGCTCTACCTGGCCGGCGGCGCGGTGATCGCCGGCCCCTGGTACGCGGCGCACCTCTTCGACCAGCTGAAGTTCGCCGGCGGCGCCGCGGTTGCCGGCTCGTCGTCGGTGACCTTCGATGCGCCCTGGTACACGTGGGACGGCATCACGTACTACGTCTGGACGGCGATCAACTACCAGCTGTACCTGCCGATGAGCCTCCTCGCGCTCGTCGGCGGCATCCTCGCGCTGCGGCGGATCCTGCCGCGACCGCGACCGGGCGATCTGATGCCGGAGGTGCTCGCGGGCTGCGTCGCCGGCTGGTTCCTGACGACGCTGATGGCCAACGACGACCCGCGCTACACGATGGGCTGCACGGTCTTCCTCGCGGTCCTCGCGACCGGCTGGCTGACCCGCATCCGCTCGAATGCGTGGCGGCGGACCGCGATCGCGGCGGTCGTCGCGCTCTGCGTCGTCACGTTCGCCTCGAGCGCCACCGGCGACGGCCCGGAGATCACGATCGACCTCACCGCGGACGCGCCCGTCGGCGACGAGCGCCGCAACCGGCTCACGATCCTGTACCCGACCGGGTTCATCGTCGGGGGGCCGCAGGACGGCGGGCGGGTCGTCGACATGCTGAAGGCGGCGCGCGCGGCGGGAGCGCGGCAGATCGCGATCGATCGTGGATCGACGAACCTCCCGCACTTCACCGCGCCGGGGCTGGCCGTGGCCGCGCGCGTGGCGGGGCTGACGTTCACGCCGTTCAACGAGTACACCTCGCTGGGCGCCGACGACGTGTACCTGTCGAAGGTGCCCAGCGGGACCGTCGACGCGCCGCCGTGCACGGTCGTTCCCGGCGGTGGCGACGTCTACGTGCTGAAGGGCCCGGACGTGCGTCCGATCGACCAGGCCGACAACCTGTGGTGCCCGCCGCGGTCGCCCGCGACCTACCAGGCCGCCGACGCGGCCGAGAACCGCCGTCCCGACGCCGCCGCCCGCCGCCAGCGCGCCGCCCTGCAGCGCATGCTCGACGCCGCCGCCGAGCGCGGCGTGCGCACCGTCTACTTCGAGGACAGCGTCGCCTCGCTGCCGGCGTTCGGCGGCGCGGCCGCGCTCTACGAGCAGGCGCGCCGGGCCGGGCTCGAGCCGCCGCCGGGCGGCCACGTCGCCGAGCTGTCGCCCGAGGACGGCATGTACGTCTACGTGTCGGGCACGCCCGACGACTTCCCCGAGCCGTGCGTGCAGCTCCCCGACGAGCGCGGGCTGTTCGCGTTCCTGGGCACCGACAAGCAGACGACCCCGTACGCCGACAACCTGTACTGCCCCACCTTCGATCCCCCGGTCTACCGTGGTCCGCTCGCCGGCTGAGGCCAGCCGAGCGCTCGAGGCGGCGACGGCCCGGCTGAGCGCGGCGCGCGGCTGGCGTCGCTGGCTCCTGCCGCCGCTCGTCGCCTGGCTCGTCGCCAACGCCGTCTTCGCGGTCACGGCCGTCTACGGCGGCGACAACCCGTTCGACGCGCACACGTGGACGAGCTGGGACTCGCCGATCTACCTCGGGATCGCCCAGGACGGCTACACGAGCTACGAGTGCCCCCAGGCCGAGCTGGACCAGGGCGCGTGGGCGTGCGGCAACTTCGGCTGGTTCCCGCTGTACCCGGCGCTGATCGCGCCGTTCCTGCACGCGGGGCTCGACGGCGAGGCCGTCGGCGTGGCGATCTCGTCGCTGTTCTGGCTGGGGCTGCTGATCGTCGTGTGGCGCGGGCTGCTGCTGCCGGCGGCGGGCCGGGCGACGCTCCCGGCGCTGGCGCTGGCGACGTTCGCGCCCGGCGCGTTCTACTTCCACACGGTCTATCCGGTCTCGATGGCCGCCTGCCTGCTCGCGATCGCGCTCGTGTGCCTGCGCGACCACCGCTGGTGGGGCGCCGGCGGCGCGGCCGCGCTGGCGACGGCCACGTACCCGACGGCCGGGGTGGTCGCCGGCGTCGCCGGCCTGTGGCTGCTGCTCGTCGCGCCCGCGCCGGACCTGCGCGAGCGGATCCGCCGCATCCTCGTCGTGTGCGTCCCGCCCGTGGTCGCCGTCGCGTTGGTGTTCGGCTACGCCGAGCTCGCCACCGGACAGTGGAACGGCTACTTCGGCGTGCAGGCGCGCTTCCGCGACGGCTTCACGCTGCCGTTCGGCAACTGGCTGGACATCACGAAGCCGCGCTTCGAGGGGCTCGGGCACGTGTCGATCTTCCTGAGCCTGCAGTCGCTGCTGACGACGCTCCTCGTCGCGACGGTGCTCGTCGCCACCTGGCGCCGGCGGCGCGACGCGTCCCCGTTCGACTGGCTCGTCGCGCTGTGGGCGCTCGCGTTCTGGCTCGTGCCGCTCTGCCAGGACGTCGTCGCCTACTACCGCACGGACACGCTGCTGGTCCCGATCGCGGTCGCCTTCGCCCGGCTCGCCCCGCTCTACGTGACCGCGCTGGCCGGCGCGGGCGCCGTGATCGCCGCGGGGATGACGCTGGCGTTCATGCAGGGCATCCTCGTCTGAGCCTCAGGGCACCCGGCGCGCCACGAGCTCGACGTCGGTCGCCGCCAGGTTCAGGCCGGGCACGCCCGCCAGCGCGCGGTTCAGCGCCCAGTAGGCGCCGGTGAACCGCGGGCGGCTCGCGATCCGCCCGGTCACGCCGAGCGGCAGCATGTTGGCGAGCGCGAGCTCCTCGACCGCGAAGCCGTGCGCCTCGACGAGGCGCCGGGCGGCGCCCCGGGTGTAGACCCGGTCGTGCTCGAGCTGGCCGTGGTAGTAGAAGCCCGCCAGCCGCGCCATCAGCTCGAGGTACGAGAAGCGGTTGGGCAGCTTGTAGACGTACAGGCGGCCGCCGGGGCGCAGGACGCGGTGCAGCTCGTCGAGGCTGTCCTCGGGCCGCTGCACGTGCTCCAGCACGCCCATCGACAGCACGGCGTCGAACGACGCGTCGTCGTAGGGGAGCCGCACCGGGTCCTGCGTGTAGCGGGCCTCCACGTCGGGGAAGCGCTCCAGCCGGCGCACCTCCCCCTCGGGGATGGTCGGATGCCACTCCAGCGACGTGACGTCGACGCCTCGCGCCTTGAGCATGTGGGAGAGCTGGCCGTAGCCGCAGCCCCAGTCGAGGAGACGGCCGGGAGCGTCGGCGACGATGCGGTCCACGGCGCGCCGGTACTCCCGCAGCTGCGGCGCCGCGCGCAGGTGGACGTCGGGGCCGCGATCCCGGCGGGCGGCGCGCTCCAGCTCTTCCTTGGTCGACACCGCATGAGGAATAGCATGCCGCCGGTGACGTCCACGCCCACGCCCGCCGCGGTCTGGATCCTCGACGACGGCCTGATCATGGGCGGCGGCCAGCGCTTCGGGCTGCGTCTGGCCGAGGCGCTCGCCGATCGCGGACTGACCATCCGGTTCCTCGCGCCCGTGGACTCCGAGTTCGGCCAGGAGGCGATCCGCCGGGGCTACGACGTCGCCGACGTGCGCTACCCGCGGCTCGTCCCGCCGGCGGTGGGCCACATGCCCGACACCCTGATCAAGCTCCGGGCCGAGCTGGAGGCCGTCCCCCCCGGGACGGTCGTGATCGGCAACACGGCCCGCTGCCAGGCGTACGCCACCGCCGCGCTCCTGACGCTGCGCCGCTGGCCCGTGCTCGTGCATCTGCTCCACGAGCAGACGTCGGTGACGCGCCCGACCGCGCGCGCCGTCTACCGCCGCATCGGCGCGCTCGTCGCGGTCGGCGACCAGACCGCGGAGCTGTACCGCAAGCACCTGCCGGGCGTGACGGTCGAGGCGATCAGCAACTTCATGGACGAGGGGGCGGTGCGCCGCATCGTCGGGGCGCGCACGACGCCGCCCGGCGGGCCGCGCCCCGTCGTCGGCTTCCTCGGGCGCCTGATCCCCAACAAGGGCGTGCTGGAGATGGTCGAGGAGCTCGGCGCCGTCCCCGGCGCCTGGGCGGAGGTGCGCATCGCGGCGCCCCCGCAGGACCCCGCCTACGCCGACCGGATCCGCGCGCGCATCGCCGAGCTCGGGCTGGAGGACCGCATCCACCTGCTCGGCGAGATCCGCGACCTCGACGCGTTCTTCGCCTCGATCGACGTGCTGGTGGTGCCGTCGGTCGGCTTCCACGAGGGCCAGCCGACCGTCATCCTCGAGTCGCTGCTGTACGCGCGGCCGGTCATCGCCCGCCATCAGCTGCGCTCGCCGGCGCTGGAGGGGCTGCCGATCGCCTACTACGAGACGCCCGAGGAGCTGGCGGCCCGGCTGAGCGACCCGCCGCGGGACCCGGTCACGGCCGACGAGTTCCTGCGCCGCTTCGGCGCGCGCGACGTGGTCGACACGCTGCTGCGCGTCGCCCGGGAGCAGCTCGCCGAGGGCGGCCCGCACGGCTACTTCGACTGGCACGACGAGCCCGGGTACTTCCGCGACATCGTCGACCACTTCTCGCCGGCGGACCGCATGCTGGACGTCGGCTGCGGCACCGCCTGGCTCAGCCAGCACTTCCGCGACTACGTCGGCATCGACGTGTCCGCCGAGGCGGTCGCGCACGCGCAGGCGCTGGGTCGCAACGCGATGGTCCACGACGTCGAGGAGCCCTTCCCGTTCGAGGACGCCAGCTTCGACGGCGTGATCGTCAAGGACCTGCTCGAGCACGTCCTCGATCCGGTCGCCGTGGTGCGCGAGATCGCGCGCGTGCTGCGTCCCGGGGGCCGCGTGTTCGCGTCCTCGCCGGACGCCCAGCGGTGGGTCTGGGACGACTACACCCACCGGCGCCCCTACACGCTGACCGGGTACAAGCGCCTGTTCCGCGATCAGGGGCTGACCGTCGCGCGAGCGGGCTACGAGTCCGTGATGCCGGGCATCGGGATCGTGTCGAGCCTGACGCGCGATCGCCGCCGCCCGCAGCCGCTGGCCGCGATGGCGCGGCTGCCGTTCGTCCGGCGCAACGTGTGGGTGGTGGCCCGGCGCGACTGAGCGCTACCGCGGCTCGAGCGGACCGCCGTGGCCGACGCGCGGATCGAGCAGCCCCGCGTTCGGGCGCAGCGATCGGGCGACGTCGCCCTCGAAGATCGCCATCCGCACGCCGTCGCCGACGTCGACGACCTTCGTCGGCCGCACGCCGGCGGCGAGATCGGTGGCCCACGCCCCCCAGAAGCCGCCGCGCGCGAGCGGCGAGCCGTCGATCAGCACGAAGCTGCGCTCCACGGGCTGCGGCTCGTACGCGCGGTCGATGTAGTGCAGGTACATCGGGCACCACCCGTCCCCGCACGTGCCGATCGGCGTGACGTCGACCGCGCCGCCGCTGCGCCACGTCAGCGGGTACGCGGTCCAGTAGCTCGCGAAGCCGCGGGTGACGCCCTCCTCGCGCGCGATCTGCTCGATGCGGTCGTACAGGGCCGAGCGCGAGAGGTCCGCGGTCAGCGGCGGGGCGGTCGGCGGGTTGCGGGCGTACTGCCACGTGACCGCCACGGCCAGCACGGCGACGCCCGCGGCGACGACGGGTCCCAGCGATCGCGCGGACGGGATCGCGGCCGCCAGCGTGGCGGCGGCGGCCAGCGGCACGCCGTAGAGGTAGCGCACGCTCTGCACCCCGGCGAGACCGCCGACGGTGGTCAGCGTGAAGGCGGCGAGGTACGCCAGCAGGGCGACCACCCAGAACGTGACCCACAGCCCCCGCTCGAGCTCGCGCGCGCCGCCGGGCGCGGGCCCGCGCCGGCGCCAGGCCACCACGAGCGCCGCCAGGCCGGAGAGGGCGGCCGCCGCCACCAGCAGCACGCCGAGGTCGCCCGTCCAGGTCGCGGGGGTGCGCCACACGTCCTGGAGCGCCTCGACGAGATGGTCGAGCGCGGTGCCGAGCTGGCTCAGCGAGATCAGCTCGACCGGGAAGCTCTGGCGCAGGTAGCCGGCGCGCTCGGCGAGGCTCGCCACGACCAGGGACCCCAGCCACATCGCCACGGCCCCGCCGGCGAGCGCGCCCGCCAGCCGGTAGGCCCGCCGCCAGGCGGCGTAGGCGGCGCACGCCGCCAGCGGCGCGGCGGCGCCGATCAGCACGAGCTGGTCGCCCGACGCGCAGATCGCGCCCCAGACCAGCGCGACGCCGGCCAGGGCGACGGCGCCGGGCCGCGGCCCGCGCGCGAGCGCGACCGCCGCCAGGCCCGCAAGCGCCATCGTCCACCACGACGGGGAGCGCGCCGACCACGACGCGTCGTACGCCCACGCCATGGGCCCGACCGAGAGCGCCGCGAGCGCCAGGACGGCCGCTGCCAGCGGCGACCAGACGCGGCGGGCCTGCCAGGCGACCGCGAGCGTCACCGCGATGGTCCCGGCGAACGGCAGCCACGTGGCGATCTCCATGCCGCCCGGTAGCGGTCGCAGGAGCTGGACGATCCACAGCCCGCCCCACCAGCCGAGCCGTCCGGTGACGAGCTGGGCGTCGGCGTAGCGGTGAGCCGCCTCGCCCATCACCAGCGGCGCGATGAGGTCGGCGTTCAGCTCCGTGTTCACGAAGATCGACCCCGCCCGCCACACGAGCACCGCCGTCAGCGCGGCGACGACGGCGCCGGCGATCGCGGTGACCCAGCGCTCGGCTCCGAGGCCCGCGCACATCAGCGTGGCTTCCGGATCCGGTACGCGCCGCCGTAGCCGGCGTGCAGGTCCCCGTGCATGGGACGGTGGTTGTAGTCGTAGCGCAGGCCGCGCAGGAACTCGCGGTGCTCGGGCGCCAGGCGCTCGTCGACGATCGCGAAGGCCCACGACTCCTGCATGGCGCGCAGCTCCCACTGCGACAGGTAGCCGCCGAGGTAGCGGGCTTCGAAGCCCGCCTCCTCCAGCAGGGCGACGAACTCGGGGCCGCGGTAGCACAGGGCGATCGGGCAGTCCTCCCCGTCGGTGGCGCGGGCGAACGCCGCCTCGACGGGCAGGTCGGTCCAGCGGCCGTCGCGGATCTGCAGCTCCCAGGCGACGTGGAGGTGCAGGAAGACCGAGTCGCGGTTGTACACCATGATCGAGCCCTCGCCCCCCGGCTTCAGCACCCGGTGCAGCTCGCGCAGGAGCGCCTGCGGGTGGCTGGTGTGATGGAGGACGCCCTGGCTGGAGACGTAGTCGAACTCGCCGTCGGCGAACGGCAGGCGCGCGTGGTCGTCGCTGAGGCGGACGAGCTCGACGCGCCCCTCGGCCTCGGGGTGCAGCGAGAGGCGATGGCGCGCGAGCCGCAGCGCGGTGGGAGACACGTCGGCGCCGACGATCCGGCGCGCGGACGTGTGGATCGCGAACCCGGCGAGGTCGTTGCCGGGCCCGCAGCCGTAGTCGAGGATCGCCTCCCCGTCGTGGCGCCCGTAGAGGCCGGAGAACTCGCGGAACAGCGGGTACTCGGCGAAGCGCCACTCGAGGTAGCGCGCCGACTGGCGGGCGGTCAGGAACGGGGCGCTGTTGACCGTGTGGCCGGTCCAGTAGTCGTCGACGCGGTTGTGCTCGCCGGCCGCCTCGCGGATCGGCGGGCCGGTCCGGCCGCGGCGGGCCCGCAGGTCCATGTACGCGCTCCCGGCGCGCTGCTTGACGCGCGGCACGATCCCGAACCGGAAGACCTTCGACGCGAGGCGTTGCGCAGTCGACATGCGCGCGCAGGCTAGTGCGCCGGCTCAGCGCACGACGACCGTGCGCCGCTCGCGCACGCGCGTCCCGTCGTCGGCGACGAGGACGACGTCGACCTCGGCGCGCACGGGCCGGACCACCCGGCCGCGGCGCTCGGCCCGGCGCGCCTGACGCGCCGAGCGGCGCAGCAGGGCGCGGCCCCGCGCGCCCGGCCGCAGGCGCAGCGTGACCTCCCGGCCGGCGGTCGCCGGCGCGCGCACCGGCGTCAGCCCCATCGACCGGCGGCCCTGGCGCAGCCGGCCGCTCACGTGCAGCGTGCCGGCGACGGTCGGCGTCGCCTCGACGGCCAGGCCGCGCCGGCGGATGCGCTGACCGTCGGCCACCGCCACCGCCAGGGCGGGCACGACGGACGGCGCCGTCACCGCGGGGCCGACGGGCGCGTCGGGGTTGGCGGGCCCGGTCTCGGGGACGCTCGGCGTCGGCGCGCCGCCGCCACCGCCGCCACCGCCGCCGCCACCGCCGCCGCCGGCGGCGATCGCGTCGGCCCGGGCCAGCGCGCCCGGCAGGTCGACCAGGCCGCCGGTGACCGTGACGCCCTGCAGCGACGCCAGCGGCTTGACCGACTGCATGATCGCCTCGCGCGTCTGGACGGCCGTGAGGCCCGGCTGGCGGGTGCGCACCATGGCGGCGATCCCGGCGACCGCGGGCGTGGCCATGGACGTGCCGTTCAGGTAGACGTAGTCGGGGAGCCAGGTCGGGCACTCCACGAAGACGTCGCCCACGAGCGGGGCCTGGCCCGGCGGTTGCGGCAGCGTCGCGGCGGTCTCGAAGCGCAGCCGCACCCAGGTCTGGCCCGCCGGGTCGGGCAGGTCGAAGCCGACCGTCTGCGCGCCCTGGCTCGGGCCCAGGACGCCCACCGGCTCGAACGTGGCCGAGTCCGTCGCCACCTCGACGACGATCGACCCGTTCACCAGCGGGACGGTCGACTGGTAGGTGACGTACAGG
>Ga0180222_1003169_pt1 | contig 11136 bp, 10 predicted proteins | sample eDN5th37CKraftOP_FD_151336 | JGI IMG/M metagenome (GOLD analysis project Ga0180222, IMG submission 151336) | Enriched Organic Plus compost microbial communities from Emeryville, California, USA - eDNA 5th pass 37_C Kraft OP (version 2) (version 2) ... | reverse complement strand
CGTAGGTCTTCTCGGCTGCACGACGCGGGCGGGAGCGACCATCCGCAACGATCTCGACGTCGCCACCTATCTGCTCGACGAGGCCGGGGTCGGCGTCGTCCACGGCGCGGCCTTCGGCGCTTCCCCCTATGTCCGGATCGCTTACGCCGTCGATACCGACACGTTGCGCGCGGCCTGCGAGCGCATCCGCAGCGCCTGCATGGCGCTCACGAATGCGCCGCAGAAGGCCGGAGCGCGGTAACGCCTCTGGCTCGTTCTGGGGAATACCCCCCGAAGCCAATCCATAACCGCCCCCTGTCCGCCGGGCCGGTGGCCCTGCCATCTAGAGAGCGTCATCCCGATGTCCATCGGTCCCGATCCCGGTCGCATGAAGACCGACCTCGCCCGCCTCGTTGGTCTCAACACCGAAAACCCGCCGGGAGGCGAGCACGCGGCGGCAGAGCTCGTCGGCGGCCTGCTTCGCGAGGCGGGTTTCGACGTCGCGCTGGACAGCTACGCCCCGGGTCGCACCAACGTCGTGGCGCGGATGACACGGGGCGATGGCCCCTGCCTTGCCTTCAACACCCATATGGACGTGGTGCCGGCCGGCGACGGCTGGACGCTTCCCCCGTTCCAGCTCACCGAGCGCGACGGCCGCCTCTATGGCCGCGGCGCCTGCGACGCCAAGGGGCCGTTGATCGCGATGGTCGAGGCGCTGCGGATGCTCGCGGATTCCGCGGACTCCTGGCGTGGCACGCTTCTCGGCGTCTTCGTCGCCGATGAGGAAGTGGCGAGCGAGGGTGCGCGCCACTTCGCGGCGGGCCGGCCCGCGATCGACTATGTCGTGGTCGGCGAGCCGACGGAGAACGGAACCATCATCGCCCACAAGGGCAGCCTGCGTCCTCTCGTCCGCGTCCATGGCGTCGCCGCCCATTCGGGCACGCCCGACCTCGGCGACAACGCGGTCTACCGGGCTGCGGGCCTCGTCGGCCTCGTCGAGCGCCTCCATCGCGATGTGGTGAGCCGGCTGAGCCACCCCCTGGTCGGCAATGCGAGCCTCACCATCACGCGCATGAATGCTGGCATCGGCGACAACATCGTGCCGGCACACTGCGACCTGCTCCTCGACCGACGCATGATTCCGGGAGAGGACGAGGAGGTGGTGAAGGCGGAAATCGCCGCGCTGCTGGACGAGGCTCGCCAGAGGTTCGGCGTGCGCGCCGAGATTCTTGCCTTCAAGCCGACCACCGGTGGCGCGGCGGAGACGCCCGCCGATCATCCGATCGTCGCGGCGAGCCTCGAAGCGGGCCGCCGCCACGGCGCTCGGGCCGAGGCTCCGGGCGGCTTCACCGGCGCATGCGATCTGGTGCATTTCCGCGGCATCGGCGCCTACGGCTCGGTGCTCGGCCCGGGCTCGCTCGCCGTCGCCCACAAGCCTGACGAATTCGTGCCAGTCGACGAGTTCGTCGCCGCGAGCCTGATCTATCGCGACATCGCCACGCGGATGCTTCCTCGCGCCTAGCCTCCTTCTTCCTGATCTCCATCCACGGGACCTCCAATGAAAGACATCGTAGAGAGCCGTGCGCGCCTGCACGGCCTTTTCAACATCACCATGACGCCCTTTTCGGCCGACGGCGCCTTCGATCCCCACGCCTTTGCCGAGAATATCGAGCGTGTCATCGGCCTTGGCTTTGACGGGCTGCTGATCGGCGGCACCTATGGCGAGTTTCCGGCTATGGAAGTGGCCGAGCGGGTTGCGCTGTTCGAGCGGGCAATGGAGGTTGCGGGAGACCGTGTCGCCGTGATGCTCTGCACCGCCCATTCGGACGTGCGGGTGGTGCGCGAGCTCACATCGCTCGCCAGCCGCCTGGGCGGCCTGCCGATGGTGACGCCGCCTTACGTATCCGAAGCGACCGATGACCAGATCGTCGCCTTCTTCCACGACATCTCTCCCCTCTCGCGGACAGGCATTCTGATCTACAATGCGCCCGGCATCGGCGTGAACCTGCCCGCCGCACTCATCGAACGGATCGCCGAGACCGAGGGCGTCGTCGGGATCAAGCAGGGCGACCTGAGCCCGACCGTCATCGACGTCCTGGCGAACCGGCTGAAGGGTCGCATCAAGCTGTTCTGCGCGTCCGACCTTGCCTTTCTGGGTCCGATGATGGCGGGCTTCGACGGGCTGAGCTCGACCAATAGTTCCGCCCTTCCGGAAATCATACTGAAGAGCTTCCGCGCCGTTGCAGCCGGCGACGCGGCCACGGCGCGCGATCTGCACCGCTCCTGGTATCCGCTGCGCGAACTCGCCCGCCGTTTCGGGCAGCCGCAGACGACCAAGGCGGCGATGAATGCCCGCGGCTTCCACGGGGGAAGCGTGCGTCCGCCCCTGAGCGATCTCAACGGCCCCGCCCGTACGGCCGTGGAGGCGGCGATGACCAAAATCACGTCAGCCTGAGGCATGCCCGCCCCATACCCGACATGCGCTTCCCCTTCGGGGCGGTGCATGCCGGGGGGCGGCGGAAACACCGACCATCTGCCGTTTTTTGCAGCAGAACCTGCACCATCATCAAGCTTGCCTCGGCTTGAATTGTACCCTTTACTCACTAAAGAACACTTCAAGAGGAGAGCTACCGATGTTTGGAAGACAATGGATTGTACGGGCGCTTGCCGCCTGCACGACCGTCGTGGCCGCCGCAACGGCGGCACTTCCGGCGTGCGCCGCAGATGCCGATCTCAATGCGATCATCCAGCGCGGCGAATTGCGGGTTGGCATGATCAACCAGCCGAACTACGCCATGTTCGATCCCAACACCAAGACGTGGTCGGGAGCCAATTTCGACATCGCCAAGCGCCTCGCCGACGTCGCCGGCGTGAAACTGACCATTGTCGAATCGAATTGGCAGGGCATCATCCCCGCCCTGCAGGCCGGCCAGACCGACATCGCCATGGCGCCCTTCTACGCGACCCCGAAGCGCGCGCTCAGCGTCTGGTTCTCCGAACCCTACAACTACGACCGCAGCGGCATCCTGATCCGCAAGGAAGATGCCGAGAAGTTCAAGACAATGGCCGACCTGAACAAGGCGGGCATCACCTTCGCTGCGCATGTTGGCAGCGCGAGCGAAGCGGATGCCAAGCGCTTCTTCCCCGAGGCTTCGGTCAAGCCTCTGTCGACCGACACCATCATCCTCGAATTGCAGTCGCGCCGTGTCGAGGCCTGGATTTCCGACATGACGACGATCTCGCTCGCCGCCAAGCGCAACAGCGAATGGGCCACCGTCTTCAGCCCCGATACGGTCTTCAACGCAGTGCCCGTTGTCTTCGTCATGCCTCAGGGCGCCGTCAATCTCCAGCAGTACGTGAATGCGTCGCTTCAGTACTACAAGACACAAGGCGTCCTCGACGAAATCCTCGCGAAGTGGGATTTTCCGCCTATGCCCTCGAAGTAAGTCATTGAGACGCTGCCGAAGGACGAGCGCACGATGAATTATACATTCAACCCATCCGTTGTCCTGTTGAACTGGGTGGGTCTGGCGCACGGGGTGGAGGTAACGCTCATTCTGAGCTTTACCTCCTTCATCGGCGCCCTGTTGTTCGGACTGATCGCCGCCCTCGGGCGGCTATCCAGCCATCGGGCGGTCAACATGATCGCCGGCGCCTATATCGAGTTCGTCCGCAACACGCCGCTCGTCGTGCAGCTCGTCTGGATCTATTACTGTCTTCCGATCCTTATCGGGATCAACATGCCCGGCATGCAGGCGGCGATCATCGGCCTGTCGGTCGGTGAATCGGGCAATGTCGCCGAGATCATCCGCGGCGGTATCCGCGCCATACCCAAGGGGCAGATCGAGGCGGCGAAGGCCGTGGGCTTCTCTCCGGCCACGACCATGATGCGCGTCATACTTCCCCAGGCGTTCCGCCTGATGATTCCGCCGCTGCTCAATTCCTTCGTCGCTCTGCTCAAGGCGACCGCGCTGGTCGCGATCATCGCGGTGCCGGACCTCATGTTCGTTGCCCAGCGCATGTCCGCCGAAACGTTTCGCCCGATCGAACTGCTGACGGCGGCCGCGATCATCTACTTCCTCATCGCCTATCCGATTGTTCTATGCGTGCGCCGCATCGAGCGTCGGGCCTGGTCTCATCTCTGAGGAGGCCGCGTGTCCAATCGTCATTCTCGAGAACTGCTGAGGGTCGAAGCCCTCGAAAAGCGCTTCGGCACGCTCAGCGTCCTGCGGCAGGTCGACCTTTCGATCGATCGCGGCGAGGTAGTGTCGATCGTGGGATCGAGCGGATCGGGCAAGAGCACGCTGCTCAGATGTCTCAACCTGCTCGAGGAGCCCAGCGGCGGTCGCATCATCTTCGACGGCCGCGTCGTTGCCGAGCGCGCCAACGACGCGGCGGCGCTCAAGCTGGACAAGGACTATCCGCCGTCGCGTCTGCGGATGGACGTCGGCATGGTGTTCCAGCAGTTCAATCTGTGGCCCCATATGAGCGTCATCGGCAATGTGGCGGCGCCCTTGCGCTTTTCACGGAAGGTGCCGATCCGTGAGGCGGAGGAACGGGCCGAGGCCATGCTGGCCAAGGTGGGCCTTTCCCACAAGATCCGTGAAATGCCGAGCCGGCTTTCCGGCGGCCAGCAGCAGCGCGTGGCGATCGCGCGCGCGCTGGTCATGCAGCCTCGTGCGATGCTGTTCGACGAAGTCACCTCCGCGCTCGATCCTGAACTCGTCGGCGAAGTCCTCGAGGTGCTGCGCGAGCTCGCGGGCGAGGGCATGACAATGGTCATGGTGACACATGAAATGCAATTCGCACGGGAGGTGTCGGATCGCGTTGCATTTATGGATGGCGGCGTAGTCGCGGAGATCGGACCGCCGGAGCAGCTCTTCGTCGATCCCCAGCAGGCCAGGACACGGACCTTCCTCGCGCGTTACCTGGCGACGACACGATGAGTGAGTCCGCATTCACCGGCGCCACCAACCGGCTTGCAGCCTTCGCGCTTGCTCCCCGCGAGCTGCCGGACGCGCTGACGCTTCTCGCCAAGCGCCATATGCTCGATACCTTCGCCTGCATGCTGAGCGGCGCCCGCACCCCGGCCGTCCAAGCCGCCTCGAGACTCCATGCTTCCCTTGTCGCACAGGCAGGCTCGGCGCTTGCAATACCGGGCCTGGGGACTGTCGGCGACGACGCCACCGCCGCGCTGTTGACGGGGCTGGCTGCCCATGCCGACGATTTCGACGATACCAGCGAGTATTCGATGCGGGGCCATCCCAGTGCTCCCGTGTTGTCGGGCCTGCTGCCCGTCGTGCAGAATCGACACTCGTCCGGCCAGGCACTCATCGAGGCCTATGCGATCGGCGTCGAGATCGCCTGCAAGCTGGGACGCCTCCTCGGCGAAACCCATACGCTGAGGGGATGGCACACCATGTCGACCATCGGCACGGTGGCGACGACCATCGCCTGCGCCCGATTGAGCGGGCTCGGCCTCGACGCGACCTGCCGTGCCGTCGGCATCGCCGCGTCCATGGCGGGCGGGCTCGTCGGCAATTTCGGCACGTACTCCAAGGCGCTCCACTGTGGCCTCGCCGCACGCAACGCCTATGACGCCATGACACTGGGAAGGCTCGGCTTCGAAGCCCAGCCCGACATCATCGAACGTGCCGATGGCTTCGTCGCCGTGTTCGGTGACCACGCGACGGCACGATGGTCCGCGCTCGACGGCCTCGGCCGGCCCTGGGACCTCCTCGATCCGGGAATCGCGATCAAGGTCTATCCGTCCTGCAGTTGCACCCACCTTGCCATCGACGGCATGCTGGACCTGCTGGCCGCCAATATATTCGTGGCCGACGATGTACGCCGTGTACGCTGCTACGTGCGTGAGGAATGCCTGCGCTATCTGGTCTGTCACGATCCAAAGACCCCGATCGAAGCGAAGTTTAGTATCGAATACTGCATCGCCTGCGCACTCGTGCGCCGACATGTAACGCCGGATGACTTCACCGTCGCCGCGATCGCCGATCCCGCGCTGCGCGCCTTCTTCCTGCGGGTCGAGCTTCTACTGCGTCCGGAAGGCGGCACTGAACCGGATATCGAGCTGGAATTGCAGGATGGCCGCGTCTTCGCCCGCCGCTACGAGGATCCCCGCGGATCGCTGCGGAATCCCCTGAGCTGGGACGATCTGGTGGCAAAGTTCCGTGACTGCGCAGGGAGCCGGCTATCCCCCGCAACAGTTGAAGGCCTTCTTCGCGACCTCGCGGCACTGGAAACACTGGACGACGTCGGCCCCCTGCTGGACGCGATGGCAGGCGAGCACATCCGCCAATAGCCGCCTCCGGCGGCGGCGCGGGCGCCCAAGGCAGGGCGGAAAGGTGAAAGGTAGGACATGGATCTGGGACTGAAGGACAAGACCGCGCTCGTGCTCGGCGCCGGCGGCGGTCTTGGCGGAGCGATCGCGGCCACGCTCGCGCGCGAAGGAGCGCGGGTCGCGATGGGCGACATCGACGCCGCGGCTCTCGCGCGGACCGCAGAAGGCATCGTCCAGGCGGGCGGGCAGATCTTCCCGCTGCATCTCGACCTCGCCGACCTCGCCGGCATCGACGGGCGCGTGAGGGAGGTCGAAGCAGCCCTCGGCCCCGTGGACATCCTGATCAACAATACCGGCGGTCCTCCCCCTACTCCCGCGGCGGGGCAGGATCCCGGGTTATGGTCGAAGAGCTTCGAGCAGATGGTGCTCTCCGTGATCACACTGACCGACCGTGTGCTGCCAGCCATGCGCAGCCGCAAATGGGGACGCATCATCACATCGACCTCGTCCGGCGTCGTGGCGCCGATCCCCAATCTCGGTATCTCCAACGCGCTCCGGCTGTCGCTGGTCGGCTGGTCGAAGACGTTGGCGAGGGAGGTCGCACGCGACGGCATCACCGCCAACATCGTGCTGCCAGGCCGCATCGCCACACCGCGCATCGCGTTTCTCGATGCGCAGAAGGCCAAGCGCGAGAATCGCGCCGTCGAAGAGGTCTCCGCCGAGAGCACAGCATCCATTCCGATCGGTCGCTATGGCGATCCCCAGGAGTATGCCGACGTGGTCGCCTTCCTGGCTGGGAAACCGGCCTCCTACATCACCGGTTCGGTCATCAGGGTGGATGGCGGCCTGATCGCCAGCGTCTGAACATCCGGCCCCTCCCCTCTCTTGAAGGTGCTTCGGTGCGAGTCCTTCCGATGACATCGTGAACGCGCTCTGTCTCATCCTCCAGCCCATGCACGAAGCGTGTCCGGACCTGCTCCAGAGAGCGGGATATCCCACGCGCCTTGCAGCCTCGCTCGAACCGGAGCCCCTGCGGCTCGACGTGGAAGGCGCGGTCGCGATCCTGACGCGTGACGCGCGGGTGGATGCCGCGCTGATGGACGCCGCGCCGCATCTTCGCGTCATCGGCGTCCACGGCGTCGGTACGGACGGTATCGCGATCGATGAGGCCAGCCGGCGGGGTATCGCCGTCGTCAATACACCTGGCGCGAATGCCCATTCGGTTGCGGAACACGCTCTGGCACTGACGTTCAACCTCGCCAAGGCCGTGCACCGCGGAGATCGCGCGGCGCGCTCGGGCGATGCCACGTTCAAGTTCCGCACATCGTTCCTCGAACTTGCAGGCGCGACCTTCGGCGTCGTCGGTTTCGGCGCCATAGGCCGGGCGACGGCGCGTCTGGCACAGGGACTGGGCATGAACGTCCTGGTATGGACGCGTCACACATCCGATCCTTCCGTCGGCGCCTCGGACTTCAGCTACGTCTGCGAGCTCGATGAGTTGCTGGCGCGCAGCGACGTGGTTTCATTGCATCTGCCAAGCACGTCGCAGACGCGCGGACTGATCGATGCCGAACGGCTGGCGCGCATGAAGCCTACCGCCTTCCTCATCAACACGGCACGCGGCGCGCTGATCGACGAGCGGGCGCTGGCCGACGCCATCAGGAGAGCCAAGCTTGGCGGAGCCGGTCTCGACGTGTTCGCACAGGAGCCTCTACCTGCCGGCTCCCCGCTGATCGGGCTCGACAACGTCATTCTGACGCCGCATGTTGCCGGCTCAACCGGGGCGGCACTGCGCAGGACGGCGACCATTCTCGCCCAGCAGGTGACAACGGTGCTTGCCGGAGACCGTCCTAAGCATCTGGTCAATGCACATGCCTGGCCAACCATCCGTGCACGCTTTCTTGCGTAGTTTATTGTCATCTGCAGGAATTGATCCGTCTCGCAGAGACACGAGACCCATCTCGCTGTGGTTCCGGCAGCTATTCCATTAGCCGCGGTCGTGGATCACGCGAAAACAATTAGCTTCGCGCGAGAGCATTATTACAGGAATTCCAGTACTACTGAGAGCACCTTCCAATTCTTCGATACGACACAACATGCATCGTAAGCACCTTCATCAAAATTTCGGCTCTCAACTAAGCACACTCATTATATGAGTTCGAATTAATCTAACACATATCCGCACGGACATGAATTAAATAACAATATATCTCGAAATATATCTAACCTTTCAATCTTCTTCTATCTTGGAAACCGAAGCGATCGATATATCTTTTCCTTTCCCGACAATCGAGTAACTCACCTCGATCACCATTTTTCATTCCTTGACGCGTTACGAATGTCTGATTTTGAGCACTCACCTAAGGTAGATGGCGCAGCTCGAAGCTGTTTAGCCAGCTGCCGCAGCGATCCTTGACGACCCACTTCGCTCGGCCTCGGGAAGGCGCCCGGTGTTGCCCCCTCAGCCGGCCTTGAGCATGTCCGCTTCCGAGCAGAATGCTTGGGATAACCGATTAAAGACTCACCCGCTTTTCCGGTCGAGGCTGGGAGTCTATGGGTAGAGTAGAGATAGCGCGATGCTCTCGCGGTTCACTTTCCACGCAATAGGTAACGGGCGTTGCCGACGAGGCCAAGCGACGAAACCCGGCGGGCCAAGCCTGCCGCTACAAGGACTTCGCTGTCGCGGCGAATGCCCTTCGCCCACCAGATTGCGAACAGCCTGCGCGATCGGATCATCCGCGGTGACCTGCCGCCGGGCGAGCGGATCGTCGAGCGCACCTTGTGCGAGATGCTGGCGGTTTCCCGCACCCCCTTGCGCGAGGCCCTGAAGCTGCTCGAGGTCGAGGGGCTGGTGGAGATCTCGCAGAACAAGGGCGCCCGGATCATGTCCTTCACCGCAGAGGAGGCCTCGAATCTGTTCGAGGTGATCGCCGGGCTGGAGAGCCTCGCGGCGGAGATCGCGGCCACGCAAATGGAGGCTAGCGAACTCGACGAACTCGACCGCATGCATGAGCGCATGATGGTGCACTACCGCCGCCAGGAGAAAGATCCGTATTTCGAGCTCAACAGCGCCATCCACGACAAGATGGTGCACCTGTCGCGCAATCCGGTTCTGATCGCCACCCACGCCAATCTGATGCTGCGCGCCCGGCGTGGGCGCTACATGGCGATCATCGATCCGCTGCGGTGGGAGGAATCGGTGGGCGAGCACGAAGCGCTGATGACCGCCCTGCATGCGCGCGACGCCGAAGCGGCGCGCCGCGTGTGGAAGCGCCACCTGCTCCGCACCGGCGAGACTGTCTGCGCGGTCGTCGCCGCGACAAGCGGCGCGCCGCAGGAAACGCCGGTGCCACGATAAGCCGCGCGGCTTCCACCATCTGGGCAGGTATCTCCATCGCAGACGGATAGGCATTCCGTCTGCGCAAAGAGTCGGCAGTTGGCGGTGTCCGACGCCGCAACCGTTCGACGCATGTCTCGCCTGACGGCGCAGCCAAGGCACGATCACGAAAAGGAAAATGGTGCCGCGGACCGGCGGCCCGCGGCAGTGCCATGCGCGGAAGGCGCGTGATTAGGCGCCGGATGCACAATCTATGGGCGTCCGTATACTGGATTGATAAGCTTAAGTCATTGTATATGCTTATATAAATCAGATGGAATGCAATCTGATCCTTGACCTGCCACTGGGCCGAACGCCTTGAGATAGAAAGAGATTGTCATGTCATTCCGCCTTTTCGCCTCTGCCGGGCGGCGCCACTTCCTGAGACTTTCCGGCTTGCTGCTGGCCGCCGCGACCGTCCTGCCGCTCGCCGGCGCGCCGGCCCAGGCAGAGCCCTTGACGCTGGACGCCATCAAGAAGGCTGGTGTCGTGAAGGTGGGCGTGGAGGCGGCCTACCGGCCCTTCACCTTCCGCGACAAGGGCGAGATCGTTGGCTACGACGTCGACCTCGCCGAGGAGATTTTCGCGCCGCTCGGTGTGAAGGTGGAGTTCATCGACACCGCCTGGGCCGGCGTCATTCCGGCGCTCTACGCCGGCAATTTTGATGTCATCATGACTTCGCTCACCTACACCAAGGAGCGCGTGTCGAAGGTCGGCTATTCCATTCCCTACACCGAGGCGACCCAGGAGATGTTGATCCGCGCCTCCGACGTCGACGCCGTCAAGAATCTCGACGCCATGGCCGGCAGGACGCTCGGCGTGAAGCTCGGCTCGGCTGGCGACACCATGAAGGCCAAGCTTGAAGAGAAGCTGAAGGCGGACACCGGCAAGGGCTTCGCCGAGGTGAAGACCTATGACGACCATCCGGCTGCCTACCTGGCCCTTGCCCAAGGTTCCGTCGACGGCGTCATCAACTCGCTCGCGACTCTCACCCAGGTGGTGAAGGACGCGCCCGGCAAATACGCCATCGTGCGTGATATCGGTCCGCGCAACTGGGCGGGCATCGGCACCCGCAAGGAAGACGTCCAGCTCGTCGACTTCCTAAACGAACGCATCAACGCGCTGAAGGCGAATGGCGAAATCTACAAGTTGCAGGAAAAGTGGTTCGGTACGCAGATGAAGCTGGCCGACAGGGTTCCCGACTTCTCCTGACCCGTCACGCGGGACGGGTGACACGCCCGCCCCGTGCCTTCGCCCGGCCATGGCCGGCCACTCGATCGTGGATGCGATCACATGACCATCGACTGGGTCATCGTCGAGATGGCCATCCCCCTGCTCGCCGTCGGAACGGTGATGACGCTGAAGATCGCGTCGCTCGCCGCGCTGCTCGGCCTCGCCAGCGGCGTGGCGCTGGGCCTCATCTCGCTCGGCGGCTGGATCTGGGCGCGCTGGCTGGTGCGCGCCTATGTCGACTTTGTCCGCG
>Ga0180222_1003167_pt1 | contig 11169 bp, 10 predicted proteins | sample eDN5th37CKraftOP_FD_151336 | JGI IMG/M metagenome (GOLD analysis project Ga0180222, IMG submission 151336) | Enriched Organic Plus compost microbial communities from Emeryville, California, USA - eDNA 5th pass 37_C Kraft OP (version 2) (version 2) ... | reverse complement strand
CGGCGAATTGCCGTCCGGCAAGAAGATCGGCGGCAAGGCCGACTTCTTCCTCGGCGCCGCCGATGCGCCGATCGATCCCGCGCCGGACTGGAAGCCGGTCAGCCTCAAAGGCAAGGTCGATGGCGGCGCGCGGTTCGCGCAGACCCAGTTCTGCATGGATGCTGGCGTGCTGCGCCGCTACACCCAGCGCCTGAAGGAGGAGGGCGTCATCCCCGGCCTCTCGATGATCATCGGCGTCGTGCCGTTCCGCTCGGCGAAATCGGCGCGCTGGATCAAGGAAAAGCTGTTCGGCTCGATCGTGCCCGACGCGATGATCGATCGCATGGAGAATGCATCGGACGCTGTCGCCGAGGGCAAGGCGATCCTCACCGATTATCTCCTCGAGATTTCGGAAATTCCGGGCGTCGCCGGAGCGCATATCATGGCGCCGATGAACGACGATGCTGTCCCTGAGGTCATCGAAGCCTTCCGCAAGCGCAAGGGCCAATGACGCAGCTGCGCACCGCACTGAAATCGCGGCTTGCACGCCGCGATTTCGTCATCGGGCTTGCGCCGAAATTCTCCTCCTCTGATCTGATCGCGGCGCTCGCGCCGCGCGTCGATTACGTCTTTATCGATTGCGAGAATGCCGGGCCGGATGTGGAGCGCATTCCGGATCTCGTTCGCGCCGCGCAGGCGGGCGGGGCTGCGGCTTTGCTGCGGCCATGGTCGAAAGATCCCGGCGTGCTGCGCCGCTATCTCGGCTGCGGCATCGACGGCTTCATCATGCCGGACGTCGAGACGCCGCAGGAGATCGCGGCGGTGCGGGCGCTGATGCGCGACATCCGCCCGGACGAGGCCGACACGCTCCTTTATCTCGCGCTGATCGAAACGCAGGCCGGCGTCGCCAATGCGCGCGATCTCATGCTCGCCGAGGGCTGCGACGCAACGCAGATCGGCACCTCGGACCTCGCCGTGTCGTTCGGCCTGCCGCGCCGCGGCGACCACGCGCAGGTGCGCGAGGTCGCGTTCGGATTGCTGGACCTCGCGCGCTCGCTCGGCAAGTCGGCGGGCTGCCCGGTGAACAAATACGGCCTCAAGCCCGTGATCGACGCCGGCGGCAATTGCGTCATGCTGTTCATGGCCGATGTGCTCACCGCCGGGCTCGACGCCGCGATGGCCGACTGGCCGCGCCGCTGAGACTCACTTCACCGGCTCGACATCCTTCGCGCCCTTCGCGCCGATATAGACCGCGAGCAGGCGCACCGGCACGGCGCCGGCATTGAAGCCGTAATGAGGCACGTCCATCGCCTCCATCACGCTGTCTCCCTTTTTGTAGGTGCGGATGCCGTGCGCGCCGTAATCGACCGACAATTCGCCATCGAGAATATAGGCGAACAGCGGCACGCCATGCTTGTGCGGGATGGTGCGCTGGCCGGGCGCAAGCGTGATGATCGAGGCATTCACATGCGGCTCGCCCGCCGGATAGCGCAGCTTTTCGCCGAGGATGGTGGTCGAAGTGGAGAGGAGCGGCACCATCGGATAGCCCGCCTCGTTGGCGGGCGCCTTTGCGTCCGGCGCCTTTGTGGCCGGTGCGTCGGGCGCGCGCTGCGCGAGGGCCGGCCCGGCAAGGGCGAGGAGGAGGGCGCAGAGAAAACGGCAGGCATTGCGACGCATATGAAAAGCCTTCAGGTTGCCCCGCCGGTGCCCGCGGGGAATCGGGAATCATGAATCCTGCGGCGGCGCGTTGCGCGCCACAAGCATCAGGCCGATGGCTGCGACAACGATGCCGAGCATGGCCGGTAGCACGGCTTCGGTGAACATGTTGACGCCGCGCGACATCATCATCACGCCGAGAAAGCACATGGCGGCCCACAGAAGGCCGATGACGATGAGCACCATGCCGAGAATTCTCATGACGCCTGGCCTCCGGGCCTCGCGATTGCAGCGGCCGCCGCCGATGCGGCCCTGTTCTTTAAGGCGCGGGCGCGCCTGTCGTCGCATCTTGCATTCCATCCCTTGAGGAAACCCAAGGGCGCGCGGAACGCCGGGCTTTCAGCCAAGCCCATGGCCTCATGCGCAAGTGTGAAAGCGCATGAGCGATAGTCACCACGGACCGCCGATTGCGTCGGCGTTCCGCGCGCGGTGTTTGAGGCTTGCTCCGCGAATCCCCTGGTGGCGTGACATTTTTAGCCACCACTTCGGGCGTCTTGCATGCATCAGGAGGGACGAACCCTTGCCGACGCATGCGCCTCGCCCTGTGACTGCCTGCACATGGCAGCCGGGTCATCCGCAGCTTGGGCCTCCGCTGCACGCGCCACGTCCTGACGCACACAACGGCCACCGCATCCCGCCCCGCGTCTCATGACGCTGATCAGACGCCCCTTGGACGAGGCGGGATGAATAGGAATATAATCGCAATGTTGAGAATGTCAAGTAACTATCGGGGCCGCAATTGCTCTCACAATTCCGCACGCTTAGATTGTGTTCAATTGGGGGGATCGGTCGTGAAAAAAAGCACAAGAAAGGCTTCTGCGCAGAAAAATGGAAAGGCTTCTACGCAGAAAAATGCGCCTGCGCGGTCAAATGAGAAGCGTCCGCCGCAAATGGCCGCAATAACTAATCAACTGTTAACAGACATAAGAAGCTTGCAGTTCGCGAAAGATGAAGTTTTGAAGGTCCTTGCCGGAAATGCAAAGAAAAAGGCCGAGCAGTTTGCTGCCAAGCACGGACTAGATGAGGGCGACAAGAAGATTACACTTCAAATACCTGTTGAAGACGCCTCCGAATTCGCGCGTCAGATTGAGGACCTTCTCATTGCTGTAAAATCAATGCCGCTAACTTTGAATGGCTTGTTCTTAGTTTTAGTGAGTAAGTGGGACGCCTACATCGGTTTAGTGTTGCGATGGCTCTACACGGTTCAGCCGAGTATAATCAATAGTTCAGGTCGCAGCATACTGTACACCGAATTGCGTGAGATGGGTGATCTTGCAGCCGCAAGAGAGAAAATTGTCGATGAAGAAATTGGATCGGTGCTGAGGGAAAGTCATAGTTTTCATTTCGAATACTTGGAAAAGAAAATTGGTATTCCTCTGACTAAAGGGCTGGATCTGTGGCCACAGTTTGTGGAGCTGACACAGCGACGTCATCTCGTAGCTCACACTGACGGGCGCGTATCGCATCAATATCTAAAGGTTTGTTTGGCGGCTGGAGCCTTAAGCGCAGATGATGCTCCTGCTTTAGGCTCTGAATTGAAGATTAAGCCAGACTATTTTTTAGCGTCCTGCCGCTGCCTTACAGAACTCGGCTTCAAGCTTTCACAAGTTCTCTGGCGAAAACTGCAACCGAACGAGGTTGCGCGTGCTGATGGGCACCTGATTCGTACGACTTTTGAGATGATCGTTGCTGGTCAGTACGATTCGGCAATCAAGTTGCTTGAATTTGCGCTTCAGCCTCCGATGAAATTCAATGAGGTGCGCGATCGGATGGTTTGCATCATAAACTTGGCGCAAGCGTTCAAGTGGTCGGGCAACAACCGGAGATGTTTGGCGATATTGGCACAGGAGGACTGGACAGGGGCCAATATTGATTTTCGAATTATTGTCGCGGTCCTAAGAGATGAGTTCAATGAAGCGGCTGAATTAATGAAGAAAATGGGGCCTTCGGGTGATCTCCGGAAGGAGGATTTCGCAGACTGGCCAGCGTTTCAAGAGTTCAGGAAGGCGCCCCAGTTTCTCAAAGTGTACCGAGAGGTATTCAAGACGGAAGTTGAAGTTCGCGACGTGCCGTCAGATGTTAACTCGATACTGTCTGATGTTTCCACAAAGGCGCGGGCACAAAAGGCGAGCAGGCGTAGTCGAGTATCAGTGATCGCTAAAGGTGAGCGCGATCAAAAAAATCCGTCCCACTAAAGTTACTCCGTTATTTGATTGTCCCCACCAATCGCCCCAAAAACTCCGGCGTCGGATGCCCGTCCGGCGTCATCCCGAACTTGATCTGCATCGCGCGGATATCGTCGCGCAGGTCGAAATCGATCATGCCCTGCATGTTGTTCGGCTTGAAGCCGCGCTTCGCCAGCTCCCGCTGCAGCGTCATGCGGTCCTCGCGCGAGAGCTGCACGTCGTTCGCCGGCCAGCGCGTGGCGAAGGGCGCAGCGCCGCGGAAGCGGTCGGCGAGGTGGAGCACGGCGAGCGCGTAGACATCCGAGATGTTGTAGGTCTTGATCACGTCGAAATTCTTCGTGACGAGGAAGGCCGGGCCGCGCGCGCCCGAAGGGAAAAACAGGATCGCCTCGTCGCGCACATTCGTCGTCGGCAAATTGCCGCCATCGGCGCGCTTGAAGCCGAGCGTCACCCATTCGCGGAAACTGCCTCTGCTTTTGCGCAGGTCGAATTGCGGCGGCACGATCACCTCGAAGCCCCAGGGCTGGCCGCGCTGCCAGCCGTGTTCTTTCAGATAATTCGCGATCGAGGCGAGCACGTCGGGCACGCTGGTCCACAGATCGCGCTTGCCGTCGCCGGAAAAATCCACCGCCCAGCGCATGAAGCTCGACGGAATGAATTGCGGCTGCCCCATCGCGCCGGCCCATGAGCCGATCATGCGTTCGGGCGGGATATGGCCGTCCTGCAGAATGCGGAGCGCGGTGATGAGTTCATCGCGCGCTAAGTCGCCCTTGTAATTGTGGAAGGCAAGCGTCGCGAGCGAGGGGATGACGCGCTTGCCGCCCTGGTTCGCGCCGAAATTGGTCTCGATGCCCCAGATCGCGACGATGACGTCGCGCGGCACGCCGAAATTATGCTCGATGGAATCGAGAAGGCCGCGCCATTCGCCGATGCGCCTGATGCCGCCATCGATGCGCGGGCGCGAGACGAGCGAATTGAGATAATCGCCGACCGGGCGGCCATATTCGGGCTGCCGGCGCGAGAGACGCGCGACCTCGGGGTCGTAGGCGATGTCGCCTAATGCACGGTCGAAGGTGCCGCGCGCGACGCCGTTTTGCTCGGCGAGCGGGCGCAGCGATTCGATGAAGGCGCGGAAGGCGCGCGGATCGGGATCGGGGGATTGCGCGAGCGCGGGGGAGGCGAGGGCGAGGAGGAGCGCTGCGAGGAGCGCCGTCATTCCGGCACGCGCCCGCAAGGCACGGACCCCGGAATGACTCGCTGCTTTTATCCCTCCCCCCGCGAAGCGGCGGGGAGGGTCGATCGACTGAGCGCAGCGAAGGAGATCGGGGTGGGGGGACTTTTTCGGGCCTTCCGAAAGCGTGCGTGAGGAAACGCCCCCCACCCGACCGCCGTCGCGACGCTCCGGCGGCCACCCTCCCCACCACTCGCTTCGCTCGCGGGGGGAGGGAGAAGAAAGGTTAGTGCGTCCCCGTTCCGAGATAGGCGGCGATGACCTTTTCATCCTTCAGCACTTCGCTCGCCGGACCGCTCGCCAGCGTGCGCCCGTAATCGAGCACATGAATGCGGTCGGCGAGGTCGGCGACCATCTGCATATCATGTTCGATCCAGATCATGGCAATGCCGAGCTGATGCTTGATGCGCAGGATGAATCGCGCGAGGTCCTCGCGCTCCTCCCGGTTGAGGCCGGCGGAGGGCTCGTCGAGGAGGAGAATGGCCGGCTCGTTGGCGAGCGCACGCGCGAAGCCGATGATCTTCTGGGTGCCGAAGGGCAGGCCGCCGACCGGTGTGTGGCGATAGCGTTCGAGCTCGACGAATTCGATGATCCGCTCCACCGCCTCGCGCTGGCGCATTTCCTCGGCGCGCACCGACGGCAGGAACAGCATCTCGGCGAACACGCTGCCCCTGATGCGCGGATGGCGGCCGGTGAGGAGGTTGTCGACGACGCTCATCTGCGGGAAGAGTTCGCCGTGCTGGAAGGTGCGCGCGACGCCGAGCGCGGCGATATCGTGCGGCTTCCTGCCGATGAGCGATTGCCCGCGGAACGAGATATTGCCCTCGCCCGGATAAAGGCCGCTGATGCAGTTGAAGACGCTCGTCTTGCCGGCGCCGTTCGGGCCGATCAGCGCGAGGAGTTCGCCCTTCTCGACCGAGAAGGAGACGCCGTCCAGCACCACGAGACCGCCGAAGCGCAGCGTCAGATTGTCGATCGCAAGTTCAGCCATACCACCTCCGCGAGCGGCGATATTGCTTCACGTCGCGGTAGCTCCGGCGCTCGGCGCCGCCGGCCTGACCGAGATAGAATTCCTGGATGTCGCCGTGCGATTTCAGCTTGTGAGCGTCACCGTCAAGCACGACGCGGCCGTTTTCCAGCACATAGCCGTAATCGGCGATGGCGAGCGCGACCGCCGCGCTCTGCTCGACGATGACGATGGTGATCTTCAGGTCGTTCCTGATCTGCACGAGCTTGCCCATCAGATCCTCGACGATGACCGGCGCGAGGCCGAGCGAGAGTTCGTCGACGAGGAGAAGCTGCGGCTTGCACATCAGGCCCGAGGCGAGCGCCAGCATCTGCCGCTCGCCCCCCGACAGAAGCCCGCCGATGCGCGCGCGCAAATCCGCAAGGCGCGGGAAGAAATGGTAGACCTCGTCCTCCCGGCGCTTGCGCTCGGCCTTCGACATGGCCGGCGCGAAGGGCGCGGCGAGATTGTCGGCGACAGTGAGATTGGGAAACACCTTCTCGCGTTCGGGCACGAGCGCGATGCCGAGCCGCGTCAGTTCGTTCGGCGGCCTGTTCTCGATGCGCTGGCCGCGGAAGGTGATGGAGCCTTCCGTCACCCGCGCATTGTCGATGCCGAGAAAGCCCGAAAGCGCGCGCAAGGTCGTCGACTTGCCGGCGCCGTTGGTGCCGAGAATCGCGACGATCTGGCCATCGCGCACGGTGAGCGACACGCCCTGAATGGCGGTGATGGCGTGGTGATAGACCACGGCGAGCTTTTCGGCGGTAACCAGCACGTCGCTCGCCTTCGTCTCGTGGGTCGCCTCGTTCATTTGCGCGCTCCGGCGACCGGGCGATGCTTGAACGGCCAGAGCAGGAAATAGGTCTGGATCCGGTGCCAGATGCCGACAAGGCCGAGCGGCTCGAAAACGAGGAACAGGATCATTACAAGGCCGAAGCCCGCATAATTGACCGCGAATAACTGCCCCGCATAGGCCTGCGCATTCGGCAGCTTCAAGAGCACGCCCTCGATGACATAGGGGAAGACCGTGACGAAGGCCGCCCCGAGTATGGCGCCGAGCAGCGAGCCCATGCCGCCGATGATCACCATCGCGACATACTGGATGGTGAGGAACAGCGAGAAGGCCTCGACCGAGACGAAGCTGCGGTAATAGGCGAACAGCGCGCCGGCAACCGCCGCGATCGCAGACGAGATCACGAAGGCGAGCAGCTTGTAGGCCGCGACATTGATGCCGAGCGCCTCGGCGACGGTCTCGTGCGCATGGATCGCGCGCCAGGCCCGGCCGACGCGGGTGCGCATGAGGTTGACGCACAGGAAGAGGGTGAGCGCGGCGAAGACCAGCATCACGTAATACCAGGTCGCGCCGCCGTAGAGTTCGTAACCGAATACGATCGGTGCGTCGATCGTGATGCCGGTGGAGTGACCGCGCTTGGTTTCGTATTCGCCGCCGAGATAGACCACGACGAAATGCAGCGCGAGCGTCGAGACCGCGAGGTAAAGCCCGCGCAGCCGCAGCGACGGCAGTCCGAAGATGACGCCGAGCAGCGCGCCGACGATTGCCGCGGCCGGCAGCGTCAGCCAGATCGGCGTGCCGAATTCCTTGAACAGGATGCCGGCGGTGAAGGCGCCTGCGCAAAGAAGCCCGGCATGGCCGAGCGAGATCAGCCCGGCATAGCCGGTCAGCAGCATCAGCGACAGCGACCCGATCGAAGCGAGCAGCACCTGGGTCGCGAGGTCGGTGTAGAAGGCGGACGCGATCAGCGGAAAGCCGATCAGCACAATGCCGAACAGCACGGCGCTGACGCGCTGCATGCGGGTCTGCAGCAGGGCGAAGTCCTGCGCATAGGAGGTACGAAAATAGCCCGAGGCGCGCGGCTGATTAGACACGGTCGAGCTCCTCGCGCGTGCCGAACAGGCCCCACGGCCGCACGATCAGGAAGGCGATCAGCACGATGAACGGGATCACGTCGGACAGCAGCGGATCGATATACTGGATCGCCAGCACCTCGCAGATACCGATGATCAGCGCGCCGACAATGGCGCCGACCAGCGAGTCGAGGCCGCCCACGAGCGCGGCGGGGAAGGCTTTCAGCCCGATGATGACCATGGAGCCGGTCAGTCCGGAATCCAGCGAGATCAGCATGCCGGCGAGGGCGCCGGTGAGCGTCGAAAGGCCCCAGGCCAGCGCATAGATGGCGTGCAGGTTGATGCCGCGCTGCGCGGCAAGGAGCGGATTCTGTCCCGCCGCGCGCATCCGCACGCCCCAGGCGCCGAAACGGAGGAAGGTGAACAGCGCGGCGTAAGTCACGATGGTGACGCCGATCAGGATGGCTGCGAACAGCGAGATGCGCGCGCCGCCGGGCAGCGCCAGCGCCGGATTGGAGAAGCCGAGCGCCTGCGCCGGATATTGCTGCTGCGCCGACCAGATCAGCACCATCAGGCCGCGGAGGAGAATGCCGAGCGCAACGGTGGTGAGGACCGCCGCGAGCACCATCTCGCCGGTCATCTTGCGCATCAGAAAGACGTAAACCAGGACGCCGACGGTGAGACTCAGCGCGACCGCCGATGCGATCGCCGTCACCGGCGAGCCGGCGAACATCCAGGCCGTGGTCAGGAGCAGATACGACCCGACCATCATCAATTCGCCATGGGCGAGATTGAGCACGCGGCTGACGCGATAGATCAGCACATAGCCGCAGGCGATCAGCGCGTAGATGGAGGACAGGAAGAGGATATTGACGAGGAGCTGCAAGGCCGAACTTTCAAACTGACAAGACGTTTGTCGCGACTCCACTCACTCCGCTCGTCCCCGCGGAAAAGCGGGGACCCAGTGCCAGTGATCGGATTTCTGTTGCTTGACTCTGGGCCCCCGCTTTCGCGGGGGCGAACGGAGCATGTGGCCGATGCGTTCGTGACGCACTCACTTTCCGACGTCGTAGACCTTCCAGTCCTGCAGGACGCTGATCTTGTTGCCGTCCCAGTGATAGACGCGATAGGCCTGCTGGGTGCGGAAGTGATTGTCCTTGGTCCACACCATCGGCACGCCGCGCAGGCCCTTGGTGTCGACCTTCAGATCGGACATGGCCGCGGCGATCTTTTCCTTGGTCGCCGGCCAGCCGGCCTTGCGCAGCGCGGCTTCGAGCGCGAGGCCGCCGAGCCAGCCTTCGGTCATCTGGTTGGCCGGATATTTCGCGCCGCCGGACTTCGCCGCGGCCTCGATCTCCTTATGGATCGGCAGGCCGTCGGCATAGAACGAGTTCGCACCCATCACATAGAATTTCGGGTCCTTCACGCGCGGCAATTCACCTTCGGCTTCAAGATGCGCGATGGTGAGAAACTGCCCGTCCCAGCCGAGGCGGCGCAGCGCCTCGAAGGTGCGGATCTCTGTCACCCACGGCGCCCAGGAGAAGGCCCAGTTCGCGCCGGCATCCTTGATCTTGGTTGCGAAGGGCGTGTAGTCCGGCGTCGGCGGCGGGATCACTTCCTTGGCGACGGTCTTGAAGCCCATCTTCTCGGCTTCGCTTGCCGCGAAATCGATCTCCGAACGCGAGACCGGAATGGCCATGGCGGCGTAACCGACATTGACCGGCCCCTTCGCCACGGACTTCACATATTCGAGCGCGGCGCGGCTGTCATAGGTCTGCGCGAAGCCGGTCGAGCAGAATTGCAGCGGATCGGCGTTCGGCGGCAGCACTTCCTTCGGGCAGACCGCGCCCATGAACAGCACGGGCACGCCGGCGCGCCTTGTTTCCGCGAGCATCGGTGCGTAGGTCGACGACAGGCTTGCGTTGACCAGCACCGGCACATTGTCCTGCGCGACGAGCCGCTTCACATTGGCTGCAGCCTTGGACGCTTCGGCGGAATCGTCCTGCAGGATCAGGTTCACCTTGCGGCCATCGATGCCGCCCTTGGCATTTAACTGATCGATATAGAGGCGCAGGCCTTCGACGGCCGGTCCGAGCGTGCCGGCGGCGGGCCCGGTCATCGCGCCGGTCAGGCCGATCGTGTAGGTCTCCTGCGCTGCGGCTGGCAGTGCAAGGGCGAGAGCTGCGATGGCTCCCGTCAAACTCCGTTTCAGCATTGGCGTTCTCCCTTCGATTGTTGTCATTCAACGCGCGACTTGCGGCGCTTCATTTCCCTCCCCCCGCCACTCGCACGCAGCCAAGTTTACGCGGGCTGCGTAATCTTGCCCGCGATGCTCGCGGGGGGAGCGGAGAAGAACTAGCGCAGCGCATCGCCGGCTCCTGCGGCAAGCAAGCGATCCTCGCTGTCGTCGTACATTCCCTCGACCAGCTCCTTGAACCGATCGTACATCAGATTGCGCTTGACCTTGCGGGTCGGCGTCACCGGCTCGCCATCCTGCTCCGGGTCGAGCTCCTTCGGCAAAATGCGGAAGACCTTGATCTGCTCGACGCGGGCGAATTCGTTGTTCGCCTTGTCGATCTCCGACTTGATCAGGCCTTGCACGGCCTCGTTCTGAACGAGAGAGGTAAAGCCGGTATAGCTGACATTGTTGGCGCGCGCCCAATCGGCGACCGAGTCGAAATCGATCTCGATCAGCGCGGTGAGATATTTGCGGCCGTGTCCGAACACGATGGCTTCGCCGATATAGGGGCTCGCGCGCAGCGTGCTCTCGATGGCGGACGGCGAAATGGTCTTGCCGCCGGCGGTGACCAGAAAATCGCGGGCGCGATCGATCAGCCGCAGATTGCCGTCCTGCCATTCGCCGACATCGCCGGTGTGCAGCCATTGCTCGCTGTCGACGATCTGGCGCGTGGCCTCGGGTTGATTCCAGTAGCCTTCGAATTGGTCCGGCCCTTTCACGAGAATCTGGCCGTCATCGTCGAGCCGCACCTGCCAGCCCTGCACCACGGTGCCGACATTGCCGGGCCTCGCAAAACGCTCCGACTGCCCGCTGATGAAGGCGCCGCCGGTTTCGGTCTGGCCATAGGCTTCCACGAGGCTGACGCCCCAGATCTGCCAGAGCGCCGCGGTCTCGCGCGGCAAGGGCGCAGCGCCCGATATCGCCAGCTCGAGCTTGTCGAGGCCGA
>Ga0180222_1003166_pt1 | contig 11174 bp, 10 predicted proteins | sample eDN5th37CKraftOP_FD_151336 | JGI IMG/M metagenome (GOLD analysis project Ga0180222, IMG submission 151336) | Enriched Organic Plus compost microbial communities from Emeryville, California, USA - eDNA 5th pass 37_C Kraft OP (version 2) (version 2) ... | reverse complement strand
GCGCTGCGGCAAGCGGCCGTCATCATCGCGCGGCCTCTCGGTTGTCATCATCCGCGAAAGCGGATGATCCAGTATGTCGTAGCGCTCGCGATCATCGGGAGCGTTGGTGGTTACCGGATGCCCGCTTTCGCGGGCATGACGAGCCGGGACGCCAGAGATGCCGCCGGCGTCGTCCGACCGCCGGCCGCAGCAGCATTCAACGAACGACGCGACCCTCAATAGATCCCGAGGTGCTGGTGCAGGTCGACGCCGCTGGCCCTGAGGTCGGCGGCGCGGCCGGAGAGCGCGACGTGGCCGCTGTTGAGGATGACGATATCGTCGGCGATGTCGAACACGAGCTTCGCGTTCTGCTCGACCAGCACGATGGACAGCCCGTCCTGCTTGAGGCGGCGGATGGTGGCCATCACCTCGGCGACGATCTGCGGCGCGAGCCCTTCGGAGGGCTCGTCCATCAACAGCACGCGCGGATTGGCCATCAGCGCGCGGCCGATGGCGAGCATCTGCTGCTCGCCGCCGGAGAGATAACCCGCGATCTGATGCTGGCGCTCCTTGAGGCGCGGAAACGTCGCGTAGACGCGGGCGGCGTCCCAGGGCGTGCCGGCGCTGCCGGGCTGCGGCGCGCGTGCCGCCACCAAAAGGTTCTCGGCGACGCTGAGGCTGCGGAAGATGCGGCGGCCCTGCGGCACCAGCGCGACGCCGCGCGCGGCGATCTCCTCGGGGGCGCGGCCGGTGACGTCGCCGCCGGCGAGCGCGACCGTGCCGGGACGCGGCGTGAGGATGCCCATGGCCACGTTCATGCAGGTGGTCTTGCCGGCGCCGTTGCGACCGAGCAGGCCGAGCAGGCGCGCCTCCCCGAGCGTGAAGGAGACGCCGTGCAGGACGTGGCTGTCGCCGTAGTAGGCATCGACGCCGGCGAGGGTGAGCGCGTCAGTCACCAAGGTAGATCTCCTTGGTGCGCGGGTGGTTGACGACCTCGGCGCGCGTGCCCTCCACCACGATCTCGCCGAAGTGCATGACGCTGATGCGCTCCGCGAATTCGAGCGCGACGTCCATGTCGTGCTCGATCATGACGATGGTCACGTCGCGCGGGATGCCGGCGAGCAGCTTCTGCACGTCGCGCCGCTCGTCGATCGAGAGGCCGGCGAAGGGCTCGTCCAGCATCAGGAGCCTCGGGCTCTGCGCCAGCGCCATGGCGATCTCGACGCGGCGGCGCTCGCCGTAGGAGGTCTCCGACAGGGGACGCATGGCGAGATGCGCGAGATCGACGCGGGCGAGCGCGGCGCGCGCCTTGTCGACGAGATCGTGCTGGGCATCGAGCCGGATCAGCGGGTTCCAGCGCCGCTTGTCGAGGCCGAGCAGCGAGAGCACGACGTTGCGCAGCAGCGTATCCTTCGGGAACAGTGTGATGATCTGGTAGGTGCGCGAGAGCCCCATGTGGGCGCGCCGGCGGCTGGCGAGGCCGGTGAGCTCGGCGCCGAACAGCGAGATCGAGCCGCCGTCCGGACGGAACTCGCCGCAGATCAGGTTGAACAGCGTGGTCTTGCCCGCGCCGTTGGGCCCGATGATCAGCCGCCGCTCCCCGGGCGCGACGGCGAGATTGACCGCGCGGGTCACGCGCAGCCCGCCGAAGGATTTCTCGAGATCGCGGACCGCGAGCGCCGTCATGGCGCTGCCTTTCCGCCCGACTTGCCACGCGGGCGGCGCGCCCAGCGCCACAGCCGCACCGAGCCCGGCACGAGCCCTTCGGGCACGAAAACGACGATGGCGACGAAGATCGCGCCGAGCAGGAAATTCCAGCGCACGATATAGGCGCTGGCGACGTTCTTCATGATGACGACGAGCGCGGCGCCGACGATCGGGCCGAGCAGCGTCCCCGCCCCGCCCGAGATCACCATCAGCACCACCTCCGCCGAGGCCGTGAGCGCCAGCGCCTGCGGGCTGATGAACTGGTTGTAGTAGACGAACAGGATGCCGGCGAGCGCGGTGAGCAGCCCGGAGAACAGGCAGGCGAGGAAGCGCACCAGGAAGACGTTGAAGCCGAGCGCGTTCATGCGCGCGGGCTGATCGCGCGTGCCGCGCAGCGCCGCGCCGAACGGCGAATGCACGAACACCGCGGCCAGGGCAAGACTGAGCAGGAACACGACCAGCGTCGCGTAGTAGAAGGCATTCGCCGAGGCGAGCGAGAGGCCGAAGGGCGCGGGACGCGAGGCGAGCGAGAGCCCGTTGTCGCCGTTGGTCACGCTGATCCAGCGGTAGGCGAGGCCCCACAGGATCTGCCCGAGCGCGAGCGTGATCATCAGGAAGCCGATGCCGGTGGCGCGCAGCGCCACCACGGCATAGACGGCCATGCCCGCGAGCGTGACGCCGATCCCGAGCAGGATCGCGGCGACGTGGCCATAACCGGCGCCGAGCGCGACCGCGACGGTGTAGCAGGTGATGCCGAACACGCCGGCATGGCCGAGCGAGACGAGGCCCCCGTAGCCGAGCAGCACGTCGATGGCGAGCGCGAACACCGCGTAGAACAGGATCTGGCTGGCGATGTTGACGTAATAGCTGCCGGGCATCCACAGCGGCAGCAGCGCGAGCGCAAGAAGCGCGAGCCCAAGAGCGGCGCGCCGGCCGGTGAACCAGACGACCGCGGCGGATTTTCCGGGCACGGCGAGATCGGTCATGGCGCCACCCGCCCGAACAGGCCCTGCGGGCGCACCAGCATCATGATCACCATCGGCAGGAACAGGACGAAGTAGGCGAGCTCGGGAAAGTGCGCCTGGCCGTAGTTGTAGAGGAAGCTGATGACGAAGCTGCCGAGGAAGGAGCCGAGCAGGCTGCCGGTGCCGCCGAGGATGACGACGACGAGCGCGAGCGGCAGCATGTCGAAATCGAGCCCGGGATAGACCGACAGGATCGGCGCGCCGATGACGCCCGCAAAGCCCGCGAGCGCCGCGCCCAGGCAGAACACGAGCGTGAAGAGACGCGAGACGCGGATGCCGACGACGCGCGCCATCTGCGGGTCGTCGACGCTGGCGCGGATCATGGCGCCCAGACGCGTGCGGTCGAGCAGCAGCCAGAGCGCGGCGGCGAACAGGCAGGCGATGAGGATGATCACGAGCCGGTAGATCGGGAACACGAGGTCGCCGGCGCGCACGACGCCGACGAACTGGCGCGGCGTCTCGACCGTGATCGGATCGCCCGTCCACACCATCAGGCAGAAGTCGGCGATCATGAAGGCGATGCCGAGCGTGACCAGCACCTGCGCGAGCTGGTTGCCCGCAAGCCGCCGCAGCAGGAAGCGCTCGATGACGCCGCCGAACGCGGCCACGACCAGCGCGGCAAGGACGGCGGCGACCCAGAAGTTGAGCCCGTACCAGACCGCGAAGGTGACGCCGAGATAGGCGCCGAGCATGAACAGCGAGCCATGCGTGAGATTCGGGATGCGCATCAGCCCGAAGATCAGCGAGAACCCCGCGGACAGCAGGAACAGGAGGCCGCCGAGGGTGATGCTGTTGATGGCCAGGATCAGGTTCTGATTCATGGCCCGCGCGTTCTCATGTGGATATCGGAATGGTGAAGTGAGGCCAACGTGGCCGGCTCACGACTGGATCAAGTCGCCGGCGCTCGCGCGCTTCCCGCGATGACGGCGCCACGCGGGCCGTTGCGGGAAGGGCGACGCCCTCCCCGCAACGACGACCGCCTAGCTTTTCATCGGCGGATAGTCGCGCGAATAGACCGGCTGCTGCAGGAACCACTTCGGATCGTAGGTCCAGAACTGGCTCACCTTCGGGTAGGTCTTGATCGTCTTGTTGACGATCTTGCCGTTCACCTTCTCGGCGCGGCGGATGTAAATGTTGAAGGTCATGTTGCCGTACTCGTCGAAGGAGACCGGCCCGCGCGGCGTGTTGGCGAGCGACACCGACTTGACCGCCTTGATGAAGGCGTCGGGGTTGTCGAGCTTGCCGTCGGTCTTCTTGAGCGCCTCCTCCAGAACCATGCCGTTGACGTAGAAGGCGGCGTTGTAGAGCCCGATCGCGACGTCGTTGCCGTAGTGCTTGCGGATCGAGGCGAGGAAGCGCTTGTTGTTGTCGGTGTCGAGGTCGATCGAATAGGGGATCGACGAGTACATGCCGATGGCCTCGTCGCCGAAGCGGTTCATGATGGTGTCGTCGGCGAAGGTCGAGCCGCCGAGCACCGGCTGCTTGAGACCGAGATCCTTGTATTGCTTGAGGAAGCGCAGCGGATTGGCGCCGGTGAGCCCGGAGGCGACCATGTCGCAGTCCTGGATCTGCGAGATGAAGGGCGTGTAGTCCGGCGTCGCGAGCGGCGTCCACAGCTTCTTGACGACGCGCCCGCCCTGCTCCTCGAGCACGCGCTGGAAGCCGCCGACCTGCTCGTGGCCGTAGGCGAAGTCGTCGCACAGCGTGACCGCGGTCTTGAGCTTGAGGTCCTTGATCGCGAAGTCGGCGAGCGGGTGCATGAACTGCGCCGCCGAGGTCGAGGTGCGAACGATGTAGGGGTTGGCCTTGCGCTGGGTGACGTCCTCCGCGCCGGCGTAGCCGAAGGTCGGCATCTTGTTCTGCGCGAGATAGTCGACGATGGCGAGATGCTCGAAGGCCGCGAACGGCCCCATGATCATGTTGACCTTGTCGCGCTCGACGAGCTCGACCGCCTTGGTCTTGGCGCCGGCCGGATTGCCGCCGCTGTCGGCGACGATCATGTCGATCTTGCGCCCGGCGAGCGTGAAGTCCTTGTCCTTGAGGAAGGCGGTGATGCCTTCCTCGCAGTGGATGCCGCCGGCCGCGAGCGGCCCGGTCTTCACCGTCAGCACGCCGATCTTGATGGGCGCGGCCTGCGCGATCGCCGGCATGGGAAAATGCGATGCGCCCGCGAGCGCGGCGGTGCCAGCCAGGAATCTGCGACGATTCAGCTTGAGTGTCATGGACGTTCCCTCGGGTGGTGCCGACGTTGCGGCGAATTTTTGTGACGGCGCTGCGCGGGCCGGCTTCTGCCGGCGATTGTGACTGCACGCGCTGCCCGCCTGGAGGACAATTACATGGCGGATCGCGCGCATGTGCAACCGGGAAATGCAATCGCGACGACGTTGGGCGAGCGCCCGCATCTTTTGCGAGGGAGCAAATCGGCGTGCGCCGTCCGCGCATTCTCGGGGCACGGCTCTTCGCTGTCACGCCCGCGGAGGCGGGCGTGCGGTACTCACTGCGACTGCGGTGCACCGGATCGTCCGCTGTCGCGGACGATGACAGCGGCAAGCCCCGTGCAGTGCAGCACGCGTTCGCCGCCTACTCGGCGGCGATGCGCAGCACGCCGGTCGGATTCTTCGAGGCGCGCATCTCGTCGGAATAGGCCTGCAGCCAGCCGATCGTGTCGGGGCCGACGAAATCGCCGCCGCGCGCGCCCTGGTAGGTCTCGGGATTGTCGACGCCGGGCGGCACGATACCCTCCGCATGGGCGCGCACCGCGCGCACGATGCGGCGGCGCGTGCGGCTCACCATCAGGTCGCTGATGGCGAGGTTCTCGAACGAATGGTCGACGATCGGGCCCATGCTCTCGGTGATGGCCTGGTCCTGCAGGTGCAGGCCGTCGATGCCGCAGTAGTTGATGTTCTTGGCCTGCTGCTCGCGGTCGATCATGTAGTCGTTGCCCGCGTTGGCCTTGAGCCGCCAGCGGCCGTGCCAGTCCGTGGTGTTGGGCAGGTAGTCCTGCGCCTGCATCATCCCGACGCCGGGGATCGGGCTGCCGTCCCGAAGCTTGCGCAGGCCGGGCGAGTTCTTCCTCCACATGCAGTGCACGAACATGGTGTGCTCGTCGTCCATGGGAACCCAGGCGCGCGCGATCACGTGGTCGCGGAAATTGCCGTCGGGCGGGATCGTCCAGAACGGGAACATGAAGTGCGCGAAGCGCCAGTAGATCTCGTTGGGCCCGCCCGGCCGGTAGGCCGCGTACATGGTGCCCCAGTCGGTGTCGGCGACGTGATATTCGGGCGCGCGGTGCTCGAGCGCGTAGCGGCCGGGGTGGTTCTGGTCGGCGCCCTCGGACGTGACGCTGCCCATGTGCAGGAAGCCGAGGTGCGAGGTGTCGATGTCGCCCTCCAGCGCCTGCAGGTAGTTGCACGCGCGCTGCACCATGAACTGGACGCGCTCGCCATCCTCGGGGATCATCACCGCCTCGAAGCACGGCAGCGGCGGCGGCGCGGCGCGCTTGCCCATGTAGGTCCAGATCAGGCCATAGCGCTCGACCGCGGGATAGGCCTTGGCCTTCACCTTGCTCTCGAACGCCTGGTGCTTGGGCACGTTGGGCATGTCGAGGCAGTTGCCGGCGACGTCGAACTTCCAGCCGTGGTACGAACAGCGGATGCCCTCGTGCTCGTTGCGCCCGAAGAACAGCGAGGCGCAGCGATGCGGGCAGCGATGGTCCATCACGCCGACGCGGCCCTTGCTGTCGCGGAAGGCGATCAGCTTCTCGCCCAGCAGCATCAGGCGGAGCGGCGGCCCATCGGCGACGAGTTCGGAGGACAGGCACGCGGGAACCCAGTATTCCCGCATGAAGTTGCCCATCGGCGTGCCCGGGCCGACGCGCGTGAGGAGCTCATTGTCGCTGATCGCCGTCATGATGGTCCTCCCTTGTGTGCTCAAAAGCCTCAGGCCGGCGCGAACTCGTAGTCTCCCGGTTTCACCGCGCGCGTGCGCCACAGATAGACCGTCGCGTAAGTCGGCCAGTTGGTGGTGATCTTGCCGTTCTCGTCCTTGTAGTAGGTGAAGCAGTCCGGCCGCGCCTGGATGGTCTGCGACAGGATCTCCTGCTGCTCGGCATTGAACTGCTTCTGCACGTCCGGCCGCACGTTCATGAAGCGCGCGCGCTTTCTCTGCAGTGTCCTGATGGCGCTGACGATGTAGCGCGCCTGGCACTCGAGCATGAAGATGATCGAGGAGATGGCGTTGGTGTTCGGCCCGTAGAGCATGAAGAAGTTGGGAAAGCCGGTCACGGTGATGCCGAGATAGGCCTCCGCGCCCTTGCGCCAGGCGTCGTTGAGGTCGCGTCCGGCGAGCCCCCTGATCTTCATCGGCGTGAGATAGGCCGTGGGCGTGAAGCCGGTGCCGTAGATGATGGCGTCGACCTTGCGGTGCACACCCTCGCTGACGAGACCGTCGGCGTCGATGCGCTCGATCGGCGTGTCGATCAGCTCGAGGTTGGGCCGCGTCATGGTGTCGAGCCACACGTCCGACACGAGCTGGCGCTTGCAGCCGATCGGATAGTTGGGCGTGAGCTTCTTGCGCAGGACCGGGTCCTTGACCTTGGCCTCCAGCATCTTGCGGTAGCCCTCTTCCGCCTTGAGCCGCAGCGCGGGGCGAAAGCGACGGCGGAAGATGAAGCGCTCGAACATCAGATAGATCTTCAGCCGCGCCAGCCAGCGCAAATTGCGGTGCTTCTGCAGCCATGCGTCGAACTTGCCGGTGCCCGGGAAGATCGACTTGGGCAGCACGTACTGCGGCGTGCGCTGGAACAGGTAGAGCTTGTCCACGACCTCGGCGATCTTGGGGATGAACTGCACCCCGCTGGCGCCGTTGCCGACCACCGCGACGGTCTTGCCGCGCAGGTCGAAATCGTGGTTCCAGCGCGCCGAATGGAACTGCACGCCCTTGAACGTGTCGCGGCCCGGGATGTCGGGGACGTTGGGGTTGTTGAAGAGGCCCACCGCCGACACCAGCACCGGGGTGGTCAGGCGCTCGCCGCCCGCGGTCTCGACCGTCCAGTTGCCGGTCGCCTCGTCGAAGGTCGCGTTGCGCACCTCGGTGTTGAAGCGCACATGCGGCACGATGCCGTGCCGGTTCGCGACCATCTTCGCGTAGGTGAGGATCTCCTTCTGCGGGGCGAACGGGGCCGACCATTCGTAGTCCTGGTCGTAGGAGAAGGAATAGAGCCGCGAGACCACGTCGCAGGCCGCGCCGGGATAGCAGTTGTCGCGCCACACCCCGCCGATCTCGCCGGCCCGCTCGAGGATGACGAAGTCGTTCATGCCGGCGTTCTTGAGCTCGATGGCGAGCGCCATGCCGCCGAAGCCGCAGCCGACGATGACGATGGGGACGTGCGTTGCGCTGATGTCGTTCATTGCCGTGATTTGCTCGTGTTGCAGAAAATCGTTGCGGGGCGCGCAAGGCCTTATTGCGGCTCGATCTTCGCCTCCTTGGCGACGCGCCCGTAGAAGGCGATGTCGTGCTTGATCTTGGCGGCGAAGTCCTCCGGCGTACCGCCCGCGACCTCGAGGTTGCCCTTGCGCAGGAACGCCTTCACCTCGTCCTCCGCCAGCACCTTGTTGAAGGCGGCGTTGAGCTTGAGCACGATGTTACGCGGGGTGTCGCGCGTCACCATGATGCCCTGCCAGCCGACGAGGTCGAAACCGGGGATGGTCTCGGCGATCGGCGGCACGTCCTTGAAGTCGCCGGTGTTGCGCTCCTTGCTGGTGATGGCGATGGCGCGCAGGCGGCCCTCCTTGACGGCGCCCGCCGACGAGGACGTGAAATCGAAGGCGCTGGCGATCTCGTTGCGCTCGAGCGCGGCCAGCGCCTGCGCGTTGCCCTGATACGCCACCATCAGCATCGGCCCGGCGTAGGCCTGCAGCAGGTGACAGCTCACGGTCGAGAGCGCGACCGCGCCGGAGTTGCAGCCGACCTGGCCGGGCGCGGCTTTGATCTTGGCGACGAGGTCGGCGACCGTCTTCACGTCGCTCTTCGGGTTCACCAGCAGCAGGAATGCGCCGCGGTTGAGCTGGATCACCGGCGCGAGCACGCCGGGATCGAGCGCGTGCTTCTGGAAATAGGGATTGGTCACCAGCGCGGGCACGCCGAAGAACAAGGTCGTGCCGTCGGGCGCACTGCGCGCGACGTATTCGATCGCGATGTTGCCGCCGGCGCCGGGCTTGTACTCGACGATGACGGTGGTGCCGAGGTGGATGCTGGCCTTGTTGGCGAGCAGATGGGCGATGACGCCGCCCGGGCCGCCCGGCGGTCCCGGTACTACGATGCGCACGGTCTTGCCGGCGAAGGCCGCGTCCTGCGCGGCGCCGGGTGCAGTGCACACCAATCCCGCCGCGAGCGCGGCCAGCAGCGAGAACATCCATGACCGCATGGCGTTTTCCATCCCCGATATGATTGTGTTTGCCTTGGTTGGCCGAGACACTAGCATGGGATTGATCGAAGATCAGCGCCGGGCCGTTGCAAGAACGGTGCGCCATCCATGCGCCGGGGCCGATTGACGATCGTGCCTGCCGTTGTCTTCGCTGTCGCGGCAGCGCCTCACGCCAGAGACAGGATCTCGCATGCGCCTTGGTTTTTTCACGATGCCGATGCACCCGCCGCACCGGAACTGGGTGGAGACCCTGAAGGAAGACCGTCAATCCTTCATCCTGGCGGACAAGCTCGGGTTCTATGACGCGTTCTGCGGCGAGCACATCGCCGACGAGATCGAGAACGTCACCAACAGCTTCCAGTTCCTGGCGACGCTGATCCACGAGACCAGGCAGATCAAGCTCGCGACCGGCACGGCCAATTTGTCGCAGACCCATCCGGTGCTGATCGCGGCGCATGCGGCGATGTTCGACCATCTCTCGGAAGGGCGCTTCATCCTCGGCATGAGCGCGGGCGCGCTGCCGGCCGACGCCGAATTGCTCGGCACGCTCGGCGAGGACCGCAGCCGCATCTTCCACGAGGCGCTCGACGCCATCATGGCGCTGTGGACCACCGACGCGCCCTACAACTTCGATCAGCCCGACAACCGCTTCAAGATCTCCAGCGCCAAGATGGGCAAGCGCGAGTTCGGCCTCGGCCAGGTGGCCAAGCCCTACCAGAAGCCCTATCCCGAGCTGGTCGGCACCGTGGTGGCGCCGCATTCATCGAGCGCGACCTGGTACGGCGAGAAGGGACTGCACCCGCTCTCCGCCAACTTCCTGTTGCCGCGCTGGGTGCGCACGCACTGGGACGCTTATGAGACGGGCGTCAAGAAGACCGGCGGCACGCCCGACCACGCGCACTGGCGGGTGGCGCGCACGATCTTCGTGGCCGACGACGACAAGACCGCCAGGCGCTACGCGCGCGAGGATGCGAACAGCCCGTACCGCTTCTACTACTTCAACATGATGCGCAAGTTCGCCTATGCCAAGCGCATGTACGTGTTCAAGGAGCACGAGCAGCAGGCCGACGCGGAGATCACCGAGGACTACGTGCTCGACCGGCTGGTGACGTTCGGCTCGGTCAACAAGGTGGTCGACGAGATCCTCGCCTTCCACGACGAGGTCGGCCCGTTCGGCGAACTGGTCTACGCCGGCATGGACTGGGTCGATCCGGCGCTCACCAGGCGTTCGATGGAGCTGATGGCCGAAGAGGTCATGCCGCGCGTCAACGCCGCCCTCGCCTCCTCCGGCCGCAGCACCCGCGCCGCGGCGGGCTGACGGGCTTTACCCAACATGCGTCTGCACCCCCTCACCCGGATTGCACGCAAGCGCGCAATCCGAGCGACGCGAGCCGGGTGAGGGGCGCAGACCTTCGAAAACATACGCCACCGAACTCACAGGCCAGCCATGTCCACCCGCATCCTCACCTGCGCCCTCACCGGCGGCGCGCCGATCCAGAACAACCCCGCGGTTCCGGTCACGCCCAAGGACATCGCCCAGCAGGCGATCGACGCCGGCAAGGCCGGCGCGGCCATCGCCCACATCCACGTGCGCGATCCCAAGACCGGCCGATCCAGCATGGAGCTCGACCTCTACCGCGAGGTGGTGGAGCGCATCCGCGACAGCGGCAGCGACGTGCTCATCAATCTCACCACCGGCACCGGCGCGCAGTTCGTGCCGGGCGCGGACGATCCCAAGGTCGCGGGGCCGGGCACGGAGTTCTTCACGCCGCAGGTGCGCGCGCGGCACGTGGCGGCGCTCAGGCCCGACATCTGCAGCCTCGACTTCTGCACCATGTGGTTCCGCACGCGCGCCTTCATCAACTCGCCCGAGCATATCGCCGAGATCGCGCGCCTCGCCCAGGAGGCGGGCGTCGTGCCCGAGCTGGAATGTTTCGACTCCGGCGACATCAACCTCGCCAAGCACATGATCGCGCAGGGCGCCGTGCGCGCGCCGTTCTTCTTCCAGATCGTGATGGGCGTGAGCTACGGGGCGGCGG
>Ga0180222_1003165_pt1 | contig 11174 bp, 9 predicted proteins | sample eDN5th37CKraftOP_FD_151336 | JGI IMG/M metagenome (GOLD analysis project Ga0180222, IMG submission 151336) | Enriched Organic Plus compost microbial communities from Emeryville, California, USA - eDNA 5th pass 37_C Kraft OP (version 2) (version 2) ... | reverse complement strand
TTGCGCGCCGAACAGGCCGGAAATGCGCCCCGTCACCGGCCAGCGGAAATCCTGCCGCCAGCCGTCCGACTGCACCCGCATCGCCCGCGCGGCGCGTATCCGCTCCAGCTCCGGCTTGCGCCGTTCGAGGAATTCGGCGCTCGGCACGCCGCCGGTGGGGGAAGCATTGACCCGCTCGATCCACCAGTTGCCCGGCCGCACCGTCAGTCTCTGCTCGATCGGCGCGCCGCCTTCCACCTCCGCGCGCAGCAGCGCCGAGGCGGCGGCATCGCGATCGAAGGCGATGAGGAAGCGGCCGTCCTCGGCCAGCGGAACGGCGGCGCCGTCCAGCGTCAGGCCGCGCGTACAGCGCGGCGCCATGCCCCGGATCATGCCGCCCTGAACGGCCTCCCCGACCAGCACGAAATCGTCTGTCCGGCCCTCCTGCGCGGCGCAGGCGGGAACCACGGGCGGCGCGGCCGGCGGCGACGGAGAAGGCGCGCCCGGATCGGACGCGACGCAACCCGCCACTATCAACGCCAGCGCCAGCAGGCAAAGCGCCCCCGGCCCCTGCCGCCCTGCCCGCACGATCAGGCCGGCAACCCCTGTTCCTTGCGCCAGCGCACCTCGGCGGCGGTGGACGCCTCGGCGCTGGCATAGGGCTCCTGCCGCTCGATCGACCAATAGCGCAGGTCGTCGAGGGCGATTTTCTGCCCCGTCACCGCGCACAGCACATGATCGCCGGGGCTGAGCACCCGGAAGCTGTAGGCCATATAGTGCAGCCGCGCGGGCTGGTCCTTGCCGGACATCAACATCATTCGTCTCTCTCTTCTCCGGCGGCGAACAGATCCTGCTGCCCCTTATCCCCCGCATCGGGCCGGGGCGCGCGCCGCGCCGGTTTCGCCGGGGATGATAGCCCCTTTGCGGGGGCGGGCTCAACCCCGTTGCCGGTGGATACGGCAAGCGCGCCGTCATAAAAGGTCAGCATCATGTGCCCGGCCGCCCGCGCCGCGTCGGCCGAGGTCAGCACCCGGTCGCCCGCCGTCACCAGCGCAAAGCCCTTGGAGAGCGGCCTGCGCGGATCGAGCGAGAGGGCGAGACGCCATGTCGCCTCCAGCCGCTCGCGCCGCTGGGCGATGCCGCGCGTGACGAGATCGGGGCGCAGGCGCACCCCGTCCAGCCGCATGCGGTTCTGCCCCAGCCGCTGCCGCAACAAGCCAGGTCGCAGCGCCGCCCCCGCATCGGAAAGCGTCCGCCACGCCATGGTGACGCGATGCCGCAGGCCCCGCCCCAGCCGCTCGCCCAGATCATCGACGCGCTGGCGCTGGGTGCTCAGCAGATTCTCCGGCGTCGGCAGCAGCCGGGCCGTCATCGCCAGCCGCTCGCGCCGCAACTCGACCGCCCGGCGCGCGCAGCGCCCGGCGCGCAGACCCAGTTCCGTCAGCCCGGCCATCAGGTCCACCCGCACCGGCACCGCCATCTCGGCGGCGGCGGTCGGCGTGGGCGCGCGCACGTCCGCCGCATAATCGCACAGCGTCGTGTCCGTCTCATGCCCCACGGCGGAGATGATCGGGATGGTGCATTCCGCCACCGCGCGCACCACGGCTTCCTCGTTGAACGCCCAGAGGTCCTCGATCGACCCGCCCCCGCGCGCGACGATCACCAGGTCCGGGCGCGGCACCGGCCCGCCGCTTTCGGGCAGCGCGGAAAAGCCGCGCACCGCCGCCGCGACCTGCGCCGCCGCGCTCTCCCCCTGCACCAGCACCGGCCAGAGCAGCACATGGGTGGGGCAGCGATCCTCCAGCCGGTGCAATATGTCGCGAATCACCGCACCCGTGGGCGAGGTCACCACGCCGATGGTGCGCGGCAGCACCGGCAGCGGCTTTTTCCGCTCCCGGTCGAACAGCCCCTCGGCGGCAAGCTGCTTCTTCAACCGTTCGAGCAGCTGCATCAGCGCGCCCTCGCCCGCCAGCTCCATCCGCTCGACCACCATCTGATATTTGGACCGGCCCGGATAGGTGGTGATCTTGCCGGTCGCGATCACCTCGATCCCGTCCTGCGGCTGGAAGGCGAGGCGCTGGGCCGTGCCCTTCCACATCACCGCGTCAATCACCGCATTCTCGTCCTTCAGGCAGAGATAGACATGGCCCGACGCCGCGCGCTTGTATCCCGAAATCTCGCCGCGCAGGCGCACATGGCCGAAGCGGTCCTCGACCATGCGCTTCAACACCGCCGATAATTCGGAGACGGACAGCGCCGGTGCGTTGTCCCCGCTGCGCTCTTCGGCTAACAGGCGGCCCGAAGCATCAGTGGCGGCATCATAATCCGGGGACATAGAGAGATGAATATCCTGTTGTTGGGATCGGGCGGACGGGAACATGCACTGGCGTGGAAGCTGGCGCAATCGCCCCGCGTCGATACACTCTATGCCGCGCCCGGCAACCCCGGAATAGCGCAAAGCGCGCGCCTCGTCACCCTCGACGCGACGGACCATGCGGCAGTCGCGGCCTTCTGCGCGGAAAAGGCGATCGATCTGGTCGTCATCGGGCCGGAAGCGCCGCTGGTCGATGGCCTCGGAGACAGCCTGCGGGCAAAGGGCATTGCGGTGTTCGGGCCGGACAAGGCGCCCGCGCAGCTCGAAGGCTCCAAGGGCTTCACCAAGGATCTGTGCGCCCGCGCGAATATCCCGACCGCAGGCTATGTGCGCACCACCTCGCTGGAGCAGGCGCGCGCCGCGCTGCCGAAATTCGGCCTGCCGGTCGTCATCAAGGCCGATGGCCTCGCGGCGGGCAAGGGCGTGATCATCGCGGAGACGGCGGAGCAGGCCGACGCGGCGCTGGCCGACATGTTCGGCGGCGGCTTCGGCGCGGCGGGCGCGGAGGTGGTGCTGGAAGAGTTTATGACCGGCGAGGAAGCGAGCTTTTTCGCGCTGACCGACGGCCACGCGATCCTGCCCTTCGGCAGCGCGCAGGATCATAAGCGGGTGGGCGACGGCGACACCGGCCCCAATACCGGCGGCATGGGCGCCTATTCTCCGGCCCGCGTGCTGACGCCGGAGCTGGAAGCGCAGGTGATGGACCGCATCGTCCGCCCCACCGTGGAGACGCTCGCCGCCGAGGGCATTCCCTATAGCGGCGTGCTCTATGCCGGGCTGATGCTGACCGCCGAGGGGCCGAAGCTGATCGAATATAATGCGCGCTTCGGCGACCCGGAATGCCAGGTACTGATGATGCGTTTTGCAGGCGACCTTGCGGAATTGCTGCTGGCGGTGGCGACCGGGCGACTGGCCGATTGCGGGTCGGTCGCGCTGGCGGACGAGTGCGCACTGACCGTGGTGATGGCGGCGAACGGCTATCCCGGCACGCCGGAAAAGGGCGGCGCGATCAAGGGGATCGACGCGGTATCGGGCGAGCATGTGGAGATCTTCCACGCGGGCACGGCGGAGCAGGACGGCAGGCTCGTCGCCAATGGCGGGCGGGTGCTGAACGTGACGGCGACCGGCGCCTCGATCGCGGAAGCGCAGGCGCGGGCCTATGCGGCGGTGGACGGCATCGACTTCCCCACCGGCTTCTGCCGCCGCGACATCGGCTGGCGCGAGGTGGAGCGCGAAGGGCGGGGATAGCGGTTGCCGGTTCCCAAGCTGACATAAACAACCGTTCGGGCTGAGCATGTCGAAGCCCTGTCTTTCTTGCCTCAAAAGAAAACGGCCGTTCGCTTCGCCCATCATCCGGATCGACCAGCCTGCCCTGAGCCCTTCGACAAGCTCAGGACAGGCTGGTCGAAGGGCTCAGCCCGAACGGGGATAGCAGACTAGACACCCCAATTCCGCCACTCCTCCGCGTCGTGCCAACGCATATCGCGTCATGCCAGCGCAGGCTGGCATCTCAGGAGACGTCGCGTCACATGCCTTAGACCCCAGCCTTCGCTGGGGTGACGAATGGGGCTGGAAGTCCACTCCGTCCCAAAGCGGGCCTCTTCACCAACGAAAAAAGGGCGGACCGCCCGGCCCGCCCCCCTTTCTCTCGCCAACAGCGCGTCGGCTCAGTAAACGCGCGCCTTCGGCTTGATATAGTCGACCTCGTCGGTCAGCGTGTAGTCGTGCACCGGGCGGTAATCCAGCGTCACCTTGCCGCCGGTGCCGCCCCAGCCCTCGAACCACGAGACGGTGTGCTTCATCCAGTTCTCGTCGTCGCGGTTGGGGAAATCCTCGTGTGCATGGGCGCCGCGCGATTCCTTGCGCGCATGGGCGCCTTCCATCGTGCAGATCGCCTGCGCCATCAGATTGTCCAGCTCCAGCGTCTCGATCAGGTCGGTGTTCCAGATCAGGCTGCGGTCGGCGATCGTCACGTCCTGCAGGCGCTTGTTCACCTTCTGCATCATGTCGACGCCCTCGGCGAGCAGCGCGCTGTCGCGGAACACCGCGGCGTGCTTCTGCATCGTCTGCTGCATGTCGAGGCGGATGTCCGCCGTCGGCGTGCCGCCCTTCGCATTGCGATAATGGTCGAGACGCGACAGCGCCAGATCGGCCGAGTCGGCGGGCAGCGGCTTGTGCTTGCTGTTCGGCTTGATCGTTTCCTTGAGGTGCAGGCCGGTCGCGCGGCCGAACACCACAAGGTCGATCAGCGAGTTGGAGCCGAGGCGGTTCGCCCCGTGCACCGACACGCAGGCCGCCTCGCCCACCGCATAGAGGCCGTCCACGATCACTTCGGGATCGTCGCCGATCTTCGTCACCACCTGGCCATGATAGTTGCAGGGGATGCCTCCCATATTGTAATGCACGGTCGGGCAGACCGGCAGCGGCTGGCGGGTCAGGTCGACGCCCGCGAAGATCTTGCCGCTCTCGGTGATGCCCGGCAGGCGCTCGGCCAGCACCTTCGGGTCGATATGGTCGAGGTGCAGGTAGATGTGGTCCTTGTTCGGGCCGACGCCGCGCCCTTCGCGGATCTCCATCGCCATGGAACGGGACACCACGTCGCGCGAGGCGAGATCCTTGGCGGACGGCGCATAGCGCTCCATGAAGCGCTCGCCCTCGGAGTTGGTGAGGTAGCCGCCCTCGCCGCGCGCGCCCTCGGTGATGAGCACGCCCGCGCCGTAGATGCCGGTCGGGTGGAACTGCACGAATTCCAGATCCTGCAACGGCAGCCCCGCGCGCAGCACCATGCCGCCGCCGTCGCCGGTGCAGCTGTGCGCCGAGGTCGCGGAGAAATAGGCGCGGCCATAGCCGCCCGTCGCCAGCACCACCGCATGGCTGCGGAAGCGGTGGATCGAGCCGTCCTCCATGCAGATCGCGATCACGCCCCGGCATTCGGGCACGCCATTGGCGCCCTTTTCCATGATCAGGTCGATCGCGAAATATTCGATGAAGAAGTCCGCGTCATATTTCAGCGACTGCTGATAAAGCGCGTGCAGCATCGCATGGCCGGTGCGGTCGGCCGCCGCGCAGGTGCGCTGCACCGGCGGGCCTTCGCCCATATTCTGCATATGGCCGCCGAACGGGCGCTGATAGATGGTGCCGTCGGCATTGCGGCTGAACGGCACGCCGGCATGCTCCAGCTCATAGACCGCCGCCGGGGCCTCGCGCACCATATATTCGATCGCGTCCTGGTCGCCCAGCCAGTCCGACCCCTTGACGGTGTCGTACATATGCCAGGTCCAGTGGTCCGGCGTGTTGTTGCACAGCGAGGCCGCGATGCCGCCCTGCGCGGCGACGGTGTGGCTGCGCGTCGGGAACAGCTTGGTGATGCACGCGGTCTTGAGGCCCGCCTCGGCGCTGCCCATGGTGGCGCGCAGGCCCGAACCGCCGGCACCCACGACGACCGTGTCATAGGTATGGTCGATGATCTTGTATGAGTCCGTCATTATGCGACGCCCCCCGTGAATGCGATTTTGGCAACGGCGAAGATGCCCAGCGCAGCCCCGCCCAGGGCGTAGAAATTCAGCAGCATCAGCACGACGAATTTCAGCCCGTCATCATGGACATAGTCCTCGATCAGCACCTGCAGGCCCAGCTTCAGGTGCCAGAAGATGCTGAGCAGCATCAGCATCATCGGCACCGCGACCAGCGGCTGCGCGATCCAGCTCGTCACGCTGACATAATCGAGGCCGGGCATCTGGAGGACCGAAAAGATCAGCCACAGCACCAGCAACAGGTTGCCGACCGCAGTGAAGCGCTGGAGAATCCAGTGATGCGTCCCCGACTTGGCCGAACCGAGGCCGCGCACGCGGCCGATAGGCGTTCCGTTCCCCATCAGAGCTTCTCCACCAGCAGCCAGCACCAGATCGCCGCCGTGACGACGACCGCGAGCACGAACACCAGGATCGAAAAGGTGCGGTTCGTCTTCAGCTCATAACCCGCGCCGATATCCAGCACGAGGTGGCGCAGCCCGGAGAACAGGTGCTGGAAAAAGGCCCAGGTCAACCCGATCATGATGAGATAGCCGATGGGGCTGACGGCCCAGCTCTGGAAATAGGCGTAATGGGCCGGGCCGGATGCCGCCGCGACCAGCCACCACACCAGCGCCAGCGCACCGACGATCGCCAACCCGTCCCCGGCGACGCGATGCGCGATGGAAACCGCCATATGCGGCCCCCAGCGCCATATGGAAAGATGCGGCGATAGGGGTCTGTTCTGCCCCTTTTTCTGTGGATGAGCCATACTGGTCCCGTTCTCTCAGTTGAACCTGAATCGGCCCCCTTTAGCGCGTGGGTCTGCCGCACGCAAATCATCATGGGCACATGATTGCCCACCCCTGTCATTTTTGTTCGCTATTGCGAAAGATAATCAAAGATTAACCTCCTTTCCCTAGGATTTACCTCGATTCAGACAAAGCAAACCAGCAACACAGGGTCAGGAACAGCAATGCCGCACGATCTGGCGATCGGGGACCATATCAACATTCGCGAACGGCTGGAGGATTTCGACGCCGACGGATCGCTGGCCGATGCCGCCCGCGAAATCTGGACGATGATCGAGCAGGACGGCAGGCCCGCCGATAATTTCTATCACGCCTATGCCGTGCGCAGCGGGCTGCACGACCGCTGCCCGGCCGAATCCCTTCGCGTCGTCCGCGCCGAGATCGACCGCTATCTCCGCCAGAAATTCTCCGCCTTCTCGTCCGACGGCTGGGTCCATTCGATGAACCAGTGCGTCCGCCACGCGCGCGAGAACGGCGTGGCGCTGCGCACCGTGCTGGTCGCGGTCAACGCCTCCAGCGAGGCGATTACCGACATCGTCCGGCGCGAGGTGGTCGACGGCGATGCGCGCCACCGGCTGATGCGGGCCCTGCTGCGGATGACGATGATCGAGGCCGAAACCATGTGCGCCATCGTCGCGGAGGAGAATGTCCGCCGCGACACGCAGGAGCGCAAGCGCAACAGCGAGATGTTCGAGCAGAGGATCGCGAGCGAGGTGGACGACGCGTCCCGCTTCGGCGTCAGCCTGCGCGACCAGGCCAAGCATGCGTCGCACGCGACGCGCGGCATGCTCGACCAGGTATCCGAAGTCGCCGCCGCCGCCGAGCAATCGGCGCTGGCGATGCGGGAGGCCGCGCATATTTCCGCCGGCCTCATCCGCGCGATCGAGGAAACCCGCGCGCAGGTGGAAAATTCGGCGGAGGTCGCGCAGCGCGCCTCGATCCAGGCGGGCGAGGCGGTGTCGATGTCGGCCACCCTTTCCGACCATGCGCAGGCGATCGAGTCGATCCTCGGCCTCATCCGCGACATTGCCGGGCAGACCAACCTGCTCGCGCTCAACGCGACGATCGAGGCCGCGCGCGCGGGCGATGCCGGGCGCGGCTTCGCCGTCGTCGCGCAGGAGGTGAAATCGCTGGCGAGCCAGACCGCCCGCGCCACCGACGACATCGCGGGCAAGATCGCCGCGATCCAGAATAGCACCCGCCAGTCGGTCGACACCAACCAGCGCATCCGCGACACGGTGAGCGACGTGCAGGAAAGCTCCGAACGCATCCGCCACGCGATGGAGCAGCAGGCCCAGACCGTGACGATGATCACCGCCGCCGTCGACGAAACCGCGCTGGCCGCCGATTCCATGTCCACCACCGTCGACACCATCCGCCGGGACACCGAGGTGGTAGCCTCGGAGATCGACGCGCTGGAACAGGGCCTCGGCACGGTCGAGACGATGCTGAACAATCTGCGCGACGCCTCGGCGGAATTCGGCCGCCGCGTCCGGTCCGACAGCGCCTCCGGCGAAAAGGCGCAGGGCAAGGACTGGACGCCTTTTCCGAGGGTCGCATCGCTGGCATTTTAGGGCCGGACCAGCGGGTGGTGGCGGGATTGCGCTGCCGCCGTGGTGCGTTGCGGCTTTCGGCCAGAAGCGGACCTCCACCTTCATCGTCACCCTGAACGTGGTTAGCTGCGCTGGTTTTCGGCTCAGGGGCCATTGCGCCAGATTGAGCGGAGGAGCGTGGGGCTTGATGGACGCTGAAACAAGTTCAGCATGACGATTGGGCTATGGCGGCCAACCGCCATCCCTATACCGTCATGCCAGCGCAGGCTGGCATCTCAGGAGGCAGCGCGCGACGTGGCCTGCGACCCCAGCGTTGCCCTTCGGGTCGCTGGGGTGACGCATATGGAAAGGGCGTCCGATCACCCCAAACCAGCTCATCCCAGATAGATACAGCCACCAAAGAAAAGGGCGCCCGCAGATCGCAGGCGCCCTCTTGTTTCCATCCCGCCCGCCACATCGGCGCGGCGGCGGTATGCAGGCTATCAGGCCGCGTCCTCGGCCTTCTTGTCCTTGTCGGTGAAGACGCGCACCGGTTCCTTGCGGCCTTCGACCACATCCTTGTCGACCACCACCTCGCTGACGCCTTCCATCGACGGCAGGTCGAACATGGTGTCGAGCAGGATCGCCTCGATGATCGAGCGCAGGCCGCGCGCGCCGGTCTTGCGTTCGATCGCCTTCTTCGCGATCGCGGTCAGCGCCTCGTCGGTGAAGGTGAGGTCGACCTCCTCCATCTCGAACAGCTTGCGATACTGCTTCACCAGCGCATTCTTCGGCTCGACCAGGATCTGCACCAGCGCGGGCACATCCAGATCCTCCAGCGTCGCGATCACCGGCAGACGGCCGACAAATTCGGGGATCAGGCCGAATTTCAGCAGGTCCTCCGGCTCGCTCTGGCGCAGCAGCTCGCCGGTGCGGCGTTCCTCCGGCGCGGCGACATGGGCGCCGAAGCCGATGGACTTCGCCTCCAGCCGGTCGCCGATGATCTTTTCGAGGCCCGCGAACGCGCCGCCGCAGATGAACAGGATGTTGGTCGTATCCACCTGCAGGAATTCCTGCTGCGGATGCTTGCGCCCGCCCTGCGGCGGGACGGAGGCGGTGGTGCCCTCCATCAGCTTCAGCAGCGCCTGCTGCACGCCCTCGCCCGACACGTCGCGGGTGATCGAGGGGTTCTCGGCCTTGCGGCTGATCTTGTCGATCTCGTCGATATAGACGATGCCGCGCTGCGCCTTCTCGACATTATAGTCGGACGCCTGCAACAGCTTGAGGATGATGTTCTCCACATCCTCGCCGACATAACCCGCCTCGGTCAGCGTCGTCGCATCGGCCATGGTGAAGGGCACGTCGAAGGTCTTGGCCAGCGTCTGCGCCAGCAACGTCTTGCCGCAGCCCGTGGGGCCGACGAGCAGGATGTTCGACTTGGCGAGCTCGACGTCGCCCGTCTTGGTCCCGTGGTTGAGGCGCTTGTAGTGGTTGTGCACCGCGACCGACAGCACCCGCTTCGCCCGCGCCTGCCCGATCACATAATCGTTGAGGACATCGCAGATTTCCTGCGGCGTCGGCACCCCGCCATCCTTCTTTCCGACGAGGCCGCTCTTGGTTTCCTCGCGGATGATGTCGTTGCACAGCTCGACGCATTCGTCGCAGATGAAAACGGTCGGTCCGGCGATCAGCTTGCGCACCTCATGCTGCGACTTGCCGCAGAAGGAGCAATAGAGCGTGCTTTTCGAATCGGAACCTGTAAGCTTGGTCATTCCTGCTCTTTCCTCGCCCGGCCGGGATCGCGAGAGGCGATCGGCTCCGGCCTGGCATATGCGGTCATCCTAGACCGCCCTTTCCCTGTTTCACAAGCCCTGTTTAGGGGGCCTGTCCGGGGAGAGACGGTAGCCGCCCTCCCCTTAACGGCGCCTTACGCCTCTGCCGCGTCGGCCGGAACCGGGCGCTTTTCGAAGACCTGATCGACGATGCCGAACGCCTTGGCCTCCTCGGCTTCGAGGAAGGTGTCGCGATCCATCGCCGCCTCGATCTTCTCCAGCGGCTGGCCGGTGAACTGGGCGTAGAGATTGTTCATCCGCGCGCGGATACGCAGGATTTCCTTGGCCTGGATCTCGATGTCGGAGGCCATGCCCTGCGCGCCGCCAGACGGCTGGTGCACCATGATGCGCGAATTGGCGAGCGCGATGCGCATGCCCGGCTCGCCCGCCGCCAGCAGGAAGCTGCCCATGCTGGCCGCCTGGCCGATGCACACCGTGCCCACCTTCGGGCGGATATATTGCATCGTGTCGAAAATGGAGAGGCCCGCCGTGACCACGCCGCCCGGCGAGTTGATGTACATGTAGATGTCCTTCTTCGGATTTTCCGATTCGAGGAACAGAAGCTGGGCGACGATGATCGACGCCATATGATCCTCGATCTGGCCGGTCACGAAGATGATGCGCTCGCGCAGCAGGCGGGAATAGATGTCGAAGCTGCGTTCGCCCCGATTCGACTGCTCGATGACGACGGGGACCAGTGCGGCCATGGGATCGAAAGTGCTGTTGTGCATGGGATCGAGATTCTTTCAGCGTCTTGAGGTTGCCCGGACCCTACATCGGGGCAAAATGATGCGGGTTCAAGGGGGGATGTGCCTCCCTTCCCTAACCGGCGGGGATTAACGGCTGTTTGACGCCGGGCCGGGACGCGCCAGATCGGCGGGCGCGGCATGGGCGAGATAGGCGAGCCGCTTCACCTCGCGCCGGCCGCGCACCACCGTGTCGAGGATGAGGCCGCACATGAAGCTGAGGCCCGCGACGATGGTCATGCCGGTGACGAGGATCGCGGTCGGGAAGCGCGGGACGAGGCCGGTTTCGAGCCAGGTGAACAGCAACGGCAGCGCCAGCGCCAGCGCGACCAGCAGCAGCAGCGCGGCGATGCCGCCATAGAACCAGATCGGCCGTTCCATGCGATAGAG
>Ga0180222_1003164_pt1 | contig 11177 bp, 7 predicted proteins | sample eDN5th37CKraftOP_FD_151336 | JGI IMG/M metagenome (GOLD analysis project Ga0180222, IMG submission 151336) | Enriched Organic Plus compost microbial communities from Emeryville, California, USA - eDNA 5th pass 37_C Kraft OP (version 2) (version 2) ... | reverse complement strand
CGCACGCGTTCGTCTGGCTGCCCGCCTTCCGCCTCGGCGGCGGGCCGGAGGCGCTGAAGCAGCGGATCGAAGCCAGCCGCCCGCTGCTGGCATGGCTGCGCGTACAGGCGGAGCAAGGCGCCATCATCGGCGCCAGCGGCGGCAGCGCGATGCTGCTCGCGGCTGCCGGGCTGACCGCCCATTGCGCCATCCCGGTCGCAAGGGCGCTCCGGCCGCTGATGCGCGCGCTGTTCCCCCGGCAGGCGCTGGAGGAGCGGCTGGCGCTGGTGGATCGCGGCGACCTGCTGCTGTCGAGCGGCCTCGGCTCCGACCTCGCGCTGATCGTGCGGGTGATCGAACGCACGCTTTCCCCCGATATCGCGCGCTGGCTCGCCTCGATCATGGGGCTGGACAGCGTGGACGAGGAACTGGTCGCGAACGACCCGCTGGTGGCGCAGGCGCAATTGTGGCTGGAGCAGAATTTCGCCCGGCAGGCGAATATCGCGCAGCTCGCGGCGCTGTTTTCCACCAGTCCGGCCACGCTGAACCGCCGCTTCCAGAAGGCGCTCGGCATGTCCCCGCGCGCCTATGTCCAGCATCTGCGCCTGCAGGCGGCGATCCGCATGCTCGAAAAGTCGGCGCGCTCGGTGGATCGCATCGCGCAACTGGTCGGCTATTCGGACAGCCGCCTGTTCCGCGCGATGTTCCGCCAGCAGACCGGCATGACCGCGAGCCAGTGGCGCGAGGCCGCCCGGTCGAAAGGCGTCGCGCCCCGGCCCTGATCCTCAGCTTTCGCCGCCGGTCGCGTGATGCGCGGCGATCCACGCGAAGATGAACGACGCGCCGATGCTCGCGCCCGCCGCCGGATAGCAGCGCCCCATCACCGACGCCGTCGAGTTGCCGGTGGCGTAGAGGCCGGGAATGACCGAACCGTCCGGCCGCAGCGCGCGGGCATATTCGTCGGTGACGATGCCGCCCGATGTGCCGACGTCGCCCGGAATCAGCTCCATCGCATAGAAAGGCGGCTTCTCGATCTTGCCCAGATTGGGGTTGGGCTTGTGCGTGGGATCCCCGAACCAGTTGTCATAGCCCCGGCCGCCCCGGTTGAAATCGAGGTCCTTGCCCGTCTCGCAATAGCCGTTGAACTTCTCCACCTCGGCGCGCAGGCCCGCCGGGTCGATCCCCGCCTTTACGGCCAGTTCCTCGATCGTGCCGGCGGTTTTCAGGAAGCCGCTGTCGAACCATTCCCTCGGCGTCTTGCCCGGCGGCTGCACGCCCCAGGCATAGCGCTTGCGGTGGCGGCTATCGAGGATGACATAGGCGGGCACGTCGTTCTGGTAGAGCCGCTGGCCGTTTTCCATATAGGAGCCGCTCTCGTTGAGGATACGCCGCCCCTGCCGGTTGACGATGATGCAATGCGGCTTGGAAATATCCGTATTGTGCATGAACGGATAAACGCCCTTCAATTCCGGCGGGATGGTGCCCGGCACCCACCATGCCTGGTCCATGAGGTCGAGCGCCGCGCCGTGCTTCTCCGCGATCCGGATCATCTCCCCGGTGTCGCCGGGGTTGGCGTTGGTCCATTCGACATTGCTCGGCTGCGGCCCGTATTTCTTCCGCATCTCCGCATTGCGGGAAAAGCCGCCCGCGTTGATCAGCACGCCGTCGCGCGCGCCGATGCGCAACTGCCGCCCTTCATGCTCGCACACGACGCCGACTATGCGGCCGTCTTCCTCGATCAGGTCGACGATGCCATGATTGGTCCGCATGTCGATGCCCGCCTTGTCGGCCAGCATCAGCATCCGCCCCTGCAGGGACCCGCCGAAACTCAGCATCGGCTTGCCCCGTTTCTTCACCTGCCGCATGCGCCAGAGCAGCTTGATCCCTTCCCACATGCCCCTGGGCGTGCGGGTGGCGAGCGTGATGTCGCGGGCCTTGTCGGTCGGCAGCGGCATGACCATCGGGCCGAGGCGCAGCTTGTCGAACAGCGGCCCCATTTCCCGCGCGTCGAGCATGGGCGCGCCCACGGACCGGCTGCGCGTGCATCCGCCGGGGCGGTCGTCGTAATAATCGGCCCAGCCTTCGGTGCGCAGCCATTTCATGCCCCGCTCTTCCAGCCATTTGACCATCACCGGGCCGTTGCGCAGATAGGCTTCCTTGCGCTCCGGCGTGGCGCCGGGCCCGGCGTCGTCGCCGATGGTCGCATCCATATAGGTGCGCCCCGCCTCATGGCTGTCCTCTATGCCGTCGCGGGCGAGAAGATGATTGTTGGGCACCCATAAAATGCCGCCGGACATGGCGGTCGAGCCGCCGAATTTGTCGGTCTTTTCAAGGATCAGCGGCTTCTTGCCGATGGAATCGAGATAGAGGGCGGCGGCCATGGACCCGCCGCCCGACCCGACGATCACGAAATCCGCGACTTCGTCAAATTTCGCTTCATCCATTCACTCATTCCCTCCGACAAAATGGTGATAGACGCGATGGAAGTTGCTGATCTCCACTTCCTGCACCGGATTGGGGCGGGCGACGGTGAAGGCGCGCGACTTCATGCCCTTCTGCACCTCCTCCATATTCTGGAAGTCCTGCTCCAGGATCAGGCCCCAGTCGAGGTCGCGCCACTTGCCGTTGCTGCCGTCACCGCCGTCCTCGACCTCCACCTGCGGCTCCTCGCCCGGCGCGAACCGTTCCAGCACGTTCACCTCGAAGATGCACTTGTCGGGATCGTCGCCATAGGGGCGCGAGCGGTAGAACAGCACATTGGTCGGCTGGTGCAGGAAGACGAGATTGGGGAAGATGTTCCAGTCCGTCCCCGCCGCCATCTGCTGCTCGGCGGTGATGTCGGGAAAGGGGCGGCCGTTCTTCGCCGCTTCCTCGCGATGGAATTGGGCGAAGGCGACGAACACCTCGAACGGGGTCGCGCTTTCCGGCAATTCCATCAGCCTGCGCCCGGCGGCGAGCATTTCCTGCGTCGCCGTCGCCTTCAGCGTATCCCAGATCTCGCGGTTGAATTCGTAGAGGCCCTTGCGGATATCGCCGCTCTGGTCGCTGATGCGCGGGCTGGGCAGGCCGAACAGCGCGGTCGGCGCATAGCCGAACATCGCATGCTTGCCGAACGCCTGGCTGTAGGTCACGTCGTCATGATAGGCGAGCAGCTGGCGGTGGGTCGTCTGCACGTGATAGCCTTCCATGAAGGCTTCCTGCGCCGTCTTCCAGTTGCAGGGCATGACGATCCGCTTGCGCCACACATAGCGCATCTTCTCGATCTCGAACGGATCGAGCAGCGTCTTGGCCTCGCCCAGATACTCCTCCAGGCTTTCGCTGCCGGGGTCCATGTTGATGAATACCCAGCCGCCCCACAGGCCGATCTTGACGGGCTGGAGCGTCACCGCCTCGTCGGTGAGGCAGTCGCCCCAGTCGTGGCGGTCGACGATCTCGGTCGGACGGCCGTCCAGAGTCCATTGCCAGCCATGATATTTGCAATGGAACTTGCCCATGCGCCCGCACCCGGAGGTCAGGCGGCGACCGCGATGGGGGCAGACATTGTGATAGGCCGCGACCGAACCGTCCTGCCTGCGCACGACCGAGATGGAATCGTCGGCGATATCATAGGTGTAGAAATCGCCGGGCTGGGGAATTTCCTCCTCCCGGCAGGCGATCTGCCAGACGCGCGGCCAGAGACGTTCCTTCTCCAGCTGCACATAATGGGGGGAAATATAGGATTCGACGGGTATGCGATCGGCCGTGATGGCGCCCGGTCCCGCCTTGACATCGCTCATGTCGTTCATCGCCCTGTCCTCTCCCAATCTGTCCTCTACCAAGTCTCTGGTCCGTTCCGTCTTATCCGTTTCTGGCGGGGCCCTGCGGGAAGCGCATGTCGAACACGCCCTCCGCGATGCGGTTGAGCAACACTTCTATCGCCCCGCCCGCGATCATCCAGCCGCGCGTGCGGCGCAGGCAATATTCCACCAGGCTGTCCTGGCTATAGCCCGCGCCGCCCATGATCTGCATCGCCTCATTGGCGCAGTCGAAGCCCGCCCGGTTGCAGGCCACCTTGGCGATGGCGGTTTCCTCCGGCGAAGGCAGGCCCGCATCGGCATTGGTCGCCGCGCGATAGAGCAGCAGCTGCGCCGCGTCGAGCTTCAGCTTCATCTCCGCGAACTTCCATTGCAGGCCCTGAAAATCGCACAGATGGCGGCCGAACTGCTTGCGCGTCTTCGCATGCTCCACCGCCGCGTCGAACGCATAGCGGCCGAGCGCGAGGCTGCGCGCGGTGTTGCCGATGCGCTCCACGTTGAAGCCGGACATCTGCTTCTTGAACCCGCCGGGGCCGAGCAGCACCTTGTCCTTCGGCACATAGACATTGTCGAAGAACAGCGGGTTCCATTCCTCGCCCGACAGGAAGCGCACCGGCTTGCCGAAGGTGAAGCCCTCCTGCCCGCGCTCGATCAACACCGATCCGATATTGCCGGTGCCCGGCCCGTAGCGCACATAGACGAGGAACACCGTCGCATGGGTGCCGTGGGTGGTGAAGATCTTCTGCCCGGTGACGCGATAGCCGTCTCCGTCCTCGACGGCGGTGGTGGTCAGCTCGGTCACCGCCGACCCGGCATTGGGTTCGGTCATCGCCACCGAGATCAGCCCTTCGCCGCGCAGCAACGGGGCGAGATACTGCTCCTTCTGCGCGTCGCTGGCGAACTGGGCGAAGGTGCGGATCGCGCCGAAATTCCCGGCCTGCACCACATCCGCCGAGCGCGGGCAGACGGACGCCACCGTCTCGATCGCGATCACCGCGTCCATCAGCGACCCGCCGAGGCCGCCCTTCTCTTCCGGCACGGTGATGCCGATCAGCCCCTGATCGGCCATCAGCTTGGCGACATCCCACGGATAATCGTCGCTGTGCGCCCGCTCCAGCGCGCCTGCCGCCAGATGGCGCTGGGCTAAGGCGGCCACCGAATCACGAAACATCGCCTGTTCTTCGTTCAAATCGAACTGCATTGGCATTTCCTCTTATGCGGCCCCCGGCCGCGCATATAATCGTGATACCGGGGTAATCGGCGATCGCCCCGATGCGAAGGGGAAGGCTGCAACCCTTCACATCTGCGATACCTCTGGGGGCATCCCCGCCCGTTTCTTGACAGACAGGCCGCATGGATAGCTTTTGGCCGGAGATTTCATTTCCATGCGTCACGCATGCCAACGGGGCTGAACCATATTTGCCATGACCCAGATTAACGACAGCATCTCGACCCGCACGCAGGGCGATATCGGCTTCATCATCAGCGACAATCCGCCCGTCAACGCGCTGGGAATCGGCGTGCGGTCCGGGCTGGTCGAGGCGCTGGCCGCGCTGAACGCCGACCCCGCGGTCAAGGCGATCGTGCTCTGCTGCGCGGGCCGCACCTTCTTCGCGGGCGCGGACATCACCGAATTCGGCAAGCCGCGCCAGTCCCCCACCTTGCAGGACGTGATCGCCGCGCTGGAAGGATCGGCCAGGCCCGTCATCGCCGCCATCCATGGCACGGCCCTTGGCGGCGGGCTGGAAACCGCGCTCGGCTGCGCCTTCCGGGTCGCGGTGCCGTCCGCGAAGCTGGGGCTGCCGGAAATCAATCTCGGCCTGTTCGCGGGCGGCGGCGGCACGCAGCGCCTGCCGCGCCTGATCGGGCCGGAAAAGGCGCTGGAATTCGTGCTGTCGGGCAAGCCCGTCGGCGCGGCCAAGGCGCTGGAGCTGGGCATGATCGATGCCGTCGGCGAAGGAGACGCAGCAGAGGCTGGCGCCGCCTTCGCCCGCCGGGTCATCGACGAGAAGCTGCCCGTGGTCCCGGTGCGCGACCGGGAGGAGAAGATCGCCGCCACCCGCGCCGACCCGGCCGCGTTCGAGGCGCTGGCGCAGAAGCTGACCGCGCGCGCCAGGGGCCAGCTCGCCCCGGCCGCCAATGTCGACTCGGTGCGCCGCTCCTTCACCCTGCCGCTGGACGAGGCGCTGGCGATCGACGCCGTGGCCAATCGCGAGCTGATGGCGGGCAGCCAGTCGCGGGCGCTACGCCACCTCTTCTTCGCGGAGCGTGAAGCCGCCAGAATTCCCGGCCTGCCCGAAACCGCCAAAGCCCGCCCGGTCGCGAGGGCCGCGATCGTCGGCGCGGGCACCATGGGCGGCGGGATCGCCATGTGCTTTGCGGGTGCGGGCATCCCCGTCACCCTGATCGACGCGACGCAGGAGGCGCTCGATCGCGGGCTGGACCGGGTCCGGGGCAATTATGCGACCTCGGTGAAGCGCGGCTCGATCACGCAGGATCAGGCGGACGCGCGCCTCGCGCTGATCACCCCCGCGCTCGACCGCGCGGCGGCGGCCGACGCCGATATCGTCATCGAGGCCGTGTTCGAGGATATGGCGGTGAAGAAGGAAATCTTCGCCGACCTCGAAAAGCGGGTGAAGCCGGGCACCTTGCTCGCCTCCAACACCTCCGCGCTCGACGTGGACGAGATCGCCTCGGTGCTGGAGCGGCCGGGCGACTTCGTCGGCATGCACTTCTTCTCCCCCGCCAATGTGATGAAGCTGCTGGAGGTGGTGAAGGCCGCCCGCACCGGCCCGGACGCCATCCTCACCGCGATGGCGGTCGGCAAGGCGATCGGCAAGGTTTCGGTGCTGTCCGGCAATTGCGACGGCTTCATCGGCAACCGCATGGTGGCCAAGCGCTCCGCCCAGGCGGAACGGCTGCTCCAGCAGGGGGCGCTGCCCCATCAGGTGGACGCCGCGCTGACCAATATGGGCTTTCCGATGGGGCCGCTGACGACCAACGACATGTCCGGCCTCGACATCGGCTATTCGATCCGCAAGCGGCGCGGCACACCCTTCCCGATCGCCGACGCCATCGTCGAAAGCGGGCGGCTGGGCCAGAAGACCGGCGCGGGCTATTATCGCTACGAACCGAGCGACCGCACCCCGCACCGCGACCCGGAAACCGAGGCGCTGATCGTCGCCACGTCGGAAAAGCTGGGCATTGCGCGGCGCGAGATAAGCGAGGCGGAAATGGTCGAGCGGCTGCTCTTCCCCCTCATCAACGAGGGCGCGCGGATAGTGGAGGAAGGCATCGCCCTGCGCGCGTCCGACGTCGATCTGACGTGGATCAACGGCTATGGCTGGCCCCGCCATCTGGGCGGGCCGATGTTCTACGCCGACGAAACGGGCCTCGCCCACATCGTCGCGCGGCTGCGCGACTTCGCGGCGGAAACGCCGGGCGACCCCTCGCTCCAGCCCGCCGCCCTGCTTGTCGAACTTGCCGAAAAGGGTCAGACTTTCGCGCAATGGCAAAAGGACCGCGCCGGAGCCTGACGGCACGGCGCCGCACTACAGAATTTCAGTTCGGAGAAATATATGAGCGACACCGAAAACCAGTTCCAGCGCGAAATCGACTATAGCGAATTCGATTTCCTGACGGTCGATATCGGCGAGGACGGCGTTGCCCTCGTCACGATGAACGATCCCGACAGGATGAACGCGGTGGGGCCGCACAATCACTGGCAGCTGGAGGATATCTGGCTCAAGCTCGCGCGGGACGAGCGCATCAAGGTGATCGTGCTGACCGGCGCGGGCAAGGCGTTCTCGGCCGGCGGCGACATCAAGATGATGGCCGAGCGCGCGCAGACCGAATATGGCCTGAAATACGCGCTGCGCGTGCCGCTCAATACGCTGCGCATCTGGGACCAGATATTGATGACGCCGCAGCCGATCATCGCGGCGGTCAATGGCGACGCGATCGGCCTCGGCACCTCGCTCTCCGCCTTCTGCGACATAAGCGTCGTCGCGGAGGACGCGCGGCTGGGCGACACCCATGTCCGCGTCGGCCTCGTCACCGGCGACGGCGGCTCGGTGATGTGGCCGCTGCTGGTCGGCCCGCAGAAGGCCAAGGAATATCTGATGCGCGGCAAACTGCTCGACGGGAAGAAGGCCGAGGAGATCGGCCTCGTCAACTATGCCTTCCCCAGGGAGCAGGTGCTGGACGAGGCGATGAAGATCGCGCGCGAAATCGCCGGTCAGCCGGTCTGGGCGGTGCGCTGGTCCAAGGCCGCGGTCAACAAGTGCCTTCGCGATCAGGTCAACCTGACCGGCGAGCTGTCGATCGCCTATGAGGCGCTGACCATGATGACGCATGACTACAAGGCCGCGACCACGGCCTTCGCGAACAAGGAAAAGCCCGTCTTCAAGGGCTATTGATCGGCATGGCGGGCTTTCGGGACGCAGGCCGTATCGCCACCGTCGCCGCCATCGGCGCGGGGGTGATCGGCGCGGGCTGGGTCGCCGCCTTTCTGGGCAGCGGCCGCTCCGTCCGCCTGTACGATCCCCTGCCCGACGCGGGCGAACGCACCCGCGCCCATGTCGCGGGCGCGTGGGACCAGATGGCGGAGCTGGGGCTGGCCCGGCGGGACGACGACTGGACGTCGCGGCTTTCCGTGCATGGCGATCTGGCGGAGGCCGTTGCGGGCGCGGATTTCGTGCAGGAAAGCACGCCCGAACGGCCCGACCTCAAGCGCGCGCTGTTCGCCGATCTCGACCGGCTCGCGCCGCCGGACGTGCTGGTCGCCAGCAGCACATCCAGCCTGCCGGTCAGCGAGCTGCAAGCCGGGCTCGCCACCGCCGGGCGCTTCGTGCTCGGCCATCCGTTCAACCCGGTGCACCTGATCCCGCTGGTGGAGGTGGGCGGCGGCGACGCGACCGACCCCGCCGCGATCGAAACGGCGCGCGCCTTCTACGCCTCGCTCCACAAGGAGACGATCCTCCTCAACCGCGAAATCTTCGGCCATATAGCCAACCGCCTGACCAGCGCGATGTTCCGCGAGGCGGTGCGCCTCGTCGCGGAAGGCTATGCGAGCGTGGGCGACATCGACAAGGCGATCCGCCACGGTCCCGCGCTCAAATGGGCGATACAGGGGCAGTTCACCACCTTCCACACCTCCGGCGGCGCAGGCGGGCTGGCCGAATTCCTGCCCAAATTCGCGCCCGGCATCATCCAGCGCTGGGCGACCATGGCCGATCCCCCGCTGGAGGACGAGGCATTGCAGGCGCTGCTCGTCCGCCAGATGGAGGAGGCCGCGCAAGGGCGCAGCGTGCAGGACATCGCCGCCCGGCAGGACGACAGGCTGCTGGCGATGCTGAAGCTGCTCGGCCCGGAACGGGATGATTGATTTTATCCGTTTGTTGATGAAAATCATCCCTGCCTGTTCCCCCCTTTTGGTGTGTGATGCACCCATAAGATCTGAAGAGAGGAACGAGGATGACCACCGACGTAATCAACCGCCCCGATGCGGAGGATCTCAGCGTCAGCGACATCACCGCGTCGCGCGAGCTGGAGAGCTGCAACCATCTGCTCGACGATCATGATGCGCTGGAACGCTTCTATCATGAAAACGGCTATATCCTGCTGCGCGCCGTGTTCGACCCCGGCTCGGTGGAGCGGGCGCGGGACGAGATGCTGGCGGTCGCCGCGCAGCTCGGCATGACCGAGCCGGGCGACCGCGACGGCAAATGGACGGGCACGCCGCTGCCCGGCAATATGGAGGAAAGCGAGCTGTATGCCGGCATTGCGAGAAAGCTGCTCGAGCATCCCGCCAATCTCGCGGTGCTGGAAAAGGTGCTGGGCGAGCCCGCCCGCGCCGTGCCCATCGTGCAATATCGCACCTATCCGCCCAACGGCCCGATCACGGTCGTGCATCAGGACGGCTTCTACAGCCCCGGCATTCAGGACTACAAGCCGGTCTGGGTGCCGCTGACCCCGTGCACCCGCGACATGGGCGGGCTGGCGCTGGCGGTCGGGCAGAACAAGCGCGGCTATTTCCACAATGTCGGCAAGCCCTCGCCCTATCCCTTCCCGCGCGACGCGGTGCCGGACGACGCATGGGCGACGACCGATTATCATCCCGGCGACGTGCTGATCGTGCACCCCTATACGCCGCATTGCGGCATGCCCAACACGTCCGACCGGCTGCGCATCACCTTCGATTCCCGCGTCCAGTCGGCGGCCAACCCCAGCGCCATCGCGGCGACGGTGAAGGCGGTGACACCCCATTCGGTGACGGTCGATGCCGAGGGGCTGGGCGAGCGCACCTTCACGGTCGACGCCGACACCTTCATCCGCGTGCTGCACCCCGGCGTGCGGGAAAAGTTCGAGGATTTCGCCGACTATACCACACCCGGCATGCGCCTGGTGGTGGTGCGCGACGGCGACCGCGCGGTGATGCTGCGCAAGGCGGCCGAGGGCTGATATTGGCGGAAGGGGCTGGGGTGGTGCCGCAGCCCCCCTTTCGCGCCGGGCGCGGGGAATGGCGGGTTTTGGGTGTTGGCCGCCACCTTCCTGCATCCGTCACCCCAGCGCAGGCTGGGGTCTCAGGCCATGTCGCGCGCCGCCGCCTGAGATGCCAGCCTTCGCTGGCATGACGTGACAGGAATGGCAAGGATTGGCCAAAACCCATCACGCCGCCGCCGGATAGACCCCGCCCTTTTCCGCCAGCGCCGCGAGATGATGGTCGCGGTCGCCGAGCAGTGCATCGATGGCGGTCAGACGCTTGAACGCATGGCCGACCTTATATTCGGCGGTGATGCCGATGGCGCCGTGCAGCTGCACCGCCGCCTGCCCGATCAGGCGGCCCGATTTGCCGATCTGCGCCTTGGCCGCCGCGATGTTGCGGCTGCGCTGGTCCGCGTCGATATCCAGCGACAGCGCGGCGAGGATCGCCATGCTGCGCGACAGCTCCAGCTCCATCAGCATGTCGACCGCGCGATGCTGCAACGCCTGAAAGCTGCCGATCGCCACGCCGAATTGCTGCCGCGTCTTGAGATAGTCCACGGTCAGATCGAAGGTTTCGGACATGGCGCCGACCGCCTCGGCGACGAGGCCCGCCGTCGCTTCCTCGAACGCCCGCGTCAATATCGCCTCGCCCTGCCCCGCCGCGCCGATCAGCGCCCCGGCATCGACCCGCACGCCAGAAAGATGCACCGACGCCACCGGCACGCCGTCATAGCCGCGCGCGCCCTCCACGCGCAGGCCCGGCGCGTCCGCGTCCACCAGGAACAGCGACAGCCCCTCCTCGCCCTGCGCGCTGACGATCAGCCTGTCCGCGCCCGCGCCGTGGAGGACGCCGATCTTGCCGCCGTCGAGAATCCAGCCCTCGCCATCACGCATGGCACGGGTCCGCGCCGCCGTCGC
>Ga0180222_1003161_pt1 | contig 11190 bp, 8 predicted proteins | sample eDN5th37CKraftOP_FD_151336 | JGI IMG/M metagenome (GOLD analysis project Ga0180222, IMG submission 151336) | Enriched Organic Plus compost microbial communities from Emeryville, California, USA - eDNA 5th pass 37_C Kraft OP (version 2) (version 2) ... | reverse complement strand
ACCGGCGCGACGAAGGCATGGAAGGTGAAGATCGCCGAGGTCGGAAAGCCCGGCAGCACCACGATCGGTTTGGTGTCGGCGACACCGAGACAAAGCGGCTTGCCCGGCTTGAGCGCGACGCCGTGCACCACGATGCCGGGCTTGCCCAGGCGCGACACGATGGTGTGCGAAAGATCGCCGGCGCCTTTCGAGGTGCCGCCCGAAAGCACCACCATGTCGCAGGCGGCCAGCGCCTCGCGCACGGCCTTTTCCAGCAACGGCTCGTCGTCTGGAAAAGCGCCCATCGCCACCGGCTCGCCGCCCGCTTCGGCCACCGCGGCCGCGATGATCGCGCCGTTGCTGTCATAGACCCCGGCCGGCTTGAGCGGCGATCCGAGCGCCACCAATTCGTCGCCGGTCGAGATCACCGCGACCTTCGGGCGCCGCACCACGTCGATGCTCGCGAGCCCGCAGGCGGCCAACATGCCGATCTCGCGCGAGCCGATACGCGTGCCGCGCCGCAGCAGCGTCTCGCCCCGCGCGATGTCGGAGCCGGCATAGGAAATGAATTGCCCGGGCGCGGCGGCGCGGCGCAATTCGATGCGCGGGCTTCCGTCTTCGATCAGTTCGGTATGCTCGATCATGACCACGGCATCGGCGCCGCGCGGGATCACGCCGCCGGTCGCGATCGCCGTGGCCGAGCCGGGCGCGACCTCCAGCCGCGGCGCGTGCCCGCAGGCGATCACTTCGGCATTGAGCGCGAGGATTTTCGGATTGCCGTCGCTGGCGCCGAGCGTATCGGCGGCGCGCAGCGCGAAGCCGTCGACATTCGAGCGGTCGAAGGGCGGGGCATCGACGGGCGCCTGCACGTCATGCGCCAGCACGCGGCCGAGCGCCTCGCCCAGCGGCAGTGTCTCCGGTCCGAGCGGCTTCAGGTCGAGATACGCGGCAAAGCGCGCGCGTGCCGCCTCGGCCGACACGACGTCGAGGAACTGCTCCTGCCGGGCCGCGGCGCGCACGCGTGCGATCAGGTCGGCGCTGCCGTCCGGCTCTGCCTTGGCGCTCTCGCTCATGGCCACGGCCTTACCTGAACGTTCGAGCCGGCGGAATAGCCTTCGCTCTCGGCCGGAACCAGCACCCAGCCGTCGGACCGGGTGAGCGCCGACAATGGCAGATATTTGCTGGCCAGCGGCTCGGCCTTGCCGGCCTGACGCCTGACCGGCACCAGTTCGGTCAGCCCCACGGTGGAAGCGATCTTGCGCGCGAGCGGCAGGCTCTCCGCCCGCTCCTCCGTCTCGCCGGCGGCTCCCGCCAGCCGCCCGAGCATCGCCCGCCCCACCATGAGCCAGACGCTCAATGCGGCGTCGAGGCGGCCGGGCAGCAGCAGCACCGGCCTTGCGCCCGCGAACCCGAAGGCGGCGCTCTCGCCCGGCGTCAGCGCCATGCCATGCACCGCGAGCCTACCTGCACGCGCCAGCATTTGAACCGCACGGTCGTTGCGGCCGGTGCCGGTGCCGCCAATGGCCACGATGGCGTCCGCCGTTGGCGCCGTCAGCGCCGCCGCCAGTCCGGCTTCGCCCTCGCTTGGCTGGACAATTCCACCCCTACGTCCGATGTCGCCGGCGATCAGCCGGGCCGCCGCCGCCACGATGCCGTCGGCGCGCAGCGGCACGAGCGTGAGGCGCGGCTCGCGCACCGCGATTTCGGCGAGACCGGCCGCCGCCAGCGCGGCGCAATCGGTGAGCCGCACGTGCTCGCCGGCGCTCCGCAGCGCCATGTCCGCACGGCTGTCGCCGCCCGCCGGCAGCACGCCCTCGCCGGGATTAATCGTCTGAACGGCTTGTGCGCGGCCCTGCGCGATCTGCACGGCATCGATCGGTGCGACACAGTCGGTACCGGGCGGCATGGCTTCGCCCGCTTCGACGCGCGGCGGGATGGCCGGCAGCGGCGCCGGCGCGTAGGAGCCGGCGCCGAGCGTGGCATCGGCGGCCAGGGCCCAACCGTCCTGCAGGGCAATCGCGCATACCGGACGGGCCGCCACCATCGCGTCGGCAGCGAGCACGCGCCCGGCCGCCATCCCGATCCCGATCGTGCGCGGCGCGACCGGCTTCACCTGAGCGGAAACCAGCGCCAGCACGTCGGCAAGCGGCGTCAGCCGCGTGATCGTCTGTACTGTCTCGGGCACCATTTTCCGCTTGCTGTCCCAAACTGATCGGAACCTTAGTCTACCTGAATTAAGTTACGGATAAAGCAGCGCTTTTCTACGTCGATGGGCCGGGTGGGAGCTTCGTCGAAAGCCGCGTCGAGAGCCCCCATCCCGCCCCCGACCACGCGCAAGCGCGCGTGGGGGGAGGGGGAAGTCCCGCAACCCCGGAACGTGGTGGGGCTGGGGATGGCAGCGCGGGCCGAGCCCGCGTATGACAACGCCGAGGCTTCCAGTCCCGCGACCGAGAACCCCGAACATGCTCTGGGCCGTCTTCACCTTGATCGCCGCCGCGGCGCAGACCGCGCGCAACGCCATGCAACGCGAGCTGACCGCCACGCTCGGCACGGTGGGCGCCACCCATGTCCGTTTCCTGTTCGGCTTTCCCTTCGCGCTCCTGTTCCTGCCCGCCGTGATGTGGGCTGCCGGCTACAGCCTGCCGCATCCGCCCGCGGTGTTCTGGGCCTGGGTGGTGGCCGGCGCGCTGATGCAGATCGCGGCCACCGCCACCATGCTGTCGGTGATGGGCGAACGCTCGTTCGTGGTGGCCTATGCCTATATCAAGACCGAGCCGGTGCAGGTGGCGCTGTTCGGCCTGATCTTTCTCGGCGATCACGTCACGCCATTGCTCGGATTGGCGATCCTGATCGCCACGGCGGGCGTCATCGTCATATCGTTGAAGCCCGGGGCCGGCCGCGTGAGCAGCACGCGCTCGACCGCGATCGGCCTGTTCTCCGGCGGACTGTTCGCGCTCTCGGCCATCGGCTATCGCGGCGCCATTCTGTCGCTCGAATTACCGCATTTCGTGATGGCGGCGACCTTCACGCTCACCGTCGGGCTCGTGCTGCAGGCCGCCTTGTTGTCGCTCTATCTGGCGCTGCGCGATCCGAAAGTGCTGCGCGACATCGCGCGCGCCTGGCGGCCGTCGTTGTTTGCCGGCTTCATGGGCGCCTTCGCCTCCGAGTTCTGGTTTCTGGCTTTCGCGCTCGCCACGGCGGCCAGCGTGCGCACCCTGGCGCTGGTCGAAGTGCTGTTCGCGCAGGGGGTTACGCATTTCATTTTCAAGCAGCCCACCACCGCGCGCGAGAAGCTCGGCACCGTGCTGGTGGTGATCGGCGTGGCGCTGCTGGTCTGGGCCTATTGAGCGGGCGCGCGCCCCGTTTCCGAACTTCGTGACACGTCGCAGCGCGTTGAGGCACGAAGTCTTGAAATAAAGGGGCACCGGCAAGCTCATGATTTTAGTGCCGCGCTGCGATTTCAAGCGTCGGATCGCGTTTTCGGCAGGCGGTGCAAGAGCTTCAAATCGGCGGCACGGGCGGTAAATGCGGGCACCCGGGCCCGGCAATTGACATGGCTCAAGGGCGAATGCCGCGCGATGGGCGATAAGGTTCCGGCGCCGGGAACCTCCTGCCGGCGCCACGCCTTATTGTGTGTCCAGGGTGATTGCGATGGCCAAGCCAACCAGCGAACGCGAAACTCCGGCTGACGAGAGCCCCCTCACCATCTCGCCGGAGAAGGTCTGTTTCGTCATCGTCAAGGCGCGCGAATTCGACGCCAAGGACGAGGTCACCGAGCCCGATCCGGGCTCCAACCCGTCCGACGACAAGGATGTCGAGATCCTCGAGGACCACGGCGACGATCCGGTGGTCGAGGAACTGACGCAGTTCATCGAGTCGCTGTCGGAGGACGAGCAGATCGATCTCGTGGCGTTGAGCTGGCTCGGGCGCGAGGACTACAGCGCCTCGGACTGGCCGTCGGTGCGCGAGGAAGCGGCCGGCCAATACAATCCGCGCACGACGGCCCGCTATCTGCTCGGCACGCCGATGCTGGGGGACTTCCTGGAAGAAGGCCTGTCGATGCTCGGCTATTCCTGCGAGGAATTCGAGATGAACCGGCTGTGAGCGCGCGAGCGCCACGGCCGTCGGCGACGAACGCCTCCCGCCCCGCTGCGATCCTGTCAAGTCACCGCGACACCGGCTTGCGAGGCTTGCCCCCAACGATGACAGGTGGCTCTTGATGCCGAGCGCGGAGCGATCCCCTGCACCTGCGTCGACCATGGTGTTCCGCGCCCGCGGCCTGTCGAAGGTCTATGTCATGGGCGAGGTCGAGGTGCATGCGCTGCGCAATGTCGACCTCGACATCTACGAGCGCGAATTCGTCGTGCTGCTGGGACCCTCGGGCTCCGGCAAGTCGACGCTGCTCAACATATTGGGCGGGCTCGACGCGCCGACCTCCGGCGAGGCGCGGTGGCGCGACCACGATCTGGTCAAGGCGGACGAAGCCGAACTGACGCGCTATCGGCGCGAGCATGTCGGCTTCGTGTTCCAGTTCTACAATCTGATCCCGAGTCTCACGGTGCTCGAGAACGTCGCGCTGGTGAACGAGATCGCCGAAAAGCCGTTCGATCCGCGCGAGGCGCTGGCGTTGGTCGGCCTGACCGAGCGGCTCGACCATTTCCCGTCGCAATTGTCGGGCGGCGAACAGCAGCGCGTCGCGGTCGCCCGCGCCATCGCGAAGTCGCCCGACGTGTTGTTGTGCGACGAGCCGACCGGCGCGCTCGACTACGATACCGGCAAGCTGGTGCTGGCGGCGATCGCGCGCGTCAACGAGCAGCTCGGCACCACCACGGTCATCATCACCCATAACGCGGCGATCGCCGGCATGGCCGACCGCGTCTTGAAACTCGGCGGCGGACGCATCGTCGGCGAGGAGCGCAATGCGCGCCGGCTGTCGCCGGAGGAATTGAAGTGGTGAGCCTGCTCGATCGCAAACTCTGGCGCGACATCAAGTCCCTGCGCGGACAGGTCATCAGCATCGCGTTGGTGGTCGCATCGGGCGTCGCGGTCTTCGTGGCCTCGATCTCGACCTACGATTCCCTGCTCGCCGGCCGCGACAGTTTCTATGCGGCCACGCGCTTTCCGCACATCTTCGTCACCGTGAAACGCGCGCCGCTTTCGATCGTGCCGCGATTGACCAATATTCCGGGGGTGGCGGCGGTCGAGCCGCGCATCGTGCGCGACGTCATCGTGGACTGGCCGTCGGCGCTGCTGCCGGTTTCCGCGCGCGTGGTCTCGCTGAACCGGGCCGGCGAGGAGCCGCTGGCGCGTCTCTTTCTGGCGCGCGGAACGGCGCCCGGTCCGAACGATTCGCGCAGCGCCGTCATCAGCGAAGGCTTCGCCGAGGCGAACGGCGCCCGGCCCGGCAGCGATATCCGCGTCATCCTCAATGGCCGCCTGCAAAGCTTTCACATCACCGGCGTCGCGCTGTCGCCGGAATATGTTTATGCCGTCAAGCCGGGCGTGCCGATCCCGGACGACCGCTTCTTCGCCGTGCTGTGGGTTGATCGCAGCGCGGCCGAGGCCGCCTTCGACATGAAGGGCGCCTTCAACGACCTCGTGGTTTCGCTCGCGCCCGGCGCCGATCCGAAGCCCGTGATCGCCGAGCTCGACCGCATCCTCGAACCCTACGGTTCGGTCGGCGCCATCGAGCGGCGCGACCAGCCGTCCAACCGCTTCTTGGACGACGAGCTCAACCAGCAGAAGGTCATGTCGATCACCATCCCGCTCATCTTTTTCGGGGTGGCCTCCTTCCTGCTCAATGCCGCGCTCGGCCGTCAGGTGGCGGCGCAGCGCGAGCAGATCGCCGCGCTCAAGGCGCTCGGCTTCCCGACCGCGCCGCTCGTGCTGCATTACCTCGAACTGGTGGCGGTGATCGTGCTGGCCGGGTCGGCCCTCGGTATCGCCGGCGGCATCGCCTTCGGCCATGCCATGATCGCGAGCTATCAGGGCTTTTTCCGGCTGCCTGCGCTCGCCTTCGCGTTGACGCCGTGGTCGGCGGTCGTCGGCACGGCGATCAGCTTCGCCGCCGCGTCGCTCGGCGTGGTCACCGCGTTGCGCCGGGTGGTGCTGCTTGCGCCCGCCGTCGCCATGCGGCCGGCGCCGCCGCTGCGCTTCCGCCGTTCCTGGCTCGAGGTCTTGTCGCCGCGGCGGCTGTTGACGCCGCGCCGCATGATGGTGCTGCGCAATCTCACCGGCCGGCCCTTGCGCGCGCTGCTTACCACGCTGGGTATTGCCTTTGCGGTGCCGATGGTCGTGCTCGGCCTGTTCTGGCGCGACGCCATCGACCAGATGATCGAAATCCAGTTCAACCTGGTGGAGCGCGGCAATACGGTCGTGACCTTCCCACAGCCGCTCGACCGCCGGATCGTCGACGATCTCAAGCGCGAGCCCGGCGTGCTGGCGGCCGAGGGCGAACGGATCGTGCCGGTGCGCATGCGGGCCGGACAGCGGACCTATCTCACGTCGGTAATCGGTCTGCCGGCGCGCGGCGAGTTGCGCCGGCCGCACGACAAGGCCATGCGCCCGATCGAGATCGCGCCGGAAGGCATCACGCTGACGCGGCGCCTCGCCGAGCGGCTCGGCCTCGATGTCGGCGACACGATGACGATCGAGGTGATGGAGGGCAAACGGCGCAAGCGCGACATTCCGGTGAGCGCCATCGTCGACGAAGTGATCGGCATGGCCTCCTACATGGAGATCGGCGCGCTCAACCGCCTGACCGGGGAGGGCGACGTGGTCTCGACCGCGGCGCTATTCGTGGATCCGGCGGCGATGCCGGCGCTGTCGCGGCGCTTCAAGCAACTGCCGGTGATCGAGTCGGTGGCGATGAAGTCCTATACGCTGACGTCGTTTCTCGACAAGATCGCCAATCTCGTGCTGGTCAGCGCCGGCATTCTCACGGGGTTCGCGGTGATCATCGCATCGGGCGTGGTCTACAACAGCGCGCGTATCGGCTTGCAGGAGCGCGCCTGGGAACTCGCGAGCCTGCGGGTGCTCGGCTTCTCGCGGGCGGAGGTCGCGCGTATTCTGTTCGCCGAGTTCACCATCGAGATATTGCTCGCGCTGCCGATCGGCATCGCCCTTTCGCAGGTCATCATCGAATTGATCGCTCATTATCATTCCAACGAGAGCTTCCAGTTTCCGGCGACGATCGGCGCGCGGACTTTCGCGGCGGCTTCGCTGGTGGTGGTCGCCGCCGCCGCCGTGAGCGCCTATCTGGTGCGCCGCCGGATCGACCGCCTCGATCTGGTCGCGGTGCTCAAGACGCGGGATTGACCATGCGGATTACCCTTGGCCGTATTCTCGTAGCGCTCGGGCTCGCGGGCGCCGTGGCGCTGGTCGTCTGGTCGCTGATGCCGAAGCCGGTGCCGGTCGAGGTCGCGGCCGTGCGCCAGGGTACGTTCGTCGCGACGGTCGACGAGGACGGCAAGACGCGCGTGCGCGAACGCTACGTCGTGGCCGCGCCGCTCGCGGGCCGCCTGATCCGCGTCCAGCTCAAGGCGGGCGATACGGTGAAGGTCAACGAGAGGGTGGCGACCATCGTGCCATCGCCGGCGCCGTTTCTCGATCCGCGCAGCCGCGAAGAGGCGGAAGAGCGGCTGGGCGCCGCCGAAGCGGGGCGCGAGCGCACCAAGGCCATGGTCGAGCGGGCCCAGGCTCACGTCAAACAGGCCACGGCCGACCTCGATCGTGCCCGTACTTTGGCCAAGAGCGGCTCCGGGACGGTCCAGAGCCTGGAGCGCGCCGAGACCGCCATGCGGGTGGCCGATCGCGATTTGCGCGCGGCGGAATTTCAGGACGACGCGGCCGCGCATGAGATCGAGCAGGCGAAAGCCTTGCTGGCGCGCTATTCCAACGGTGAAAAGGCGCCGCTCGAACAATGGAACGTTACCGCGCCGGTGTCGGGCCTTGTGCTCAAGGTCAGGCAGGAAAGCGAAACCCCGGTGCAGCCGGGCACGCCCATCCTTGAGATCGGCGATCCGCGCGATCTGGAAGTCGTCGTCGATGTGCTCTCGACCGATGCGGTGGAGATTCATCCCGGTGCCGCGGTCGCGATCGAGCATTGGGGCGGCCCCGGCGATCTCGCCGGACGGGTGCGCCGGGTCGAGCCCGCCGCATTCACCAAGATCTCCACCCTGGGTGTCGAGGAGCAACGGGTCAATGTGCTGATCGACATCACCTCGCCGCCGCAGGATTGGGCCGGTCTCGGCGACGCCTACCAGGTCGATGCACGGATTACCGTCTTCACGCGCGACGATGCCATTATTGTTCCTTCCGGCGCCCTGTTTCGCAGCGGGGAGGGTTGGAACGTCTATACGGTAGCGGACGGTCGCGCCCAGCGCCGGAAGGTGGAACTGCTGCGGCGTGCCGGGCGCTTTGCCGCGGTGACGGCCGGCGTCGAGCCGGGCGATCCGGTGATCGTCTATCCGAGCGACCGCATCGCGCCCGGCGTTCGCGTCGAGCCGCGCTAGGGGTCGGCATGGCTTGGCCCGGCAACATGCTACGCTATATTCCGTTCGCGATTTGACGTGTCCGAGGAGAGGCGGTTCGCCTGAATCCAGCCCATGAAACGCATCATCGTGGCGACCGACGGCTCCCCCGGCGCCAATCGCGCCCTCGACATGGCGGTCAGGATGGCAAAGGTCGGGAATTGCGAACTGACGATCCTGACGGTTGGCGGGAACGTCACGGGGGCGGAATTGCGTCGGCTTGCGGCTATCGACGGTGATCTCGGCCGGTCGCTGACCGAGAACGCGGACCACATTCTCGAACGCGCCCGCAAGCGAGCGCAGCGGCTGGGGATGGCCTCGGTCAAGCTGCAGGTCGAATGGGGCGATCCGGCGGAGACGATCATCGACACCGTACGCCGTGAAAAAGCCGATATCCTCGTTGTTGGTCGGCGCGGGCAAGGTCGGCTCTCCGCCCTGCTGCTCGGCAGCGTGTCGCGGAAACTGGCGAGCTTGGCGCCCTGCGCCGTCCTGGTGGTGCCTTAAGCGTCACACAACATGGAGCGGTATGGGGCGCGCATTGCGGCTTGCCCAGGGTTCCCCAATATGACCCAGGTCAAGACCGGCGCCTTGCCGCCGGTTCAAATGGGTGCGGCGGCCGAATCGCGACAGGTCCCGGTACCGTTCGCTTGAACGGAACCGTTGCGAACCGGACTTGTTTGCGAGAGACGGCCGCGTAGTATCCCTGCGTTCCTTGTCCCATCAGCCTCACAGGAAATGCGTTTTTTCCAGCAGATCGCCTTGATCGTCGACCAGAAGCAGCTCCTGGCGCGCTTCTGGAAGACGGCTTCGCAGGCGTGGCGCGACCGCAAGGCCTGGGTCGCCGGGCTGGCCACCTTCCTGATCGTCATCACGTTGCTGCAATTGCTGGTCCAGGTTCTCCTCAACCTGTGGAACCGCAATTTTTTCGACGCGCTCGAGCGCAAGGATGCGCATGCGCTTTGGCTGCAGGCGCTGATGTTCGTCCCGCTTGCCGCGGCCAGCATCGTATTGGCCGCCACCGCGGTCTGGGGGCGCATGACCGCGCAGCGCGGCTGGCGCGAGACCGTGACGCGCCACGTCATCGACCGCTGGCTCGAGAAGGACCGGTTTCGAAAACTCAACCACCTCAACCATTTCGTCAGGGGCACCGAGAATCCCGAATACCGCATCGCGGTCGACATCCGGGTTGCCACCGACGCGCCGATCGACCTCGTGCTCGCCTTCTTCTCGTCCGTGATGACGTCGATCACCTTCTTCGGCGTGCTTTGGAGTGTCGGCGGCAGTATCGACATCGTCATCTTCCAACGGACACTGACCATCCCCGGTTATCTGGTGATCGGCGTCATCATCTATTCCGGCGTCGTGTCGGCGCTCATGATTTTTATCGGTCAGCATTTGACCGGCGTCATCGAGCGGATGAACCAGGCGGAGGCGGAATTTCGTGCGGCGGTCGACGCTTTTCGCGAAGAGGGCGTCCCCGAAGAGCTGAAGACCGGTAACGGCGAGATGCGGCGCACGATGTGGCTGCGTCTGCAGACCGTCCTGCTTTGGTGGCGCGAATTCTGCTGGCAGTTGGTGCGCACCACCGTCGTTTCGCATGGCAACATGCTGCTGGCGCCGGTCGTCGCGTGGTTCTTGTGCGCGCCCAAGTTTCTGAGCGGCGCCATGTCGCTCGGCGAGCTCACGCAGACGGCGGCGGCCTTCGTCACGGTGCAGGGCGCGTTCAACTGGCTGGTCGACAATTATCAGCGGCTGGCCGACTGGCGTTCCTCGGCGCATCGGGTCGCCACCTTGCTCAACGCGCTCGACGAGCTGGAGATCAAGGAAGCGGAACAAAAGCCGTAAGATTCCCTGTTGTCGTCCCCGCGAAAGCGGGGACCCAGGACTCCGCAGTCTATCGAGGGCACACGGAGTACTGGGTCTCGGGTCTCGCTGACACTCGCCCGGGACGACATCTGAGAAATGTTGGGCGCTCTCTCACACCGGCTCGACCTTCGCCTGATCGCATAAGCGGTACACGTCCTCGGGCCGGGACAGTTCGGTGCCGACGTGAATCAGGGCGGCGGCGCCCGCCGCGGTGGCGAGTTGAAATGCATCGGCAAGGCTGTTGCCCCGGGAAAGGCCGAACACGAAGGCCCCGAGAAAACTGTCGCCGGCGCCGACCGCGCTCACCGGCGTGATCGGCAAGGGATAGGCGCGCAGCGCCTGCTCGCGCGTGACCAGGAGCGCGCCGAGGTGGCCCAGCGACAGGGCGACGATTTCGACCTTGCCGCCGTCGATATAACGGCGTGCCGTTGCGACCCACTCCTGCTCGTCGGCAAGTTCGGCGCCGGCCAGCTCGCGCAGTTCCCGCAGGTTCGGCTTGATCAGGCAAACCCCGTGCTCGAGCGCGGCGACGAGCGGCGCGCCGGAGGTGTCGAGCATGAATTTGGCGCCCAGCCCGTGCGCGATCTCGGCCGCGCGTGCATAGAAATCATTCGGCACGCCCGGCGGCAGGCTGCCGCTGCCGACGACGAATTTCGGCGCCGGCGAGGTCGCGGCCAGCGCATCGAGGCAGGCGCGCCATTCCGTTTCGCGCAGGGCCAGGCCGGGCAGCACGAAGCGGTATTGCTGCGCCGTGCTGCGTTCGGAGACGGAAAAATCCTCGCGCGTTTCGACTTCGACCTCGACGACGCGATGC
>Ga0180222_1003160_pt1 | contig 11191 bp, 11 predicted proteins | sample eDN5th37CKraftOP_FD_151336 | JGI IMG/M metagenome (GOLD analysis project Ga0180222, IMG submission 151336) | Enriched Organic Plus compost microbial communities from Emeryville, California, USA - eDNA 5th pass 37_C Kraft OP (version 2) (version 2) ... | reverse complement strand
AGATATGCGGAAGCTTGCTCTTGCAGCAGCTCTTGCGACGACCGCAATGGCGTCGCCTGCGCTCGCCCGCGACAACGCCTGGTATATCGGCGTTGACGGCGGTGCGATGATCGTGGAAGACCTCGACGTCAGCGCGGTTGGCACGGTCGGCGATTCCAGCAGCACCGTTGATTACAACACCGGCTTCGACGTTGACGGCGTCATCGGTTACGACTTCGGCGGTTTCCGTCTGGAAACCGAAGTCGGCTTCCGTCGCGCCTGGACCGACAGCAACGACTATGTGAACGGTCTGACGGGCAGCACCCGCGGCAATGTCCGTTCGCTGAGCTTCATGCTCAACGGCCTGCTCGACTTCGGTCCCGATGACGGCCTCCAGGGCTTCGTCGGCGGCGGTGTCGGCGTTGCGCGCACCCACCTCTACACCCTGACCACCGACGATTCCGACACCGGTTTCGCGTGGCAGGTGCTGGCGGGTATCCGCTTCCCGCTGAGCGATAATCTCGATGCGTCGCTGAAGTATCGCTTCTACAACCACCAGAATCTCGATCTGGTGACGAGCGTCCGTCCGGATGCCCGTTTCGCTCCCGCCGGCACCGCCGTCGATGCGGACGTGCGCACGCACAGCCTGCTGGTCGGCCTGACCTACAACTTCGGCTCGGCTCCGGAAGCGGCTCCTCCGCCGCCCCCGCCGCCGCCCCCGCCGCCCCCGCCGCCTCCGCCGCCCCCGCCGGTCGTGGAGTGCACGCCTGGGCCGTACATCGTGTTCTTTGACTTCGACTCGTCGGTCATCACGCCCGACGCCGCGACGATCCTCGACAACGCCGTGTCGGCTTATGCCAACTGCGGCAGCGCGCAGGTCATGCTCGCCGGTCACGCCGACCGTTCGGGCAGCGCGAAGTACAATGTGGGCCTGTCCCAGCGTCGTAACGACTCGGTCAAGGGCTACCTGGTCTCCAAGGGCATCTCGGATGGCGTGATCACCACCGAAGCCTTCGGTGAATCCAAGCCCCGCGTCGAAACGGCGGACGGTGTCCGCGAACCGCAGAACCGTCGTGTGGAAATCACCTACGGTCCGGGTTCGGGCAACTGATCCGGTTTCTTCCGCAAGCATTGCGAGCGGAAGAAAAGGAAGAATCGGGAAGGGCTGGCCGCAAGGCCGGCCCTTTTCCTTATGATCGCTCTCCTGTTGGCGGGCGATATTTGCATGTAGCTCTCATTTGCTTTAGATTGGCGCCGACTTTCCTGTTCGGAGATGACGCCATGACTTGCCAGCCCCCGATCCATCGCCTGCCGTTTCTTGTCCCCGCACTGCTGCTCGCCGCCTGCTCCGGCTCGCCCGAGGGCGGCACCAATGTCGCGACGAACAAGGTGGCCGCCGTCAGCCCCTCCGCCGTCGCCATCGTGAAGGACGCGACCGGCAAGAGCATCGGCGAGGCGCAGTTCACCGAGGAGAATGGGGGCATCGCCGTCGCGGTGTCGGCCAGTGGGCTGACGCCTGGCGTTCATGGCACCCATATCCACATGACCGGCAAATGCGACGGCCCGGATTTCAAGACCGCCGGCGGGCACTGGAACCCCACTTCCCACCAGCATGGCTTCGAAAATCCGCAGGGCTCCCACAAGGGCGACCTTCCCAATATGGAAGTGGCCGCCGACGGCATCGGCACGGTGCGCTTCTCCATTCCGGGCGCGACGATCAAGGACGGCGAGGGCGCGCTGCTCGATGCCGACGGCGCAGCGATCGTCATCCATGCCGGGCCTGACGACATGAAATCCGATCCGGCCGGCAATTCCGGCGACCGGGTCGCGTGCGGCATCATCCTGGGCGGCTGACGCTTCACCGCCGGGGGCGGGACGACCGCGTTCATTGTTTCAAAATGTTTCTGGCGCGCGCATCCTGCCCTGAATGTCCGGTTTTGCTTGAAACCGGAACGGCATCTGCCGATATAAGGAAAAGTCGGCAACAGTGCCGATGACAAGGAGTGATTTTAATGGCTAACTGGTCTGACCCCCGGACGGATAGCGTCGGTTTCGGTCGAACCGCCCCCGCGGCCCAGCAGGTGGCCTATGATGCCGGCCTGCGGTCCTATATGCTGTCTGTCTATAATTATATGGCCAGCGGCGTGTTGCTGACCGGCATCGTCGCGATGCTGTTCGCGCAAAGCGGGCTCGCCTATCAGATACTGGCCGGGCCGGGCTTGCTCAAATATGTGATCATGTTTGCCCCGCTGGCCTTCGTGATGGTGCTGAGCTTCGGCATCAACCGCCTGTCGACGCCTGCCGCGCAGGGGCTGTACTGGGCCTATGCGGTGGTGATGGGCCTGTCGCTCTCCTCGATCTTCCTCGTCTATACGGGGATGTCGATCGCCCAGACCTTCTTCGCGACGGCCGCTGCTTTCGCGGGCCTCAGCCTGTTCGGCTACACGACGAAGAAGGATCTGTCGGGCTTCGGCACCTTCCTGATCATGGGTGTGGTCGGCCTGCTGGTGGCGTCGGTCATCAACATCTTCCTGCAGTCGAGCGCGATGGATTTCGCGATCAGCGCCATCGGCGTGCTGCTGTTCGCGGGCCTGACCGCCTATGACACGCAGAAGATCAAGAGCATCTACGCCTATGTCGCCGGAACGGAGATGGTCGGCAAGTCGGTGGTGATGGGCGCGCTGAGCCTCTATCTCGACTTCATCAACATGTTCCTGTTCCTGCTGCGCTTCATGGGCAACCGCGAATAATCGGGACTGCGAACGAAAGAATGCAATGCCCGGTCAAGCGATTGGCCGGGCATCGTCGTTTCCGGCGCGGCGGCATCTGTCCTCCCGCATCGGCAGGAGACGCGTGATGACCTTCTTCCACCCCCGCTATCTCGGCAAAGGCCCGTCATGAAGCCTCTCTGGTCGCGGCGGCCCGAATCGCCGCCCGATACCGCCGGGCTGCGCCTCTATGCGATCGGCGACGTGCATGGCCGGTTCGATCTGCTGACGGAATTGCTGCGCCGGATCGAGCGCGATGCCTCCGTGCGCCCGGCGGCGGAAACCCGGCTGGTGATGCTGGGCGATTATATCGACCGAGGCCCGCAGTCGCGCGAGGTGTGCGAATTGCTTCATGCGCTGTCGCTGGAAGGACGTGCGATCTGCCTGCGCGGCAATCACGATCAGACCCTGCTCGATGTGCTGGACGGCGATCATGAGGCGCTGCGGTTCTGGCTGGACTATGGCGGCGATGCGACCCTGCGCAGCTGGGGCGTTCCGGAAGACGCGATAGAGCAGGGCTGTCGGAGCGTGGCCGAAGCCGAGCGGCTGGCCGCCGCGCTGCGCGACAGGATGGCGCCCGCCATCGTCGACTGGCTGCGTGGCCTGCCGGCCTGCCATGTGCAGGGCAGCTATCTGTTCGTCCATGCGGGTATCCGGCCCGGCGTGCCGCTCGACCGGCAGGAGGAGGCCGATCTCCTGTGGATCCGGCAGCCTTTTCTGGCGAGCGAGGCCCGGCATCCCTGGAAGGTCGTCCACGGCCACAGCGTGACCGACGATGTGGACCACAGGCCGAACCGGATCGGCATCGACACCGGCGCCTATAGAACCGGCGTGCTGACCGCGCTGGGGCTGGAGCGGGATGGCTGCTGGACGCTCCGCACCGGCGAGGCATAGGATCGATCCCGCGCGGTCGGCACAGAAAGCGCCCTTTTTGTTGACGGCACGCGAGGAAGGCGGTATGGGCCACGGCTTCACGAGTCAGGTGCGATGCGTGTCTGGCTGGTTCCCTGTTTCAGATGGAATTTTGAGGACGATATGGCCAATACGCCGCAGGCAAAAAAGCGTATCCGTCGCAATGCGCGCCGGACTGAAATCAACGGTGCTCGCATCAGCCGCATTCGCACGCTGGTCAAGAAGGTGGAAAGCGCCATTGTGGCCGGGGACAAGGCCGCGGCGGCCGCAGCGCTTCAGGTGGTCCAGCCCGAACTGGCGCGCGGCGTCGCGCGCGGCGTGCTGCACAAGAACACCGCTGCGCGGAAATTCAGCCGCCTGACCAAGGCGGTGGGCGCGATCGCCTGATTTCCTGCCTTTCGCGAATTTCGAAACCCGCCGGAGTGATTCGGCGGGTTTTTTGCTGCGCCCGTGGTTGATTCGAGCATGGGGACGGCCCCCTGCCCGTTAGGGCCTTCCCATAGTGCCCCATGGCGGGATCATGAACAGCGGGAAGGCATTTTCTTCGCCCGCCGGGGTGGCGCGATGGAAAGCAAGGAGTTGCGCTGATTCGCGTTATGCATAGGAAGATTTTTACAAATAATAACTTTATCTTTCAGACTGTTATAACGACATACGCATTTCTGCGGCTGGTGTCTGTCAAACCATTTATTTCACTTTTTTGAACGGGAGCCCCCTTGATTGAGGCGCTGCCGTTTGCCTAATCATTCGCATCAAGCGAGCTGATCTCCAGATCGCTGTCAGCGTGAGTGACAACAGGCATGGCGTTTTCCACGGCGTGGGAAGCGGAGGGGGCTCTTTGCGCCATGCCGTGTCAGGGTCGAAAGTGCCGATAAGGCGGAAAGGGCGCAGAGTGTCGCAGAGGGGTGATTTCGCTGAAAATCTGCAAACGCCTGGGGAAGAGGCGGCGGATCGGGTCGGCGGGATTGACGGGGGCAAGCTCGACACCGTGTGGCGGGAGCTGCGCGCCGGATTGCGCCGCGATGTCGGCGTCCGCATGTTCGATCAATGGCTCAAGCCGCTGACGCTGGGCGAATATTGCGCCTTTACCGGCACGATCGAGCTTTGCGCCGCGACCGAGTTTTCCGCGAATTTCGTCGCGAATCAATTTGGCGACCGGCTACGGCTCGCCTGGCGGTCCGCCGCCGTCGGCGTGCGCGAAGTGCGCGTCGTCCGGGGCAGCGGCAAGGCGTTCGAATTCGGTGCGCCGTCCGCCGGGAAGGCGGCGGGCCAGGCTGCGCTGCCCGCCCCGTTCGATGCTCCGGCCGATCCCTATCCGATGGAGGGTGATGCCGGGCGGGAGAGCCTGCCCGTCTTCTCGCCGATGCGCGAGGCGCTGAACCTGCGGCACGGCTTTCAGGATTTCGTCGTGGGGGACAGCAACCGGCTGGCGTTCTCGGCAGCGCGTGCGATGGGGGAAACCACCAAGCCGCTGTTCAACCCGCTCTATATCCATGGCGCGACCGGTCAGGGTAAAACCCACCTGCTCCATGCGATCGCGGACGCCTATCTGACGCATTTCCCCGACCATGCGATCATCTATATGTCGGCGGAAAAGTTCATGATGGAATTCGTCACCGCGATGCGGGCGAATGACAGCATGGCGTTCAAGGCCCGCCTGCGCGCCGCCCGGCTGCTGCTGATCGACGATATCCAGTTCATCGCGGGCAAGGGATCGACGCAGGAGGAATTTCTCCACACGATCAACGAGCTGGCGGGTAACGGCGCGCGCATCGTCATCAGCGCGGACCGGGCGCCGCATCATCTCGATGCGATCGACCCGCGCATCCTCTCCCGCCTCGCGGGCGGGCTGGTGGCGGATATCCAGCCGCCGGACCTCGACCTGCGCCGCGCCATTCTCGACGCCAAATGCGCCGCCGTGCGCGATGCGGCCATCCCGGAGATGGTGCTGGATTTCCTGGCGCGGTCGATCCGCACCAATGTCCGCGAGCTGGAAGGCGCGTTCAACAAGCTGCTCGCCTATGCGCAGCTGACCGGCCGGGCGGTCGACATGGAATTCGCGCAGGTGATGCTGGCGGATTCGGTGCGCGCCAATGCGCGCCGCATCACGGTGGACGAGATCCAGAAGGCGTGCGCGGCCCATTATCATATCGAACCGGCCGAGATGCGGTCGAAGCGGCGCGCGCGCGTCGTCGCCCGCCCGCGCCAGATCGCCATGTATCTCGCCAAGAAGATGACGCCCCGCTCGCTGCCGGAAATCGGCCGGATCTTCGGCGGGCGCGATCACAGCACGGTGATTCATGCGGTGCGGACGATCGAGCAGCTGCGGCAGACCAACCCGGAGATCGATTCCGACATCCGCGCGCTGCAACGTCAGTTGGAAATGTAAGCGGGCCGGACGGCCCACCGGTAAAAGAAGAAGGGCGGGAACTCCTTTGAGGATTCCCGCCCTTTCCTGTGTCTTTCCGGCGCTTATTTCTTTTCCGGCGCGACGGTGATCTTCACCGTCTCCCCCGATTTGCCGGGGAAGTTGACGAACATCGCGTCGATCAGATTGGGCACCAGATAGGTCAGCTTGTTGCTGAGCGACTGGGCTTCCGCCTTGCCTTCGAACAGGCGGCGATTGTCGGCCGCGCGGTCGATCTTCAGGCTGAGCGAGGCGGTGTAGACGGTATAGCTCTGAATGTCCTGATAGCCGCCGCCGAACAGGAAGGGATCGTAGAAGCCCCAATAATAGGGATGACGCCAATAGCCGTAGCCATAGCCGCGATAGAAGGGATCCGGCCCGAAATTGGTCGAGCGCACCCGCTCGCGGCCCGTATCCACGTCATAGCTCATCCGCACGATCAGCTTCGCGCTGGCGGCGTCTTCCGCCGGGACATAGCCCACCCCGCCCAGCTTGTGCGCGACGAGGCTGGCATATTGCTGGAATTCCAGGCCACCGGCGAGGCGCGGATCGTCCGCCACGATGGTGAAGCTCTCGCCCTGCGGGGCGGGCAGCTGCTGGAAGCGGGCCACATCCGCCTTGAACGACTGGGCGCAGCCGCCCGTCAGCAGAAGGGCGGCGGAGGCAAGGGCGGTCGCGAATATCTTGCGGGCTGTCATGTTCTTGTCCTGCATAATGATGGGCGCCAAAACACCGACACCCACCTAGATGGGGAATAAAATGCCATTATGCAACTGAACGGCGTTTGAACGGAATATCGTCCGTCCGCCTCCGTTCGCCGTGATGCGCTGCTACCGCATCAGCCCCATCGCGTCATAAGCCCGGCGCAATGTCGGCTCGGCCGCCGCCGCCGCTCTTTCCGCGCCCTTGGCGAGCACCGCGTCGAGCGCGGCGTGATCGTCCTTCAGCGCGACATAGCGCCGGCGGATCGGGGAGAGCCGGTCGATCAGCACATCGGCCAGCGCGGGCTTGAACGCGCCGAAGCCCTGCCCCGCGAACTGCGCGCACACCGCATCGGGCGTCGTTTCCGTCATCGTCGCATAGATGCCGACCAGGTTGAGCGCCTCCGCCCGGCCCGCCAGCCCCGCGACCTCCGAAGGCAGCGGTTCGGGGTCGGTCTTGGCCTTGCGCACCTTCTGCGCGATGGCATCGTCGTCGTCGGTCAGGTTGATGCGGCTCATGTCGCTGGGGTCCGATTTCGACATTTTCGCGCTGCCGTCGCGCAGCGACATGATGCGCGCCGTTTCCTTCGGGATGATCGGATCGGGCAGGGTGAACAGCTCGACGCCGAAATCGGTGTTGAACTTGGTCGCCACGTCACGGGTCAGCTCCAGATGCTGCTTCTGGTCTTCCCCTACTGGCACATGGGTCGCCTGATAGAGCAGCACGTCGGCGGCCTGCAGCACCGGATAGACATAGAGGCCGACGCTCGCGCCCTCGCGGTTCTTGCCCGCCTTGTCCTTGAACTGGGTCATGCGGTTGAGCCAGCCGATGCGCGCGGTGCCGCACAGCAGCCAGCACAGCTCGGCATGGGCGGGGACGCGCGCCTGGTTGAAGAGGACGCTGCGATCCGGGTCGATGCCGCAGGCGACCAGTGCGGCGGCCATGTCCCGCACATTGGCGAGCCGCTGCTCGCGCCCCTCGTGCACGGTGATCGAATGCATGTCGGCGAGGAAGAAGAAGCATTCGGACCCTGCGTCCATCTCGTCCTGCATCTTCACCCAGTTGCGGATCGCGCCCAGATAATTGCCCAGATGCAGATTGCCGGTTGGCTGGATGCCGGAGAGGATGCGCATGACTATTTACTCGCTTGTGGGCGCCGGGTGACCAGCGACTTGAGTTCGGACAGGCGATAGGCGCCGGTGCCGAAGATCGCGACCGCATAGACCAGAGCGCCCCCGCCGCACAACAGGGCAAGCGCGATCACGCGGGTGAGGAAGGTGGAGGCCATATAGGCGTCGGCGACCGGCCCGGCGAACCACAGCGCCGCGCCCATGATCGCGCTGGCGAGCGTGATGCGCAGGCCGCGCGTGATGAGCCGCGCGTCGGCGCGCAACTGGTCGCGCCGGTGCAGCAGCCAGTAGAGGATGAGGACGTTCACCCAGGCGGCCAGCGCGGTCGAGGCGGCGACGCCGACATGGCCCAGCGGCCAGATCAGGATGAGATTGCCGACGAGGTTGAACAGCATCGAGACGAGCGCGACGCGCACCGGCGTCCTGGTATCCTGCCGCGCGTAGAAGCCGGGCGTCAGCACCTTGATCAGCACATAGGCGGGCACGCCGAGCGCGAATATGGCGAGGGCCGAGGCGCTGCCGATGGTGTCGGCGGGGGTGAATTCGCCATGCTGGAGCAGGCCGCGGATCAGCGGCGTGGCGATGACGCACAGCGCCACGGCGGCGGGCAGGCCGAGGAACCATGCCAGCTCGATCGCGCGGTTCTGCGTGTCCTTCGCCGCCTGCTCATTGCCGCCGCCGATCTGGCGCGACAGCGCGGGCAGGATCGCGGTGCCGACGCCGATGCCGATCAGGCCGAGCGGCAGCTGGTTCAGCCGGTCGGCATAATAGAGATAGCTGACCGCCCCCTGCGGCAGGAAGCGCGCGGCGAGCGAGGTCGAAACCAGCAGGTTGAACTGGATCGCCCCCTGGCCCAGCGCGGCGGGCATGATCAGGACCAGCATCTCCTTGACGCGGGGCGTAAGCCGGGGGAGGCGCAGGCGCAATGTCACGCCCGCGCGCCGGCACGCCCACATCAGCCACAGCAGCTGCATCACGCCCGACACGGTGACGGCGAGCGCCTGCGTGTAGCTGGTCTCGATCGGCGTCTCGCCCCGGAAGAAGACGACCGCGACGATCATGCAGATGTTGAGCAATATCGGCGCGGCGGCGTTCACCCAGAAGCGGTCGAGCGAATTCAATATGCCCCCCAGCAGGGAAACGATCGAGATCAGCGCCAGATAGGGAAAGGTGATGCGGGTAAGGTCGACCGCCAGCGCGAACTTTTCCGGCCCGCCGTCGGGAAAGCCGCCGGTCATCGCCCACACCACGGGCGCTGCCAGCAGGATCATCACGATGGTGAAGAGGACGAGGAACGGAAACAGCACGGACAGCACCTGTCCGGCGAAATCATAGGCGGCGGAGCGGCCGCTGCCCGGACGATCCTTGTCCGCCTCGGCCATGGTGCGGTTGAACATCGGCACGAACACGGCGGCGAACGCCCCTTCCGCGAACAGCGCGCGGAACAGGTTGGGCAGGCGCCAGGCGATCAGGAAGGCGTCCGACGCGAAGCCCGCGCCCAGATAGCGCGCGACGGCCATGTCACGCACCATGCCGAGAATCCGGCTGATGAGCGTCAGGCCGCCGATCGTCCCGGTTGCGCGGATCAGCCCCATCGGGTCATGCCCCGCCGTTGCGGCTCACCTCAGGCGTGGCCGGCGGGCTGCTCGCCCTGCTGCGCGGCCTGCGTCTGCATCTGTTGCAGATAGAGGCCGTTGAAGTCGATGGGGTCGAGCACCAGCGGCGCGAAGCCGCCGTCGCGCACCGCATCGGCCAGCACGCGGCGGGCGAAGGGGAAGAGCAGGCGCGGCGCTTCGGCGAACAGGAACGGGTGCAGCTGCTCGTCGGAGATGTTGCGCACCGCGAACAGGCCGCCATAGGTGAGGTCGGCGGCGAAGGCGGCGCCCTGCGCGGTCTTGGCCTTCACCTCGACCTTCAGGATCACCTCGAACACGTCCTCGCCCGGCTTGTCGGTGCCGATGTTGAACTGCACGTCGATCTCCGGCTGGTCCTGCCACTGGTAGACCGCGGGAGAATTGGGGTTTTCGAACGACAGGTCCTTCACATATTGGGTGATGAGGCCGATCGTGGGCTGGGTATCCGCGCCATTGGCGAGCGGCTCGTTGGAGGTGGCTTCGTCGGCCATTGAATGCTTCCCTGTCCTGATGGAGCGAGGCCCGGTAAGACCGCGCGGAATGATAGGCGCGCTTAGCAGCCCGGAACGCTTTGGGCAACGGGTGGCCGCACAGGCCCTCACGCGTGGGGCGGCCCGCGCGGCGCCGCAGGGAAATTTGCCCGCTCCCTTTGAAAAATCGCACCGATATGCTTATGTAGGCAAGCAAGGCTATTTCGCACAAGGTTGGTTCGCGCGTGTACATGATCGTCATCCTCGCCATGGTCGCTGTTTTTCTGGCGCTGAGGCTCTATTCGGTGCTGGGACGGCGGACCGGGCATGAGCAGCAGCCCGCCCCGCTGCAACAGCCGGAAGACCGCGTGCCCACGCGCATCTTGCAGCCGCGCGTGCCGCAGGGCGCGACCCCCGAACGCGTGGATCCGGCCGATGCGCTGATCGCGCCGGGGGCGGAAAACGGCATCCGCGCAATCATCGGCGCGGATCGTCATTTCGACGTGACCCAGTTTCTGGATGGCGCCCGCTCGGCCTATGGCATGATTCTCGACGCCTTCTGGCAGGGCCGGCGCGACGACCTGCGCTGGCTGTGCGAGGGCGATGTCGCCCAATCCTTCGAGCAGGCGATCGCGGATCGCGAGGAAGCCGGGCATGTGCTGGAAAACCGCCTCGTCCGCATCGACCGGGCGCAGATTCTCGATGCGGCGCTGCGCGGCGGCACGGCGTCCATCACGGTGCAGTTCGACGCGGATATCGCGGCGGTAACGCGCGACCGCGACGGCACTGTGATCGCGGGGTCGATGACCGACGCGATCACCACCCATGATGTGTGGACCTTCACCCGCCAGATCGGCCAGGCCGACCCCAACTGGAAGCTGAGCGAAACAGACGAGGCCGCATGATTGGCATCCCGCGCCGCGAGGCGATGGAAAAGCACAGGGTGCGCCGCGCAGGCGCGCCCTTTCTTTTGGCGGTGAGCGGGCTTGCGGATGGGGGGCGACTTTCTTTCCACCCCCGTCATGCCAGCGAAGGCTGGCATCTCAGGAGGCGAGGCGCGACCTCGCCTGCGACACCGGCCTGCGCTGGGGTGACGAGCGGGAGCAGCACTCCCTCGCGTCCAGCCGCCGCCTTCCTGTTTTCGTTCCTTCTGTTGGCCCTCGCGCTGCTCTCCGGTTGCGCGGGCAGC
>Ga0180222_1003158_pt1 | contig 11194 bp, 10 predicted proteins | sample eDN5th37CKraftOP_FD_151336 | JGI IMG/M metagenome (GOLD analysis project Ga0180222, IMG submission 151336) | Enriched Organic Plus compost microbial communities from Emeryville, California, USA - eDNA 5th pass 37_C Kraft OP (version 2) (version 2) ... | reverse complement strand
CGCCTTCACCATTTGTAACCTTCCCTGAGGCATCATCATGCCGTTGCGTTTTGCGTAGCATCGCCGGACCACGTATTCAATAATTCTAATGCGTTGATATTCGTGGTCAATCCGCCACAACCGCGGCTTTCAAACGCGCCATGCGACGCCAGACCGAGCCAGGCCCTGTTGCCCGGAACAAAACGCGGCTAGAGTGATTTTGGATTGGATTCGATGAGGATAGCGATGCGCCTGCTCCTCTTGCCCTCCGCGGCTGCGGCCGTCATCGGCGGGGCTCTGCTGTTGACTGCGGACACCGCCGGCGCGCAAACGCGCAAGCGGCAGCAGGACGACATGTTTTTCTACACGAACGCGCAACGCGATTACCGGCACCGGCCGCGCACTCGCGTAGTGGTGCGTTCGCGATCCTATCTCGATCCCGGTCCGGAATTGCTGCCGGGCGAGTACAAATACCGCCAGTATGCGGAGCCCTACGGCTATTCGGCGATGGATAACGTCAATCCGAACCTGACGTGGAACCGCAATCCTTTCAACGGACCGTTCGACACGCCCGGCGGGCGTCCATGGCCCGGTCAGGTCGATTGGTGGTAAAACGGCCAAGCTTCGCGAATTGGAGCTTTCGCCTGCGAGCGCCCGATAGCCAATCGGGCGCTCTTGTTTTTTGGACGAAGGATCGGCGCTGCGCTCTCAGCGGCGCACCGCAGTCCAGCGACCGGTACATCCACCATGTGTCCTGAATCCACCGGACGCACTGTTACCAGAGATCCGGCCCCATCCGACCGCGGATGATGAGACGGTGCGAACCGAGCCGTTGCTCGCCACGGTTCCGGTGACGCCGCCGCCGCCGCTGACACGTCCGCCGGACACAGCGACCGGGCCCGACGTGCCGCCGCAGCCGATATTGGTGACATACCAGATGCCATCATAGTTTGCCGGACGCGGCGCCGCGCGCTTGGGCTCCGGCGCGCTCCGGCGAGCAGGCGGAGCCGGCGCGCGTGCCGGCCGGTCGCGATCACCCGACACCGACTTTTCCTGGACGCCGATCGACCCGCCCATGCTGCCTTGCGCCAGCGCATCCACCGGCTTGAACAGTACCGGCGCGATGGCCATCGTCGAGGCCGCAGCGAGGGTGAAAACCTTGGCGAGCCAATCGCATTTCATCGCAGCGTCATCCCCCAGGCGTTACAAATCCGGACTTTGCAAATTCAAAATAAGCACGATGCATTAGCCGCGATATCCGGCCACGGCACAAGGCGTCTTAGCGCGCCGCCATCCGGCTTTCGCCGTCTGCGCAGGATGCAGCGATGATACGGCACTGTTTTCCGCGCTTGCCGCAATCGCCGAGCGCAGCGTCCTTTGCGCGCTGAATATCATCGCGCGTCGACAGCGCCCAGCTTGCATCGGAAGACGCGAAAGCCCCGCACGACGTGCCGAAGAAACTCACCTCGATCGCGCAAGTCGCGGCGCCGCATGTCTTGCGCGCGGCCTCGACGGCGGCCTTGCGGGTCTGATGATCCCAGGACATGCCCCATTTGCCCTCGGCCTTGCTGTAGACGATCGCACCCCAAGGCTTCAGTCCGCCAATGTCGCGCAGACGGCTCAACAGGCCGCGCGTCGGAGTCCCCGTTTGAGCAAGGTTGATTCGCGCCTCGAATTGCCTGATCGCGGCGCGCATCCGCTCCGCGGAAGCATCGACATCAGTGTCGAAATTCAGTTCGTACAGCCGTTCATTGACTTCGCGCAGCAGGCCCGGATCCTTCAGCGGCAATTTCTCGTCCGGAGCAATCGGCACGGCAGCCGCCTGTTTGACTTCCTGCAAGCTGATCCGCGCAATGTCGGCGAATGTCCCGTTCGGATAGCGGCGCAGATAGGCCTCGAACAATTGCGGATTCTTGCTGCTCTGAATCGAGTTCCAGAATGCGACTTCGAGGCCGGCCTGATCGGTCGCCACCGCCGGGTCCGGCCTCATCGGCTTGAAGTAGAATTGGCCCGTCAGCGAGGAATGCTCCCACGGGACCTGCTTGCCGCCGGTCGACTTCAAGACTTCGTTGCGTACCGAAATCATGACGTCGCTGAGCGGCATGCCCGGCTGTTCGATCACGGTGAGGAGCGCCGACGTGAACGGAGAATTTCGACCGTCGCCGTCGAGCGCCACGTTGCCCGGCTGCGTTGCAAAGGCGATCAGTGTCCCGACGCCGGAATCGACCTGGGCAAGGCCACGGCCTACCGCGACCGAGCGCGTCCCGCGCGACAGGCTCGCCGCCAGCGGATTGTCACGGCAGGCATCGAGGAAGACGATGCTGGTCTTTGCCTGACCTTCCATGAAGTTGAGCACGCGATTGAGGTCGATCGACCCGAATTCAAGATCGGCCTGCGTCCTGACCTCCGCATCGACCGGGAGAAGGTAGTTCTTGCCGCCGACCTGCAGGCCATGTCCGGCATAGAAGATCAGCGCGACATCCGCGCCTTCCACCTTCTGCGAGAACGCCCTGATGATGTCGCGCATGGCCTCGTGACCGAGGTCGATGCCGCGCAGGACGTCAAATCCGAGCCGCTGCAGGGCAGCGGACATGTCGCTCGCATCGTTGGCCGGATTCTTCAGATGCGCGGTGTGCTGGTAGCTTCCGTTGCCGATGACCAGCGCCACGCGCTTCTGCGCCGATGCTGGTCCAGCAACGAACAGCGCCGCGATCAGCAGCGCCCCAACGAAGACGGCTCGAAGACGCAACGGAAAACCCTCCACCCGTCTGAAATCCGGGTGGATATATACCGTCTTCGCCGGAATCGTGCGAGCGTCGCTGCCGGGCCGATCTACCCGGCAGCCTTCTCGATTTCTTCCGCGATCGCCGCGCCCATCTCGGCCGTGCCGACCGCCTTCTCGCCCTTGGCGGCGATGTCGGCCGTGCGGAGCCCACGGGCCAGGACGGCCGAGATCGCGGCATCGACCATGTCGGCTTCCTTGCCCATCCCGAAGGAATAGCGCAGCGCCATACCGAACGAGGCGATCATCGCGATCGGGTTGGCGACGCCCTTGCCCGCGATGTCGGGCGCCGAGCCATGCACCGGCTCATACAAGGCCTTGCGCTTGCCGGTCTTCGGATTGACCTCGCCGAGCGAGGCCGAGGCGAGCATACCGAGCGAGCCGGTCAGCATCGCCGCGACGTCCGAGAGCATGTCGCCGAACAGGTTGTCGGTCACGATCACGTCGAACTGCTTGGGATTGCGCACGAGCTGCATGCCGCCCGCATCCGCCAGCATGTGTTCGAGCTGGACGTCCTTGAACTCGCGATTGTGCACCTCGGTGACGACTTCGTTCCAGAGCACGCCCGACTTCATCACGTTGCGCTTTTCCATCGACGTGACCTTGTTGCGGCGCTTGCGCGCCAGCTCGAAGCCCACCCGCGCAATCCGCTCGATCTCGTAGGTGTCGTAGACCTGCGTATCGACCGCGCGCTTCTGGCCGTTGCCCAGATCGGTGATGGTCTTCGGCTCGCCGAAATAGACGCCACCGGTCAGCTCGCGCAGGATCATGATGTCGAGGCCCTCGACCAGCTCCCGCTTGAGCGAGGAGGCATCGGCCAGCGCCGGGTAGGTCACCGCGGGCCGCAGATTGGCGTAGAGCGCGAGGTCCTTGCGCAGGCGCAGGAGGCCGGCCTCGGGCCGCACCTCGTAGGGCACCTTGTCCCATTGCGGGCCGCCGACCGCGCCGAAGATCACGGCGTCCGCCGCCTGCGCCTCGTCCATGGTGGCGTCCGTGATCGAGACCTTATGCGCGTCGTAGCACGCGCCGCCGACCAGCCCTTCCGTATAGGAGAATGAGGCGATGCCCTTCTTGTTGAAGAGATCGATCAGCTTTTTGACCTCGGCCATGACCTCGGGGCCGATGCCGTCGCCGGGAAGGAGCAGAAGCTTGAAACTCGCCATGAATAAGCGCCTCGGAAGGGGGAAAACCGCCGCAGTGCCTAAAGCCCCCGATGGAAAATGACAAGCGCCGGGCCGTTTTTCGAACCGAAGCGCCGGTTGCACCGACAGAAGACCAAATGGAGGGTGCGATGCAGAGGTATGGTCCGGCGCTCAAGGTTCTCGTGCTGATATGTGTCGTGTTTCTCGCCGTGCTGACCGCGCTCGGCCTGGTGTTCGGCGCCGAAAAGCCGTTCTGGGCCGTGATGCCCATGCTTTTCGGCCTGTTCAGCTTTTATGCGCTCTCGACCTGGGCTTTCGCGACACCGGACTGCCCGGTCTGTGGCACCAGGCAACCAGCGATGCGCAAGCCGACCTCGCTCCGTCAAACGTTGCTGGGCGGCTGGACCTGCGCGTCCTGTGGCACCGAACTTGACCGTAACGGCAAGGCAATCGACCGCGCGGCCTGATCCTCACGCCACCGGCAGGAACATCGCGAAGGGTTCGTCGAGGGTGCGCTTGAGGAATTGCTGATACTTCTCGTGCAGCGCGTGCCCGCTTGCGATCCGTCCGAACGCGGCATCGGCGACCACGCCGAGCGGCACGAATGCGATCGGTGCGGCGATCGGCGTAAGTTGCGAGCCACGCCCGGCGAGCAGCGTCGTCAATATCCCGTACATCTCTCCGGTGATGGTCGGCCGTGACGCCGTGATCAGACGGTATTGTCCATGCCGATTGGTGACCAGATAGATGTGGCCGGACTGGTTCGGCACCGCGACGCTGCCATATTGCGTGAAATCGGAATCGAGCCGGCCGGACTCGCGAAAGATCAGACTGGATTGTTCATCGTCCCACAGGATGTCCGTTCGATACGCGTAGATCGCTCCCGGCTCGCCGAATGACGGACGCAGCGTGAGATAGGTGCCCTCGATCCACAGCACCGAGCGGCGCGCATAGGCGCCGAGATCGTCCGGCGCGATTCCATTCGCGTTGCTGACATGGCCGTTCGTGCCGCCATTGCGCAGCGTTACGCCGAGCGCCTCCTCAAGCCGGATGGTCGTCGCAAGCGTGAACGGACGCCGGCCTGTCAGCGCCTTTTCCAGTGTCGAAATGCTGATCCTTGCGCGCTCGGCAAGCTGCTGACGCGAAATCCGCCGGCGCGCGATTTCCTCGCGGATGGTCGCAGCAACCTTCAGGCTCTGAACCGCCGTCAGCTGCTTCTCCGACATCAGCATTGTCCTCCCCTCGTCCTTTTCCTCACAGAACCGGACAGATCATCACACAGTCCGTCACACGCTGCACGTCGGTGCAAAAGATTCGCGAACTTGACGCTCGAACATTCGCGACACCGCAGGCACCAAGATCGTGGTGGAAGCTTTGGCATCGTTGCGATCGCCGCGGATGCACCTGAGATGGGAGCGACTGAAATGTCCGTCGAGTCGGAAAATCATCATCTTCAAATCTGTCCAGGCCGCCCGAGGCATGATGCAGGGACGGCCGGTATCCCGCAAATCAGGGCCGCGATTCTCACAGCAATTGCGGCTTTTTTTGTTTGTCTGCAGATCGTCGCGGCGGCAGCCGATACGACCGGCAGAGGCGAGCCCAGGGCCGGCGCGTTGATGCTGCGCGATGGCAGCGACTTCGTCGAGGCGCCCTGGCTCGGCGCGGATTACGACCTGACGGTCAGCGGCCCGACCGTCCGCGGTCGCGTCACCCAGATCTTCCACAATCATACCGGCAACTGGGTGGAGGCGGTCTATGTCTATCCGCTGCCCGAGGACGGCGCGGTCGACACTCTCAAGATGGTGATCGGCGAGCGCATCGTCGTCGGCGAGATCAAGGAACGCAAAACCGCGCGAGCGATCTACGAACAGGCCAAGGCCGCCGGATACAAAACGACGCTGATCGAACAGGAGCGGCCGAATATCTTCACCAATTCGGTGGCCAATATCGGGCCCGGCGAAACCGTGCTGGTGCAGCTCGAATATCAGGCGCCGGTGAAGCAGAGTGCGGGCACCTTCTCGCTGCGCATCCCGCTGGTGGTGGGGCCGCGGTACAATCCCAAGCCCATCGTGCAGACTGTGGATTTCAGCACCGATGGACAATCCGGCTGGGGCCAGACCACAGATCCGGTGCCGGACCGCGACCGCATCACCTCGCCGGTGCTGGACCCGCGCTCCGATGCGCCGGTCAATCCGGTTCAGATCACCGTGCGGCTGCAGGCCGGCTTCCCGCTGGCCGACGTGAAGAGCCACCATCATCACGTGAAGGTGGACGAGGTTTCGGCCGACACGCAGGTCATCAAGCTTGCCGAGGGTCCGCTGCCGGCCGACCGCGATTTCGAGCTGACCTGGGCCTCGGCGGCGAAGGCCGCGCCTTCGATCGGACTGTTTCGCGAGAGGGTCGGCAATGACGATTACCTGCTCGCATTCGTGACGCCGCCGGCAACCGAACAGCCACAGGACGCACGCCCCCGCGAGGCGATCTTCGTCATCGACAATTCCGGTTCGATGGGCGGCACCTCGATCGTACAGGCCAAGGCCAGCCTTCTCTACGCGCTCGACCGGCTTAAACCCGCCGATCGCTTCAACGTGATCCGCTTCGACAACACCTACGACGTGTTGTTCAGCGACAGCGTGCCGGCGAGTGCCGACAATATTGCGCGCGCCAAGGCCTTCGTGTCCGCACTGGAAGCGCGCGGCGGCACCGAGATGGTGCCGGCCTTGCGGGCCGCCCTGACCGACACGCGCGCGGCGGACGCAACCTCGCTCCGGCAAGTCGTGTTCCTCACCGACGGTGCGATCGGCAACGAGCAGCAGCTTTTCGACACGCTCGCCGCGATGCGCGGGCGCTCGCGGGTCTTCATGGTCGGCATCGGCTCGGCGCCGAATTCCTTCCTGATGACGCGCGCCGCCGAGATCGGCCGCGGCACCTTCACCCATATCGGCTCCGCCGATCAGGTCGAGGCGCGTATGCGCGCGCTGTTCGACAAGCTGGAAAGCCCGGCCGTGACCAATCTCTCCGTCACCTTCTCGCAGGCGAAGGGCGACATCACGCCGGAACTGATCCCCGATCTCTATCGCGGCGAGCCGCTGGTGCTGACCGCGAAGATGTCGGCGCTTGAAGGCACCATGGAGGTCAAGGGCCGCATCGGCGATCAGCCCTGGACCGTTACCCTGCCGCTGGCCAAGGCCGCGGAAGGCAAGGGCCTGTCGAAGCTCTGGGCACGACGCAAGATCGCCGATGCCGAGGTGGCAAGGACGCTGCGCAGGGCAACGCCGGAAGAGACCGACCAGCGCGTCCTTGCGCTCGGGCTTGACCATCAACTTGTGACACGGCTGACCAGTCTTGTCGCGGTCGACAAGACCCCGAGCAGAGCCGATGGCGTGAAGCTGTCGCGCGCCGATCTGCCGCTCAATCTTCCGCACGGGTGGGACTTCGACAAGGTCTTCGGTCCGCGCAAGACGTTCGAGCGCACCGATGACCGCGCCCAGCCGCCGTCGATGCAACCGGATCGTGCGGATACACCGCAGCGCCAAGCGACGGCGCGTCCCATCGATGCGAATACTGCGGCCGCGATGCACAAGCGCTCAGCGCCGATTGCAGCGGCGCCGATGGTCGTCGCTTCGCAGGCCCGCTCCGTCCCAGGCGTCATGCTGCCAAAGACGGCGACCGATGCCGATCTGCGGATGATCGCCGGCTTCCTGCTGGTCTTCTTCGGGCTGATCGTCATGGCGCGCCTGCGCTGGCAGGCCGGGCTGACATGGCGGTGAGACTTTTTCACTGACGGCCTCAAGAGCCAATGCCGAACACGATCATGAACACGGCGCGCAGTTTCGACAGAGCTTGCAGGCTGATCGCCTGCGCGCCGGCAAGGAGAGGCTTTTCGCCCTGGCCTCTCCGGCGCGCACGCAATGTCCCCCTGCGTGCGCGCCTTCTCTTCTCCGCATGGCTGCGGCGCACGCCGCTCGCGATGCTGGCAGCGATTGCAATGGTGATCGCGGGCGCATCCTTGGCAACGCAGGGAGTGTGGATGCACGGCAAGGCGAAACTCGCGCAATGGCTGCTCGAGCGCGCGTTCTCGGAAACACTTGCGACCGGCGCCGACGTCAAGCCGTGGTCATGGGCCGACACCTGGCCGATCGCACGCATCCAAGTGCCACGGCTGACGGCGAACGCCATCGTGCTGCACGGGTCGAGCGGTCAGGCGCTGGCCTTTGGACCCGGCCATGTCGAGACGACGCCGCATGCCGGAAGTCCCGGTACGGCGGTCTATTCGGCGCACCGCGACACGCATTTCCGGTTCCTGAAGGATGTCGTCGTGGACGACGAGATCGTGGTCACGCTCCGCGACGGCCGCTCGCACCGCTTTCGCGTTACGCATACATCCGTCGTGCACTGGGACCGATCCGGCATCGATCCGTTCGCGGACGGCCATCATCTGATCCTCGCGACCTGCTGGCCGCTCGATTCGAAGTTTCCCGGACCGATGCGCTATCTCGTTCATGCGGACATGATCGATGACGGCGAGTCCGCGGCATCGGACTCACGGTTTGACGATCCGGCTGCTTCACGCGTTCGTGAGCCATTCGCACAGCTGCCGCCATCGCGCAGGCCGGACTTGACGCCGAACAGGCCGCGTCGTTGATACGCTCGCCGGATCGAGAGGAGCGCAGGGCCCCTGCACAATCATATGACCAAGACGGTTTCGGGAAATTTCTTCGAGGACTTTCGGATCGGCCAGACCATCCGCCATGCCACGCCGCGCACGATCACGACCGGCGATGTCGCGCTCTACAATGGCCTGTTCGGTGCGCGCTTTGCCGTGCAGTCGTCCGATGCCTTTGCCAAAGCCATCGGCTATCCGCGCTCGCCGATCGACGATCTCCTGGTGTTTCATGTCGTGTTCGGCAAGACGGTGCCGGATATCTCGCTCAACGCGATCGCCAATCTCGGCTACGCCAATTGCCGTTTTCTCGCGCCGGTCTATCCGGGCGACACGATCAGCGCCGTCTCCGAAGTCATCGGCCTGAAGGAGAATTCCAGCCGCAAGACCGGCATCGTGTTCGTGCGCTCGGTCGGATACCGCTCCGACGGCACGCAGGTGCTGGAATATGTCCGCTGGGTGATGGTGCGAAAGCGCGACGAAAACGCCGTGCCTTCGGGCGAACACGTGCCGCGGCTGCCGACCGCGCTCGATCCGAAGATGCTCGGCGATGCCTGTCCGCCGATCGATATACGGGCCTATGACAATGTGCTCGCCGGCTCGACGCACCGCTTCGCGGATTACACTGTCGGCGAGAAGATCGACCACGTTGACGGCGTCACCGTCGAAGAGGCCGAGCACATGATCGCGACGCGCCTCTATCAGAACACCGCGCGCATCCACTTCAATCAATTCACCGAAGGACAGGGCCGGTTCGGCCGCCGCCTGATCTATGGCGGTCACGTCATCTCGCTGGCGCGCGCGCTGTCTTTCAACGGACTCGCCAACGCCTTCCATATCGCCGGCATCAATGGCGGACGCCATGTTGCGCCGCTATTCGCCGGTAACACGGTGTTCGCCTGGTCGGAGATCCTCGCCAAGGCGGAGCTGCCGCAGCGAAGCGACCTCGGCGCACTGCGGGTACGCACAGTCGCGACCAAGGACAAACCTTGCGCCGCCTTCCCGCTGAAGAACGGCGACGAGGACGACCCCAACGTGATCCTCGATCTGGATTACTGGGTGCTGATCCCGCGCTGAAGCAGTTGTGTTTACTGGATCGCCCGGTTTCGCCGGCGATGACAGCGTGAGGATAGGTCCCCGCTTCGCAGGGACGACAAATGCCATCAGGCCTTGCGCATATGCTCGACGAGCTGGCGCGCGAACGGTGACAGCGAGGCGATGTCTCGCACGCAGATCGTCAGATCGCGCAACGCCCAGGTGTCGGTGAGATCCACCGCCTTGATGGCCATCGAGCGCTGCGCCCATCGCACTGTCGTTTCCGGCACGATGCCGATGCCGGCATTACGTTCGACCAGCCGGCACACGCCGTCGAATGAGCGCAGTTGCACCCGCAATTTCAGCGGCCGGCCGATGCGGCTCGCCTTGTCGGCCAGAAAGCGCTGCAGGGCGCTGGCGCGGTCGAGTCCGACAAAGTCATAGTCCAGCACCTCGGCGAAACTCGCCTTTTCGCGCCGCGCCAGCGGATGATCGCGCGACACCACCAGCACGAAACGGTCGCTGCGGAACGGGAATGTCACCAGACGGCTGGTATCCACGGTGCCGGCCACGATCCCGATATCGCCGACGCCTTCGCCGATGAGCCCCACGATCTCGTCGGACAGCCGCTCCTCAAGGTCGACGCTGACATGCGGATGCGCGGTCAGGAACGGGCTGAGCACATCCGGCAGGAACTCGGTCAATGCATTCGTATTCGAGAGAATCCGGACCTGACTGAAAAACCCACCCGAATAGGCTCCTAGATCCTCACGCAACCGTTCGGCCTGGGCGAGGATCGTACGCGCGTGCTGGAGGAGGGTCCGCCCGGCCTGGGTCGGGGTAACGCCGTGGCGGTTGCGGATCAAAAGCGGCGCGCCGATCGCATCCTCCATGTTGCGGATGCGGGTCGAGGCGGCGGCCAGCGCGAGATGGGCCCGCGCGGCGCCCTGGGTGATGCTGCCGGCTTCCACCACATGCCGGAACAGGCTCAGGTCCGGAATATCGAAACGCACGGGCGATTTCTCAGGGTTTTCAAATTGTGGCAACAGCCTTCGGAAATTACGAAGGCAGCCTACTCCAAATGCTTATTGCATGGAACGTAAATCGCGGTATTCGTTCGCCGTTTCCGAAATTGGACTGTCTCTAAAGGCAGTCGGCGTTTCCGGCAGCCGGACTTGCCCGGCTCATGCTCCGGGACCCTTGGATAGTTCGGCCGTCCGGCCGGCTGGAGTAAAACGAATGGCCCATACCCGCCGCGCAGTCGAAAGACCGCTGTCGCCCCATCTCGGCATCTACCGGCCGACCCTGACCATGACGATGTCGATCGTGCATCGCATCACCGGCGCGGCACTGTTCTTCGGCACACTCTTGATGGCCTGGTGGCTGCTGGCCGCGGCGTCCGGACCTACGGCCTATGCGAAGGTTCAGGCCTTCACCGGCTCGATCTTCGGGATGCTGATCCTGTTCGGGTACACTTGGGCGCTCATCCATCACATGCTGGGCGGTGTCCGGCACCTGATCTGGGACACCGGCCGCGGCTTTGGCCCGGCCGAACGCGAGTGGCTGACGCTCGCCACTCTCGTCGGTTCGGTT